>Ga0335071_10005229_pt1 | contig 13486 bp, 11 predicted proteins | sample Lox_Sample_15_FD_206724 | JGI IMG/M metagenome (GOLD analysis project Ga0335071, IMG submission 206724) | Soil microbial communities from Loxahatchee National Wildlife Refuge, Florida, United States - Lox_Sample_1.5 | ecosystem: Environmental > Terrestrial > Soil > Wetlands | place: USA... | reverse complement strand
GCCAACGATGTCTTTAAAAGCATGGCGAATGCTCCCGTGGTGAAGCAGGAGATGGACTCAGAATCCGAGCCGGACACTAAAGGCGGCGGACACTGAGTTGCCCGCGGGGCGAAGGAGGCGAGCTTCGCCCCGCATTTTTCGATCAAAATGAGAGGGGCCATCCGATGCGCAGAATCGTTCCAACCCAAGTCGTTCCTTCATTGATCTGGTTTACCGCGCTTGCCGGCCCTGGCTGGGGAGCGAGGGCAATGGAGGCGAATATCCCGACCAACGCGTGTGCGTCGTTGCCCGCAGATAGCGCCGGTGGTTCGCGCCAGGCCGTGGTCTATCGGAATCGCGAGTATGGATTCACCTTCACCCTGCCGTCGAGTTGGAAAGGCTTCACCGTCCTGGCGTGCCGATGGGATGGCCAGAGAGGCGAGCACCGGGAGGAGGAAGACGGCCCTCTGCTCGTCATACGCCACCCGCTCTACACAGAGCAGAATCCCCGCGAAGACATTCCGATCATGGTGTTCACGCAGGCTCAGTGGCGTGCCGTGAACGATTCAGATCTGGATTCCGCTCTGATCGTCAGCGCAGCTCCGATTCCTCCCTCAGAGCTCGGACGCAACCGCAAGTACATCTTCGCTCTCCCTCCCCGCTTTTCTTTCGATGAGTTGGAGGGGGTCGAGGAGGTTCTGAAGATTGTGAACGGCAAGCCGCTTCATCCTGCGCGCATCGCCTCGCGTTCGCACGAGCAAATGGCGCCCACCAAGTGAACGTCGTGCCAGACGATATAATCCGCGCAAGCAGCAGCGCAGAAATGAAGAAGGCAATGAAGCTGATCCGGTGGGCAGCAGTAGCGTTCAGTGCGTGCCTTGCAATCGTTCCGGCCCGCGCGCAGAAGCCCGGCCCCTGGGACCAGCCCGCCGCAGCCCTCGTCGAACAGATTGCCGGCATTCTCGGTCCGGGCCAGGCGCGATTTGCGATTCGCAATCTCTCCACCATTCCCAATGACTCAGTTCCGGCCATTCAGGCGCTTCTCGAACGCGACTTGAAGTCCCATGGCATCTCGTTTGCCGGCGACGAAGGCGCCAACACCATTCGCGTGACCCTGAGCGAGAATTCGCGCGAGCGTCTTTGGGTCGCCGAAGTTGCGGAAGGCAACACCAGCCAGGTCGTTCTCGTCGAAGCCGGGCCCGTGGCCGAGCAGCACGTAACTCCGGCAACCGGCCTCACACTCCGTTTGCAAACAATCCTCATCTCGCGCGAACCCGTGCTCGCCGCGCTCGAAACTCCCGGCGGCTGGATCGTGCTTGAGCCAGAGCAGCTCGTTCTGTATCTCCGCTCGGCTGACGGCTTCCGCGCGCAAAGCCGCGCCGACATCCATCAAAGGCACGCGCTCCCCCGCGACCCGCGCGGTCTCCTCCGCGCCGACTCGGCCCAAACGCAATTCACAGCTTGGCTCGCCGGCACGCAGTGCGCCGGCCCAACCGCGCCTGCCTCATCCCCCGGCGACTGGGCTGTAACCTGCCGCTCGAGCGACGATCCCTGGCCCATCTTTCCCGACTCCGGCGCATCGGCCTTCTACAATAGCGCGCGCAACTACTTCACCGGCGTTGTCACGCCCAGCATCGGTACCGATCTGCCCGCTTTCTATACAGCCGTCGCCATGCCGCGTGCCACGGGCGGATCTGCCCTGGTCGCTGCAGGAATCGATGGCAGAGTTCAGCTCCTCGAAAGCCCTCCCTTGAAAGCCATCGCCGGCACGCGCGACTGGGGCAGCGACTTCGCTGCCCTGCGCTCCGGTTGCGGCTCGGGGGCGCAGATCGTTGCCTCCAGTTCAGGCGAAGCGGCAACCGACAGTCTCCGCGCCTACGAACTCCCTGCACTCGAGGCGATCCCGGTGAGCGCGCCGCTCGAAACTGGCGGCGCCGTCACTGCGCTGTGGGCCGCGCCCGATGCGAAAAGCATCGTGGCCGTGATCCAGCGCGCTCCAGATGAATATGAGGTGGACCGTGTTGCGGCGCTCTGCAATTAGCTTCCTGCTGCTGGCCTGCGCTCTGACTGCGATTGCGCGCACGCGGCCCCACTATGGCGGGACTCTACATGTCGAAACTGCGGGCGATCCGTGGCAGCGCCCCAACGGCATCGCGCGCCGCCTCGTCCTCGACGGCCTCACCCGCATCGACGCGAACGGCTCCGTCCAGCCGGCGCTCGCAACTGGATGGGAAGCCGACAGCGGCTATCATCGCTGGGAATTTCATCTCAGGCCCGACGTCCACTTCCACGACGGCACACCCCTGACCTCCGCTGCAGTCGTCGCCGCGCTGAATCTCGCATGCAACGGCAACTGCCCCTGGACCACTGTGCACGCCGTTGGCTCGTCCGTCGTCTTCACCTCGGACAATCCTCAGCCCAATTTGCCCTCACTGCTTGCAAGCGACGAGTTTCTGATCGCGCTCGTCGTAGCTGCCGATGCCTCAACTCCTCAAGGCAACATCGGCACCGGCCCCTTCCAGGTCGTGTCCAGCTCGAACGGCGTGCTCTCGCTCAAAGCGAACGAAGCCTGCTGGCAGGGCAGACCCTTTGCCGACGCGGTTGAGATTCGCGGCCATCGCACGGTCCGCGATCAATGGCTCGATCTCGGCCTTGGCCGCACCGACCTCGTCGAAGTTCCCGTAGAGACGATCCGCCAGGCCCAACAGCAGAAGCTGAAGATTGTCGAAACCCCGCATGTGGAACTCCTCGCCCTGAAAACCTTCGACAGCGGAGCGACCGCAAACCCCGCTATTCGCGCCGCGATCGCCTCGGCGATTGACCGCAGTGCGATCGCCAACGTGATCTTCCAAAAGCAGGGTGAGGCGACGGCCAGCATTTTGCCCCAAGCCCTCTCCGGCGACTCGTTCCTCTTCTCGACAGATCGCGATCTGAACAAGGCGCAGTCTCTGCGTGGAGGCCTCAACCTCCCGACCCTCACCATCGCGGCAGAAGGGGATGGCATCCTGCAACTCGCCGCGCAGCGCATCGCGCTCAACCTGCACGAAGCTGGATTGAATGCGGCCGTTGCTGCTCCCGGCGTCAATTCCATGCACTCCGATATGGCTCTCCGCCGGCTGACGATCCCAGGCACAGATCCCTCTGCCGTCCTTGATGAAGTGTTGCGCAGTGCAGGCGAATCGTCCATCGGCGCCGACCGCAGCCCAGCCGCGCTCTACAAGGCTGAGCGCACGGTTCTCGATCAGCACACCCTCATCCCTCTCGTCGATCTTCCCCGCACCTATGCTTTGGGGCCTCGCATGCGCGACTTTCACCTGACCACTGAGGGCCTGCCGGACCTCGCCGACGCCTCTCTGGAGGACGCACCGTGAGTCTGCGGCAGCGCCTTCTTCTGCTGTTCTCGCTCACCGTGGCAGCCGCGGTTGCCGCGGTGTCCTGGACCGTGCTCCTGCGCGTGCGCCATGTCTTCGAGCAGCACGACCGCGAAGAAACAGCCCTGTTTGTCAGCCAGTTTCAGCGCGAATTTCAGAACCGGTCTGCAACGGTCTCCGCTGCTCTTGACCGGCTCGCGGCAGCCGACCGCGTGCGCAGCATCGCTTCTGAAATCGCGCAGTCCGGCGACACCGCGCCCTATCTGACCGAAGCGCAATCGCTCGCCCAGGACGCGCAACTGGACTTTCTCGAGATCGTCGGGCCCGACGGCAACATCGTCAGCTCCGCCCAATGGCCTGCACGCTTCGGCTACCCGGAACCTGCCACACGCCAGGCCGGCGAAGCTCCGTTTCTCAAGCGAGAAGACCTGCCCGATGGCTCGAGCGCCCTCGGGCTCTTCGCGGTGCGCTCTGTGCGCGGCGCCGAATCGTCCGTACACCTGATCGGGGGCAAGCGCCTCGATCAAAACTTCCTCGCCGACCTCCCAGTGGCGCCGGGAATGCAGATCGCTCTATACAGCGATGCGAGTATGGCCGTAGATGTAAATCCGGCCAGCGGCACATCCGGTCCTGCCACGTTCGACGCCTCTCGTCTCCTTGGCGCCAACGGCGCCCTCCCCGGCGCGACGAATTATCAGAGCCTCATTGATGGTGCGCGCACAAGCGGGCAGCAGATGAGCGGCATTGTGAACCCGACCGGCCGGCGCGAGGACAGCCTGAATGCCTCAGCGATCCCCCTCAAGAATGCGCAAGGCAACGTGATGGCGGTGCTGGTGGTGGCAATTGCGCGCTCGGGTATGGTGGAAGCCCAGCAGCATATTCGTGCCATCGCCTACGGTGTGGCATCCGGCGGCATCCTGCTGGCTATCGCCCTCAGTCTTTGGATTGCTGCGCGCGTCTCGCGTCCCATCGAACAGCTGGCGCACGCCGCCGAAGAAGTCGCCGACGGCAACTGGGATGTGCACGTGCCGGAACACGGCCGCGACGAAGTTGCTGTGCTGGCCCGCAGCTTTAACCACATGACTGCTCAGCTCAGCGCACAACGCGAACAGCTCGTACAAACCGAGCGCGTGGCTGCCTGGCGCGAACTCGCCCGCCGCCTGGCCCACGAACTCAAGAATCCGCTCTTTCCTCTCCAGCTGACTGTCGAAAACCTGATCCGCTCACGCGCGCTGCCGGAGCCGGAATTCGACGAAGTCTTTCGCGAGAGCACCGCGACTTTGAGCGCTGAGATCGCCAATCTCAAAACCATCATCGGCCGGTTTAGCGACTTCAGCAAAATGCCCAAGCCGGAGCTGGAGCGCATCGACGCCAGGGACGTGCTCGAGCGCGTACGGGCCCTTTATGAAGGCGCGCAATCCCGAGAAGCCAAGATCGACTTCGCTGTGAATGTCGCCCATGCTCCCATGCCTCTCATGGCCGATTCCGAACTGCTGCATCGCGCTCTCTCGAATCTTGTCCTGAATGCCATGGACGCTATGCCCAACGGCGGGAAGCTTGCCCTTGCGGCGCAACCTGCCGGAGACAAGATTGAGATCCGCGTGGCCGACACCGGCGAAGGGCTCACACCGGAGGAATGCGAGCGGCTCTTCACGCCCTACTACACCACCAAACAGCACGGAACCGGCCTCGGCCTGGCCATCGTGCAGTCCGTCGTCGCCGATCACAACGGTACGATTGCTGTGGAGAGCCGCACTGGCAGCGGAGCAACATTTATCATTACGCTGCCGAAGGCCATCGCATGAGCGCAAAGGCAAAGATCCTCATCGTCGACGACGAAGCGAACACGCTCGCATCGCTTTCTCGCGCTTTTCGCCTCGCTGGGCACGAAGCCGTCGTCTGCGATAACGCCGAGCGCGCACTGGAACTGGCCAGGTCCGAGCCCTTTGATCTGATCCTGAGCGATGTCGTGATGCCAAAGCGCGATGGACTTGCCCTGCTCGAAGACCTGAAGACCGCCGAAGTCGCCTCGCCCGTCGTAATGATGAGCGGCCAGGCGCACATCGATATGGCAGTACGTGCCACACGCCTTGGCGCCTTGGACTTTTTAGAAAAGCCCCTCTCCACCGAAAAGCTCCTCGTCACGTTGGAGAACGCGCTCAAGCTCACGCGCCTGGAGTCGGAGAATCGCGAGCTGCGCACGCGCGTCGGCAAACACACTCTCGTCTACGCCGGGGAGACCATGCGCCGCGTCATGGTACAGATTGAGCGCGTCGCCGCCAGCGAAACCCGCGTCTGCATCTACGGCGAGACCGGCACCGGCAAAGAACTCATCGCCCGCACGCTGCACGAGAAGAGTCCGCGCTGCGCGGGCCCCTTCATCACGCTCAACTGCGCCGCCGTGCCCGCCGAGCTGATCGAAAGCGAATTGTTCGGCCACGAGAAGGGCTCCTTCACCGGCGCGGCACAACGGCACACCGGCAAGTTCGAACAGGCCAATCGTGGGACACTTTTTCTCGATGAGATCGGCGACATGCCCACGGCCATGCAGGCCAAGCTGCTGCGCGTCCTCGAAGAAGGCGAAGTCGAACGTATCGGCGCCGATAAGCCGACCAAAGTTGACGTGCGCGTGATCGTCGCCACCCATCGCAATCTCGAGCAGCTCGTCGAGTCCGGCGGTTTCCGCCGCGACCTCTACCATCGCGTCGTCGTCTTTCCCGTCGAATTGCCGCCCTTGCGCCAGCGTTGCGAAGATCTACCGTCGCTCGTAGAGCATTTTGCCCGGCAAGTGAGCGCGCAAAACGGATGGAAGCCCGTGCCGTTCACCGAGGACGCAATTGCCGCGCTCGAGAACTATTCGTGGCCCGGCAACATCCGCGAACTGCGCAACGTAGTCGAACGCCTGCTGCTTCTTGCCGAAGGCGAAGTCGACGCTGCTGCCGTGCATCTCGCCTTGCCCGCCACGCGAGCGAACAGCGCCGCCGGTTCTCCGAGCACCCCCGCCGAAACCGGCCCTCTCGCCGAGCGCGTGCTCTCCTTCGAGCGCGCTCAAGTCCTCGCCGAGCTCGAGCGCAGCGGCAAGCACATCACCCAGGCGGCCAAGGCTCTTGGCCTCGAGCGGAGCCACCTCTACAAAAAATGTCAGCAGCTGGGGATCGACCTTAAGAGCCTGCCTGGATTTCCCGAATAGGTCCGGAAGGCAGTTCCGCAACATACAATCGGACAGATGACTTTGTCGAGGCGGATGAGCAATTGAACGACGCTACCCTGTTGCCACCCGCCCGCCTGCCCCGACGCAGTTGGCACATTGCCTTCCTGCTCGGCTTAGGCGTATTGGTCAACTACTTCGATCGCGTCAATCTCTCCGTCTCGCACGAAGCGCTCATCGCCTCCTTCGGCATCTCCAACATCACCTTCGGCTATCTCTCCGGCGCCTACAACTGGACCTACGCCTTCTGCCAGCTCCCCATCGGCGTTCTCCTCGATCGCTTCGGCGTCAAGCGCATCGGACGGATCAGCACGTTCATCTGGAGCCTGGCTTCGTTTTCCGCCGCAATCTCGCCCGGCATTCCCAGCCTCTTTGGCGCGCGATTCCTGCTGGGTGTGGGCGAGGCGCCTACATTTCCCGCCAACGCAAAGGCCGTCGGACTGTGGTTCCCGCCGCGGGCGCGCAGCTTCGCCACCTCCATCTTCGACGCAGCAGCCAAGTTCTCATCCGCCGTCGGTGTTCCTCTGCTGGGCATCGTGTTGCTTCGCATCGGCTGGCGCCTGAGCTTCGCGCTGACCGGTGTCATCAGCCTCCTCTACTTCGTGCTTTTCTGGAAGGTCTATCGCGACCCGGCTGAAGATACGTCGTTGAGCGACGCCGAACGCGACGCACTCATCTCCGGCGCAAGTCACTCTGAGTGGGCGCAGGAGAGCACGGCCGAAACCAAGTCACTCGGATTCCTGCTCGGCCGCCGTAAGGTGATCGGTCTCGCCATCGGCTTCGGTTCCTACAACTACGTCTTCTATCTGCTGCTCACCTGGTTGCCGAGTTATCTATCGCTCGCACTGCACATCGATCTCTACAAATCGTTCCTGTACACAGCTCTGCCCTGGCTGGTCGCGACGCTTTGCGATTTGATCGTTGGCGGCTGGCTCGTCGACTTCCTGATCCACCGCGGGTTCAACGCGAGCCGAGTTCGCCAGATTGTGCTTATCTGTGGAACAGCCTTCGGTCTCGGCATTCTCGGAGCCGCGAAGGCGCACGACGCCCAGCATGCCCTGCTCTGGGTCAGCGTCTCCATCGGCGGCCTCTCCGCAGCGGCTCCTGTAGGATGGTCCATTCCATCGCTCATCGCCAGTCGCGGCAATGTCGGCCGTGTCGGCGGCATACTCAACTTCTCCAATCAGCTTTCTGGAATCGCAGCTCCCATCATTACCGGTTACCTGTTCTCTGCGTTCCACTCGTTTGCGTGGGCTTTCGGCGCAGCCTCTATTTATCTCGTCATCGGCATCGCGGCGTACATCGTTCTGCTCGGCCGCATCGAGCCTGAATCGGCCCCGGCCACCTGATTACAATGAGTGTTCGGCCGTTATCCATCTGCGTTCACACTCAAGGACCCCATCATGAAGGCGTTGGTTCTTTCCGCATACAAACAACTTGCTCTTGAAGACGTGCCGGTCCCTCAGCCTGCCGACGATGAACTGCTCATTCGCATCAAGGCCTGCGGCATCTGCGGCAGCGACGTGCACGGTTTCGACGGCAGCACCGGCAGGCGCATTCCGCCCATCGTCATGGGCCACGAAGCCTCGGGTGTTGTTGAGGCCGTGGGCAGCAAGGTCGCCAATTTCAAGGCCGGCGATCGCGTCACTTTCGACTCGACCGTCTATTGCGGCCATTGTTTCTATTGCAAACGCGGCCAGGTCAACCTGTGCGAGAACCGCGAAGTCATCGGGGTATCGACGCCGTTGTTTCGCCGCATGGGCGCTTTCGCTGAATACGTCACCGTGCCGGCGCGCATCGCCTACGCCTTGCCCGACAGCATGCCCTTCTCCCACGCGGCGCTCATAGAAGCAGCGTCGGTTGCCGTCCACGGCGCATCGCTCACCCCGGTCGAGCCCGGCGATACGGCAATCGTCGTCGGTGCCGGCATGATTGGCCTTCTTACATTGCAAGCTGTCCGGCAAGCCGGTGCTGCGCGCGTCTTCGTCGTCGATCTCGACGACACTCGGCTCGCCATGGCGCGCGATCTTGGCGCCACGGAGACCTTCAACTCAAAAACGCAGAACGTGATTGCCGAGATCCAGAAGCGCACCGAAGGTCGCGGCGCCGATGTTGCGCTCGAGTGTGTCGGCATCACCGACGCCATTGCTCTTGCCGTCGAAGGCGTGCGCAAGGGCGGCGCCGTCACCTTGGTCGGCAATGTTGCGCCCAAGATCGAGCTTGCCCTCCAGTCGGTCGTCTCGCGACAGATTCGCCTTCAGGGTTCGTGCGCTTCGAGCGGCGAGTACCCCGAGTGCATCGCCATGATGGCCGACGGCCGCATCCGCGTTGAGCCTCTCGTATCAGCAGTTGCCCCGCTCACTGAAGGCGCATCCTGGTTCCAGCGTCTCTACAACCGCGAGCCCGGCCTGCTGAAAGTTGTTCTCGAACCCTAAAGGAAAGTTGCTATGAGCGAGAATCTGTTCGATCTGTCCGGCCAGGTGGCACTGGTCACCGGCACCAGCCGCGGCCTCGGCCAATACTTTGCCCGTGCTCTCGCACGCGCCGGTGCCGACATCGCCATGACCAGCCGCGACCCAAGCACGCTGGGCGATTTCGCCAAAGAGATTTCTGCGCTGGGGCGTCAAACCTTCTCCACCGCACTCGACGTGCGCGATCACGCGAGCATTCAGCGCGCCGTCGCCGCCGTCGAAGACCACTTCGGCAAGATCGACATTCTCGTCAACAACGCCGGATGCAACATCCGCAAGCCTGCACTCGATGTCAGTTGGGAAGACTGGAACACCATCCTCGACACCAATCTGCGCGGTTCGTTCTTCGTCGCGCAGGCCGCGGCGCGCGGCATGATCCAGCGCGGCTATGGCCGCATCATCAACATAGGATCGGTGACCAGTGTGGCTGGCTTCGCCGGCCTTGCCCCTTACACTGCGAGTCGTGGGGGCATCAAGCAGCTGACCATGAGTCTCGCCGATGACTGGGGCAGGCATGGCGTTACTGTGAATTGCCTCGCACCCGGCTGGTTCAAGACCAAGCAGAACGAAGTGCTCTACCACAACGCCGCCTGGGTCGAGTACATCACCGACCGCATCCCGGTGAAGCGTCCCGGCCGTCCCGACGATCTCGATGGAGCCGTGGTTTTTCTCGCGTCTGAATCGAGCCGCTATATCACCGGCCAGACTCTGCTCGTCGATGGCGGTGTCTCTACGGGAGCAACGAAAGCGACAGTCTAGATCTTCAGGGCTGCGTTCCGATCGCGATCTAGTTCCACGTCGTGCCGCCGTCGCTCGTCGTCCAGGTGGTCCCATCGTCGGCTTCAATTGTTCCCGATACAGCACTCGCGAACCGAATGTGTGCGATCGCATGGCCTTCGCCGTTTTTCTGCGGCAGGGCTACCCGTTGCCACGTAGCACCATCGTCGTGCGAGCGATAGAAGACCTGATTCTCGCCGCCGGCCCAGACATCCGCACCCACAACCGACACCACACGCATGCGCGCGCTTTCCTGGGTCAGCGCCGGCTGCCATGGGCCATTGCCGAACGCCCGCTCCAGATGTCCCTGCTCGATGCGCCAATGCGCGCGTACCGCCAGGCTCATGTTTGCGCTCTTCGTCAGCAAGCCGCCTATCGCCTCCGCATTCGCCGGCACCGGCGCAGTCTTCGCGGCGGCCCGCGCGGATTGGGCCGATTCCAACTGCCGCTGCTCGAATCCAATTGCCTGCGTCGATTCATCCGCCGCAATCTGCGATTGCTGCTGCTGCGCCTGCACCGCCTGATCGGTTGCCCGGAGGGCATCCTGCATCGGCGCTGGCTCTGCAGAGACGGCCTCGCTCTGCGACGATACCTTCGCTGGAATGGCCTGCCCCACAGTCCCCGCCGCCGCGCCCGTTGCCCGCTTCTGTTCGGCAGGAACTTCCGCCTTCTTGAGCGCGCGCGTCTGCTGCTGCGCCGGAGCCGTCCTCGCTTCCGCGGCGGGAGGAGCAGCAGGCGCCGGAGGCCCCGCATGCACTGCGGGCGTCTTTGTCGGCTCAGGCGCCGATGCGATCTGAGCCGGCTTGTTATATGCGAAACGCAGCGCCACCACGGACACAATCGCCACACCGGCTGCCACCGCGGCCCACGCCATCCACATTCGTCCCTTTGAAGGCGCCTTACGCTCCTCAGGCCCCGCAAACCCGTCCGACGACGACCCGCTCGCTGCCGCATGCATCGGTACCGCCGCAGCTACCATTGGAGCCGCCGCTGCCACCAACTCAAGCTCGTGCCCTGGCTCAAGCTCCGCCGCAGACAGGCTGAGCACCGCGCGGCACTCCGCGCAGCCGGCCAGATGCGCCAGCACGGTCTCCCGCTCACGCGCCAGCAGCGAACCCTCGCCGAACGCAGTCAGCAGGTCAGGGCTGGGATGTCCTCCCGGCGCCACGGCCTTTGCCAGCGCTTGCTGCAATGGGTTTGAGGGCGGGTTGGAGTTCAATGGCTTCATGCTTCCATTCATTCCTGGAACGATTCTGCCGGCCGTTCTTGCCGCAATTTCCCTTCTACATCCACGCGCAGGTCCCGGACATCCATCTCGTCGAACAGCTCATCGCACTGCCGCGTGTCCAATCCGTGCGCCTGCAACTCGTGCCGTACCCTCTTGCGCAGCGACTCGGTCAGCCGGTCGATCTTTCTGCTGATCGTCGACTCGTGCACGCCCAGCTGCCGCCCAATCTCCGCCAGTGTCCGTCGATCCAGATAATAGGATGCAAGCAGAAACCGCTCCTCATGGCTCAGCGCAGCGAGCGCCTGCTCCACGCACGTCGCCACACGATCGTCTCCGCTCTGTTCCTCATTTTTTGCCACAAAGCTTGCGCCCGCTTCGACCTGCTCTTCCAGGCTGACGTCCTTGGCGATTGCCCGGCACCGGTCCACATGTTTCTGCGCCATCACCGTACGCAGCCAGCCCTGCAGCGATCCGCGCCCCATATAGTAGTCCAGCTTCGAGACGCGCCGCCCCTCGCGATTCGGCAACCCATACAGCTCCGCATACAGGCCATCGGCCAGCTCGTCGCCTGTCGCATCGTCTCGCGTGATCTGGCGGGCCATCGCATGGAGGGGATGCCGGTACAGCTCGACAAACTCCCGCCATGCCGCGTTGTTCCCGACGGAGCATGCCCGCGCCAGCGTCAGCTCCTCCACATGCAGCGCGGCAATCAGCTCCAGCTTCTCCGCCTCGCTGAACGCTGTGCCGTAGCGCGCCAGCACCGCTGCAACGAATCCCTCAAACGCCGGCTCCGAGATGCCGTACCGCGCCGCTCTCGATTCGCCATAGCGTCGGCGGATGGCTTGCCGCAGGCGGTCTTCCAAGGCACTGCTTTCGGCCGGCATGGCGCGTCCCCCCACGGCGTGTTCCCGAGAATAGCAAATTCCCTGCAAGATTCGACGGTTGCCCCGTTCTCCCTGTGAGCTGCCAAAGCAGCATCAACAGGAGGGAATCCAATGGACACGGTTTTTGAGGATGCATTTGGGCCGGTAACTCCGCGACATTTCCGGCCAGGCAGGCACAGCTTTTGGGCTCACATCGGCCATGCCGCCGACTGGGGAGGCGCAGTCGCAGCTCTCTGCGCGCTGTTCTTCGCACCCAACGCAAGGGCCGGCGGACCCGAAGACAACCACTCCTATCGCGTCGAAGCGCCCATCGTGCGCGGCAATCTCGCTGTCTTCCCCGTCACCGCCGAAATCTCCCACGATACCTCTGAGTTTCTAACCCTCGACGAAGGTATCCGCTCGGGCCGAGTCACTGTGACTGAGGCCGGTAGCGAGCGCGGCATGATCCGCCCCGGTCAGCCTGTCCAGCCGATTCGCCAGGGCGGCGCCGAGGTCAACCGTCTCGTTCTCTACAACAACTCCTCGCGGCCGCTTCTTCTCCTTGCCGGTGAAATCGTCACCGGCGGCAAGCAGGACCGCGTCGTGGGCGCGGACCGCATCGTCCCTCCAGAATCCGGCCCCATCGATCTTGGGGTCTTCTGTGTCGAGCCCGGGCGCTGGGTTGCATCCAGCTCCACCTTCGGCTCCATGGGTGTGCAGATGGCACAGCCCAGTGTGCGCACGCCCGCGATGGCCGAGGGTGATCAGAACCGCGTCTGGGACAACGTTCGCGCCTCCAACGCCAAAATCGCCGAGAGCCTCGGAGATTCCCAGGCGCAAGCCATCGGCGGAACCACATCTTACGCCAAAGTCTTCGCCAGTCCGCCGGTCGCCAAAGCCATGGACGAGTACGGCGGGGTTGAAGCTGAGCAGTCGATCCTGCGCGAACTCCGCGCGCGCAAAGCAGTCGGCATCGTGGTCGCCATCGATGGCCGCGTGATGTGGGCCGACCTCTTTGCCAGCACCGACCTGCTCGCCAAGTACTGGCCCAAGCTGATGCGAAGCTATATCGCCGAAGCCATCACCTCGGCGAGCGGCAAGGCCGCGCCCGATCAGCACGAGGCCCAGCTGTTCATCGATACGCTCAGCGGAGCCCGCGAAGTGGTCGAGACCGAAGCCGATGTCTTCCGCCGCTCCGAAACCACCGGCGACGGCTATCGCGTCTTCTCGCTCACGTCGCTCTTGCCCAAGACCGGCTTCCAGGTGCACATCACCAAACTCCGGGCATAGGCATGGAACGAGTGGGAGGCATAGCGAAGGACGCACCGGTCAGGTCGGGCATCCGCACACGCCCGGCCTGCCGCGGCCACTCGCTCGCTGGCTACCGGCTGCAGATGCATCGAAAGCCCGCTACAATACCCCTACAGTGACCCAAAGCGTCACCGCAACTCATTGAAGGGCCTGTAGCTCAACGGTTAGAGCAGGGGACTCATAATCCCACTATTTACGCTCTATTACGGCTGACTGCGGGCGACTACGGCAAACTTCGGAGGAGGATGCCGAAAAGGGGTATGGGGCCCATAGCTCAA
>Ga0335071_10005226_pt1 | contig 13491 bp, 13 predicted proteins | sample Lox_Sample_15_FD_206724 | JGI IMG/M metagenome (GOLD analysis project Ga0335071, IMG submission 206724) | Soil microbial communities from Loxahatchee National Wildlife Refuge, Florida, United States - Lox_Sample_1.5 | ecosystem: Environmental > Terrestrial > Soil > Wetlands | place: USA... | reverse complement strand
GGGAGAGGCGCGGACCGAAGGGACGCCGGATCATTCTCGTATCGAACCGGCAGATGTCGTTGCCTGAGTTGTGGAGGTCTGGACGCTCGACCGATTACAAGTTCAGCATCATTGTTCTCGACGTAGACACAGAAGGTAAAGGGGATGGACTGGTCTATTACGCCGTGAAATTGAAATTTAACAAGAGTGGTCAACTCGAACTCGAGCACTATGGCCAAGCGCCCGGAAGAATAGCGCAAGCGACGCTGATGAAATGATCGGTGCTGTCGCGGGCTGGCATCGGTTTTCATGTTCGGAACGGCGGAGTTATTTTCTCCAGGTTTGGGCCTGACCTGCGTCCCGACGGTGTCACGTATCACGTATCGTTTACGACCGAGGAGGAGGACTCTCGGTACCAAGTCCCACGCAATGCTTCGGGACTGCATGGCTGTGACAATCGTGAGCACTCCGATAGGAATGAAGACGCAGGTGGGACTATGTCAGTCATAAATGTCCATCGTCAGGGATCGATTCGACGCCGCTCGGCCGGAATGCTTCTGCTGTTCTTGCTTCTTTGTAACGTTTGCATGGCAAGAGAAAAGAAAGATGTCATCCAACTCACCAACGGTGACCGCCTTACCTGCGAAATCATCGAACTCAAGAAGGGCTACCTATACGTCAAACTCGATTACGTAGATGGCACTGTCGCTTTGGACTGGTCCAAAATCGCAAAGATTGAAAGTGCGCAGGAGTTCGTGGTTGCAGACAAGGCAGGAAGACGCTACACGGGAAGCCTTGAAAATGTCGCTGAGTTCGAGGGAACGAAAGAACTACGCATGCAGGTAGCGGGATCCTCAACTCGTGAGATTGTTTCTGGTAAAGAAGTTGTTGAGATCGACAGAACCGATAATACGTTCTGGCAGAATCTGCACGGCGGCTTGTCCACTGGCCTGAATTTTTCCAAAGCGCAGAGCCGCACGCAATACAACTTTCAGGCGAATACGCTGTTCCAACGGACGAAGTGGTCGACTTCTGCGAACTATCAATCCAGTTTCAGCGGTGGAGGTGACATCTCGGATCTTCGCAATGATCTGAGTCTGAATATCACCCGACAACTACGGTCGCCGCGCAATTTCTACTTGGGACTGGCGGAATTCCTCCAAAGTGATCAGCAGCAACTCGATCTGCGTACCACCATAGGCGGCGCCGTGGGTCATGTGTTCAGAAGCACCAACAATAGCTTCGTCGCCGGATACAGCGGTGTCGTATGGAACCGCGAGCACTATTCCCCCGAGGCGACCGTCGGTCAAACGGGCGAGAGCGCTGAACTTGTCTTCGGCACCCAACTAAATTTCTTCCGTTTCAAGACTACGAATATCCTGGCGACGGCTAATCTGTATCCGAGCATGACGGAACCCGGGCGGGTCCGCTTTGACCTGAACACATCTTTAAAACTGAGAATTGCGAAGGATCTGTATTGGAACTTTGGCTACTATCTCAACGTCGACAGCCGCCCACCGCGGAACTTGGCCAAGACGGACTATGGCTCCACATCCAGCCTGGGGTGGACATTCTAATTCACTTTTGTGACTCGGCACACAGCTACTGACAATTCTGACAGTAGCCAGGTAAGTTTCGCTCCCGCTATGCTCTCCTCGCCGGAAGACCCGGTATTGGAGGATGCGATGGCTCGCACGCTCAAGAGTGGAGTTGCTGGGATTGCCTTTTTGATGCTCGCTTGCGGATTCGCCGCGGCACAAGACATCAAGACGAACTACATTCCGGGTACCGATTTCTCAAAATATAAGACTTACAAATGGGTCACCATCCAGGGAGCCGAGCAGGCGGATCAAATCCTTGATCAGCAGATCAAGCTGGCGGTTGATACCGCGCTGGGCGCAAAAGGGCTGACCAAAAGCAACGATGAGAACGCGGATCTGTATGTTGGCTACCAAGTGTCAATCACGCAGCAGGAACAGTGGAATGCCTATGGCACGGGCGGTGGTTGGCGGTTTAGGGGCGGCGGTATGGCCACGATGTCGAGCACGACGATTCAGATTGGCACGCTGGGCTTGGATTTCTACGACCCATCGCCACAACAGCTGCTCTGGCGTGGACAGGCGTCCAAGACTCTGAACCCAAGTAACGATCCGAAGAAGAACCAGGAACGGCTCAACAAGGCTGTCGCCAAATTGCTGAAAAAATTCCCGCCGAAGTAAGCTGGGCGCCTGTTCCGCGATATGAGGTCGTAGCAGTACACGACTGTCAACACTGCCAGTAGTCAGATGCGGCGCACATTATTAGTGTAAGAGGAGTGATCTTCGCTAGGAATGACTACGTAACGGGCGAACTCTCATGGCTACAAACTGCGAAAGCACCGGCTAAGAGTCGCTTCTAGCTTGATGGCCCTGGAGTTTACCAACTTTATCGTTCGGAGATTGCTGGATACGTCTACAGCACAAAATCTTATGCGATGCTCCAGCGCCAGAAAGCTGCTAATCCGGAGTGGGCTGATGTGCCTCTTAGCCCTTGGCGCACTTCAGCTTACCGCGACTGAATCCCGTTCTTCTCGTCCCCACGCTGCCGCTCGCCCCGCCCCGCAACAGATCGAAGTACTCTTCCTTTCCTCGTTAGACCCTGCCTCGCCGGATGTTGCACCTATGATCGAGCAGGCCGAGTCTCAGATCGTTACGGGATCAAACCAGCCGGTTCGATTTAGTCTTGATTATCTCGACTTCTCCTCTTTGCTTGCCAATCGTTCCCGCAGGAACGCGACGCTGTCGTATCTCCGCGACAAGTATCGCGCGAAGACGTTCCAGTTGGTGATCGCGATCGGCGAGGCGACATTAGAATTTGCGGAACAGAGTCAGGCGAAGCTGTTCCCCGAGGCGGCCGTCCTGTTCTTTGTAACAAATCCCCACACCGAGTCTGACTGGCTGAAGCCGAAGACGAATCGAACTGGCGTAGTCAGGATGTCGAATTATTTGCTCACTCTGCAAATGGCGCTGCGGCAAAACCCCGGTACTTCCCGCGTGCTCGTTATTTCAGGCTCCTCGGATGGTGAGCAGTTGGGCATGAAGCTCGCTCGAGAACAGTTTCGCGAATACGAATCGAACCTGAGATTCGATTATTTAACAGATCTTGCGTTGACGGACTTGGGGCGTCGGTTGGCGAGCGAGGGTCCCGGTACCATCATCCTGCTCCTCGATTTCGAGATCGACGTTAATGGCGAGCAGTTCGTTCCTGGCCGTATCCTTCCTGCGATTGCCAAGGCTGCTAGCCGTCCGATCTACGGAACCTTTTCCTCGGTTGTCGGCAACGGCGCGGTAGGTGGCAGCGTCGCGGAGCTGGGCGACGTTGGGCGCGCTCTGGGGCAGGCGGGAGCACGAATTCTGAGGGGCGATAAGGCGGAGAGTATTCCCGTCGCCACGGGTGACTTCCAGCACTACGTGGCCGACTGGCGACAGCTGCATCGTTTTGGTATTGCAGAAAGTGAATTACCTCCCGGGAGCGTGTTACTGAACTGGGAGTACTCACCATGGGAGTTATACCGATGGAAGATTCTGGGCCTTTCGGCTGCTCTTCTGATCGAGTTGCTCCTGATCATAGTGTTGCTCGTCTACATTGTCCGTCACAAGCATGCTCTGGACGTTCTTACTCGAAATGAGCGAGAACTCGCCGATGCGCAGCGCGGCGCACGAATCGGCAGTTGGTCATGGGATACGAATCGAGAAACACTCAGCTGTTCGGAGGAACTTCACCGCCTCTGTGGACTGGATCGCGAAGTACCGCGGCCCCGAGTCGCCGAGTTAGCCCGGTTTTTCACTCCCGAAAGTTGGTCGAGGCTACTCGCAGCAAAGGAAAAGGCATGCCAGGGTGGCGCAATCGAGGATATCGAGCTGGAAATTGCATGCACGGAAGGCGGAACAAAATGGATCCATGTCCGTGCTGAAGCCCTGCGCGATGCAGACGGCAGAATCACCTGGGTTTGCGGAACGGCCCAGGACATCACCGATCGCAAAAAGTCTCAGGTTAAACAGCAAGAGAGCGAAAACCGGCTAACTGCGATCGTGGAATCTGCGATGGATGCGATCATCGCCGTCGATAGCCAGCAGCGGATCTTGTTGTTTAACAACTCCGCTGAGAAGATGTTCGGCTGCACCGCCAGCGATGCAATAGGCAGCTCATTGACGCGATTCATCCCCGTGCGCTTCCGTTCTTCCCATAACGCACATCTTCAACGCTTTGGCGACACGGGTGTCACGAGCCGCGCGATGGGCACCGGCGGTTCGCTCTTGGCTTTGCGGTCGAACGGCGAGGAATTTCCCATTGAAGCTTCCATCTCTCACGCTCTGGATGACGGTGAGAAACTTTTTACTGTCATTATCAGGGACATCACCGAGCGCCGCCGGGCGGAAGAAGCGGCGTCCGAAAGCGAGGAACGCTTCCGACTCATCGCCAATACCGCTCCCGTGCTGATCTGGATGTCCGGTCCGGACAAGTTGTGCACCTACTTCAATGAGTCGTGGCTTCTCTTTACCGGCCGGAACCTCGAGCAGGAACTTGGCAACGGCTGGGCGGAAGGTGTGCATGAGGACGATCTGAAAAAGTGCCTTGATACGTACACCCAACACTTTGATCGCCGAGAGAAATTCAGCATGGAATACCGGCTTCGTCGCCACGACGGTGAATTCCGGTGGGTACTTGACATCGGCGTGCCCAGATTCAACAGCGATGGTTCCTTTGCCGGATACGTAGGCTGCTGCATGGACGTCAGCGATTTGAAGGAAGCAAGGGCCACTCTGGCTGAATTCAGCGGACGGCTTATCCGAGCTGAAGAACAGGAGCGGGCGCGGATCGCGCGCGAGTTACACGACGACATCAACCAGCGGCTGGCACTGTTGGCGAACGGCCTGGAGGTAATTGAACACGCGATTTCGGCCAGCAAGGATCACTCACAAAAGCACGAACTGCACGAGATGTGGCGGTTGACGAATGAAATCGCCACTGATATCCAGCACATGTCTCATCGCTTGCACCCGTCAAAGCTTCAATACCTTGGACTGGCATCGACGGTGCGAGATCTCTGCCGGGAGGTTTCCCAGCAACACAAGATAGAAGTCGATTGCATAGTCAGCGGCTTACCCGAGAATCTCGACGAGAATGTCTCCCTGAACCTGTTCCGAACTGTACAGGAATCTCTACGCAATGTGGTCAAACACAGCCAGGCCCGCCACGTCAAAGTGGACTTGATCTCCGAGTCGGGGATAATTCATTTGCGCGTTTCCGACGATGGAGTTGGGTTCAATCCTGACGCCGCACAACCCAATTACGGACTTGGGTTGGTCAGCATGAGGGAGCGTCTACGTTCTGTTGGCGGAGACTTCTCCATCTGGTCGAAGCCGTCCCTTGGTACTCTGGTCGAAGGAAATGTGCCAATTTCCACCAGTTAGATACGTCAGAATTGACAGTAGCCGACCCGAAGGATGCAGCCTAGGATGAATTCGAACACTGGTCAATAGGCCCAGCACGGTGAAATCTTCATACTGCGTTCCACCTGCAGTCCCGTTCTCCGGCCATTGGAAGGGATACTGTGGCTAATGTGACCATAGTCTTGGTTGACGACAATGCTGCTGTTCTCGCGCATGTTGGCAGACTGCTCAGTCAGCAAAAGAATTACAGGGTCCTTGCCACGATTACCGACGGGACCACCGTAGTTCGCGAATACCTCCGGCTCCGACCCGACGCTATCGTTCTCGATATCTCCATGGGCAAAGTGAGCGGAATCGATGTTGCGCGGCAACTGCGAGATTACGGCTGTACTGCAAAAATCATCTTTCTCAGCGTGCACGAAGATCGCGATTATGTGAATGCCGCAATCGGTGCAGGCGGCTCGGCATATGTCGTGAAACCAAGGTTAGGCTCGGATCTTATCCCCGCCATCGAGGCCGCCCTGGCCGATAAGCTTTTTGTGTCCACAAGCTTGCTGTAGAACTCGGGTAGGGCGTACTCCATGCGAGCAGAGATCGCCCTGTAATCCGCAAGCCAGACCCGCTGAGTTCAATCGACTGTCAATGAATGCTGGACGATGCTTGGAGCCCTGCGATATTGATCTTCCGCATCCGCACGCCGAATTCCTGAGACACGGCTGTAAGAACTGACAGTTCCGTCACCTTTGCCACCCCTGTACTGTGCACTGGTAGAGAGTATGTGCTGCATGGGCAAGAACACCGGAGTCTCCGTGCTTCGGCACCCTGTGCACAAGAGTCAATGAATGCGATGGCTTCGCCAAATCGAGATTCTCTTGCTGGTCGCGGGCGTGCTGATGCTCGGAGTTTATCTAGCTTCCCGCGTTCGCAGTGCAGCGTTATCGAAAGCCGAATTGCAGAGCTTCAAGACGCAGCAACGAGTGTCGATGGCAGGCCCTCGTGGAGTGGCTCTAAGCACTGCGCCTCCTGATTTCAGCTTGTGGTCTGAGAAACGAATCAAGGAATACCAGGAAAGCCTGGCGGCAGAAGTTTCTCCGGCGATCGGCATTTTGCGCATTCCAAAAATTAACGTGGAGGTTCCCGTTCTGGAGGGAACCGACGATCTGATCTTAAACCGGGGAGTCGGGCATGTAACCGGCACGGCTAATCCGGGAGAGGACGGCAATGTCGCAATCGCAGGGCACCGGGATGGTTTTTTTCGCGGACTCAAGGATGTAGTTGTGGGCGACAAGATTGAGTTGGTCACGCTGCAGCGAACGGATACTTACATCATTGATCGCATCACCATTGTCGAGCGCACTGATGTTTCAGTACTGCAGCAACGGTCGCAATCTTCGCTGACACTGATCACTTGCTACCCCTTCTACTTCATTGGTAGCGCTCCGCAACGATACATCGTTCAGGCGTCGATATCGCGCCCGATTGCGAGTGTTCATACCGGGGTAGGTCCGGGAAGCGGTTTTTGATGGCATAGATGGCTAGCGTTTGAACTAGGAGCGAGTGCGGTTTCGCCGTAGCAGACGGAGTAGCGGGGACGGGTCTGAAGAAGAAAAATTCTAAAACTTGATTAAAGGAGACTACGAAATGAACTCAAGAACAAGTTGGACACGTGTGATGTTAGTGCTCGTGGCAGGGGCTGTTGTTCTAGCCTTTACCCTGAGCGCGAGCGCGCAGGTGCAGACAAAAACAAGTACAGCATCGCAGAAGGCGTCGGTAGTTACCAAGGTCGACCGCGGTGAGGTTGTTTACGTTTCGGGCAACGATCTGGTCGTCAGGATGGAGGATGGCACGATCCGGCATCTTGCTAATGTCCCGGAATCTGCCAGAGCCACGGTAGACGGCAAGCAGCTCGGAATTCACGATTTGAAGCCCGGCATGAAACTTCAGCGCACCATCACCACCACAACAGTATCGAAGGTGATCACCACCGTGCAGACTGTCACAGGCAAGGTGTGGGCGGTGAATCCTCCCAGTCTTCTGATTCTGACCCTGGAAGATGGAAAGAACCAGCAGTTCAAGATTCCAAAAAATCAGAAGTTCAACATCGACGGACAGATGGTTGACGCTTGGGGCTTGAAGAAGGGAATGGTCCTCTCGGCAACCAGAATCGTCGAAAAGCCGCTGGACGTAGTCTCCCAAACTAGAAAGATGACGGGCTCGGCGCCTCCTCCTCCTCCTCCTCCGCCTCCGGCTGACGTCCCAATCTTGGTGGCCCAGGAAGCGCCGGCTCCCGTACAAGTGGCTCAGGCTCCTGCCGAGCTGCCGAAGACCGGAAGCGAGTTTCCTCTCATCGGGTTGCTGGGATTGTTGTCCATGGCTTCGTCGCTTGGATTGCGGACGATTCGGAAGTGCCTCTAGTAGGCAGGCTTTGGACTCGCGTCTGGGCCAGCTTTAGCAGCTGCCTACTTAGACGGGTAGGCAGCTATTTTTCCCCAGTGTAAGTGCTTTTGTCCGCGGGCCAGTTGAGGCCGTAGGCATCGCACTATTATTCCTTCGATTAGAAGTTTGAGCACGTCGTGACTGGCAGTTTTGCCAGTAGCTCTTCGCACAGTGAGCACGCAGTATAGCAATTGAGCTTTTCGATGCTCGCCAGTCTCGCGGGTTAAGGATCGCCTCGAGCGTGCATGTGAAGGACGGCTCGCGATTTTCAAAATGGAGCCAACGAGGAGAAACGGTTATGAAATTTGTTCTGACGATTCTACTGATCGCATGGAGTATCCCGGGCGCCATCGCACAAAATAGCCCGTCTCCAGCGTGGTCGCCTGCAAAGAACATCGGGATGTTCGCGTATCCAAAGAACAACCAGAGCGCAGATCAACAACTCAAGGACGAGAGCGATTGCTACGGCTCGGCCCGGCAGAACACGGGCATTGACCCGCAGGCTCCGCCACCGGCACAGCTGAGCGCACAGCAGCAGATCGCCGGCCAGCAGGAGGCAGCGCAACAAGCCGGGAATAGCGTTCCGAAGGGTGGCATGGTGAGGGGTGCTGCAGGCGGTGCTGCAGGCGGCGCAATGATTGGCGCAATCGCCGGCGATGCGGGAAAAGGCGCGGCCATTGGCGCCACTGTGGGCGCGATAGGCGGAAGGCGCAGGCAGCGAGTAAGAGAGCAGTCGGCTAAACAGCAAGCGGCGAACCAAGAAGCTCAAGCGCAACAACAGTCCCAAGAACAAGCTCAGTCCCAGCACCAGGCTGGCATTGACACCTTCAAGAGGGCGTTTGCTGCCTGCATGGATGCGCGAGGCTACTCAGTTAAATGACGCCGCCTAGCAAACTGCAGCCAGAGGACAGTTTTTGAAGTGAAGATCCGGACCATTTGAAATATCAACAGGAGAGAATTCAATGCGAACGTTTTTGTCAGTTTGTGCCTCGTTAATCCTGCTCAGTGCGTTCGTTTGCGCTCAGACCGCGGACGTCACTGCCAAGCCTCTGACCGACTCCGATATCCAATTGCTGCGCTCCGACCTACAGGCCGGCAAGAACCAGATCATTACTGCCACGATGCAATTCACCGATGCTGAGTCCGCGGCATTCTGGCCGATCTATCGAGACTTTGCTCGCGATCAGCAAGTCATCGGCGACGAGCGCGTGCAACTGATTAAAGACTATGCCGCGAATTACGACTCCATGGACGACAACAAAGCGAAGGACATGGTGCAGCGCATGATCAACGTCGAAGACAAAACATTGAACCTGCGCGAGGACTATTGGCCGAAGTTCATGAAAGCCCTCGGAGCGAAGCGAGCGGCGAAGTTTTATCAGGTGGACAATCGGATTGGCTTGCTCATCAACCTGCAATTGACCTCGGCGATTCCCCTAATTCCGTAGCAGCATCACCTGGGCGCCAAGCAGCTTATGCAGTTCGGAACCGTGAATAACCCGTTGGGGGAACTCTACGGTCGGAGGAGAACATAAGTGAAGCAACAACACATCAAGTCGCTCTTGGTAATACTTGGTCTTAGCGCTCTATTGACGCTCGGTGCATGCGGAAAGAAGACTGCACCGCCGTCTCCGCCGCCCCCGCCGCCTCCGGCTACTCCGACAGCGTCGATCTCGGTGAGCCCGAATGCGATCGAAGCCGGACAGTCGGCCTCGGTGAACTGGCAGACCACTGATGCAACGGACGTGTCGATCGATGGCATTGGAGCGGTTCAGCCCAACGGCTCGCAAAATGTATCTCCCGCTGATTCGACGACATATCACATTGTCGCTAAGGGGCCGGGTGGAACACAGGAAGCGACAGCGCGACTGACCGTCACTCATCCACCACCGCCACCACCGCCTCCGCCTCCTTCCACGCTTTCGGACGCAGACCTTTTCAGTCAGAACATAAAGGACGTGTATTTCGATTACGATAAGTCCGAGGTTCGAGCCGACCAGCAGCCCTCTATTGCAGCTGATGCCCAGTTCCTAAGTCAGCATGGCAACATCAATATAACTATCGAGGGACACTGTGACGAGCGCGGATCGACCGATTACAACCTGGCCCTCGGTGATCAGCGCGCTACGGCCGTGAAGAATGCACTGACTGCGGCCGGGATCAGCGCGAATCGTATCCAAACGATCAGCTACGGTAAAGAGAAACCGCTCTGCACCGAAAACAACGAAGCGTGCTGGCAACAAAATCGGCGAGGCCATTTCATTAATCAGAAATAGTGAATCGGGGGGCGCTCGCGTCCCCCGATTTATTCTGGCTCTGCATCAGCGCGGGTTAAGCATTCAGCGGCTGTCCTGGATAGAGAACATGAATGTTGAGACTCAGCTTTCAGACTGGGGGCCCCGATGATACCCAAGCGTTGGTCCGCAGCGCAGCCTGCATCGTCCGCCTCGGCCTTTCCGGCTGCATCAAAATCAAGGTTCTTTCAGGGGTTGACGACAGCAGAGATTCACTCTGTGATGGACTCGGCCCGGCCGCGGCACCTGCCGGCGAACTCGATCGTTACCAACCAGGGCGATCCTGCCGATTATTTCTTCCTGCTCACTAAAGGCTGCGCAAGGTATTTTTCCATCAACGAAGAGGGAGAGAAGGTCCTCCTTTTTTGGTTTGTAGCTGGGGACATATTCGGTGGTGCAGCACTTCTATCACAGCCGTCAACTTATCTCCTCAGTACTGAAACGGTGAAGGAAAGTCGCGTGTTCGTTTGGCACCGCAGTGTCCTCAAGGATCTGGTGGCTCGCTACCCCAGGCTGCAAGAGAATGCATTGTGCATCGCTTTGGATTATTTGACATGGTTTCACGCTTCACACATGGCATTAGTCAGTCACACCGCTCGACAAAGACTTGCGCGGGTGCTGACAACTCTCGCACCCGGCATCGGCCACAAAGTTCCGGGCGGAATTGAACTCGATATCACAAACGAAGAATTAGCAAATGCCGCTAATGTGACCCCGTTCACGGCAAGTCGTCTCTTGAGCGAATGGCAGCGGACCGGAGCCATAACGAAAGGCCGTGGCAGGCTCGTGTTGAGGTCTCCACAGGAGCTTCTTCTGCATCGGGTCTGACTTTCCTCTCGACTATATATCCCAATTCAAATCGCTGGTTGCTCTTTAGCAAGTACGGGGCTGTCGTTGAGCAACGACTGAGTCTGTCCTGTCTGGGATCATCACTAAATGATGAATGCCATAACTGAAAAAATGACGCCTGCCCGCATTTTGGTGGTCGACGATTTCGCACCAATCCGGAAGTTCACTACCATGGTCCTGGAGAAAGAGGTGGGGTTTCGGGTTGTCGCAGAGGCAGCGGATGGGCGACAAGCGATTCAACTGGCGAAGGAATCTAAACCCGACCTGGTGGTGTTGGATTTAGACCTTCCCTTCCTGTGTGGAATCGAAGTCGCGCGACAAATCCGCTCTTACTCTCCCGACTCAACGATATTGTTCTTCAGCATAAACAACGATCCCGACGTAGTCGAAGCAGCCCTCCAAACTGGTGCTCTCGGATATGTTCTCAAGCTGGATGCGTTCGATGATTTGTTAAATGCGGCGAAAACAGTACTTTCAGGCAAGCGGTTCGTCAGCCGCGGGCTAAATAGCAAATCTGTGAGCTGAAACCGTCCTTCTTGCCGCTCGCGGGTCAGCCTAAAACAATGATGAGCACGGACGAGTAGGTCGCCGCGGCTATTGCAAACGGCCAGAAACGACCGCCACGTCCCTCGGGCAATTCCACCACCACGGTGTTCATGAGCACTCCTCCGGAAACAAACCCTACGATCCGCGCCATCCAAGGGTCTGGGATAGATGTGAGAACTCCGATGAACCAGCCAACCAGGACGGAAAGAGCGAGTACCCAGCGCAAGTGGCTTTCGTAACTCCCGTACTGCTCCGAAAAAAGCGAGTGATCCACTAGCAAGAAATGAAATGACATTGCCAGTGTATACAGGATCAGAGTTGAGGCGTCCCTCCAGACGTTGTGGATGAGAAGATAGGCGATCAGTCCGCTATACGTCGAAAAGGCCACAATCCGACATGCAGAGTAGACGCGGCTGGGCTCGCCTGTCTCCTCCGATGCGACAACGATGTATTCGAATGCATAGAAGATCATGAACCCGAGCATTGCGGCGAGATAAACGGCCTGCTCTGGGAAAAGAGCCATCCCGCGATGTGGCCCAGTTGAGAACTTCGCCTGGTTCTCAGATATTTCCGGCAGAAGGTCCACGAAGACCCATGCCACCGACACTCCGCCCGCAACGGAAACCCATCGCCGGTGATGTGACGTCGCGCGCAGCTTATGACCGAGGAGATAGACGCTGGAAAGAATCAGCGCGGCCGTAAGGGTATATGGATAAGGCACGGGTGTCACCTAAACGTCAGTTCAAATTGTTCGCAGTCTAAAACGGCCCGCTGTGAAGCAGGACACCATAAAACGAGAGAGCTCCAATCAAGATGACAAACACCGCCACCACAAACGAGATGGACCAGATGTGCCGCTTCGCGGAAGCTTGTAGTTCATTCAGCGAAAGGCGGTGCTGCACGGTCGCTGCGATTAATGCGAGGGTGCCGAGGGCAATGAGGGTCAATCCCAGATTGCGAGGCGCCTCTGGCCGCCGCACCGTGCCGGCAGCAAGTTGAGCGGGCATGTACTGAAAGAATTTATAGATCGTGAAGCCAAAGCCGATCAGTGAAAGCGCAGTTCGGATCCAGGCCATCAGCGTTCTTTCCATCGCGATGATCGTGCGATGAAGTGCGAGATCGGTCCGCTCTTGCGCTAGAAGTGTTGACTCGTTTTTTTGTACCGCCGGCGTCTGTGGTCCTGCACTCGTTACGTTCATAAGGCTTGCTTCCTCAGGGATTCCGCCGTGTCAAATCAATAAGCTGCTGCGGTTATAAATCCAGAAGGGAACTGGTCACCACTGGCAGAACTTACAGGCACTTGCGCAAGCGGCTTGGCCCGTCAGATTGAATTGTTGAGTGGTTCGGCTGTCAAGTTTGACAGTTGCGGCGTCGGAACGCCGCTCATATTGTTCGCATGAGGGGCACCAGAAACATCAATCGATTCCGTCATGTTCGGTGCTGCCGGCCTGCGGTCCGGAGAGCTCGATGTGCGTGAAATCGGCCCCATGAACGAAACACACAGGAGACCACGAGGTGAACGCTCAACAAGGCGTGGCGACGCAGAATGCGTTGGAGGTCGGGCCCCCCGATTTCTCATTGATGTTGGGCGGGCCTCTGTTTCAACTCTACCGGCGTACACATCTGTCGGGAGATGCTTTGGAGTTGTTGCGCAGACGAGTGGTGGTTATCACGCTAGTTGCCTGGTTGCCACTCCTGTTTCTGTCCGTGCTCGCTGGGAAGGCCATCGCTGGTGGCATCAAGATCCCCTTTCTGCATGACGTCGAGGCGAATACTCGATTCCTCATCGCCTTGCCAGCACTCATCATTGCCGAACTGGTGGTTCACATACGAATTAGTCCGTTGGCCCAACGTTTCGTGGACAGGCGCATCGTAAGCGGCGAGGACTTGCCGGCTTTCACATCCGCAGTCAAGTCGGCAATGCGCATTCGCAACTCGGTGACGGTGGAATTAAC
>Ga0335071_10005225_pt1 | contig 13491 bp, 13 predicted proteins | sample Lox_Sample_15_FD_206724 | JGI IMG/M metagenome (GOLD analysis project Ga0335071, IMG submission 206724) | Soil microbial communities from Loxahatchee National Wildlife Refuge, Florida, United States - Lox_Sample_1.5 | ecosystem: Environmental > Terrestrial > Soil > Wetlands | place: USA... | reverse complement strand
GGCGAAGTAGATGGGCTCCGGGTCGGCGCGCCTCCGCCCACCCCGCCCCGTCCCCGGCCTTCCTTGCCGCACCACGCGCCCTCCCCCCGGCGCCCGCGCCGGAGCCCCGCCTCCGCCGGAGCATCGTCGCGCCGCGCGGCGAGCGTCGAGGACCCGTGCGGGCCCCGGCCGGCGGCCGCGCCCGCCGGCCGGGGGATGACGGAGCCCGCAGGGCCGGGAGCCCTCCGCGACCGCCGCCCGGCCCGGCTGCTCGGCGCCGAGCCCGGCGGCCAGCCGACACGAAGAGCCCGGACGCGGGCGCGCAGCGCCGGGCCGGCGAGGGCGAGCTGGAGCGGGCCCCGGGGGCCTCGCCCGCCTGCCGACCGCCGGCGGGGGCGGCGAGCCGCTCGCCGGCTCCCCTCACCGCGGGCTGCTCCGGGGTTCGCCCGGTCGACCCGCAGCGCGCCCGGGCCGACCGCCCGGGCAAGGGCTCCACGCCTACTGCGCGCGGGGGCGGCGAAGGTCACCGGGGGCGCGGGTCAGCACCCGCCGCACCTCGCCCGGCGCGTTGGTGATCAGACCGTCGACTCCCAGGGCTGCCAGCCGAGCCACCTCGGCGGGCTCATCCACGGTCCAGACGTTCACCAGCAGCCCCTGCGCGCGCCAGCCCCTCACCCGCGCCGCGGTGGCCAGGCTGCGCTCGGGGTGGATGGCCTCCGGCCTCAGCCGCCGGATGGCCACCGCGGCCCGAAGCGGCCAGGCCGGGCGCCGCTCCAGGAGCACGCCACAGGCCACCTCCGGTGCCGCCCCGCGGAAGGCGGCCAGCAGGCCGGGGTCGAACGAGGAGACGATGACCCGCCCGGCCGCCCGGGCGCGCCGGATCACCTCGCCCGCTGCCCCGGCCAGGCGGCGGTCGCGCCCCCGCGCCTTCAGCTCCACGTTCACCCGCGCCGAGGGCAACGCCTCCAGCACCTCCTCGAGGAGCGGGATCCGCTCTCCGCGGAAGCGGTCGCCCTTCCAGGCCCCCGCGTCGAGCTCCCGGAGCGCCCGGAGCGGGGTGTCCGGCAGGCGCAGCGGCACCCCGGCGATCCGGCGCGCGTCGAGGTCGTGGAACACGACCACCTCCCCGCTGGCGCAGCGCCACACGTCCAGCTCCACGCCGTCCGCGCCCTGCTCCATGGCCAGGCGGAAGGCGCACAGCGTGTTCTCCGGGGCCTCGGCGCTCGCACCCCGATGCCCGAGGACGGCGGGTCGGGCGGGCGGGGTCTCGAGGCAAGGCATCTCGCGCTTCCTGGGCCGGCCGGCGTTCCCGGGGGCCCCTGGCGGCCGCCGGCGAGCGCGACTATTGTAGCCGGGGGGCGCCCCGCGCGAGACCCCGACCATGGCCGAGCTCATCGTCACCGCCATCGTGGTTCTCCTCGTCCTGGGGGGCGTCCAGATCCCGGCCCTGGGGGACGCCATCGGCCGGCGGCTGAGGGGCCCGGTGCCGCGGCCCAAGCCGCAGCGCGAGCGGGCCGCTCCGCTCGCCCCAGCCGAGCGGGTCGGCTCTCGGTGAGCGGGCCGGGGGCTGGCCCCTCGGTCAGCTCGCCCGGGAGTCCGCCAGCCTGTGGCAGTGGGCCCGCACCAGGGGGTGGATGGCGCCGTCCCGGGCCAGGTCGGCGAGATCCGCGGAGCCGAGGAAGCCGACCAGCTTCAGGGACACGGCCGGCTCGGTGTAGGGATTCCGGGCGATGGCCATGGCCACCGCCGGCTGGGTCCGAAAGCGGCGCGACTCCGCCAGGAGCCGCAGCGTCTCCGGCCGGCAGGGGCGGCGGGCGGCGATGCGGACCGCGAACGGCTCGGTGATGAGCGGGTTCTTGAGCAGCTCCCGCACCACCTCGGGCGCGCCCTCGGCCGCCAGGCGCGCCAGGAGATCGGGGTCCTTCTGCGCCCGGGCCATGGTCTTCTTGTGGCCGAGCGAGAGCTTGGAGAGTCGCGCGTCGGCCGGCTCGCGCGGCGGCACCCAGGCCCGGAGCGGCGGGGGGGAGAGGAACAGGGAGGTCACCTCGGCGAGGTCCCGTGCGGCGGCGGCGGCGTAGAGCGCGGCCCGGGTGTCGTAGGAGAGCTCCGCCGCCGGGTCGAGGAAGGCCTGCCCCACGGCCAGGAGCGCCGCGCGCGCCCGAGCGTCGGACGCACGCGCCAGCGCCGCCAGGGCCAGGGCCGCGCGCTCGGGATCGCTGCGCGACAGGACCCGCGCCGCGGCCCGGGCGCGGATGGGTCCCTCCTCCAGGGCCCCGAGCCGCCTGGCCAAGGCCCGGGCCTCGGCCTCGCCCTCGCTCACCGGGCGCCCTCGGCGCCACCCGCGGACGCGCGCACGCGCACGCTCGCGCCGGCCACGTCCGCCGGGGCGTCGCCCAGGATCACCAGGAAGCCGAGCCGGTCGCCGGGCGCCACCACCCGGGGAGCGCGGGTGCGCAGCTCCGCCGCCAGCTGCTCCAGCGCGGCCCGATCGGTGGCCCGATAGACCTCCTCGGGCGTGGGGACTCCTCCGGCCTGCGCCTCGCCGCGGGCCAGTACCTGGCCGTCCCGCAGCAGCTCGGCCTGCACGTGGACCGCATCGACCGGCGCCGCCGCGTGCGAGATCACCTCGCCCCGGGCGAAGAGCACCACGTCGCCCCCGCTCTGCTCGTAGAGGCCGCTTCGCACCCCCACCACCTCGAACGGTCCGCGCGGAGCCTGCTCGGCCGAGAGCCCTCGCAGGAGCGTGGAGGGGCGGAAGGCGGCCGGTCCCAGCGCGGCCTCGCCGCGCCAGACCACGCGGAAGGCCAGGGCCACGGCCAGAAGCACCACCAGCGCCAGGGCGTCGAAGGCGGCGGAGCGGAGCCGGGCGGCCGCGCCCGGGAGCGGAGGCGCGGGCGTGGCGGCCTCCCCGGCGGGCTCGTGCGCCCGCGGCGCCGGCGCGGCCGGGGGCGCCTCGGCGGGCGGCGCAGGCTCCGGGCCCGGACCGGGCTCCGCTGCCCCCACCGTCTCCACCGGCGACGACCAGCTCGGCTCGGTCGCCAGGGCCAGGGACTCCTCGCCCACCGGGACCTGCGCCACCGGTGCGGCCTGGAGCGCCGCCCCGTCGATCGCCGCCGGACCCGGCCCGGCCGCGAGCACGTCGGAGGGATCGGCGAAGGGGACCGGCCCCGGGGTGCCGCGCTCCTCCAGGGCCAGGTCGGCGAAGGCGGGCGCGGCCGGCGCGGACACCCCGGCGTCCGTGGGGGACGGCGCGGCCGGCGACACCGCGCCGATGAGCTGGGCCAGATCGGTCACCGGCAGCGCCGAGGGGGCGCGGGACGGCTCGGCGGCGGCGAAGGGGTCGGCGCCGGCGGCGAACGGATCCGCCGGGGCGGGGGAGGCGCCCGCGGCCACCGGCGCGGTGGGCGCCGCCACCGGCGCGAAGGGGTCGTAGGGGGCCGGGGCCGACGGCCCCGGCCCGCCGAAGCTCTCCAGGCCGACGGCGGCGAAGGGGTCGGTCGCCGGCGGCGGGGCCGGGGGAGGGGCGACCGTGGAGAAGGCCCCCACCTCGGCGGCGACGAACGGATCCGGCCTGGGCACGGGTCGGGCGAGCCCCGGCGTGAGCTCCACCAGGTCGATCTTGGGCGCCGGGGCAGGCGCCTCCTTCTCGCGCCGCACCACGAACACGTCCTTGCAGCGGGAGCAGCGGACCTTGGCACCGCGCGGTCCGATCTTCTCGTCCGAGACGCGGAACCTCGCCTGGCAGCGCGGGCAGTGGACGATCATGCCGGGACCCGTTCGGGATCTTCGAGACTACACCGCGAACGCGCTTGACACCAGCCGCAGCGAACCCAAGAATCCGCCGATTGCGCGCACTTGCGGCGCGCTTGACCGTGGCCATGAGCAACGACGAGCCCACCCAGACCCCGGAGCCGCCCACCGCCGGCGGGCGCGAGCCCAAGGTCATCAAGCGCTACACCAATCGCAAGCTCTACGACACCGAGGAGTCGCGGTACGTCACCCTCGACGAGATCGCCCGGACCATCAAGGGCGGCGGCGAGGTGAAGATCATCGACAACCGCACCAAGGAGGACCTCACCTCGGTCACCCTCGCCCAGATCATCTTCGAGGAGGAGAAGAAGACCTCCAAGATGAGCCTGGAGACGCTGAAGGACCTCATCCGCCACGGGGGCGAGGTGGCGCAGCGGCTGGTCGAGGGGACCCAGGCCGAGCTGCGGGGCCGCGTCGAGGCGGTGCGGGCCGCAGCCGAGCAGCGGGTGCAGAGCCTGCTGCACCGCGGGCAGGACACGCGCGACCGCGCCCTGGAGCTGGTCCAGGCCTCGCAGGAGGCGGTGCTGGCCCTGCAGCGGCGGGTCGACGAGCGGGTCCGGGCGGCGGTGGAGGGAGTGTCCAACCTGGCCGAGGTGCGGCGGCTCCTGGAGGAGCTGGCCGGGCGCCTCGACGGCCTGGAGAAGCGGCTCGACGAGGTGGAGAAGAAGCCGGGCCCCTAGCCATCCCGGCTACCCCCGCGCCAGGATCTCGTCGCCGATGGCGGCCAGGGCGCGCGCGCCCGGCGAGCCGGGCGCGTGCTCGAACACGGTGCGGCCGTGGCTCTGGGCCTCGTCCACCTTCACCGACCAGCCCAGCACCGTCGCCGAGAGGCGATCCCGGAAGCGCTCCCTGAGCTTCCCCAGGATCTCCTCGGCCAGCTGGGTCCGGCGGTGCAGGGTGGCCACCACCAGGAGCAGCTCCGGCGCCCGTCCGCGCTCGGACCGCAGCCGCGCCAGGCTGTCCAGGACCTCGGCGCAGCCGTCCAGGGCCAGGTAGGTGAGCGCCACCGGGATCACCAGCTCGCCCGCCGCTCGCAGCACGTTGTCGGTGACGAGCGACTGCGAAGGGGGGGCGTCGATCAGCACCAGGTCGTACCGGCCCGCCGGGAGCGAGGCCAGGCGCAGGTCCAGGCGGTCGGCGCGGTCCGGCGCGGGGGCTGCTGCCACCGGGAAGGCGGCCAGGTCCTTGTTGGCCGGCAGGAGCTCCACGCCCGGCACCGGCGTGGGGCGGACCACCGCCTCGAAGGGCGTCCGCCCGGCGTCGAGCAACCAGTCGTGGACGGTGGGCGCCAGCCCCCGCACGTCCAGCCCCAGCGACTTGCCGGCGTGTCCCTGGGTGTCGAGGTCGACCACCAGCACCCGCTTCCCCCGCGCCGCCAGGCGAGCGGCCACGTTCACGCAGAGCGTGGTCTTGCAGGTGCCGCCCTTCTCGTTGAAGAACGCGATCCGGCGCATGTCCCCCGCCTGGGCTCGAGGCTAGGGCTCGGGCTCGCCCGGCGGCGCGTCGCCGGGATCGTCGAGGGGGCGGGTCGGCCCCGGCGCCCCCACCCGGGCGGCGAGCCCGTCGAGCGCGTCCTCCAGCTCCGCGATCCGCTCGCGGAGCGCGGCCACGTCCTCCCGCGACGGCAGGTTGGCCGCGTGCAGCGCCTGCTCGACGCCTCGACCGATGGACTCCCGCGCGTGGAGTGCCGTGTCGAGCAGGCCGCGCAGCCCGGCGTTGAGGCGCTCGCTGGCGAGCAGCCGCCCCACCACCTTGCCCACCTGCTCCTCGCCCGCCGCCAGCGCCTTGCGCAGCGTGCGGTTGCGGAGCACGTCCTCGAGGGTCATAGCCGTGTGGACTTGTCCCCCTCCCCTCGCTAGCTTGTCAAGCCTCGTGGCTCCTCCCACCCTCCTCGACCGGCACCTGGTGTTCGTGACCGGCAAGGGAGGGGCGGGGAAGTCCACCGTCACCGCCGCGCTGGCCCTGCTGGCGTCGCGGGCCGGCAAGCGCGTCCTGGCCTGCGAGGTGAACGCCCCCCAGGAGCGGCTGGCGCCGCTCCTCCGCGCCCCGGCCGGCGAGGGGCTCCGCGAGGCCCGCCCCGGCCTCCACGTCCTGGACGTGAGGCCCCGCGCCGCCATGCGCGAGTACGGGCTCAAGGTGCTCCGCTTCCAGGCCGTCTACCACGCGGTCTTCGAGAACCGGCTGATGCAGTACTTCCTGCGGGCCATCCCCTCGCTGTCGGAGCTGGTGGTGCTGGGCAAGATCCTCCACGAGGCCCGCTCCCTGGAGCCGGGCGGCCGGCCCCGCTGGGACCTGGTGCTGGTCGACGCGCCCGCCACCGGCCACGCCCTGCAGCTCCTCCGCGTCCCCTCGGCGCTGCTCGACACGCTGCCCGGGGGGCCGGTCCGCCGCGACGCGGAGTGGATGGCGCGCATGCTGGTCGACCCGGTCCGGACCGCGGTGGCCATCGTGACCCTGCCCGAGGAGCTGCCGGTGAACGAGGCCATCGAGCTCGACGCCGAGGTGGGGGGGGTGCTGGGCATGGCGCGGGCCGCCCTGTTCGTGAACGCCGTGCCGACCAGCCGGTCCTCGCCGGAGGAGGCGCGGGCGCTCTCGGCGCTGGCGGCGGCGCCGCCGCCGCTGGGACCCGCCGCGCGGGCGGCGGCGCTGGCCGCCACCCGGGCCGAGCGGGCCGGGCGGCAGCTGGCCCGCGCCTGCGACGCCATCGACGCGCCCGCCACCGTGCTTCCCCTCCTCCCCACCGCCGGCTGGGGCCCGCCCGAGATCGAGGCGCTGGCCGGGGCCATCGCCGAGGGCTGGGCCCGGGGGGAGGGCGGGTGAGCGCGCTCGGCCAGAGCCTGGCCGGGCGGCGGGTGGCCGTGTGCGTGGGCGCGGGCGGCGTGGGCAAGACCAGCCTGGCCGCAGCGCTGGCGCTCGCCCGGGCGCTCGCCGGGGGCAAGGCGCTGGTGTGCACCATCGACCCGGCCAGGCGCCTGGCCAACGCCCTGGGGCTCACCGCCCTGGGCAACGCCGAGTCCCGCGTCCCCGCCGCCCGCCTGGCCCAGGCCGGCCTGGCGCCGCCCGGCCAGCTCTTCGCCATGATGCTCGACGTGAAGCGGACCTGGGACGACCTGATCGTGCGCCACGCCCCCGACCCGGCCCGCCGCGACCGCATCCTCCGCAACCGGCTCTACCAGCAGATGTCCGCGGCCCTGGCCGGCTCGCAGGAGTACATGGCCATGGAGAAGCTGCACGAGCTGGCCGAGGACCGCGACTACGACCTGATCGTGCTCGACACCCCTCCCACCGCCCACGCCCTCGACTTCCTCGACGCCCCCACCCGCATCCTCGACTTCCTGGGCAGCGACGCCGCCCGCGTGCTGCTCGCGCCGGCGGTGGGCGTCGGGCGCCTGGGGCTTCGGCTGGCGCAGCTCTCCGGCGGCTACGCCGCCCGGGCGCTGGCGCGCTTCACCGGCCAGCAGGCCCTCTCCGACCTGGGCGAGTTCCTGCAGAGCTTCCAGGGCATGTACGACGGGTTCAAGGCGCGGGCGGCCGCGGTGCGCGCGCTCCTGGCCCGGCCCGAGGCTGGATTCGTGCTCGTCACCTCGTCGAGCCCGGCCGCCGTCGCCGAGACCCTGGCCTTCCACGGCCGCCTGAGGGCCGAGGCCATGCCCCTGGCCGGCCTGGTGGTGAACCGGCTCACCCCCGATCTGTGGCCCTACCCCTCCCCGCTGCCGGGGGCCGCCGAGCTCCTCCCGCCGCTCGCGCAGGCGGCGACCTCCGGCGGGGGGCCGGGCACCTCGCGGGCCGCCCTGGCCGAGCGCCTCGCCGCCGCCCTGGCCGAGCACCAGGCCCTGGTGTGGGCCGAGCGGAGCGCCCTCGCCCCCCTCCTCGAGGAGGTCAGGGTCCCATGTGCGATGGTTCCCCGCCTCGAGGGCGAGGTGCACGACCTCGCGGGCCTCGCCACGCTGGCCGCCGCTTTGTAGGATGGCCGGCGGATGAGCTCCGGCTTCGAGGTGGCCACCCGCGCCCGCGTGCAGATGGTCGACGTGACGCCCGAGGTCCGTGCCGCGCTCCGTGCCTCCGGGGTGGTCGACGGGCTGTGCGTGGTCTTCGTGCCCCACACCACCGCCGCGGTGACCATCCAGGAGAACTCCGACCCCGACGTGCAGCGCGACGTGGTGGCGGCGCTGGCCCGCATGGTCCCCGACGACCCGCCCGGCGCGGGCTACCGCCACCTGGAGGGGAACAGCCCCGCCCACGTGAAGGCCTCGCTGCTCGGCAACAGCGTGGCCGTCCCGGTGGAGGGGGGCGAGCTGGCGCTGGGGACCTGGCAGGGCATCTACCTCTTCGAGCTGGACGGCCCGCGCAGCCGCCGGGTTCGGGTGAGCATCGTCTCTGGCTGACCGCCCTGCACTCTCCATGCGCCTCGCCCTCGCCACCGACCTCCTGCCCGCGCCGGCGGGGCTCCTCCTGTTGGCGCTCGCCCTGGCGCCGGCCGCGTGCGCCACGCCGCGGACCGCCGCCGGGCCCCCGACGCCGGCCGGCCCGGGAGCGCCCGGGAATGCCCCACCCAGCGAGGCCGGGACGCCCGCCCCCACCGCCGGGGAGGCCGGGGCTCCGGCCGTCGAGTTCCCACCCGAGGAGGTTCAGGTCACGCCGCTCGACCTCGAGCTGGCCGAGAAGAACGACGAGGAGCTCTTTGCGGTCGGGACCGCCGCCTTCGGCGCCCGGGACTTCGCCCGCGCCGCCGCCGCCTTCGCCCGGATCGCCGACCGCTTTCCGGGGAGCCGTCACGAGGCCACCGCGCTCTTCGACGCCGGCCTGGCCTACGAGCAGCTCGAGCGGTGGCGCCCGGCACTGGAGCGCTTCCGGGCGCTGGCCCGCGGCTGGGAGGGGCCGGACGCGCTGGAGGCGAGCTTCAAGGCCGCCGAGTGCCTCTACCACCTCGGCGACCCCTCCGAGACCCACGCCGCGCTGGAGGCCATCGCCGCGCGCCCGGGCCTGCCGGTGGCGGCGCGGGTCCGGGTCCTCACCCAGCTGGGCGTGGTGGAGCTCGAGGACGGGCGCCCCGAGGAGGCCGAGAGCACCCTCCGCCGCGCGCTCGCCGCCTGGCAGGCCGCTGGCGAGGTGGAGCGGCTCGACCCCTACTACCCGGCCCAGGCCGAGTACTACCTGGGCGAGACCTACGCCGGCTGGTTCCGCGCCCTCCCCCTCGACCCGGCCCAGGGGGACGACCGGAGGCTCCGGGACGACCTCGAGCGCAAGGCGGAGACGCTCCTCTCCGCGCAGGGCCACTACCTGCGGGCCATCCGCATGGGCGACGACCGCTGGGCGGTGGCCTCCGGGATCCGCATCGGCGAGCTCTACGACGAGTTCCGCCGCCAGCTCCTCGACGCCCCGCTCCCGCTCGGCATGGGAGAGGAGGCGGCCCAGGCCTATCGGGCCGAGCTCCGCAGGCGGCTGCGGGTACTGGCCGGCAAGGCGGTGGAGGCCTACCAGGCCTCGCTCTCCCGCGCCTCCCGGGCCGGCGTCGACAACCTCCGGTTCCTGGAGGACGCCCAGGCGGCGCTCGGGCGGCTGGAGGCGGCGCTGGCGGAGGAGGCGGGGGGACGGATGTGAGGCCGGCGCGGGAGGGCCGGCCTACGCCGGGGGCCGGGCCTCGCCGTACATGGCGTCGAGCTCGGCCCGGTAGCGGCCCTCGATCGACCTCCGCTTCAGCTTCTGGGAAGGCGTGACCTCGCCGGCGGCCTCGGTGAACTCGGCCGGAAGCACGGTGAACTTCCGCACGGCGGCGAAGCGCGGCAGGGCGGCGTTGACGCGGTCGATGCCCCGCTGCAGAACGGCGTGGAGCTCGGGCAGCCGGCTGAGCGCGGCCGGGTCCCGCTCCTCCAGCCCGTTCCCGGCCGCCCAGCTCAGGGCGGCCTCGGGGTCGAGGGTCACGAGGGCGGAGACGAAGTTGCGGCGATCGCCGTGCACCAGCACCTGCGAGGCCAGCGGGCAGGCCAGCTTGATGCGGGCCTCCAGCTCCGCCGGGGCCACGTACTTCCCGCCCGAGGTCTTGATGAGGTCCTTCTTCCGGTCGGTGATGGTGAGGAAGCCCTGGGCGTCCATGGTGCCCACGTCGCCGGTGTGCAGCCAGCCGTCGGCGTCGATGGCCTCGGCCGTCTGGTCGGGCAGGCCGTGGTAGCCCCGCATCACCCACGGCCCGCGCACCAGCACCTCCCCGTCCTCGGCCACCCGCGCCTCCATGCCCGGCAGGGGCAGGCCCACCGTGCCGACGCGCCAGGCGTCGAGCCGGTTGCAGTGGGTGGCCGCCGAGGTCTCGGTGAGCCCATACCCCTCGAGGATGGCCACGCCCATGGCGTCGAAGAAGCCGGCCACCTCGGGGGAAAGCGGCGCCGAGCCCGAGACGAAGAACTGCAGCCGCCCGCCGAACAGGGCGCGGATCCGCTGGAAGACCAGCCGGTCGGCCAGCGCCCGCCGCGCTGCCAGCACCGGGCCGGGGCGGCGCCCCTCCCGCTCCACCCGCCGCGCTTCCCTCCCCGCCTCCAGCGCCCAGCGGAAGAGCGCCGCCTTGACCGGCCCGCCCTCGCGCACGCCGGAGAGGATCTTGGCGTGCACCTTCTCGAAGATGCGGGGCACTGCGCAGACGAAGGTGGGGCGCAGCCGGGCCAGGTTCTCGACGATCCTGTCGATGCGGCCGTCGACCGCGGTGGGGAAGCCCAGGCGGAGCTGGGCCGTGCCGACCATCTTGCCGAAGGAGTGGGCGAGCGGAAGCCAGAAGAACTGGAAGGCGCCGGGGTGGTCGAGGATCCCGGAGATCTCCACCGCCCGGCTCTGCGACACCCAGGCGTGGTGGGTCAGCTCCACGCCCTTGGGCCGGCCGGTGGTCCCGGAGGTGTAGAGCAGCGTGGCCGTGGCCTCGGGCCGCACCGCCGCCGCCGTCTCCTCGAAGCTCCCCGGGTGGGCGCGGTCATGGGCGCGCCCGCGCTCCACCAGCTCGGCGAAGGGCATGACCCAGCCGTCTTGCGAGGCGGCCCCGTCGAAGGTGACCACGTGCTTGAGGGCCGGCAGCTCGGCGCGGCGGGAGGCGAGCTTGGCCACCTGCTCGGCCCCGTCCACGAAGGCCACCACCGCGCCGGAGTCGGAGAGGATGAAGGCGCACTCCTCCGCCGTGGAGCTGGGGTAGATGGCGCTGGTGGCGCCGCCGGCGCAGAGGACGCCGTAGTCGGCCAGGACCCACTCGATGCGGGTGGCCGAGAGGATGGCGCAGACCTGCTCGGGCGCGACCCCCAGGGCGTGGAGCCCGCCGGCCACCGCCCGCACCCGGGCCTCCATCTCCGCCCAGGAGAGGCTCACCCACCGGCCGTCCTCCGGGTAGCGAAAGGCCTCGTCGTCGGGGGTGCGGCCCACCCTCTCCAGGAACAGATCGGGGACGGTCTTCGAGTTCTCGTCGGGCACGGACGGGCCTCCCTTTCGGGCGAGCGGACTCTAGTCCGAAGCGGCGGCCGGCTCCACCGCCGCGGTCGACCCCCCGTCGCCGGTCCCGGCCGGCCTCCCCGCCGTCCCCGGCGCGCCGCCCCCTGCGTCGCCCCGTCCGCCATCACGCCCTCATGTCCGTCAAGACGGCCGACGCCTGGCCTGGACAACTGCTTGACAGTGGTTGCATCCGTTTCTTAGGATGCGGCTCCAACTAAACGGAATTCCGTCGCCGGAGGAGACCATGGCCATCCCCCCCACCCGCAAGCTCCGCTTCGAGACGCTCCAGGTCCACGCAGGGCAGGAGCCGGCCCCCGGCACCAACGCCCGCGCCGTGCCCATCTACCAGACGACCTCCTACACCTTCGACTCCGCCGAGCACGGGGCGAACCTCTTCGCGCTGAAGCAGTTCGGCAACATCTACACCCGGATCATGAACCCCACCACCGACGTCTTCGAGAAGCGGATCGCGGCGCTCGAGGGGGGCGTGGCGGCGCTGGCGACCGCCTCCGGGCAGGCGGCCCAGTTCCTCACCATCGCCAACATCGCCCAGGCCGGGGACAACATCGTCTCCACCAGCATGCTCTACGGCGGCACCTACAACCAGTTCAAGGTGACCATCCCGCGGCTGGGGATCGGCGTGAAGCTGGTGGAGGGCGACGACACCCACAAGCTCGCCGCCGCCGTCGACGGGAAGACCAAGGCCATCTACGTCGAGTCGATCGGCAACCCGGCCGGCAACGTCCCCGACCTGGAGGCGCTCGCCCAGGTGGCCCACGACAACGGGATCCCGCTCATCGTGGACAACACCTTCGGCGCCGGCGGGTACCTGGTCCGCCCCATCGAGTGGGGCGCCGACATCGTGGTCGAGTCCGCCACCAAGTGGATCGGCGGCCACGGCACCTCCATCGGCGGCGCCATCGTCGACTCGGGCAAGTTCGATTGGGCCAAGAGCGGCAAGTTCCCCTTCTTCACCGAGCCCTCCCCCGGCTACCACGGCCTGGTCTTCAACGAGGTGTTCGGCCCCAAGGGCCCCTTCGGCAACATCCAGTTCATCATCCGCGCCCGCGTGGAGGGGCTGCGCGACCTGGGCCCCGCCCTCTCCCCCTTCAACGCCTTCCTGCTCCTGCAGGGGCTGGAGACGCTCTCGCTCCGCGTGCAGCGCGAGGTGGACAACACCCTGGCGCTGGCCAAGTGGCTCAGGACCCATCCCCAGGTCGCCTGGGTGAACTACACCGGCCTGGAGGAGCACCCCTACCACCAGCGGGCCCGCAAGTACCTCCGGAACGGGTTCGGCGCGGTGTTCACCTTCGGCATCAAGGGCGGCTACTCCGCCGGCGAGAAGTTCATCAACAACGTGAAGCTGGCCTCGCACCTCGCCAACGTGGGGGACGCCAAGACCCTGGTCATCCACCCCGCCTCCACCACCCACCAGCAGCTCGGCGACGCGGAGCAGAGGGCCTCGGGGGTCACCCCCGACCTGATCCGCGTCTCGCTGGGCATCGAGCACATCGAGGACATCAAGGAGGACTTCGCCGAGGCCTTCGCCGCCGCCCGGTGAGCCTCAGGAGGCGCCGGCGGCGGGCTCGGCCAGGATCCGGTCGATCCGGTCGAGCTCGTCCGGTCCGAGCTCCAGGCGGCGGACCGCCGCCAGGCAGCCCTCCACCTGCTCCGGCCGCGAGGCGCCGACGATGGCCGACGTCACCGCGGCGTGGCGCAGCACCCAGGCCAAGGCCAGCTGCGCCAGGGTCTGGCCCCGCGCCCTGGCCAGCGCCTCGAGGCGGCGAGCCCGGGCCACCACGTCCTCGGTGACGTGCTCCGGGCGGAGGAAGCGCGGATCCCGGCCGGCCCTCGAGTCGGCGGGGATGCCGGCGAAGTAGCGGTCGGTGAGGAGCCCCCGGGCCAGCGGCGAGAAGGCCACGCACCCCACCCCCTCGCGCTCCAGCAGGGGCAGGAGCTCCGGCTCCACCCAGCGGTCGAGCATGCTGTAGCGCGCCTGGTGGACCAGGCAGGGGGTGCCCATCTCGCGGAGGAGCCGGATGGCCCGGGCCGCCTCCGGGGCGCGGTAGTTGGAGATCCCCACGTAGAGCGCCTTGCCGCTCCGCACCGCCTGGGCCAGGGCGCCCATGCTCTCCTCCAGCGGCGTCTCCGGGTCGGGGCGGTGGTGGTAGAAGACGTCGACGTGCGACAGCCCCAGGCGGCGGCGCGACTGGTCGAGCGAGGACAGCAGGTCCTTGCGCG
>Ga0335071_10005223_pt1 | contig 13493 bp, 12 predicted proteins | sample Lox_Sample_15_FD_206724 | JGI IMG/M metagenome (GOLD analysis project Ga0335071, IMG submission 206724) | Soil microbial communities from Loxahatchee National Wildlife Refuge, Florida, United States - Lox_Sample_1.5 | ecosystem: Environmental > Terrestrial > Soil > Wetlands | place: USA... | reverse complement strand
GGAGTTCCTTGCAGACTTTCAGACCACGGTCATGTGTTGCACTGCATCCATGGGACTTTTGCTGGCCGAGGCTGTGGAACGCCAGGGCATCCGAGACAAGCTGAGCCTAAGAAAGATGATTTATGGGTCCGAACGATCATCGGACGCGATGCGAGATAGGATAAAGACACTGCTGGGATTAACCGACATGTATGACATTCCGGGTATGACGGAGCTTTACGGTCCTGGGACCGGCCTGGAATGCCGCGAGCACGACGGGATGCATTACTGGGCCGACTACTACATCCTGGAGGTCCTCAACCCGGAAACGCTGGAGCCTGTGCCCGTGGGAGAAGTCGGCGAAATGGTTGTAACCACATTGAGAAAGGAGGCGGTCCCGCTAATTCGGTATCGCACGAGAGACCTGACCGCTTTAAAGCCGGATCCATGTCGGTGCGGCCGCTTACTTCCGCGGCATGACCGGATCATGGGAAGGTCCGACGACATGTTTATCATCAGAGCGGTCAATGTTTATCCCGGACAGATAGATAGCGTGCTCAGCAGTATTGAAGACATCGGGAGTGAGTACCAGGTCATACTCGAACGTCGCGACGGAAAAGACTTCATGCTACTCAAAGTTGAACGTTCCCGTAACGGTGACCCTGCCAATGATACTCTGATCACTGCTGATGTGACGGAGATGGTCAAGAAAAAGATCCTGGTGACTCCGGAAGTCCAGGTGATTGAATACGGGGCATTGCCTCGAAGCGAACGAAAAACAAAACGAGTGTTCGACAACCGGGAAATGTGAAAGTCGGAGAAAGCAGCATGTCAGAAAGAATTTTCGCACATTTCCCTGGAAGGACCCTATAATAAGTTATGGCTCACGATTTTGTTTTTGCTTACGGCTCCAACATGAACCGGTCAGATCTGCGGGCTTGGCTGGAAGCCGATGGATTCGATTCTTCCCTCATCATCGAAGCGACGCCGGCTACGCTGGACGGTTACGACTTTGTTTGGAATTTTTATTCGACCTCGAGGGGCGGCGGGGCCGCCAACCTGGAACCCAAAGAGAAATCGACAATTTGGGGAATGCTTATTGAATTTGATGAAGCCCTGTTGAAAGCGTTTGATCGGAAAGAGGGGCATCCGTTCTTCTATTCGCGAGGTGACGAACGAATCTCTGTCCGTCGTGCAGACAATGGAAAGACCGTTTTCGCGTGGTTGTATATTGCCAGACCGAACAAAGGAAACAGACGGGATATTTGGCCCTCGCGCGATTACAAGAAAATTGTTCTCAATGCGGCCACGTTCTGGGGTTTCCCAGAGGATTACATCGAAAAAATCAAGGCTTGGCCGACGCAGTGAGCACTTTTGACCATCTGTGGCTCAATGCCCATCGCATAGGCTCATCAGCTCCATGAGCAAGCGCACGTCTTCTCGTGCGATCTCCAACTCCAGCGGACGAAAGGTATTCCTCATTTTTGTAGGCTCCCATCCCGCAGGAGGCGAACGCCACGCTTCTCTGTGGTTCTGCAAGGCGGCAGCCTTACTCAAAAACTCGTCACAGGGGCAAAACGGGCCGTAAATAGAGCGTACATCCTTGACTAGTTGCTTCAGTGCTCCGTTGTAGAGTTCCCGTCTTTCCAACGGATCAGAATAATCTCTAAAAATACGTGTGTTATTCAAAACAAACGCTTCTATGATCTTATCGCACTTTTCCCCTGCCAATGCTGTCCCGGGTGCAAAAAGCAGACTGCAAAGAATGAGTTGAATAACTTGAGAAGCCCGCCGCCTCACCGGCTGTTCCTCTATCCTTTTTGTTTGCGGGGATTATGGTACTCATTTAACTCCGAAACCTCAATGCTCAGACAATGCAGCGCTCCGGTTTTTAACCTTCCCACATGCGTAGTACAAGTTCGCCTTCGGACGGTGAAGATGACTTCGTTTAAGATCAGCACTGACCCCGCGTCTCGCGAGGTCAGTGGCACCCAAGTGTCAACTAGCATCGGTATCTGGGTGCCACGGACCTGAGCACGCTCAGGTCCATGCCGGATCGAACAGACTATTCACTGTTGGAAAGCGAACTCGGCTTTTTGCATATTCCAAGCGAAGCCGGTTGGTTCTTCTTGCGAGAAATTCGTCAAGCTCGAAGATCATTTTTCTTGACATGTTTTGTCGAGTGCGGCGTTAAGGAATCAATGATATTTGATCAAATATCAACGATCTTCTACCTCGCAAGCACAAAATAATAAACAAACCCAAATTTTTCCCACACCAAGGCTCTGTTGTTGCCCCCATTCCACCAACAGATCCATAGCAATTATAAAGATTAACGACCATAGGCCGAAATATCCACAGAACAGCGGAAAGTCCGACAAAGATTTCGGCAGTCGATGTGCCTGCTTCAAAAGACGATCACTGTGAGTCTGCTCGGACCGTGGACCCCTATCGTTAGGGTCATCTCGATGTCCCCGGTTCTGCTGGGACCGGTTTCCAAAGTGATATTGGTAGGAGGAGAGTCGCCCAAAGACGAGAAGAAATCGTCCAGGGTCTCGTGTATGCTCTCCTCGGATACCATAGCCACGTGGTGCGTGCATACCAGGCCGGCCTGAACGGGCTTTCCTCCTTGGCTGGTCCAGACAAGGCTCCCTGTTTCGGCCACCGCCGCGAAGACCTCTTCCACACACGCGGAGGCCGCTGTATAGTCGCGAGTGAGTTTGTCGGGAGACAGTTTGATCGCTTTCTCCTGCTCAGTCACAAAAGGGCAGAAGATCAGGTCACTCCCGGCCAAAATCCTTGCCAGGACGCCGTTCAATTCATCGCTGCTGCTTATTCGAACCGGTTCCGCGGCGGCTTTGGCAGTATTATCGATGAACAGATCGATGATTTTTCCCCGTGTCATGAAACTATCTTTCGGAATGTTTTGGAAACAGGCCGCGGAATGCGGTCGAGTGAGTCTTTCGGTCCGATCTTTCTTGCAATAGGCCACAGAAGGTGTGCAGCGGCTTGCCCCAAATTAAAAAGGGATGAGGATTGGGCGACCATGCCGAAGCCCGCCATGCCCATTTGTTCGAGCCTAGAAGTAAAACCTTTCTCCACCCTCTGTTCCCGCAAGCTGTGCAAGAGTCTCGGGAGCGGTACCTTCACCGGGCAGACATCACCGCACGCGCCGCACAGGGTCGTGGCGTCGAGGAGAGGGTGAGCCCTCTCCATTCCATCCAGTAGGGCTGTCAACACGATTCCCATGGGTCCGGGATATGTGGAGTCATAGGCATGCCCTCCAACCAGCCGGTACACGGGACAGGCGTTCAAGCAGGCGCCGCAGCGAATGCACTTGAGCATTTCTCGGTATTCGCCCTTAACGATTTCCGACCGGCCGTTGTCCAACAAGACGACGTGCATCTCCTCGGCGCCTGTAGATTCCCCAGGCTTTCTCGTACCGGTTATCACCGACATATAGCTGGAGAGTATCTGCCCTGTGGCAGACCGTGGAAGCAAGCGGATAAATTTTGGTAGGTCCGAAAGCGAAGGAACAATCTTTTCAATAGATAACACTGCGATGTGGACAGGGGGAATAGAGGTGCACATCCGTCCATTGCCTTCGTTAGTGACGAGAACGATGCTGCCTGAGTCGGCTATCGCGAAGTTAGCGCCTGATATTCCCGCTTTCGCGGAAAAGAATTCCTTTCTAAGTATCTTCTTCGCAATCGCAGCCAGAACCATTGGATCGTCCGAATACTCGCACCCGAGCTTTTCCGCAAAAAGTTTACCTACTTGTCTGCGATCCTTGTGAATCGCAGGGGCAATGATGTGAGAAGGTCCTTCTCCTGCGATTTGTATTATGTATTCGCCGAAATCAGTCTCCACCACTTTGACACCCTGTTTCTGCAGGAAATCATTTAGATGGATTTCTTCACTGATCATGGACTTTGATTTAACCACCTTTGCTATGCCGTGGCCTCGCAGTATGGAAGCTATGATTTCTCTCGCTTCTTTAGCACCCTCGGTCCTGTGGACCTTGGCGCCCGCTCTCGTGGCATTTCTTTCAAAGAGATCGACGTAATCGGACAGATGGTCGAGCACACGCAGACGCAGATCGGAAGCTTGATCTCGCCATTCTTCAAGGGGCACGGCTGAGACTGTTTCCGCTCTTTTTGTCGCGAACGTCTCCGTGGCGTTGCGCATGGCCGCCCGTAGAGCAGAATCGCTTAGTGCCCTTATGGCATTGGCTCTAAAGGGGACGCCGGTTACGGGATCGCTCATGTTAGACCTTCCGCCAGGACCGCCGCTATATGCTTGACCTTTACGGGACTGCCCTGCCGCCTGAGCGCATCAGCGATATTCATCAGGCACCCATGATCGCATCCCGTCACCACATCAGCTCCGGTGCTCATGATGGTCTCTACTTTTTCATCGGCCAGTGCCATGGAAATTTCCGGCATTTTTGCCATGAAGATCCCTCCAAAGCCGCAACAGCGATCCGCGGAGGGGAGTTCGATGAAGTCAGTCCCTTTCAGGGACTTCAACAATAGACGTGGCTCTTCTCTGACGCCAAGCTCTCGCGTGAGCTGACAGGAGGCATGGTATGTGATCTTGCCCTTTCCAGTCAGGCCAGCCTCATGGGCCTTCAGGACATGGACAAGAAACTGGCTCAGCTCATAGGTACGGCGTGCTATAGCCTCGGCCTTTTCTCGCATCTGCCAATCGTCTCGAAATAACTCGGGATAGTGATTCTTAACCATAGATGCGCAGGAACCGGATGGGATCACAATGGGACCGTCGGTCTTTTCAAAAACTGAAATAAAATGTCTCGCTGCCATCCTGGACTCATGGCTGTACCCCCCGCTGTCGGCAGGTTTGCCGCAACAGGTCTGTCCCGCAGGATATCCCACATCCACTCCGAAATAGCGAAGCAGTCGGAGAGTAGCCTCACCGGTTTCCGGAAACATCGTGTCGATAAGGCAGGTACCAAACAATTGAACTCGCATTGACACACCTCAAATGGGAGACAGGCCCTCCCGAGGAATGAACAGGAATTAATGCCGGCCGTCAATGAAAAAAGTGGCACGGGTGAGCGTATTCTGGGGTATTAGGCCCAATGGGAACCGCCGGGGCTTATTAATCCTTGCGGCACTTCAAATACAAACTCGTTTAACGGGGACTTCCCGATGTTCGTTCTTCCATGGACTTTGCCAAAAGCTCTACGGGATGCACCACGCGGATCAGTTCCGATTCCAAATTGCCGGAGATCTGGAGACGACATCCCGGACATCCGGACGCTACCAGGTCGGCGTGCGTGTCTCCGATGGCTTCGATCTTCTTGTTGGTTATGCCCGAGGCCACGTCAGGATGTTCCCACTGAAAGGACCCTCCTCCTCCGCAACAGGTATCGGCGCCAAACATTTCCACAAATTCCAGCTCAGGAATCATCTTCAATAGATCTCGGGGCTCTTCTTTCACTGCTTGGCTACGGACCAAATGGCAAGGATCATGATAGGTGACCCGACCCTGAACCGGCCCGAGAAGTTTCCGGATATCGAAACGTGACAGATATTCTGAGACGTCCAGCACCTTGCTTGCCAGAGCCTTCGCTGCTTCAGTATTTTCCCCCATTTCTTCCAAAATGTGTATGTATTCCTTTTTGAGGGCAGATCCACACGTAGCGCAGTCTACAAGGACCGCATCCACGTTCCCTTCATTGAGTATCCGGAGATTGGTTCGAATGTTATTCAATGCCATCTTCCTGGCGCCCGACAAAAAGATCGGCAGACCGCAGCACATCTGCTTCTTGGGGATGACCACCTCCACGCCTAGTCGGGTCAAGACTGAGATCACTGATTTTCCAACATTTTCGAACAGATAGTTGGTGGCACAGCCAACGAAATAAATCACTCGCCCCACCTTTTCTTTGTCCGGCGAAATAGTCTCGGGATATTGTTTGATCAGGGGGACAGGATTGATTCGCGGAATCTTGGCATAGGGAATGGTACCCAGCTTACCAGTCTTTGCAAACAGGGACAGCAGAGTGGTACCGAGAGTTCTTCCCCAGAACATGGCAAAGGGCAGAAGGCGAGAACCACTCAAGAGATGAAACACCATGCGCTTCTGCCACGGGAGCCCGAACTTGTCTTCCAGCTCCGCCCGCATGGCCTTCAGGAGGCGATCTATCTTCAAACCGCTGGGGCAGTTTACGCTGCAAGTCTCGCACAGCAGACAGGTGAATAGAAGATTGTGAAAGTTTTCGGATGGATCCAGTGTTGCGTCGAACACCTTCTTGATCAACTGCACCTTTCCTCGTGGGGAGACTCCCTCGAAGTAAAGCTGCTTGTACACAGGGCAGGCGTTCATGCAAAGTCCACACTTAATACATTTGTGGACTTCTTCTCTTAATTGCTCAGATATCATGATTTATGGTCCTCAAGGAAACTGCCGGGGTTTAGAATGCCCTGGGGATCAAAGAGTTTTTTGATGCCCCGCATCACATTCAGGCTGGTCTGGCTCAACTGTTTGGGCAAATACTTGGATTTGGTAATACCAATTCCGTGCTCCCCGGAAAGCGTGCCGCCCACCGAAAGGGCATAGTCGACGATCTCGTCCATGGCTTTTTCCACCCTCGCCATTTCATCACTATCTCGCAGATCGAAGAGTATCAGAGGGTGAAGATTCCCGTCGCCCGCGTGAGCAAGAACTCCAATCGGGATATTGTTTCGTTTCCCGGCTTCAATGACTTTCTTGATTGCCGACGTGAGATAGCTCACTGGCACTGTCGCATCTTCGATTAAGCAGTTGGGGCGCATCCGGGCTACGGCCCCAAAAGCGGAGCGGCGTGCAACCCATAGTTGCTCGTTCTCTTTTTCAGAAGCGGAAACCCGCACTTCCCTCGCGCCCTGTTCTCTACAAAAACCGGCAACGGCAGCCGCCTGTTTCTCAACTAAATCAGGATCTCCATCTACGTCCATCAACAGGACTGCCTCTGCATCCAGCGGCAATCCCAAGTGGGCGAAATCTTCCAGGGCTTTGATTATCGTCTTATCCATAAGTTCCAAGGTGGCCGGCACAATCCCCGCCTCGATGATCTTTGAAACTGTTGTCCCGGCGTCATCTATTACGTCGTATACAGCTTGCAAGGTTCGTTTGGCTCGCGGTTTGGGAAGAAGACGGACGATTATCTTGGTCAGCACTGCCAGCGTTCCTTCGGAACCGCATATCAATCGAGTCAGGTCATAGCCGGTCACATCTTTAGTGGTGACGGCCCCTGTTGTCATTATCTCGCCCGAGGGCAAAACGATCTCCAATCCCAGGAGATAGTCTCGTGTCACTCCGTACTTGACGCCTCGCATCCCCCCGGCATTCATCGCTACCGCCCCGCCCATTGTCGCCACCGCGGCGCTCCCTGGATCAGGTGGATAAAAGAGGTTATGTTTTTCCACCTCTTTTTGGAACTCAGCTATCACTACACCGGGCTCAACCACTGCATAGCGGTTTGCCTTGTTGATCTCCAGGATGCGGTTCATCATGGTGAAGCACATCACAACGCCACCTTGCTTAGCTAAAGCCTCTCCCCCTAACCCAGATCCAGCTCCTCTCGGAGTGACGAAGACACTATGCGTCTGTGCAATTTTCATAATTTCAGACACTTCCGTGCCCGATTTGGGAAAGAGGATCGCGTCCGGGAGGAACTCATGAATACAGGCGTCGTACGCGTAGGTCAGAAGGTCTTCTTTGGTGGCCTTGCAACGCTCCGGACCGACAACGGATATGAACTTTTGCAGGATGTCGGGTTCTAGCATCAAAAATACCTTTCTTGATCATATTATACTTTTCGGAAGTTCTCGTCGAGTCCGGGGGCCGGCGGGAAATTCCGACGACTGCAATAACAAAGCTCTAGTTCTGTCGATATAACGAAAAGGCACTACACGCATGCATCAAAAGGCCGGGCGTGAAAACGCCTTTGGGAACGAATTCCCAAAGAAAATTACTCGGACCGAGGCAGCTCATGCAAACTCAATTATGCAAAATAAGCCCTCCGAGGCCCTCTGGTTCGGACGTATTCCTGCATGTTATTATCCGACGTCTGGCTCCCAAGAGCCTTTTGCCGCTTAAATCTCCGTGAGAAGTGTTTCCAACCGGCGGTTTCCGGTCTACCTCTGGTTGCCGCGCTGGTGTGCAAAAAACATGACGAGAATCCCCCCGATGATTACCAGCACTCCTAAAGCATAGAGGCCCAAGGAAAGGCTCTTGGTCGCGTCCTTGATGTAACCCAGCATGTACGGGCTGACGAAACCGCTCAAATTGCCCATCGAATTAACCAGGGCGATCCCGCCTGCTGCGGCAGTTCCCGCGAGAATTGCAGTGGGAACGCTCCAGAAGATCGACAGACAAGCCATGATTCCCACTAGGCCGACGGTCACCGCAACGACGGCAATCGTGGTGCTTGACCCGAAGGCCGCGCTGAAGCCCAAGCCCAAACCGGCTACGATGGCGCAAATCAGCGTGTGCCAGCGTCGCTCCAGGGTCTTATCGGAACTCCGGCCGATCCACAACATTCCTACGATAGCCACCGCGTTGGGGATCGCTGTGAGCAGCCCAATGTATAATGCATTTTGCACTCCACTACTCTTGATCATCTGAGGAAGCCAGAAGCTAATCCCATACAAGCCCGCCACGAAGCAAAAGTACACGAAACCGAACAGCCAAACCCTCCAGTCTAAGAGGCCGTCCCTCAACGAATGCCGGCTCTTTTCTTGCTTCTCTACTGCGATATGGTGCTTAAGCACCTGTTTCTCATCCTGAGTGAGCCACTTCGCTGAATCAATTCCGTCGTCGAGGTACCAAAGGGTTATGATGCCCATCACTAGAGAGGGTATTCCTTCCAGAACGAAGAGCCACTGCCAGCCGGCCAAACCATATGTGCCGGAAAAGCTCTCCAGGATCCACCCTGAAAGCGGGCCGCCGATCACTCCGGAAACGGGAATCGCCGTCAAGAACAAGGCCGTAGTATGAGCGCGCCTGCTCGCCGGATACCAGTACGTAAAATAAAGAATTATACCCGGGAAAAAGCCCGCTTCCATAACTCCCAAAATAAATCTGCACAGATAGAAAGTCCCGGCCGAGTTCACAAACATGGTCAATGCGGAAACCAATCCCCATGTGATCATGATACGCCCGATCCACCGCCGTGGCCCCACTTTCTCCAGAAGGAGGTTGCTCGGGATCTCAAAAATAAAGTAGCCGATAAAGAAGATGCCCGCGCCCAGCCCATAAATGGTCTCACTAAAGCCGAGTTGCTGTTGCATCTGGAGTTTTGCAAAACCTACGTTCACTCGGTCCAGAAAACAAAAAATGTAACAAATGAACAGGAACGGCATCAGCCGCCAGTTCACTTTCGAGTAGGCCGACGCCTCCGTCTGAATGGTACTCATAGCCGCTGACCCGGATTCGGCAACCGTCATGTCCTTACCCCCTTTTGCAAGCGATCATAAGCAAACTGACATTTGGGAAATAATACCCTTAGCTAGTGATAGGGCGACCGTTCGATAAATTGTTCCACCTTTTCCACTTCATTTCTCTTTATGCAAGTCCTCCAGGACCCCTAATGTTCGGCTGATTAAACGCTCTAAGTCCGATGAAATAGGACTCATCACTCAAATTCGTGCCGCTTGCCGAGCATTTCCATATGGCCTCCTATCTTACGGAGCAGTGCTGCAGCAAAATCGAGCACTCCAGCGCTGTTCGGGATTTATCCGGCTCAACATTAACTTGATGCCGGTCTGCCGGTTCGACTCAAAAACAGCATGAGAAAGCGTGCCGCTGCCTGCATCAGCGGAAATGGTATTTCGACAGAAAAAAATCAAAGGAAAGCTTCAGCCTGGGCGGCCTTGGCACATTGCGGTGCGTCGCCGCCCTCCGAAGCGTTAGTGTTTAATTGACTTGTGACTCGCGTGTATTGCTTATGATTGCTTACTTATACATCATTTGGCATTAAGCTGCATAGCTTAATTATGACGAGTTACGCTGGGGCCGTTGACCAACTTTCACGCACATTCGAGGCCAAGCATGGTCGAGGCTGCTTGAGCAATTCTTCCGGGTCAACATCCAGCTTGATGATACGTGCAAGTTTGGGATTGATGGTTGGCGTGAGATGTAGTACGCTCGAAGACCCGGTTGGGACAATGAGGTGAGCTTATCGGGTCCAGAGGAACCATCCCCGACTAAGTACGGTTCAAAAGTCTTCAAGATAGCAAGAGCGTTCCATATCTCAGATCTGATAATCCTAAGCGCCAGAGGCCAGGATCGCATCGGAAAGGAGGGTGACGCCAATGTGGCACAGGATACTGGTCATAGCGCTGGCATCGTGTCTTATTGTTGCGTCCGTTGTCTTCGCCCAACATGATGAGTGGAACGAGCTGAACCGGCAGGTGGTGAAACTTCAGCAGGAGGGGAAATATGCTGAAGCAACGAAGGTTGCCGAAAAGTCCCTGCAGATGGCAGAAAAGACCTTTGGATCGGACAATGCCAATGTAGCCGCCTCGCTGAACACTCTGGCCGAGCTATATAGATCGCAGAAGATCTATTCAACGGCGGAAGCCCTGTACAAGCGCTCGCTGGCCATATATGAAAAGGCCCTTGGACCTGACCATCCCGAGGTAGCTACATCTCTGAACAATCTGGCGGAGCTGTGCAGGTTGCAGAGAAGGTATTCAGAAGCAGAGCCCTTGTACAAGCGATCACTGACGATATACGAAAAAGCGTTTGGGCAAGATCATCCTGCTGTTGCCAGCTCTCTGAGCAAGCTGGCTCAAATGTATAAGCAAATGGCAAATGAGAAAGAAGCCCCGGAATGTGAAGAATGCCCACAGAGGATTGAACGGCCGAAACAGAACCCCTGAACACTGAATTGGTCGGATCGTTAACTTTCTACGAAAGAACGGTGGAGACCATGAAAACAAAAGAAATGAAGAAAGTAGCCATTTTAGGCACAGGAACCATTGGAGCAAGCTGGGCGACTTTTTTCGCCGGTAAAGGCATTCCTGTTGCGATGTATGATGTGGACTCTACCATCCTTGAGAAAGGTGTCCAGAGGGCAAAGGAGAGTTTGGCAACTCTTGTCGAGTACGACTTGTTAGACAAGTCGATGCTCGACCATGCAACGGGAAATGTCCTCTCAGCCGGCAATCTTCCGGAAATGGTCGAAGGCGCAGACTATATCCAAGAATCAATTCCCGAGAATTACGAAATCAAGAAGAAGATAAATCTTAATTCCGCTCCCGTATCTCTTCCGTTTGCCGCCAGGGAGAGGGTCTTTTAAGTCCCCCTCCCTTGACGGGAGGGCGAAGGGGGAGGGTGATAACTTGCTGAAATGACATGCATTCCGGCACGAAGTTAGCGCCTATGAAGCGGAGTCTGGAAACGAGGAGAAACTAGGGGTTCTGGAAGGCACCGGCGCCCCTCCTGGTGCGAAAAATAATCGACCGGCACAGAGGCCGGTCGCTACCCGAAATTCCGTCGAGGCCGGTCCACGCAAGAGGCCCCTTATGTCAATGCCTGTTCGCGGCTTTATACCATCAGGTATTTCTTTCTCACCTCTTCGTTGCTCTTGAGTTCCTCCACTGTTCCCTGAAAACGGATCATTCCCTTGTCCATAACGTAACCCCGATCGCTCAAACCCAGGGCCAAACCCACGTTGTGCTCGCAGATGAGCATAGTTAGCCCCAGCTTCTTGATCTCCCCCAACTGCTCCTCCATCGTCTTGATCACCAGTGGAGCCAGACCTTCCCCGGGTTCGTCCAGAAGGAGGAGCCGTGGATTCGTCATCAGGGTCCGGGCGACAGCCAGCATCTGCTGCTCCCCGCCGCTGATCTGGGTCCCCATATGGCTGTCCAGCGCCCTCAGTACGGGAAAGAGGCCATAGATCCGGTCCAAATTCCAAATTGCCCCCTCTCTCTCTATTCGGCCGACCAGAATGTTCTGCCGAACCGTCAGGTCCGGAAATATGCGCCGAGTGTCCGGAACATATCCAATTCCCATCCGGGCAATACTATAAGGGGGTTTCCCGACGATCTCGGTTCCCAGAAACCGGATACTGCCGGTTTTGGGAGGCGTGAGCCCGATGATGCTTCGGAAGGTCGTGGTCTTTCCTGCACCGTTCCGACCCAGGAGACAGACCGCTTCCCCCTCCTTCACTTCCAATGAGATGCCAAACAGGATATGACTGGTGCCGTAATAACTATGAATGTCCCTGACTTCGAGCATCACGCAGTCCCCCCCAGATAGACTTTTTGAACCTCTTCACTTTCTCTCACCTTTTCGGGGGTTCCGTCTTCAATCAGCATCCCTTGGTGAAGGACGGAGATTCGTTTGGCGACTCCGAAAACCACGGCCATGTCGTGCTCCGTAAAAAGGATGGTCAGTCCTCTCTCGGAAGAGAGCTTGTTGATCAGCCCCATGGTGATCTCTGTTTCTTCGGGGGACATCCCGCAGGTAGGCTCATCCAGCAGCAGCATTTCAGGCTCGGTGGCCACGGTGACTGCCAACTCCAGTCGTTTTTTATCGCCGTGGGAGATGGACTCGCCCAAGACATTTGCCTGGTCGGCCAGACCGACATCCTCCAGAACGTGCCAGACCTCTTCCTGAAAGAATTTGCTTGCATTGGAGAAAAACTTGAGCGTGACACCTCGATGAGATAACAACCCCATCAGCACACTATCGTAGACCGTGAACTTGGGATAAATGCTGGTGATTTGAAAAGACCTAGTAATCCCAAGCTTGCAGCGACGGAAGGCCGGCAAATCGGTGATATCCTCTCCCTTGAACAGGACCCTTCCGGATGTGGCTGTATGATATCCTGTGATCAGATTGAAGAAGGTGCTCTTGCCTGCTCCGTTGGGGCCGATAATCGCGTGGATATCTCCCTTCACTATTTCAAGGCTCACCTGTCGGACCGCAAAGAGCCTCCCGAATTCTTTGGATATGGACTGAGTCTCAAGAAACATGGTTCATCCCTTTGTCAGGGTGGTTTTCCTTATCTCTTCGCTCCTTGATCGTGTCGATTGCAAAACCCAAAATCCCGCCTGGCAGGAAAAAGATTATAAACAGAATCAGGGCCCCCATGACAACGGGCCAGTAAACCGTGAATCCCAGAACCCATGCATGGAAGAAGGTCATAACGAACGTGCCCAGAACCGGCCCCAGGAAGACAGCGGGCCCCCCCATAATCGCTGCCATAACCGGCTCACCCGATTTTATCCACGTGAGATAGGATGGGGCGACTGAGCGATAAAACGGGACCCAGACGGCGCCGGCAAGTCCGGCAAGGGCTGCTGCAATCACAAATGCCATCAACTGATATCGGGCAATGTTGATGCCCAGGAATTCGGTCCTTTCAGAATTCTCCCGCATGGCCTGGATGGTGTGCCCGAACGGGGAATGCACGATCTTCCAGATGACCCACGAGGAAATCAGGAAGACGACAAGGATCAAATAGTAATAGGATGAGGGCGCTTTCAGAAAAT
>Ga0335071_10005222_pt1 | contig 13494 bp, 14 predicted proteins | sample Lox_Sample_15_FD_206724 | JGI IMG/M metagenome (GOLD analysis project Ga0335071, IMG submission 206724) | Soil microbial communities from Loxahatchee National Wildlife Refuge, Florida, United States - Lox_Sample_1.5 | ecosystem: Environmental > Terrestrial > Soil > Wetlands | place: USA... | reverse complement strand
CGACGATCCACGCCGCCCAGCCGAGCCACGCGCGCCGTGGCCGCGGCTTACGCCCGGCGGTGTTCGGAGGGGCGGGCGCGGGCTGCGTCACTCGCGCTCACTCTACGCGCGGAGCCCGAGTCGACCCCGCTACTGCGGCGCCTGCGGCAGGCCGGCGCTCGCAAGCGTCGGCGCCCAGTCGCCGCGCAGGAGGCGCCGCGCGTACAGCCGCTCGCTGGCGGCCCGGAAGAGCGACAGGCTGTCGTCTCCGTGACCCGGGAAGACCGCCCAGCCGAACGTCGTGCGCCATCCCCGTCCCGTGAGCGCCTCCTCGAGCTCGCCCGCGAGCGCCTGCGCGTGCGCGTCGTCCCGAAGCCACGTCACGACCGCGTAGTGCAGCGGGCCGATCCGCGCCAGCTCGGCGGTGACGTCCGTGTACGCCTCGAGCGACTGCAGCACCCGGTCCGGCGCGTGCTCGCCGGGGCCCGAGTCGTCCACGTCGCCCACGAGGAGTGCGAACGGGGCGTCGCGCCCGATCCAGCTCGCAAGCGTCGCCACCAGCCCGTCCGCATCGAGCGCGCCCGTGTCGAGGTCGCGGCGCGCAAGCCGCATCACGTCCTCGAGCATCCAGAGAGCCTGGGTCAGCAGCGAACGCGCGCGCGAGGCCGAGTAGCCGACGATCGCACCGGCGACGACATAGGTCGCCAGGTGGACGAGGCTTCGAAGCGACGAAGGCTGCGCCGCTTCACCCGTGAGCCGAAGCCCGAGGTCGTAGAGAGCCGCCGCGATGATCCCGGCGCCCACGCCGGTTGCGGCGTTGCCGCTGAGAGCCGCGAGCACGATCGCGATGTAGAAGCCCTGGCTGATGCCGACGCCGGCTGAGCCTGCCCAGACGTACGCCGCGAAGACGGCGGCGAAGCTGAATGCGGCGAGCAGCTGGAGCCGCTGCTGGACGGACGTGCGGCGATAGATCCTGACGGTGAGGGCAGGCATCGCCCCAGACTCGCATGGGCGGCCCTCCGGCCGCAACTACCCGTGGCCGGAAGGCTCCCGCGTGCAGGTCACGCTGCGATCGCCTGCAGCACCGCGTCGACGCGCTCGAAGCCCGCCTCGGCCCCGGCCTCGACGCCGTAGCTCATCGTCGTATCGCGCTGCTCGGTCGAGTCGAAGCGCATGGTCTGCGTCAGCCTCGTCCGCCCGCCGAGATCCTCGAACACGAGCGTCTGCAGATGATCCTGGAACGTCTGCACGAGCCGTTCCGGCGCGTCCACCTCGCGATACTCGCCCTCGACGGCGTAGCCGCCGGCGGTGCGGAAGCGCCAGCGCCCGCCCGGGCGCACGTCCATCTCCTCGACGACCGTGCCGTCTCCCCACCACTCGGGAATCAGCGTCGGATCGGTCCAGATGCGGAACACCTGGTCGCGCGGCGCGTCGAAGACGCGCTCGACGCGGATCTCGAGCTCGTTCGGTGTCGTGACCTTCGTCTTCATCGTGCTCCTTTCGTGCGTTCGACGACCTGGGCGAAGCGGTCGAGCCGCTCCGTCCACGCCGCGATTCCCTCGAAGGCGTACGGGGCGAGCGTGCAGATGCGCGCACGGCCGACTTTCTCGGTCAGGACGAGCCCGGCGTCCTCGAGCACGAGCACGTGCTTCCTCATGCCCGTCAGCGTGATCCCGAACGGCTCGGCGAGCTCGCCGATCGTCGCCGGGCCGCTGCCGAGCCGCTCGACCACGGCGAGCCGCGTCGGGTCGGCGAGCGCCGCGAACGTCCTGTCCATATACTGAACCATTTGGTTCAGTATAGCGTGACGGTGCAGTGACGCGACGGTGCTAGGTTCGAGTCCCGCGAACCGTGAGGTGGCCGGCTGATCGGTCTGACTGCGCAGCGAGAGACGAAGGACGCCGGACCGAGCCGGACGGCCGGACCGCAGCCGGACGGCCGCAGATCGCACCTCGAGCGCCCGATCCGTCCCTCCGGCGTCCCGCTCGTGCAGCGGGCATGCGCCTGCGAGCAGTCCGGCGCCCTGTGCCCCGAGTGCGCGCGGAAGAAGGCGCTGCAGCGGCGGGCGGCGCCGGGCGCGACGCACGGCGCTGTGCCTCCGGCCGTCTACGCGACCCTGCGGCAGGCGGGACGGCCGCTCGACACCGAGACCCGGACGTTCATGGAGGCGCAGCTCGGGCACGACCTCGCCGGCGTCCGCGTGCACACCGACGCCGCGGCGGCACGCTCGGCCCGCGCCGTCGACGCCCACGCCTACACCGTCGGCCGGCACGTCGTCTTCTCCGAGGGCGCCTACGACCCGCGCTCGCGCACAGGCCGACGCCTCCTTGCGCACGAGCTGACCCACGTGCTGCAGCAGGGTCCGGTCGAGCCGGCGCACGGGCTTGCACTCGGTTCGCCGCACGATGCCTCGGAGCACGAGGCCGAGCGGGTCGCCGATCGGGTCAGCGCCCCCGCCCGTGCCGCCGCACCGGCCCCGCTTCCGGTCGGAGGCATGCCGGCGACGGTCTCGCGGCAGCACCTGCCCGGCGGCCCGTACCACCCGCCCGAGGGCACCGAGCTCGCGTGCAGCATGGACGACGACTGCTCGTCGCTCTCGACGAAGATCAACTACCTGCGCCACACGATCCGGCGGCACCAGGAATGGGACGCCGCGAACCCCGACCCGCGCTATCCCGGCGGACGGCACGCGATCGAGATCGCGGATCTGATCCGGGCGCTCGAGAACTGCACGCGGATCGCGAACACGAAGTGCACCAACCAGCCGGAATGGGTGCCCGCCGAGCAGCCGCAGGAGGATCCGCAGGCGCGCCGCGAGCGGGTCGAGCGACAGCTCTACGAGGCGCTGCCGTGGGCGGTCGCCGTCATCGTCATCGGATTGGTGATCGCGTGCGTCGTCGTCGAGCCGTGCGGCGCCGCCGTGCTCGCCGCGCTCGCCGCCGCGCTGGGGGCGGAGGAGCTCGCGATCGTCCTCGGCATCCTCGGTGCAAACGGCGTCCGCATGGCGACGTGAGCGGACACGAGCGCGAGCCGATCCCGCTCGAGACGCTGCGGGAGTGGGCCGCTTCACCCGACCCGCTGCTCAACCACCTCGCGTTCCACACCGCGTTCTCGCACCCCGGCGACGTTTCGGGGCTGGACGAGGAGGAGCGGCTCGAGATCTGCCTGCGCTTTCTCGAGGCGGCGCTCGCCGGACGCTACGGAGAGCGGATCCCGGACGGCCCCTACGTGCTCGCCCAGACGACGCTCGGGTGGCTCCGGCAGCTGCGCAGCGACGAGCGCCCCGAAAGCCGTGCGGCGCTCGACAGGATCCTCGCCATGCTCGAACGCCTGGCGCGCGACGGCGACGACGAGACGCGCGAGGTGGTCCTGCTCGGCGTCCTCGAGCATGCGTTCGAGGACGAGCAGACGCGGGCGCTCTTCGCCGGCTGGGCGCAGTCCCCCGGGCTCGAGGGGCTGTACGACGAGGCGTCCCGGCTCGCCGCCGGCTGACCCGGCGCTTCACCACCACTTCCGCTCGAGCGCCTCGTCGGTGCCGCCCGTGCCGTCGAGCCCGTCGAGCTGCGCGAGTGCGTCCTCCGAGAGCTCGAAGTCGAACACGCGGCCGTTCTCCTCGATGCGCTCGCGGTGCGTCGACTTCGGGATCACCGGGACGTCGCGCTCGAGGCACCAGCGAATGAGCACCTGCGCCGGCGTCCGCCCGACGGACTCCGCGATCCGCGCGACGGCGTCGCTTGCAAGGTGGCGGCCGGTCCCGAGCGGGCTGTATGCCTCGAGGACGATCCCGTGCTCCTCGCAGGCGTCCAGCAGGCCCCGGCGATAGACGGTCGGGTTGAACTGCACCTGGTTGAGCACGGGCGGGACGTCGGCCACCGCGCGGAGCTCCTGCAGCTCGCCTGCCGAGAAGTTCGACACGCCGATCGACCGCGCGTGGCCGCGCTCGTGCGCCGCCTCCATGCCGGGCCACGCCCAGGTCGGGCCGCCCGCGGGCCAGTGGATGATGTAGAGGTCGACATGGTCGAGACCGAGGCGGCGGAGGCTCTCCTCGGCGGCCGCGGCCGGGTCGTCGTGGCGGGGATAGAACTTCGTGGTGACGAACACCTCGTCGCGCGGGATGCCGCTCTCGCGCAAGGCCTTGCCCACGCTCTCCTCGTTGCCGTAGGCCTGCGCCGTGTCGATGTGCCGGTAGCCGAGCTCGAGCGCGGCGCGCACGGCGTTCACGCACTCCGGCCCGTCCGGCACCTGCCAGACGCCGAGCCCGAGCAGCGGGATCGAGTTGCCGTCGGCGAGCGCGCGCGTTGGCACCATGCGTGGTTCCTATCAGTTCGGCGGAATGCTTGAGTCCACAACCACGTTGACCGAAGCGCGATGACCCACCCGAAGCGAATCGGCTTCCTCTCGTTCGGCGCCTGGCACCCGGGCGGCGGCCTGACGCACACGGGCGCCGACGCGCTCCGCCAGACGGTGGAGCTCGCGGTCGCCGCCGAGACGATCGGGATCGACGGCGCCTTCGTCCGCGTCCACCACTTCGCGCGCCAGCTCGCGTCGCCGTTTCCGCTGCTCGCGGCGATCGGCGTCAAGACGAGCCGCATCGAGATCGGCACCGGCGTGATCGACATGCGCTACGAGAACCCGCTCTACATGGCCGAGGACGCCGGCGCCGCCGACCTGCTCGCGGGCGGACGTCTGCAGCTCGGCGTCAGCCGCGGCTCGCCCGAGCCCGCCTGGCACGGAGCGGAGGCGTTCGGCTACTCGGTCGACCCGGACGAGGCGCGGGAGAAGACCGCGGTGTTTCGCGCGGCGATCTCCGGCGCAGGCGTCGTCCGGGCGGATGCCGGCGGCCGGCCGGGAACGGCGACGCTCCCGGTGCAGCCGCAGTCGCCCGGGCTCGCCGACCGGATCTGGTGGGGCTCCGGCTCGCGCGACACTGCGGTGTGGACGGGCGAGCAGGGCATGAACCTGATGAGCTCGACGCTCCTGCTCGAGGACACGCAGGTGCCGTTCGACGAGCTGCAGGCCGAGCAGATCGCGCTCTTCCGCGACGCATGGGCGAAGGCGGGTCACGAGCGCGAGCCGCGCGTGTCGGTGAGCCGCAGTGTGATCCCGGTCACGTCGGATCTCGACCGGCGTCTCTTCGGCGGCGACGCAAACGAGGATCAGGTCGGCTGGCTCGACGGCGCGATCAGCCGCTTCGGCCGCAGCTACAGCGGCGAGCCCGACCGGATCGCCGAGGAGCTCGCCCGCGATGTTGCCGTCCAGGCCGCCGACACGCTGCTCCTCACCGTCCCGAGCCAGCTCGGCGTCGAGTACAACGCCGCGATGCTCGAGACGATCGCCCGCGAGATCGCGCCCGCGATCGGCTGGGCACCGAAGAACGAGTCCGAGCCGCTCCGCTCATAATGGTCTCCGATGGAGTCGGGCGACCCTGACGGACTTCGGCTCGACGGCGCGGTGGTGACCGTTCGCGACCTCGTCCGGTCGCAGGAGTTCTACTGCGAGGTTCTGGGACTCGCCGTCGAGCTGGGCTCCGGCGACGCGGTGCTGCTCGCAGGGGCCGGCGAGAGCCGGCTCGTCCTGAGAGCGCTGCCCCGCGCGCCGCAGGTCATGGGCAGCATCGGCGTCCAGTACCTGGCGTGGGTCGCCCCGAGCGCCGAAGCGCTCGAGCGCATCCGCGAGGCCCTCGAGCAGCGCGGCGCGCTCACCGACACGACGAGCGAGGGCGGCATCGGGCTCGTCGAGGGCCGCGATCCCGACGGCATCCGCGTCGTCGTCGTGTGGCCTCACATTCCCGGGCCGGGCCTCACCGAGCTGCCGGACCGCGTCTACGGCTACTAGGAGGACGCAGCACGTGAGAGGCTCCAGTCGTTACCGCATCCTGGCCGCAATGATCTTTGCGGTCGCGATGATGTCGATCGACCAGACGATCGTCTCGATCGCGGCGCCGACGATCCAACGCGAGCTGTCGCTGACCTCGACGGGGCTGCAGTGGGTCGTCAACGGGTACCTGCTCGCCCTGGCCGCGCTGTTCGCGCTCGGCGGCAAGCTCAGCGACGTGCTCGGCCACCGGCGGATGGTGCTCGTCGGCACGGTCGGGTTCGCCGTCGCCTCCGCTCTCTGCGGCGCGACGCCGAACGGCGCGTCGGCGCAGGCGTGGCTGATCGTCTCGCGCATCCTGCAGGGCGCGTTCGGCGCGCTGCTCTTCCCCGCGGCGCTCGCGATCGTCTTCAACTCGTTCGCGGCGCGCGAGCGCGGCAAGGCGCTCGCGCTCTTCTTCGGGATCAGCGGCGCGCTGACCTCGGTCGGACCGATCGCGGGCAGCTTCCTGCTGCCGTGGACGTGGCGGGCGATCTTCCTGATCAACGTCCCGGTCGCGCTGGTCGCGCTGTGGCTGACCTGGCGCGCCCATCCGGCCGACACCCGGCGGCCGACGCCGATCGACTGGCGGGGCGCGGTCCTCGTCTCGGCGGGGATGGCCCTGGCGGTGCTCGGGCTCCAGCAGTCGAGCCACTGGGGCTGGAGCTCGGCCGCGACGATCGCCTGCCTCGCCGCAGGCCTCGTCCTGCTCGTCTTCTTCGTTCGATTCGAGCTCGGACAGTCGAGCCCGCTGATCGAGGTCCGGATCTTCGTCCATGCGGGCTTCACGGTCGACAACATCGTGATGGGGCTCGTCTACGCGTGCTTCCTGCCGCTGTTCTTCTTCGCCTCGGTGTACGCGCAGGTGGTGCTCGGCTACAACGCCGGCCAGACAGGCCTCTACATCCTCGTCATCTTCATCGGCTTCGCCGTGGCGACGCAGCTCGGCGGGCGGATCCTCGACCGTCGCGGCGCGCGACCGGCCGCCGTCCTCGGCTCCGCGCTCGGCGCGGTCGGCTTCTACCTGTGGGCGGGTCATCTCCACGAGCCGCTCGGATCGCAGTGGCCGTGGATCATCCTCGCGGGCGCCGGAATCGGCTTCGTGCTCACTCCGGTGACGACCGACGCGGTCAACCGGGCCCCCGGCGACAGCTACGGCGAGGTGACCGGTGTGACCCAGACGGTCCGCTACTTCGCCGCCAGCCTCGGGCTGGCGATCCTCGGCAGCGTGCTGATCAGCCAGACGCGTGCGAACGCGAAGACGTCGCTCGCGCAGCTCCACGTTCCGAAGGCGACCGCCACGAAGATCGTCGCCTCGATCAACACCGGGGCGGGCAACGCGCAGCACCATGCGCCCTCCGCGGTGTTCGCCGCCATCCAGGGCGACTTCGCCGAGGCGACGCGCATCGTCTACCTCGCCATGGCGGGGATCATGGCGGCGAGCTTCCTCGTCGCCGTCCGGCGGATGGAACGTGGCGTGCCGGCCGAGGTCGCCGAGGCGGTCGCGGCCCCGGAGCAGCCGTGATCGTCGTCGAGCCGGCCGAGGGAACGGTCGCGGAGACGGTCGCCCGCCTCGAGGCGGTCATTGCCGGGAAGGGCCTGAAGCTGTTCGCCGTCGTCGACCACAGCGGGGAGGCGGCGGCCGCCGGGCTGGAGCTGCGCGACACGAAGGTGGTGATCTTCGGCAGCCCGCCGGCGGGAACGCCCGTCATGCAGGCGGCGCCCCTCGCCGCGCTCGACCTGCCGCTCAAGGTGCTCGTCTGGGACGACGACGGGCAGACGAAGCTCGCCTATGCGCCGCCCGCCGAGCTCGCCGCCCGCTACGGCCTCTCCGGCGAGCTCGCCGCGCGGCTCGCCGGCATCGAGGTCGTCGTCGCCGCCGCTCTCGCCCGCTGAGCGGCGGCGACCACGCGGATCTGCGTCAGGCGTTGTCGACGACCGGCACCGCGTCGATTGACGGGCTGGTCGAGGGCTCCCCTCGCGTGTTGGTCGCGCGCAGCGCGATCACCGCGGCTCCCGCGAGGAAGATGCTGCAGGCGACGAGCGCGTGCTGGAAGCCCGAGGTCAGGGCGTCCGGGAGCGGGGCGTGCTGCGAGACCAGGTCATCGGTCTGCGTGGTTGCGATCACCGAGAAGATCGCCAGCCCGAGCGCGCCTCCGAGCCAGGTCGACGTGTTGATGAGCGCGGCCGCGAGACCCGCCTGCTCCGGCGGGACCCCGGCGTTCGCGGCCGTGTTGACGCCGACGAACACGAACCCGAGCCCGAACGCCGTGACCATCAGCGCGGGAAGCAGGTCGCCGAGGTACGAGCCGTGCACCGGGATGCGCGAGAGCCAGTACACCGCTCCGGCTGCGATGAGCGCGCCGGTGGCGATGACCGGCCGCGTGCCCACCCGTGAGAACAGGTTCGACGCGATCCCGGCCGCCACCGCGACGCCGAGCGTCACCGGGATGTACGCCGCGCCCGCCTGGATCTGCGAGAAGCCGAGGACGTTCTGCATGTAGAGGGTGATGAAGAAGAACATCGAGTAGAAGCCGGCCATGGCGATGACCTGCGTCGTGTCCGCCGCGGCGAGGCCGGGGATCCGGAAGATCGAGAGCGGCACGAGCGGGTTCGCGTGCCTGCGCTCGTTGGCGAGGAACGCGAGCATCAGCGCGCCGGCGCCCACGAGCTCGCCGATCGTCCTCGCCGTCCCCCAGCCGGCCGACGGCGCGTTCACGAGCGCGTAGATCAGGAGCAGCATCGAGCTGGTCACGAGCAGCGCCCCGAGCAGATCGAACTCCTTCGTGCGCTGCGTGGGCCGTTCCCCGCTCACGACGCGGAACGTCGCGACGAGCAGCAGCGCCGACACGGGGAGGTTGACCCAGAAGACCCACCGCCAGCTCTCCGTCTCCGTGAGCACGCCGCCGAGGAACACGCCGAAGGCGGATGAGAGCCCGGCGACGGCGCCCCAGGCGCCGAGCGCCTTGTACCGGTCGGCGTCGTCGGTGAACGTCGTCGTCAGGATCGAGAGCGTGGCCGGGACCATCATCGCCGCGCCGGTTCCCTGAACGAGCCGCGCGGCGATCAGCGCGCCCGCGCTGTGTGCGACTCCCGCGGCCGCGGAGGAGAGTGCGAACACGACGATGCCCGCGACGAGGATCCGGCGGCGGCCGACGAGGTCCGCGGCCCGCCCGCCGAGCAGCATGAAGCCGCCGTAGGTGAGCAGGTACCCGCTGAGGACCCACTGCAGGTTCTGCACGGAGAACCCGAGATCGCTCCGGATCGAAGGGAGGGCGACGTTGACGATCGACGCGTCGACGAAGTCGAGAAAGCCGACCATGCAGAGGAAGAACAGCGTCAGCTTCCCCTCCCTGGTCGCCAGGTACGAGGTGTTCGAGACAGACATGGCATCTCCTGAGTTAGTTAACTTACTCAGCGACCATACACGAAGAGTGGTAGCCTGTGAGTCAGATGACTGACTCCGCGACCGCGCAGGCGCCGGGCAGGCGCGAACGGCTCGTCGCGGGCGCCCGCTCCCTGATCCACGAGCAGGGCGTCCACCGGACGACGATCGCCGACGTCGCCGAGCGGTCCGACGTCCCGGCGGGCAACGTCTACTACTACTTCAAGACGAAGGACGAGCTCGTCGGCGCGGTGATCGAGAGCTATCTGGCCGACATTCGCGCGGCGCTCGACCGGCTCGGCCGGCACCGAACGCCGCAGGCGCGGCTCAAGGCGCTCGTGCAGATGTGGGTCGACCAGCGCGACGACGTCGCAGAGAACGGGTGCCCCCTCGGCTCCCTCTGCAGCGAGCTCGACAAGGACGACGGCAGCGGGCTTGCGATCGACGCGGCCGAGATGCTCCGCATCGAGGTCGACTGGGCCGAGGAGCAGTTCCGGAGCATGGGCAGGCGCGACGCTCGAGAGCTCGCCCTGACGCTGCTCGGCGGGATCCAGGGTGCCGCGCTGATGACGAACACGTTTCGCGAGCCGGAGATCCTGCCTCGGCAGGCACGGCAGCTCGACCGCTGGATCGATTCCCTGGAGTAAGCGCCGCCGGCAACCGCGACGCCGGCGACGTGCTGTGTCGCGGGCGCTCGCGTTCCCGGCAGTACGCCGCGCCCGGCTGGCAGAGCCCTGGCAGTGAGCCAGACGACGATCCCGGCTGCGTCCGGCAGGGTGCCGGAAGCGGGAAGATGGATGAGAGAAGGATGGATCGACCTGGCGCACGAGTGTTCCGTGAACGTGAAGACCGGCCGAGCGGATCCCCTGGACCGGTGGACGTTGCCTCCTGGCTCGGCGGGAGCCTCGACGAAGGGCTCGAGCGCATCCACGTTCCCGCATGAGTGAGCGCCTCGACCTGCCGGCTGCGTCTCGCCTCTCCGGCACGGAGGTTCTCGGGGCTCTGGACACGAGCCCCGGCGGGCTCTCGAGCTCGGACGCCCGGAGCCGTCTCGAACGGATGGGGCCGAATGCGCTCCACACCCACGAGGTGCGCGCCCTCTCCGTGTTCCTGAGTCAGCTCCGAAGCCCGTTCCTGCTCCTGCTCCTCGCCACCGCAACAGCGTCGATCTTCTTCGGCGAACAGACGGACGCGTTGATCATCTTCCTGATCAGCGGGCTCAGCGTCGGACTCGGCTTCGTGAGCGAATACCGCTCCGCGCGCGCCGTTCAGGCGCTGCACTCGCGGCTCGAGCACACGATCGTGACTCTCCGGGACGGCGAGGACACCGTCGTCGTGGTGACGGAGCTCGTCCCGGGGGACGTCGTGCGGATCGGCGTCGGCGATGTCGTCCCGGCCGACCTGCGGCTGCTCGAGGCAAACGGGCTCGAGTGCGACGAGTCCGTCCTGACCGGCGAGGCCGCGGCCGCAGAGAAGACCGTGGAACCGGCCGCGAGCCCTGAATCGTCTCTCGATCTCCCCTGCTGCGCCTTCATGGGCACGGTCGTCCGTGCGGGGAACGGCGTGGGCGTCGTCGTGGAGACGGGGCCGCTCACCGCGTTCGGCCGGATCGCGACGCGGCTCGGCGCGCGCCAGCCGCAGACCGCGTTCCAGCTCGGCCTCCGTGACTTCTCGCTGCTACTCGTTCGGATCACGGCCGTGCTGGCCGGGACGATCCTGGTCGTCAATCTCGCGCTTGGCCACCCGGTGATCGAGTCGATCCTCTTCGCGCTCGCGATCTCGATCGGCCTGACGCCGCAGCTTCTGCCGGCGATCGTCACCGTCAGCCTGTCCAGCGGTGCGAGACGGCTCGCCGAGCGAAAGGTGATCGTCAAGCGGCTGGTCGCGATCGAGGACTTCGGCAACATCGAGGTCTTTTTCACTGACAAGACCGGGACCCTGACCGAGGGCCGGATCAGCTTCGCCGCCGCCCTCGACACCACGGGCGCCGATGACGCCGGCGTCCTGCGTGATGGGTTGCTCTGCAACGACGCGGTCGTCGGTAACGGGCACGTGCTGGGTGGAAACGCACTCGACCAGGCGTTGTGGCTGGCGGCCGGTGCGCGCGTAGGCGAGGTCGAGTCCTACCACCGCCTGGCGACCCGGCCATTCGACTACGAACGCCGGATCGCGTCGGCCCTGGTCGAGGCAAAGGACGGGGCGAGGAGCGTGATCGTCAAGGGCGCACCGGAGCTCGTGCTCTCGCGCTGCCGGGACACTCCGGCGTCCGCGCGGACGGTCCTCGACGAGCAGTTCGCCGCCGGCAGCCGGGTCGTCGCCGTGGCCGTCCGGGACGCCGCCGGGCAGACGACGCTCTCGGACGACGACGAGCACAACCTCGAGCTGGCGGGTTTCCTCACGTTTCTCGACCCGCCGAAGCCGGACGCAGCAGCCGCGATCGCGCACCTGCACGACCTGCACGTGGAGGTGAAGGTGATCACGGGCGACAACGATCGGGTCGCGGCGAAGGTCTGCGCGGATCTCGGCCTCCCGGTACTCGGGGTGCTGACCGGAACGCAGCTGGACGCCCTCGATGACGGCGCTCTCGCCGCCGCCCTGCCGGGAACGACCGTCTTCGCACGCGTCACGCCGGAACAGAAGTCGCGCGTCATCAACGCCCAGCGCGCGCTCGGTTCGACGGTCGGGTTCATGGGCGACGGCGTCAACGATGCGGTCGCCCTCCACGATGCCGACGTCGGCATCTCCGTCGACAGCGCGACCGACGTGGCCAAGGATGCGGCCGACATCGTGCTGCTCGAGAAGAACCTCGACATCCTGGCCGGGGGCATCGGCGAGGGTCGGCGCATCTTCGCCAACACGATCAAGTACGTGCTGATGGGCACCTCGTCGAACTTCGGGAACATGTTCAGCGCCGGCGCGGGGTCGCTGTTCCTCAGCTTCCTGCCGATGCTGCCGACGCAGATCCTGCTCAACAACCTGCTCTACGACGCCAGCGAGATGACGATCCCGACCGACAACGTCGACGAGGAGCAGCTCCGTCGGCCGGCGCACTGGGACATGAAGCTGATCCAACGCTTCATGCTCTTCTTCGGCCCGATCAGCTCCCTCTTCGACTTTGCCACCTTCGCAATCCTGCTGGTCGGCTTCGACGCAGGCCCGAGCCTCTTCCGCTCGACCTGGTTCGTCGAGTCGCTGGCCACACAGAGCCTCGCGATCTTCGTCATCCGCACCCGTCGCACGCCGTCCTTCCGAAGCCGGCCGAGCACAGCGCTTCTCGTATCGACGTTGGCGGTGGTCGCGGTCGGCTTCGCGCTGCCGTTCTCCCCGCTCGCGCACACACTCGGCTTCACACCGCTGCCGCTCGACCTCGTCGGCGTGATCCTCGCCGTCATCCCGACCTACCTGCTCGTGCTGGAGCTTGGCAAGCGCGTCTTCTACAGGCACGTGGCCGCTGCCCCGCGTCGAGCGGCTCGCCGGCGGCCGGAGGAGCACCGCATCTTGCGCCGCGCAGCGCGATGGAGCTTGCGTGGGAACGTCCATCGCCCCGCGTAGGCCGCCGGCGTCGATGGGCAGCCAACGCGGTCCGAGTGGCAGACACCTGGCATGAGCAGGGGCCTCTCCCGTAGTGGGAGCGGGGACCCGGTCTGAAGGGCCCCCTCAGCCGGGGCGACGACGCCCGCGGGTGACCGTCGCCGGTTCCTGGAGCTCGTCGAGCAGCGACTGGCGTTCGGCGAGCGTCGATCCGAGGATCTGGCGCGCCGCTTCGAGGAGCTGGAACACGCGAGGATCTCGGACGCTGTAGTACACGCTGGTGCCTTCGCGACGGTTCTCGAGCAGGCCGTGACGACGAAGCACTCCGAGATGCTGTGAGGTGCCGCCCGAGTCGAGACCGAGTGCATCCTGCAGGTCGCCGACGGACCGCTCGCCGTCGCGGAGCAGCTCCAGGATGCGAACGCGTGCCGGGTGACCGAGGATCCGGAAGAACTCGGCCTTGAGCATGTAGATCGGTTCGTTGAAGGGCATCAGATTTGCGCAGCTTCTCTGGTGTAGGTCATCGATGCCACCGTAGACCACGTGACGGCCGCCCATCGACGCTAGACCCTTTCTCTTATAATCATCTAAGATTATAAGAATGCGGGAGCCGCTGCCTCAGTAGCAGTCGGTCTCGGCGAAGATGTACACCAGCTCGCCCTCGGCCCCGTAGCCGTTCGAGACAACAGTGTGCAAGAAGGCGTAGCGGCGTCCGCCGAATTCGACGGGCTGAACGGTTCCGTTCA
>Ga0335071_10005220_pt1 | contig 13496 bp, 8 predicted proteins | sample Lox_Sample_15_FD_206724 | JGI IMG/M metagenome (GOLD analysis project Ga0335071, IMG submission 206724) | Soil microbial communities from Loxahatchee National Wildlife Refuge, Florida, United States - Lox_Sample_1.5 | ecosystem: Environmental > Terrestrial > Soil > Wetlands | place: USA: Florida... | reverse complement strand
AACGAAGCGGCGGCCACGACGACGGTCGCGGCCGCCGCTTCACCCTGCCTCTTGACAGACTGAACTACATATCAGCTCATAACCCAGAGGTCGCAGGTTCGAATCCTGTCCCCGCTACCAGCGGAAATGGCCCCAGAGGTGCGACCTCTGGGGCCATTTTCATGCCGGATGGTCACCCGGCGTCTTGCGGAGGCAACTCATCGTGCCGCCGTAGACGTCCGAGGCGGTCGGATCGCTCATGGGCGGATTCGCGTCTTCGTCAACCGTTCCGGCAGGACGGTCGGCGCGACCATGCTCGGGAGTGTCGGAACCGGTGTCGCCGCTGCCCAACTCAGGATCCTCGAAGTGCTCCACCCACTCACTTTTGCGACCGTTGATCATTCTGAGAGGTCATCGCTAATGACATCAGCCCACCACGGCAGTCGGCGAATCGGCCAGTTCATCAGCACCTTCCGACCCTGTGCACAGCCGGCGGTTAGTCCTCGCGAGGCGCACCAGGATCGAGGGCCGCAACAATCGAGCCGGCGAGTCGATCATGCCGATCACCCGCAGGAATTGTTGCGCCACAACAAGGTCTGCCTCGGCAGCGGTCATCACGCGGTCGAGGTACGCGTTGCTGATTCGCATCGGCAGCGGGCGTGGTCCGACCACTTCCGGCAGGGCCAGATCGGAGCCGACAGCGGTCAGCCATGCGACATGGACTTTCTTTGCGCTGGCACGAAAGAAGCGTCGCGGCAGGTCTCGTTCACCGCGACGTAGGCAATCCCGCAGAACGATCGCTTCCACCGCGGCGACGGTCACGCCTTGCCCGTAGATCGGGTTGAAGCTGCAGATCGCGTCGCCGAAGACGAGCAGACCCTCGGGTGTTCGGCGCATCTTGTCGTAGCGCCGCCAGCGGTTGGAGGGAACGCGGTAATGACCGACCTCGCCGAGTGGTTCGGCCGCTGAAATTGCTGCTAACACATGGGCGGGAGCGCAATCCGCTGCGAAGGCGAGCATGTCGGCACGCTGGCTGGGTGGCTCCAGTCCAGCCATCCCACCAACGGCGAACCTCCAGGTGTCGTTCTCATGTCGGATCAACCCAAACAATTTCGGCCGGCCCGGCTCGGGAAAGACGGCAATAAAGTCTTCGCGAACGGCGCCGGGCGGCAGGCGCAGCAGGTGACTGGCGTAGGCGAGGTGCACGAGCAACTCGTCTTCCACGGGACGACCGTAGCCAAGTGCCTCAAGAAAGATCGGCGTCCGGGAACCTCGGCCGGTCGCGTCGACGACTAGGTCGGCCGTCAGCGTCGTGTGCTGGCCGCTGGGGCGGTTGACGATGCGTGCCCCGGTGACACGGCCGCGATCCGAGCGGGCTGTCAGGCTGACCACGTCATGGCCATCGAGGATCGTCACGTTCGGTATGGCATTGACCCGCTGCCGTACCTTCCATTCCAGGAATGGCCGGCTGGGGAAGCAGATTGATATCGGCGGTGGTTTTTGCGACGTGCCAGACCTCACGATTTGATGGCCGCCAACCGAAATACACAACTTGGAGTAGTCGCCGTCGTTCCAGATTGGTGCGCCGCCGGTCGTCAGCTCGTCCACAAAGCCGGGAAATAGTTCGTCGATGATCTGCAAACCACGCGCCGAGAGGGCGTGGATCTGGCGGCCCTGAGGGACTCCTCGCCGGTTCACCGGATCGCTGGGAAGCACGTCGCGTTCGATTACGGTGACAGTGCCGTGGAAGTCGGCGAGCACCCTGGCGGCCAGTAGTCCGCCCATGCTGGCGCCGAGAACGATCGCGTGCTGGCGGGTGCGCCGGACGATCTGATGGGTGGCGACGGTGTCGGTGATCATGAGGGTCCTCCTCGAGTCGTGGTGAGTCGACTCTCCGACCTGGGGGGCCTAGGACCATCGGCCGCAGCGCGTAGAAAACCGTGGGAGGGGGTCGTAATTACGCGTGGTGGTGGGCGGGATCTACGCGTGTGCGCTGATGTTCACGGGCGCCCGTCGCCGCAGGCTGGCTACCATGAGCGGGATCGACGCGGCGCCGTTGAACTGGAGCGACCTTGGTGTGAGCGGGCTGGTACCGACCGGAACGGTGACGTTGCTGCTGGCTGACGTCGAAGGCTCGACGCGGTTGTGGGAGGCCCAGCCCGAGGAGATGACGATTGGCTTCGCTGACCTCGATCGCATCCTGGCCGCAGTCGTCGCCGCCCATGGCGGTGTGCGGCCAATCGAACAGGGTGAGGGGGACAGCTTCGTCATCGCATTCGGGCGGGCCAGCGACGCGGTCGCATCCGCCTTGGACCTCCAGCGTGCCTCGCTGGGACCGATTCGGCTGCGTATTGGTGTGCATACCGGAGAGGTGCAGCTACGCGATGAGGCCAACTACATCGGCCCGACCATCAACCGCACCGCCCGACTGCGTGACCTGGCCCACGGTGGACAGACGGTCCTTTCCAGTACCACAAGTGACTTGGTGTGCGATCGGCTCCCCGCAGGTGCGTGGTTAACTGAACTTGGCACCCACACGGTTCGTGATCTGCCCCGCCCCGAACGTGTGGTCCAACTGTGCCACCCCGACATCCGCAACGAGTTTCCCCCACTTCGCACGGCGAAAACCGTTCGCCCACAGAACCTTCCGGCCCAACTGACGCGCTTCGTCGGGCGTCACGCCGAAATGACCGACGTGCAGCGCAGCCTCACCGACAACCGGCTTGTCACCTTGACCGGTGCCGGGGGCGCCGGCAAGACGCGACTCGCCATCGAAGTCGCGGCGCAGCGCGTCACAAGTTTCGAGGGCGGTGTGTGGTACATCGACCTCGCTCCAATCACCGATCCCGCCGTGGTCACCGTCACCATCGCGCATATCCTGGGCCCGCCTGATCAGCCGGGCCACTCAACCATGGACACCCTGGTGCGGTTCATCAGCGACCGACAGATGCTGCTGCTGTTGGACAACTGCGAACACCTGCTCGACGCCTGCGGAGAACTGGTCAGTGCACTGCTCGGTGGCTGTCCGCGGTTGACCATCCTGACCACCAGCCGTGAGCCGATCGGGGTCCCCGGGGAGGTGACCTGGCGCGTCCCGTCCCTCGCGCTGGACGACGAGGCCATCGAACTGTTCACCGACCGCGCCCAGCGAGCGCAGCCAAACTTCCGCGTCACGGGCGACGACGCCGGTCTGGTGGCCGAGATCTGCCGGCGCCTCGACGGCATGCCGCTGGCCATCGAGCTGGCCGCAGCACGGGTCCGCACCTTGTCGCTGGACCAGATCGTCGAGAGCCTTCACGACCGGTTCCGCTTGCTCACCGGCGGTGCGCGTACCGCGGTGCGCCGCCAACAGACCCTGCGCGCCTCGGTCGACTGGTCACATAGCCTGCTCACCGACCCGGAACGCACGCTGTTTCGCCGGCTGGCCGTGTTCATGGGCGGCTTCGACCTGGACGCCGCTCAAGCTGTTGGCGCCAGCACCGAGGTGGAGCGCTACCAGCTGCTTGACCAACTCGGCCTGCTAGTCGACAAATCTCTTGTTGTCGCCGAAGACATGTCGGGCGCAATGCGTTACCGATTTCTCGAGACGGTGCGCCAATACGCGCTGGAAAAGCTCGCAGAGTCCGGCGAAGCCAGCATTGTGCGAACGCGGCACCGCGACCACTACGCATCGCTAGCGGCCCTGCTCGAAACCCCGGCGCGCCAGGGCTTTAACGCGCGTCTCGAGCGCGCTGATGCCGAGATCGACAATCTGCGTGCGGCTTTCGCGTGGTGCCAGGAGAATCGCGATCTCGAGCTGGCCGTGGAACTGGCGTCGTCGCTGCAGCCGCTGTGGCAGACGCGCGGCCGCTTACGGGACGGGCTGGCCTGGTTTAGTGCCATCCTGACAAACCACCACGCGCGTGACCCCAAGCTGGCGCCCGCCGCACTGGCGCGGGCGCTGGCCGACAAGGCTGTGCTGGACGCGTTGGTGTCCCCCTACGCCGGCATGGGTCAAGCCGAGCAAGCCTTGGAGATCGCGCGTACGGTCAACGACCCAGCGTTGCTGGTCCGGGCGCTCACCGCCTGTTGCAGCAATGCGGCCTACCAGCCCGGGGTGGCCGCGCCGTATCTTGCCGAAGCGATCAGCATCGCCCGCGGGCTCGACGACGGCTGGATACTGAGCCAGATCCTGTTCTGGCAGGCGATAGCATCATGGATCGCCGGCGAGGCGATCGCTGTGCGCGCGGCCGCCGAAGAAGGATGCGACCTCGTCGCGGCCATGGGCGATCGGCTCGGGACGCGTCGATTCCGATGGTGCCTGGCCGTGTCACAGATGATGCGCGGCGATCTAGCCGAAGCCGCCGCGCAGTTCGGCGAACTCGTCACCGGGACGGACGGAACTCATGACCTGCTCGGGCGGATACGCGCGCTACCGTTCTTAGCCCGGGTGTTGGCATATCGGGGCGATACCGAAGGCGCGCGGGCTGCAGCCGACGCGGCGATCGAAGATGCCGGGGAGCTCGGCGAGTACTGGGAGGGCGTCGCGCTGGCAGCGCTGGCTGTGGCGAGCTTGGCCGCGGGGGATGTTGTCGCGGCGGCCAGCGCCAGTGAACGGATCGGACACCGGTTGAGTGTGCACCCGGCGGCGGCTCTAAATCTCGACCCCGCAGCCGAGATTGCTCTGGCGCGAGGCGAACTCGTCGCCGCCCGCCGCCGGGCCGACGACATCGTATCCTCGACGACCGGCTGGCACTTGGCATCGGCGCTGACGGCACGTGCTCGCGTCGCGATGGCGCAGGGGGAACCGCAGCGGGCCGCGCGTGACGCCCATGACGCCCTTGCCGGCGCCGCGGTAACTGGGTCGTACCAAGCCGTCCCCGACATTCTCGAGTGCATCGCCGTGGTCGCCGCGACCGACAGTCAGCCTGAAGCTGCCCGGCTGTTCGGCGCGGCGCATACCATGCGCCAGCGCATGAGCGCCGTCCGGTTTCAGATTTACCAGGCTAGCCACGAAGCTGTGGTGTCGGATGTGCGTAATACATTGGGCCAGCAAGACTTTGATGCGGCGTGGGCCGAAGGAGCTGCCTTATCCACCGAAGAAGCTATCGCCTACGCGCAACGCGGCCGCGGCGAACGCAAACGACCCACAACAGGTTGGGAATCACTGACCCCCACCGAGCGGGACGTCGTCCGACTTGCCGCGGAGGGACTAAGCAATAAAGACATCGCTGCGCGGCTTTTCGTCTCACCGCGCACTGTGCAAACCCACCTCACCCACGTCTACACCAAGCTCGGACTGACCTCCCGGGTGCAGCTCGTTCAGGAGGCAGCTCGCCACGCCTGAACGCCATTGCGGGCTAGCGGACGTGGGCTGGCCCGCGTGCAGACTGCACCCCACGCCAAGCACCGGCCCGTACCTGACGGCACCACACTGGCAGCGCCACGTGAGATGCCGGCCACACGAACAGGCGACGCTCCCGGTGAGCATCCGCCCTGGCCGTAGCGTGCTCGCCGAGGAGGCGGGCAGCAGGGGTACGTCCCCTTAACATGCGGAGACGTGCCGTTGATGGTGACCTGATCAAACCTGTTCTGCCAATCGTCTAGCGCCCTATGCTGGTGAATCGGGAAACTCGGGGGCCGGAAGCGGCGGAGGGTCGGATGACCGCAGCGACCGCATGCCGCACGTGTGGCACCGAGCCGCGCGAGGGTGCGCGATTCTGTGACGGTTGTGGTGCACCTGTTGCGGAGCGCGACGCCCATGACGCCCATGCGGAGTACAAGCAGGTCACGGTGCTGTTCGCGGATGTGGTGCATTCGATGGACATCGCCGCGACAGTCGGGGCCGAGCGACTGCGTGAAATCATGACCAACCTGGTCGACCGTGCTTCGGCGGTAGTGCAGCGGTATGGCGGCACGGTGGACAAGTTCACGGGCGACGGGATCATGGCCGTCTTTGGTGCGCCGGTGGCATTGGAGGACCACGCTCTTCGTGCCTGCCTGGCTGCCTTGGGTGTTCAGGAGGAGGCGAAGCGGCTCGCCGCCGAGGTCCAAGACCGGGACGGGATCGAACTGCAGTTACGGGTCGGGTTGAACTCGGGCCAGGTGATCGCCGGTGAGATCGGTTCAGGCTCTTTGGGTTACACCGCTATCGGCGAGCAGGTCGGGATGGCGCAGCGGATGGAGTCGGTGGCTCCGCCGGGCGCGGTGATGCTCAGCACATCCACCGCACGACTGGTTGATGGGGCAGCGGCTCTTGCTGAACCGGAGATGGTCCGCATTAAGGGTGCCGAGGAACCAGTGGCCGCCCATCGGCTGTTGGGCATAGGCGAACGGCGTCGCGGCGTCGGGCGTGCGGAGTCGAATCTGGTGGGTCGGCAGTGGGAAATGGCCGCCGCCGGTGGTCTGTTGCAGCGCGCTATCGACGGCCACGGCGCGGTGGTCGGCGTCGTCGGGCCGCCGGGTATCGGGAAGAGCCGTTTGGTGCGCGAGGTGGCGGTGATGGCGCGTCGGCGCGGGGTGGACGTGTTCACCGCCTTCTGTGAGTCGCACACCAGTCAGGTGCCGTTCCATGCGGTAGCGCGGTTACTGCGCGCGGCCACAGGGGTAGACGGTTTTGATGCGCAGGCCGCTCGCGCCCGAGTGCACGACCAAATCCCAGATGCAGACCCCGAGGACTTGGTGCTGTTCGATGACCTGTTAAGCATCGCCGACCCCGGGGCTTCCGTGCCAGAGATCGACCCGGATGCCCGGCGGCGGCGGCTGACCGCCTTCGTAAATGCGGCGTTGTTAGCACGTAAGACTCCAGCCATCTTTGTCGTTGAGGACGCCCATTGGATCGATGCGGTCAGCGAGTCGATGCTGGCCGAGTTCCTCACGGTGATCCCGCAGACGCCCTCGCTGGTGCTCGTCACCTACCGACCGGAATATCGGGGCGCATTGGCTCGCGTGGGAGGTGCGCAAACCATAGCCCTTGCGCCGCTGGGTGATCCGGAGACGGCGGCACTGATCGCCGAGCTGCTCGGACCGGACCCCTCTGTTGCCGGGTCGGCCCACTTGATTGCCGCTCGGGCCGCTGGTAATCCGTTCTTCGCCGAGGAGATCGTGCGCGAACTGGCCGACCGTGGCGTGCTGCGCGGCGAACGTGGTGCATACCTTTCGACCGCGGAGACTGCTGAGATCAGTGTGCCTGCAACGCTGCAGGCGACCATCGCCGCGCGCATCGATCGGCTTGACCCGAAAGCGAAACGCACATTGAACGCGGCGGCAGTGGTCGGCTCGCGGTTCGGCCTCAACTTGCTGACTGTTCTGGGGGCCGAACCGATCGTTGGTGACCTAGTGGCGGCCCAACTCGTCGATCAGGTCGGCTTTACCCGACAGTCCGAGTATGTGTTCCACCATCCGCTTATCCGCACCGTGGCCTACGAATCACAGCTCAAGTCGGATCGCGCCGAGCTGCACCGGCGCGTCGCGGCCGCAATCGAATCACGTGACCCGGCAGCGGCCGAGGAGAACGCTGCGCTGATCGCCGAACATCTCGAGGCGGCCGGTGATGGGCATGCCGCCTACGGCTGGCACATGCGCGCCGCAACGTGGGCGACCAACCGTGACATCGCCGCGGCGCAACTGAGTTGGGAGCGCGCTACCAGGATCGCCGACGCAATACCCTCCGATGATCCGCACCGGGCAGCCATGCGCATCGCCCCGCGCACCATGTTGTGCGGTATCGCCTGGCGAGTCCATGTGAACGTGGCCGGTGATCGCTTTGATGAGTTGCGGGAGTTGTGCACCGCCGCCGGGGACAAGGCGTCCCTGGCCATCGCCATGGCAGGGCTGGTGGCTGATCACGCGTTCCAGGCCCGAATACACGAGGCGTCGCAGCTGGCATCGGAAGCCTGGGACCTCATCGAGTCTATCGGCGATCCAAACCTGACGGTGGGGCTGTCCTTCACGGCAATTTACGCCAAGGCTGAGAGCGCCGAGTATTGTGACGTGCTGCGGTGGTCACAAAGGGTCATCGACCTGGCCGACGGTGACCCCTCGATAGGCAACTTCATTTTCGGGTCTCCGTTGGCGCTCGCGTTCGCAACGCGGGCTCAGGCCAGTTATTCACTGGGTCGCCCCGGGTGGTCGGACGACCTGCGGCACTGCCTGGCCATGGCCCGCAGCGCCGACCCGATGTCCTACGCGGCGGTCGTCGCCTACGTCTACCTCCCGGGAATACTGAATGGCGTACTCGGGCCCAACGATTCCGCGGTGCACGAGATCGAGGATGCCCTACGGATCGCCGAACGATCCGGCGATGACCTCGCGTTGTCGAACGCCCGGATGACGCTGGGCGTCGCGCTGGTGCACCGCCAAACGGCTGCGGAGCGCGACCGCGGACAGAAGCTCCTGGCTGAGGTCAGCGACGTGTTCGTGCACCGGGGGCGTAACCTGTGCGAGTTACAGATCGTCAACGTGTACTCGGCGCGTGAGAGGGCTCGGCGTGGAGATCGCGATGACGCCATACCGCTTATGCGCGCCGCCGTCGACCATCTGTTCCCCGACGGACAGCTTCTAGGGTGGGGCATCGTAGCAACGGGTGTGCTGGTGGAGACACTGCTCAACCGCGGGACCGAAGATGACGTGGTCGAAGCCGAGGCCGCCGTCGAGCGGTTAGCGGTGATACCGACTGACGAGGGAGTAGCCATACGCGACATCTTGCTATTGTGGCTCCGGGCTTTGCTGGCCCAGACGCAAGGCGAAGATTCCACGTATCACGACTTCCGGGATCGCTACCGGGACATGGCGAGAACGCTTGGCTTCGAGGGGCATATCGCCTGGGCCGAAGCAATGCCATGACCGCCACGGGATTGGTGTGCTCATCGTGTGGTATCGAGCTGCCACAAAACGCGAAGTTCTGTTTGGAGTGCGGTGCGGCGGTGTCGACAGCGGCGAAACCCGCTGAGTACAAGCAGGTGACGGTGCTGTTCGCCGATGTGGTGCACTCCATGGACATCGCGGCGGCGGTCGGTGCGGAGCGGCTGCGTGAGCTCATGACTGAGCTTGTCGAGCGTTCAGCGGCAGTGGTGCGGCGGTTCGGCGGCACGGTGGACAAGTTCACCGGCGACGGCATCATGGCCGTGTTCGGCGCACCAGCGGCGTTGGAGGATCACGCGATCCGGGCTTGTCTGGCGGCCTTGGGCATTCAGGAGGAGGCGAAGCGGCTTGCCGTCGACGTCCGAGAGCGCGACGGTGTGGACCTCCAGTTGCGCGTGGGACTTAACTCCGGTGAGGTGATCGCCGGTGAGATCGGCCCGGGCGCGTTGGGTTACACCGCGGTCGGTGAGCAGGTGGGCATGGCGCAGCGGATGGAATCGGTCGCGCCACCCGGCGGGGTGATGCTCAGTGAGTCCACCGCGCGACTGGTCGAGGGTGCGGCGGTGCTCGGTGATGCTGAGCTTGTCCACATCAAGGGGGCTAGCGATCCGGTAGCCGCGTGCCGCTTGATCAGGACGACAGCTGACCACCGGCCTAGCGGGCGAACCGATCCCACGCTGGTGGGCCGCACATGGGAGCTCAACACCATCGCCCGCGCTCCTCGATGAGGCCGTCGGTGGTGCCGGCTGTGTCGTCAGCGTCGTCGGGCCGCCAGGCATCGGTAAGAGCCGCATCGGGCTTGAGTCGGCTGCCCTGGCGCACGAGCGCGGCGTGGAGGTGTTCACCACTTACTGCGAATCCCATACCAGCGACATCGCGTTTCACGCGGTAGCGCGGTTGTTGCGCGCCGGGCTGGGCGTCGACGGCCTCGACGACGAGGCGGCTCGGGCACGGGTGCGCACCCGAAGTCCGGAAGCCGACCCGGAAGACCTGTTGCTGTTGGATGATCTGCTGGGCATCGCCGATCCGGACATCAAGCTGCCCAACATCGAGGCGGATGCGCGGCGGCGGCGGTTGACCGCGCTCGTCAATGCCGCACAGCTTGCCCGCGCCGAGCCGGCGCTGTATGTGATCGAGGACGCGCACTGGATCGACGAGGTCAGCGAGTCGATGCTGGCCGATTTTCTGGCCGTGATCCCACAGACCCACTCAATGGTGCTGATCACCTATCGCCCCGAATACCGCGGCGCGCTGGCCACGATTTTCGGCGCGCAGAGCATTGCCCTGCGGCCGCTGAGCAATTCCCAGACCGCGGAGCTTATTGGCGAGCTATTGGGGCACCGATTCCTCGGTGCACGGGCTGGCCGAACACATCGCCGAACGCGCAGCCGGCAACCCGTTTTTCGCCGAAGAGATCGTGCGCGACTTGGCCGAACGCGGCGCGATCCGCGGCACGCGGGGTTCGTATGTGCTGCACGGTGATGTCACCGACGTGAGTGTGCCAGCCACCCTTCAGGCCGCCATCGCGGCTCGCGTCGATCGCCTCAGCCCGTCGGCCAAACGCACACTGAGCGCCGCGGCGGTCATCGGATCACGATTTAGCCCCGATTTCCTGGACAGCCTGGGGATCGACCCGGTCGTCGATGAGCTGGTGTGCGCCGAACTGGTCGACCAGGTCGCGTTTACCCCGCGGGTCGAGTATGCGTTTCGGCATCCGCTGATCCGGACGGTGGCCTATGAATCACAGCTGAAATCCGATCGCGCCGCGCTGCACCGGCGGCTGGCCGCCGCGATCGAGGAACGCGAGCCGGAATCAATAGATGAGAACGCCGCCCTGATCGCCGAACACCTCGAAGCGGCAGGTGATCTTCACGCGGCTTTCAACTGGCATATGCGCGCCGGCACCTGGCTGACCCACCGCGACCTCACGGCGGCGCGGGCGAGTTGGCAGCGTGCACGACACGTGGCCGAACGAATGCCCGACGCCGATCAGCGCCGCCCCGCCATGCGCATCGCTCCGCGCACCATGTTGTGCGGGACCGCCTGGCTAGCCGGGGGCAGCATGGCCGATACCGGCTTCGACGAACTGCGTGCACTTGCCGGTGCCACCGGCGACAAGGTGTCGCTGGCCATGGGCATGGCCGGGTGGCTTTCGGCACTGATCGTTCACGCGCGTTTCCGCGAGGCATCGCTTTTGGGTTCCGAACTCACCAGCCTGCTGGAGTCGATCGGCGACCCGACGTTGACTCTCGCGCTGCTCTACGGCCCGGTCACTGCCAAACTCCAGACGGGCGAGCTAGCCGAAGTGCTGCGGTTGGCGCAAACCATGATTGACCTGGCTGACGGCGACCCCGCCAAGGGAAACCTCATCATCGGATCACCGCTGGCAGGCGCGATCACGCTGCGGGGGTGCGCACGGTGTTACCTAGGAGACCCGAGGTGGCGAGCCGACATCGACCTATCCGCGACGATGGTTCGCGCATTCGACGCGACGCTCCGCGCGATCTTGTTGCTGTTCAAGTATGTTCTCACCATCTCTGGCGGGCTGCTGTTGCCGGATGCGGCGGCCCTGGACGAGACGGCTGAGCTGCTAGAGATCGCGGAGCGATCCGGTGAGGATTTCACGCTAGCCTGCGCGCGCTTTGTACGCGGCCGGACGCTCGTGGTCAGCGACGATCCCCAACACGCAGACGGCCTTGCCCTGCTTGCTGCGGCCCGCGAGGCCGCCGTGCAGGAGCGCTTCACGCTGCCAGCGGCTTGGATCGTCGACACCTGTCTCGCCGAGGAGAAGGCCCGAGTCGGCGATCTCGACGGGGCGATCGAACTGTCGCGCGCTGTCGTAGAGGAAGGCTTCGCCTCCGGCGGGATGGTTTATGTTGGCAGGCACACCAGCGTCCTCGTGGAAGCCCTGCTACGCAGAGGTACAGACACCGACCTGCAGGACGCGCAGGTCGCCATCGACCGGCTCGCGGCGGTGCCGACCGAACCCGGTTACGTCATGCACGACTTCTGGCTGCTGCGGCTGAGGGCGCAGGTGGCGCGCGCGCAGGGCGACGAGACCGCGTACCGCGACTATCGCGATCGCTACCGCGCGATGGCCACAGAGCTTGGCTTCGAGGGGCACATGAAATGGGCCGAGGCGATGCCATGACGGCGGCCGCCCCGTCGGGGGTGGTGACGTTCTTGTTCACCGATGTCGAGGGTTCCACTCGTCGGTGGGAGAACGACGCCGATGAGATGCGGGCAGCACTAGCCGCCCACGACGAGGTGTTGCGCTCTGCGATTGAGGCGCAGGGCGGCTTCATGTTCAAGCACACCGGGGACGGGGTGTGTGCCGCATTCGCCTCCCCCACGGGTGCGGTCGATGCGGCGGTGGCCGCGCAGCAGAAGCTGGAGCTGCCGGTCCGCATGGGGATCGCGACTGGCGAGGCCGAACTGCGCGAGGGTGATTACTTCGGTGCGGTGCTGAACCGTGCCGCGCGGGTGATGGCCGCCGGGCATGGCGGGCAGATCCTTTTAGCCGACTCGACGGCGGTTCTGCTCAGCGGCGTTGATCTGGTGGATTTGGGGCCGCGACGGTTGCGGGACCTGCCCGCCCCGGTGGGGGTGTTTCAGGTCCGAGCGCCCGGCCTGCGCACGGACTTTCCGCCGTTGCGCACGTTTGATCCGACGCCCGGAAACTTGCGGCCTGCGGTCACCAGCTTCATCGGGCGCGAAGCCGAAGTCACCGAGGTGCAAGCGGTGGTGCGGGCGCATCGGCTGGTCACGCTGACCGGGGTGGGTGGGGTCGGCAAGACTCGCCTGGCGTTGGAGGTCCCGGCGCAGCTGGCCGATGAATTTCCCGACGGGGTCTGGGTTTTCGAACTCGCCGCGGTCACCGATCCGGCGGCGGTGCCTGATGCGGCTGCGGCGGTGCTGGGCATCACCCAGCAGCCGGGCAAGAGCGTGAGCGAGTCGATTGCCGCCGCGCTTGAGGGCAGGCTGCGGTTGTTGGTGTTCGACAACTGTGAGCACATCCGTGACGCTGCCGCCGATCTGATCGAGGCCATCCTGGCGCACTCGGCGACCGTGCGGGTCCTGGCGACCAGCCGCGAAGGATTAGGGGTCGCCGACGAGCAGCTGTGGCCGGTGCCGTCGCTCGACGTCGACGCGGGCATCGACTCTGCCGCAGTCAGTCTGTTCGTCGAACGCGCGCGCAGCGTGGCCCCACGCTTCTCGCTGGCCAAGGATGACGAGGCGGGAGCGGTGGTGGAGATTTGCCGCCGCCTTGATGGGATCCCGTTGGCTATCGAGCTAGCAGCTTCGCGGATGGCATCGATGACCGCAATCGAGGTCCGTGATCGCCTGGATCAGCGATTCCGGCTGCTGGTCGGGTCACGGCGCGGCCTGGCGCGCCACCAAACCCTGCGCCATGCGGTGGCGTGGTCCTACGACTTGCTAGACGACACCGAAAAGGCTCTGCTCACAAGGTCTTCGGTATTCTCGGGCGGATTCGACCTCCAAAGCGCCTGCGCGGTGGCCGAATCGGGTGATGTCGACGAATACGCCATCCTGGATCGGCTCGATGCGTTGGGCGCAAGTCGCTGCTGGTCGCCGACCGATCTTCGGGGCGAACCCGGTTTTCGATGCTGGAGACGATTCGCCAGTTCGCCGAGGAGCAACTCGTCGCGAGCGGG
>Ga0335071_10005219_pt1 | contig 13497 bp, 14 predicted proteins | sample Lox_Sample_15_FD_206724 | JGI IMG/M metagenome (GOLD analysis project Ga0335071, IMG submission 206724) | Soil microbial communities from Loxahatchee National Wildlife Refuge, Florida, United States - Lox_Sample_1.5 | ecosystem: Environmental > Terrestrial > Soil > Wetlands | place: USA... | reverse complement strand
GGCGTCGCGCCCCATCGTCCCGATGCTCCGCGGCTCACGCGGGGCGCGCCCGCCAGGGTCGGCACAGGTTCCTCACGGCCTCGTATTCTCTCGCTGCGAACCGGGACTTCCTGCTGCGCCGCAGCGCCCTGCACGGAGAGTACGTGGGGCTGCGGCTGCCCGGAGGCTGGCATGGCGGAACGCCCGAAGGCGGTCCTGCAGGCCACCCGCGCTGGCACCCTGATCGAGGTGCTGGCACGCCGCGGCTATCAGGTGATCGGTCCGACAGTCCGCGACGGGGCCATCGTCTACGACCTGCTCGGCTCGGGTGCAGAGCTCCCGGCCGGCGTGGGCGACGAGCAGCAACCGGGCTGTTACCGGTTGCGGCGGCGCGACGACGACGCCCTGTTCGGCTATGCGCTCGGGCCCTACGCCTGGAAGCGCTTCCTGCATCCCGCAGAGGTCCGGCTCTTTTCCGCGGCCCGGCAGGACAGCTCCTTCCGCGTCCTGGAGGAGCCGGAGAAGACGCCACCGCGCTACGCCTTCCTGGGCGTGCGTCCCTGCGAGCTGGCGGCCATCGAGATCCAGGATCGGGTGTTGCTCGGGGAAGGGCTCCGCGACGCCGTCTACCAGGCCCGGCGGGAGGACCTCTTCCTGGTGGCGGTGCAATGCACCGAGCCGGCGGCCACCTGTTTCTGTGCCTCGATGGAGACCGGCCCCCGGGCCCGAGAGGGGTTCGACCTGGCGCTCACCGAGCTCCAGGACAGCGTCGGCCACCGCTTCCTCGTGGAGGCCGGCACCGAGCGGGGTTCCGAGCTACTGGCCGAGCTGGAGACCGCCCCAGCCTCGGCAGAGGACGAGGCCGCGGCCGAGGCCGCCCTCTCCGAGGCGCAGCGGCGGCAGGTGCGGAGCATGGATCGGTCCGGTCTTCCCGAGCTCTTGCAGCGGAACCTGGAGCATCCGCGCTGGGAGCAGACGGCGGAGCGATGCCTGTGCTGCGCCAACTGCACCATGGTCTGCCCCACCTGCTTCTGCACGACGGTGGAGGACCGGACCGACGTCGCCCGGAACCGGGCCGAGCGCTGGCGGCGCTGGGACTCCTGTCTCACCCTCTCCTTCTCCTACATCCACGGCGGCAGCGTCCGGGCCTCGGCCAAGGCCCGCTACCGGCAGTGGCTCACCCACAAGCTGTCCAGCTGGGTGGACCAGTTCGGCCGGCTGGGATGCGTGGGCTGCGGCCGTTGCATCGCCTGGTGTCCGGCGGGGATCGACCTCACCGAGGAAGTCCGGGCCATCCGGGGGTCATGAGCCATGGAGACGCTCGAGCGCATCGTCGCGGAGCACCCCTTCTTCACCGGCCTGGAGTCCTACTACGTCGGGCTCCTCGTCGGCTGCGCTTCCAACGTGCGCTTCGATGCCGGGGCCTACATCTTCCGCGAGGGCGGGGAAGCCAACGAGTTCTACCTCATCCGCGCCGGGAAGGTGGCGGTGGAGGTGCTGGCCCCGCAGCACGGCCCCATCATCGTCTCCACCTTCGGGCCGGGCGATCTGCTGGGCTGGTCCTGGCTCCTCCCCCCGTATCGCTGGCGGTTCCATGCACGGGCCGTGGAGGACACCCGGGCCTTCGCCCTGGACGGCAAGTGCCTTCGTGGCAAGTGCGAGCAGAACCACGACCTTGGCTACGAGCTGCTCAAGCGCTTCGCTGGGGTGATGGAGCAGTACCTGGTCGAGGCGCACTACCAGTTGGTCGATCTCTCCGCCCACGGACGGTGATCCATGGCCGCGGCGACTCCACCCGAGGTGATGCACCCGCGGAGCTACCGGTTGCGCCGCTCCGCCCGGGAGACCCCGGACACCTTCACCCTCACCCTCGAGCCGGAGGAGGGGGTCGAGACTCGCTTCCGCCCCGGCCAGTTCGGCATGCTCTGGGTGTTCGGGGTGGGCGAGTTGCCCATCTCCATCAGCGGCGATCCGGAGGAGCACGATCGGCTGGAGGTCACGGTCCGCTCGGTGGGCCAGGCCACCAATGCCCTGGTGAACCGGAGCGTGGGGGACGCCATCGGGGTGCGCAGCCCGCTGGGCGTGGGCTGGCCGGTGGAGGCGGCCAGAGGTCGTGACGTCATCCTGGTGGCGGGCGGGATCGGCCTCGCCCCCCTCCGCCCGGTCATCTACCAGGTGCTCCGCGACCGCGACGCCTACGGCCGCCTGGTGGTGCTCTACGGTGCGCGCAGCCCCCGCGACCTGCTCTACCGCAAGGAACTGGCCGCCTGGGCGCGCCAGCGCGAGACCCAGGTGCTGACCACGGTCGACTACGGCGGCGTGTCCTGGCGCGGGCACGTGGGGGTGGTCACCACTCTCTTCCGCTACGCCCGGCTGCAGCCCTCTCGCTCGGTGGCCATGGTCTGCGGCCCGGAGATCATGATGCGCTTCGTCACCCGCGAGCTGGAGGGGCAGGGCCTGGCCCGGCAGGACATCTACCTCTCGATGGAACGGAACATGAAGTGCGCCGTCGGCTTCTGCGGCCACTGCCAGCTCGGGCCGCACTTCGTCTGCCGGGACGGGCCGGTGTTCCCCTACGAACGGCTCCGCCCCCTCCTGGAGAAGCATGAGCTCTGAACCGCGCAAGCCCCGCATCGGGGTGTTCAAGTTCGCCTCCTGCGACGGCTGCCAGCTCACCCTGCTCGACGCCGAAGACGAGCTGCTCTCCATCGCCGAGGCGGTGGAGATCGCCTACTTCCCGGAGGCCTCGCGGGCCATCGGCAAGGGCCCCTACGACCTGGGCCTCGTGGAGGGCTCGATCACCACCCACGTCGACGCCCAGCGAATCCAGGAGGTGCGCCGCCAGTGCCGGGCGCTCGTCACCCTGGGCGCCTGCGCCAGCGCCGGCGGGATCCAGGCCCTCCGCAACTGGAAGGACGTGGACGAGTTCGTGCGGGTGGTCTATGCCAACCCGCAGTTCATCAACACCCTGAAGCTCTCCACGCCCATCGCCGAGCACGTGCCGGTGGACTTCGAGCTGCGCGGCTGCCCGGTGAACAAGGGGCAGCTTCTCGAGTTCGTGACCGCCACCCTGGCCGGGCGCACGCCCAACCTGCCGAGCCACGCCGTCTGCCTGGAATGCAAGCGCCGGGGAGTGGTCTGCCTGCCGGTATCGCGCGGCATCCCCTGTCTCGGGCCGGTCACGCAGGCCGGCTGCGGGGCGCTCTGCCCACGGTACGATCGCGGCTGCTTCGGCTGCCACGGCCCCATGGAGAGCGCCAACCCCACCGCGCTCACCGTCCAGCTCCGGTCCCTGGGCCAGTCGAGCGAGCAGCTGGCCCGCGCCTACCGCGGCTTCAACGCCTGGGCCTGGCAGTTCCGCAAGGCCAGCGAGGAGTGCGAGCGCAAATGACCGCCCATGTCACCAGGACCATCGAGGTCGACCCACTGGCCCGGGTGGAGGGCGAGGGGGCGCTCTACATCAAGCTGGCGGGCGAGCGGGTCTCCGACGTCAAGCTGAGGATCTTCGAGCCGCCCCGCCTCTTCGAGGCGTTCCTCCGCGGGCGCCACTGCTCCGAGGCCCCGGACATCACCGCCCGCATCTGCGGCATCTGCCCGGTCGCCTACCAGATGAGCGCCCTGCAGGCGGTGGAGCGGGCGCTGGGTCTGCGGATCGATCCGGCGATCCGGCAGCTGCGCCGGCTGCTGTACTGCGGGGAATGGATCGAGAGCCACGCCCTGCACGTCTACCTCCTGCACGCCCCCGACTTCCTCGGGGCCCAGGACGTGGTGGCGCTCGCCCGCGAGCACCGCGCGGTGGTGGAGCGGGCCCTGCGCCTCAAGAGGATCGGCAACGATCTCATGACCCTGATCGGCGGTCGCGAGATCCACCCCATCTCGCCGGTGATTGGCGGCTTCACCCGCGTGCCCGGCGTGGCGGCCCTGCGGGAGATGGTGCCCGCGCTGGAGTGGGCCCTGGAGGCGGCCCGGGAGACGGTGCGCTTCACCGCTGGCCTCTCCTTCCCCGATTTCGATCAGGACTACGAGTTCGTGGCCCTGCGCCACCCGGAGGAATACCCGGTCAACGAGGGGCGCCTGGTCTCGAACCGCGGTCTGGACATCGACGCCGCCGAGTTCGAGGACCACTTCGTGGAGCAGCACGTCAAGCACTCCAACGCCCTGCACTCGGTGATCCGCGGCAGGGGCTCGTACCTCGTCGGCCCGCTGGCCCGCTTCAACCTCAACTTCGACCGCCTGCCGGAGGTGGCCCGGGCGGCGGCGCTGGAGGTCGGGCTCAAGCCGCCGATCCTGAACCCCTTCAAGAGCATCGTGGTCCGGGCGGTCGAGACGGTGTTCGCCTGCGCCGAGGCGCTGCGCCTCATCGCCGAGTACCAGCCTCCGCCGGCGCCCCGGGTCGAGGCGCCCGACCGTGCCGGGGTGGGCCAGGCCATCACCGAGGCGCCCCGCGGCATCCTCTACCATCGGTACGCGCTGGACGACCGGGGCCTCATCCTGGCGGCGCGCATCGTGCCGCCCACCGCCCAGAACCAGAAGCGGATCGAGGACGACCTGCGCGAATATGCCGCCCGCTTCGCCACCTGGCCGGAGGAGGAGGCGACCTGGAAGTGCGAACAGGCGATCCGCAACTACGACCCGTGTATCTCCTGCGCCACCCACTTCCTCCGCTTGACCATCGAGCGATAGGGAGATGCGGATGGTCATCGGCTGTGGCAACGACGCCCGCGGCGACGATGCCGCCGGGTTGCTCGTCGCCCGGCGGCTGCGCCAGCTGGGCGTCCATGCCGTGGAGCGCCCCGGGGAGGCGACCGACCTCATCGAGGCCTTCGCCGGGGCAGAGGACGTGACCGTCGTCGACGCCGTGGTCACCGGAGCCCGGCCGGGCGCCATTCACCTCTGGAAGGATACTCCGCCACCTCTCCCGCCCGCAGCCACGGGATCGAGCCACGGGATGGGAATCGCCGAGGCGATCGCGCTTGCGGGGGCGCTGGGCCGGCTCCCGAGGCGCCTGCGGGTCTACGGGATCGAGGCAGCCAGGCTGGGGCTCGGGAGCAGGGTCTCGCCCGAGGTTCTGGCCGCGGTCGAGGCGGTGGCGCAGGAGATCGCCGGAGTGGGGGCAGGCTGAGGCGATCTCCAGCCATGCGGCCGAAGCCCTCCAAGGACGCGGGGGCCGTGCCCGCCTCGGCCCGCTCGTAGGCCCCGGGAACGGCCTCGGTGTGATCGTTAACATCGGTTCCGGCCGGGACGCATCCGGCACGGGAGAAGCGCCTCTCGGCCTCGCGACGCGGGCGCGCCGTTCGTCACGGGCGGCCTACGCCGTCCCCGTGGCGATGGTCGCTTGGCGGAGGAAGCTCACGGCCGCGCAGACGCTGTCCCCGCGACCGCGGCGACGAGGTGCCGCCCGGAGGGCGGCAGGCGCCGTACCGGCGAGGCTCTCTTGCCAGAGAAGGGGCTCGGGACGCCCCTGCCCGAACCCTTCCCGACGACCTCGCCGAGGCGCTCCGGCCTGCCGTGCCGCTCGGCCGGGCTCCTTGGCTCGCGCCTCGCGGGACCACAACGCGGCACAAGGGATGCGTCCGGGGACGAGCCCTCGCCGGAGGTGGCCGGCCGCGTTGGCGGCGCTGACGGGAGGATCGCGCCCTGCCTGGCCAGGCCCCGAGTCGGCCCGGCCGCCTCGGGCACCCCGGCGAGGCGCCGGAGGCACGCGCCCGACTGGGAAAAGGCGGCGGCGACGCCGGACGAGGTTGACTTGATGGGTGCTTGGGGGCGACAGTAGTACGATCCATTGTGAGCGTTAACAAGCAGGCCAGCTCGCACGTCGGCTTGCCCCGAGGAGGGGTTCGTGACCGCTTCTGCCGCCTTTGAACGCGGCAGCCGACGGCGTGGGGGCTCCGGCCGCCCGCGCGGGGTGATCTCGACGAGGTGAAAGGAGAGTGCTTCGTGGCTGAACCTCCCCAGGTGCGCACCTCGCTGCGCATGGTCAACGTCCAGAAGTGGTTCGGCTCGGTTTGCGCTCTCAAGGACGTCACCTTCGAGGTGGGCCGGAACGAGATCGTCGGCCTCATCGGAGACAACGGCGCCGGCAAGTCGACGCTGGTCAAGATCCTCACCGGAGTCTTCCCGCCCACGACCGGTGAGCTGTACATCGCGGACCAGCAGGTCGACACCCGGTCGTACTCGGTGAAGAAGGCGCACGCCCTGGGGATCGAGACCGTCTACCAGGACAAGTCCCTCGGCGAGAAGCAGGCGATGTGGAGGAACTTCTTCATCGGCCGGGAGATCACCTATCCGCTCGGCTTTTTGAAGGTGGGGGAGCAGAAGCGGATCGCCACCGAGATCATGATCAACACCATCGGCTTCCGGGGCAAGGGAATCGGCGTCGACTCCAAGGCCAGCAAGCTGTCGGGAGGCGAGCGCCAGGGCGTGGCCATCGGAAGGGCCATGCACTTCGAGGCCAACCTCATCATCCTCGACGAGCCGACCGTCGCCCTCTCCCTGAAGGAAGTGCGCAAGGTGCTCAACTTCGTCCACAAGATCAAGGAGGCGGGCAAGGCCAGCATCTACATCTCGCACAACCTCGCCGACGTCTACGAGATCGCCGACCGCTTCATCGTCATCGACCGCGGGGAGATCGTCGCCAGCATGGCCAAGGCCACCATCGGGCTGACGGAGCTCGACGAGTTCCTCCTCGACTACTCGCACGGGCTGAAGGACAAGGTGCAGCCATGAGCCGAGCGACCCACCGCCTGGCATTCCTGGGCCGGCTCGAGGGCCTCCCCATCGGCGTCGTGCTGGCGGTGCTGTACTTGGTGTTCATCGTCGCCGCGCCGTCGGTGTTCACCGGGTACCGCATCTACATGTCCTTCTTCCAGACCGTGCCGCCCATGCTGGTCCTGGCGCTGGGGCTCACCTTCGTCATCACCGCAGGGGAGATCGACCTCAGCTTCCCCGCGGTGATGGCGCTGTCGGGGTTCGTCTTCACCTGGGTCTTCAAGACCTTCCATGCGCCGGCGTCGGGCTTCGCCCTGGCCATCGCCGCCGGCGCGCTGGTCGGCTGCATCAACGGCTTCCTGGTGGCGCGGCTGAGGGTGCCTTCCATCATGGCGACCCTGGCCACCCAGTTCCTCTGGTACGGGGTGACGGTCCTCATCGCCGGAGGACTCCAGATCAACATCGAGGAGATCATCACCACCACCATCCACACCATCTTCGTGGGCCGGCTGTTCGGGGTCTTCCCCGTCCAGGCGCTCTGGGCGCTCGGGCTCACCGCGTTCCTCTGGTTCATCCTCAACAGGCACAGGTTCGGCGAGGCCATCATGTTCATCGGCGACAACGCCGAGGTGGCCCGGGTCATGGGGATCAACGTCGAGGCCACACGCATGTGGCTCTTCACGATCCACGGAGCGCTGGCCGCCTTCGCCGGCTTGCTCCTCACCCTGGAGATCAACGTGTTCTTCCCCACCCAGGGGCAAGGGATGCTCCTGGCGGCCATGGCGGCGGTCTTCATCGGAGGGACCTCGATCGCCGGAGGGCAAGGCGTGCTGGTGGGGACGTTCTTCGGAGCCTACATCATCGGTTCGCTCGAGGCCGGCGTCGTGGCGACCGGGATCGGGGGCTACTGGGTGCAGCTGGTGGAGGGGCTGGTGATGGGGGCCTCGGTGATCCTGAACGTGATCCTCGGAGACGAAGGCGTCTCCGTCCTGTCTCGAGCGGCGCGCAAGTGGGCCGCTCCGCCGGAGGCGGCTGCCACCGGCCAACCGAGAGGCGACCGCGGGCCATGAGGGGACCCGGCGTGGTGGGCGCTCGACGATGGCCGGGAAGGGAAGGAGGTGCCCAGGTTCGATCATTGCTTGACGGTTGTGGTCTCGAGCGGGTGGCCATTTCCTACACGGACGGAGGATCTCTGTGCGCAAGCTGAGTTTGGTGAGTCTTGGATTGGCGCTCTTCGGTGGTCTGTTCTCGACCGCGGCGCGAGCCGCGGAGAAGCAACTCGTCATCTACATGCAGTGCGGAGGTACCCAGGGGGACGGCGCGACGCTCGCGCGCACGAACGGCGCCCGGGCGGCGGCAGCCGCCAACAACGTGAAGCTGATCGAGCAGTACTCGAAGTGGGACCAGCAGACGATGATCGATCAGTTCAAGCAGGCGCTGGCGGCCAAGCCTGACGGCATCGAGATCATGGGCCACCCCGGCGAGGCGGCCTTCGCCCAGCTGGTGGACGAGGCGGAGAAGGAAGGGATCATCGTCACGAGCGGCAACAACCCCCTGCCGACCCTGGAGGCGAAGTACCAGCAGAAGGGGTTCGGGTATGCCGGAGCCGACCTCTACCAGGGCGGCTTCTTGACGGGGCAGGCGATGGTCAAGGCGGGGTTGAAGGCCGGGGACAAGGCCCTCGTCTACGACATCTGGCACCAGGAAGGCCGGAGCCGGAGCAGCCAGGGCGTCTACGACGCGCTGACCAAGGCCGGCCTCCAGGTGGAGAAGCTCGACGTCTCCGCGGCGGTCGACAGCGACACCTCCCTGGCCATCCCCATCCTCACCGCCTACCTGCAGGCCCACCCCGATCTCAAGGCCATCGGGACCCAGCACGGCAGCATCACCGCGGTCCTGCCGAAGGTCCTGCAGGCGGCGGGGAAGAAGCCGGGTGAGATCATCTGCGGCGGCATCGATCTCTCCCCGGCGACGGTGAGCGCCATCCAAGGCGGCTGGATCAGCGCCAGCTTCGACCAGGTGCTCTACCTCCAGGGCTACCTGCCCGTCATGCAGATCGTCTGGACCAAGCGCTACCTGATCCCCGGCCTGCACATCGACACCGGCGTCGGGACCGCGACCCCGCAGAACATCGGGACCATCAAGCCGCTGATCGAGCAGGGGATCCGCTAGGGAACGGCGGCGGGCGCCTCCGCATGCTGGCGGAGGCGCTCGCCGGCCGTGGTCGGTCGCCTGCCGGCACCGGGTCGGCGGCCGGGACCGGGTTCCGGCGGGGTCGCAGGGAGACGAGCGCATGCACAGGAGCCGCCTGGCCGGGTTCATCGTCGACTGCAGGACCGCCGACCTCGACGGCGCAAGCCGGTTCTGGGCCGGGGCGCTGGGGATGGCGAGCCTGGGGCGCGATGGAGCGCGCTACGTCCGCCTCGACGCCTCGGCACGTGATCTTTCCGTCGAGGTGCAGGCCGTCGAGCACGACAGCCGCGTCCACCTCGACATCGAGGCCTCCGACGTCGAGGCCGAGGTGCGCCGGCTGGAGGAGCTCGGCGCCCGGCGTGTGGAGCAGGTGCAACGCTGGTGGGTGATGGAAGCGCCCACCGGTCAGCGCTTCTGCGTGGTGCCGGCCCAGGGGGACCTCGGCCAGGCCGCCGGCGCGCGCACCTGGGAATGAGGGCACCGAGGCGCACCGGCCGGCCGGAGGGCGTATCCTCCCCGGGAAGGGGAGGCGAGCTTTTCCCCCGGGAGGACGCGAGGGTGTGGAGGCGCATCCGTTGACCCTGCTCCGGAGGGCGGCTGGGCCGGGCCTGGCCATGGCCGCCTCGCTCGCGCTGGGGTGCACGGCCCAGGGGGGGAGAAGCTCGACGGCGAGCGAATCGGGTCCGGTCTACTCGGGCTGCGCCGTCCCGACGACCGGTCCCGGGCGCGTCTTCTACTCGGACCCGGACGGCGGGAGCATGGCCAACGACGGGACGAGGGCCCACCCCTGGGGCAGCCTCTCGGCGATCGTCGCCGCGGGCAAGCTCCCTCCGTCCGCCTCTGCCGCGGTGGCGCCCGGCGACACGCTTCTGCTGCTCGGCGGCGAACACGGCGCGCTGAACCTCGACAACGCCGTCAACTCCGACTTCGTGACCATCGCCGCCGCACCAGGCGAGCACCCCACCCTGACCGGGATCACCCTGTACGGCGCCTCACACTGGGTCTTCGCCGGGCTCACCGTCCAGAACCTGAACGACGGCGGATCTGTGTTCGGGGTGCGCCTGTCCGGCGACGACCTCGTCCTGAACGCGACCATCATCCTCTCGCAACCCGACGTGAGCAGCTGGACCCAGGCCGACTGGCGCCACAGCGCCATCACCGCGGTGAACGCCGTGGGCCACTGCATCGCCATCACCGACAACGACATCTTGAACGTAGCCTCGGGGATCGGCGTGTCGGGCACGAACATCCTGGTCCGGGGGAACTCCATCGATCACTTCGGCGACGACGGGATCGACTTCGGCCAGGGCACCGGGGCGGGCACCCTCGGGAACCTCGAGATCTCCCGCAACGTCCTGCGCAACAACTTGGACCTCGGCGACGGCAACCACAACGACGGGATCCAGGGTTGGGTGCTGAACGGAACGACCGGTACCAACGTGCTCATCGACGGCAACCTCCTCATCGCCAGGGCCGATCCGGCCTTGCCCTGGGCCGGTGCCATGCAGGGCATCAGCGAGTTCGACGGCGCCTTTGAGGGGGTGCACATCGTGAACAACGCCGTGATCGCCGCGGCCTATCACGGCATCGCCCTGTACGGCGCCCGCAACTCGACCATCATCAACAACACCGTCTTCGGGAACTTCGTCGCCCAGAACGGCGACGTGAACGAGACGTGGATCGGGGTGTTCGCCGGGAAGGACGGCACGGCACCGGCCGGGGTGGTGGTCCGGAACAACATCTCCAGCGTCTACAGTCTTGCGGCCGGGGGGGTGACGGCCGACCACAACCTCACCCTGCCCGATCCCCGGGGTGCGTTCCTCCTCTTCGACCGAGCGGGATTCCGTTACGACCTCGAGCCCGCACCGGGCAGCGTCGAACTGGGGTTCGGGAGCGCCGAGCTGGCCCCGGACCACGACCTCACCGGTGCTCCGCGCGTTCCGCCCATCACCGCCGGTGCCTACCAGTGAACGCCGCCCGGGCGGGCCGGCATCACCCCCAGAACCCGCTCGCCGGAAAGAGCAGCACCTCGTCGATGGCCGCCGCCCCGGTGAGCAGCATGAGCACCCGGTCGACACCGATGGCGATCCCGCCCGAGGGCGGCATCCGCCCCACCGCCTCCAAGAAACGCTCGTCGAGCGGATAGACCGACCGCGAGAGCCGTGCCCGGAGCGCCTGCTCCTCGACCAGCCGCGCCCGCTGCTCGGCGGCGTCGGTGAGCTCGCTGAAGCCGTTCGCCAGCTCCAGCCCGCCGGCGTACAGCTCGAACCGCTCCGCCCAGCGGGGGTCATCGGACCTCAGGCGGGCCAGCGCCGCCAGGGGCGCCGGCCAGTCGATGAGCCAGGTGGGTCGCCCCTGGCCGAGCCGCGGCTCCACCGCCTGGAGCATGATCCGGAAGAAGACGTCCTCGAAGCCCTCCCCGCCCGGCCCGGCGTCGAGCCCCGCCGCCCGGGCCGCCGCCCACAGCCGCCCGCCGTCGCCGGCACACCCGCCGAGTTCGATGCCGGCGTGTTGCCGGAAGGCCTGCTCCATCGTCAGCACCTCGAACGGAGCGCGCAGGTCGAGCACCCGGCCGCCCCGCGTCGCCCGGGGCTCGCCCGCGGGACAGAGGCTTCGGGCGCAGGACTCCAGCACCCGCTCGGCGTCGGCCATGATGCCGCGGTAGTCGGCCCCGGCCCGGTACATCTCGAGCAGCGTGAACTCCGGGTTGTGGGTGGCGGAGAGCTCGCCGTTGCGGAAGACCCGGGCCAGCTGGAAGATCCGCTCCAGGCCGTCGGCCAAGAGCCGCTTCATGGCGTACTCCGGGCTCGTGTGCAGGAAGAGCGGCCGCTCCCCGCCCTGGTCGTGGTAGGGGGCCCGGAAGGCGTCGAGGTGCGGCTCCATCCCCGGCGCCGGCACGAGGCAGGGCGACTCCACCTCCTCGTAGCCCATCTCCGAGAGCGCGGCCCTTGCCACGGCGTTGAGCCGGGCGCGGGCCCGGGCGTTCCGGCGCTGGGCAAGAGTGGACATCCGGCCACTCTAGCGTCGCCCGGCGGCCGCGGCCACCCGCCCTAGCGCAGGACCAGCATGGTGGCGGTCTGGTTGATGTGCCCCAGGTACTCCTCGCCGTAGGTGCTGAAGCCGACCGTGGGGACGTCGGCGAAGAGCTTCCCGTAGGCCTTCTCCTGCCCGTTCTTCCTGAGCTCCAGGGTGCGCAGGATGCAATTGAAGTTGATGATGCCGGAGATGCTGCCCAGCATCCGCCGCTTGCGCTCCAGGGCCAGCCGGGTCTCCTCCACGATGTCGGTGGAGCGGAGGATCTCCAGTTCCGCCCCTTCGGCGATGGCGCAGTAGAACTTCACTCCCTGTCCCAGAAGCTGCTGCGGGCTGCGCACGAAGGGCTCGTCGCCGGCCATGAGCCCGAGCGGGTGGGCGGCGAACAGGGCCGGGAGCGCCTCGGGCGGGACCCCCAGGGAGGCGGCGTAGGCCTTGGCGGCCGGCTGCCCGTCGAACTCCAGGACCAGCCGCTGGCCCTCGTCGACGCGCGTCGCGACGAGCCGCTTCCCCGTGGTGGCGAAGCTCTGGGTCTTGAGGATGCTGAAGCCCTGATCCACCCGGAGCACGGCCAGCACCGCTGCGTCGGTGAGCGCCCGGCCGCCGGCGAAGACGTGCGTCTTCTGGAAGGCCAGGTCGTCGCCCGCGGCGCCGCCCACGAAGAGCACGTCGGTGCCGCTGCCGATGGAGTCCATGAGCCGCTCCTCGGCACCGGAGAGCCCGTCCACGAGCACGAGGCCCACGTGCTTGGTCGCGTCCAGCTTGCGCATGGGCACGCCGAGGCGGGCCCCGAAGCGCTCGAAGGCGGCCGGGACCGGATTCGGGCCGTCGCGGAGGCCGGTCAGGACCTCGACCGCCACCTCCCGGACCACCCCCGGTCCGAGGGCCATGGCCACCACCGCGCCCTGGAGCATGCTTCCGGAGACGATCTCGCCGGCGCTGGTGCAGCCCATCACCGTCGCCGGGGCGAAGGCCTTCTCCATGGCGGCGGCGAGCCCGGCCGGATCCTGGGCGGCGGTGGCGAAGTAGAGGACCAGCCTGGGCGAGACAGGGGCGAGGCGCTTCGCCAGCTCGGCGGCGGCGGCGACGGCGACGGGGTCTTTGGTCTGCGCGATCTGGATGGAATTCACGGGTCACCCTCCGCTAGGGAACGTCGACGCCGAACTCGGCCGCCACCTGCCGCGCCTTGGCCACCTGGGCCGGGTCGTCGGGCGTCGATTCGGTGAACTTGGCGGGGTTCAAGCCCTTCAGGATCAGCTTGGCCCGTGTGGTTTCCATGAAGGTCGGGTTGTTGTGACCCCGAGCCGCGATGACCGCCTCCAGCACGCGCTTGACTGTTCCAGCCACGTCGGTCCTCCCGGTCAACGTTGTGTGAACGGGTATCCCGGTCGCGAGGGCCCCGCCCCGCCACGGGGGAGCACGTCGCATGCCAGCGAGCGCCCCGGCGCCCGGACCAGTCCCAGGGCGGGAATGCACCTCAGACGACGCGGCGATCGCCCTCGCCTCCTCTGGACCCCCGTGCAGAGCGATGACCCATTCGGGTAAGTAGGTTCGTACCTGGAGTCCCATCCGACCGCCCCCCCC
>Ga0335071_10005218_pt1 | contig 13498 bp, 12 predicted proteins | sample Lox_Sample_15_FD_206724 | JGI IMG/M metagenome (GOLD analysis project Ga0335071, IMG submission 206724) | Soil microbial communities from Loxahatchee National Wildlife Refuge, Florida, United States - Lox_Sample_1.5 | ecosystem: Environmental > Terrestrial > Soil > Wetlands | place: USA... | reverse complement strand
AAAGCGGTCATGCGTCTCTTCCATCCCGTCGATACTTACGCCAACATAAGACACACCGATCTTTTTAAAAGTGCATGCCACTTCTTTTGTGAGTAAAGTCCCGTTGGTTGATATCACAACCCTGATGCCCCGATCTACTGCGAACTCGGCCAGTTCAGGGAGATCCTTTCTCGTTATCGGCTCACCGCCGGAAAAAAGGAGCACAGGTGATCCAAAGGCAGCGAGGTCCGATATTAGCGTCTTGCCTTCGTCAGTGGTCAATTCATTACTGTATCTGATGTTCTGGGAGCTTGAATAGCAGTGCATGCAATTGAGATTACAACTTCTCGTCATATTCCATACGACGACAGGCCGTCTGTGCTTCTCCATTCCATAACGGAGAGAGTCCATAGTTTCTGTTGCGCCACAGCATAATCTTGAGATACTTATCATATATGTGCCTACGAGCCCTGGTCCATGTTCTTTGCCGGAGGCTAATCCAAAATCACTTGTAGAGGGGCAATGCTCAGAAGTTAAATGCCGTTCCGGGGAGGAGATCGATTAGCTCTGGTTCATGTCTCATACTATCGTAGTCTATCATCCAAATGGTTGCAAGTTCTTATAGCTTAGTGCTTTATATCACCGTGTCAAGGGCAAAGACTTCCACATGGAGGGTACAACAGTAGGCATGCACTTGACGATGGTGTATGCAGGAGATCTATAGAGAATTCATATATGGACGTTGAACTCTCTTCGATCCCGGCGTCTTTCCGAGAAAAAAGCCTGATCATTCAGTAATTCCCAAGCGCATTCTTTACTAAAATGGGAAATGTGTCCATCGAGGATGGTTATGACACCCTGATCTCTGAGTTCCCACAATACTTGTTGAATCTCCACCGGTTCTTTTCTGGTATACATGGCGAGTTCATGAAGAGGGTCGCCGTCGTCTTTAGTGGGCCACTTCATGAGAAGATACAGGACGACAATCAATCTGGTCCAGGCTTGGGTAAGTTCGCCGAGGGCATTGCCCGTTTGTCTGATTCTGATTGAAAATTCCCTGAGCATATAAAGAGACACATCGCCGCTTTCCCTCAAGAGGCTGCGAAAAGTGTCGCTGTCAATTACGGCCACACTGCTGTCCTCCGTTGCTTGTACAGAAGCCGTACGGGGCGCTTCGATCAATGCCGCAATTTCACCGAAGTATTCTCCCTGCCCCATTTCGGCAAGGACCTTCTTTATCTGGCCGGCAGTTTTTTCTATGCGCATCTTGCCCATGAGGATGTAGTACATTTCCTGTCCGGCGTCTCCCTGTCTGAAAACATACGTGTCTTTGGGATACATGCGACCGAATTTTCTGAACAGGCGTTCCTCGATTTTCATGATTTGTCTTCTCGGTTTCAGGAAGGCCTTTTCAAGGAGTATCAGATTTCTTCTCTGGTAGGAAGAAATAAGCTCTGCACAGAATAGGAGTATTAATGCAACGTAGAAAACCCAGAGCACCAGGATAACAACGCTTTCCAGAGAACCAAATATTACATTATATTTTTTATTATCAGATACATACCAGGTAAAAAAGTGCTTAGCGATTTCCATTAGAGCTGAAAAAATGGCGGCGCCTGTCAATGCGCTTCCCCAACTTACTTTTCCAGTGGGGATTATTTTGTAGACAATTGTAAAAAATGCAACCGGCAGCATGTAAGGCAGGACGTAGCTAAACAACGCAACATACAAGAAGGGGAGAAGCATGAACTCATCGCTGAAAAGAGGAGGTTGTCTTACTAGGACTGTAGAAATATATGTAATTCCCACACTGGCGATGCCTACAGCCCAGCCCATAGGGATCATGGCGATGGCAAGGAGGTTTGCTACGACGTAATTTCGTCGGCCCCGCGAGCGGAAAATCATATTCAGGGCTGTCTCAACAGCCCTGAATATCATAGCGGAGGACCATATCAGACTTATGATCCCGACCCAGCCTAGAAGTTGCTTTTTTTGCTCCATAGGCCCAAGCTGAGAGACAAGGGATTCTGAGATGTAAGGATGAAAACCCCGGATTTTTTCAATGAGCTCATTCTGAATGTTCGGATGCGAGGTGAAAATATAGCTTGCTAGCAGCATGGTCAAGATGAATAGGGGAATAAAAGACAGCATCGCATACAATGAAATAGCCGCAGCCTGATTGGTATTGCCATTGGCTCGGAAATTTCTTATTGCATCGCTGAGTATATCCCATGCTGTTGCAAGAACGAGATGGGGCCGCTCCATTTTGCTCTTCAATTCATCATATTTAGATATTATTTTTTCAGGCATGGGCTTACGGTTTTTAGAGAGGTGTACTGATAATATTACTATATGCGTTCTTCATTGAAAGATAGCGTGCAAGCCGAGAAGACTATATGAGAGAGGCAGGGGTGTGTCAAGTTTAAAAGAGAGCAGAATTTCGTTGAAAAGGTCATTTGTATCCTGTAATCTTCATGCCATGAGGAATTTAGCATATCTTGGTCTGCTAATCATCATTGCCACCCATATGGCTTTAGTTGGCTGCAGCCATAAAGACGAGGGGGTCACCGCGCACAATCTAAGCGATTCGGGACCCGCATACGGGGATATTTTGGTCGAAGGGTCTATTGGCGATGCAAGCAATCTGATTCCCATTCTCTCCTCGGACAGTACTTCTCATGAAATCTCCGGATTAGTCTTTAACGGTCTTGTCAAGTATGACAAAGACGTCAATATCGTGGGAGACTTGGCTGAATCATGGGAGGTGTCAAGGGACGGGCTTATCATCACATTCCACCTGAGGAAGGGCGTTAAATGGCATGACGGCTATCCCTTTGCCGCCCGAGATGTTCTGTATACGTATCAGGTTACGATTGACCCCAAGACTCCTACCGCGTATTCCGGTGACTTTCTCAAGGTGAAGAAGGCGGAAGTTCTGGACGATTATACCTTCAGGGTTACTTATGATAAACCCTTCGCCCCCGCGCTCATGAGTTGGGGGACAACGATTCTGCCGAGTCATCTTATGGAAGGGAAGGACATTACGACATCTCCCCTGGCGCGCCGTCCCATAGGCACAGGACCATATATCTTCAAAGAGTGGGTACCGGGGCAGAAGATAGTCCTCATCTCCAACCCGGACTACTTCGAGGGCAGGCCGTATATCGATGGGTTCATAATGCGAATCATACCGGATACGGCTACTATGTTTTTAGAGTTGCGTGCAAACGGCATTGACAGGATGAACCTGACGCCCCTTCAGTACACGAGGCAGACAGAAAACAATCTCTTCCGGAAGAATTTCAATAAGTACAGGTATCTCTCTTTTTCCTACACTTACTTGGGCTACAATCTGAAAAATCCGCTGTTCGCCGACAAACGAGTGCGGCAGGCCATAGCATACGCTATCAATAAAGATGAGATCATCCAAGGCGTGTTACTGGGCCTCGGCAAAGAAGCCACAGGTCCCTACAAGCCGGGCACCTGGGTCTACAACCCCAATGTAGAGACGTATCCGTACAATCCCAAAAAGGCAAAAGAGCTTCTGGCGGCCGCCGGATGGAAAGACGCAGACGGCGACGGTATCCTGGATAAAGATGGGCAACCTTTTGTTTTTGAAATCATTACGAATCAGGGAAACGAGATCCGGGCAAAATGTGCAGAGATCATTCAAAGGCGTCTTTCAGAGATAGGCATCAAGGTCAAAATAAGGGTCCTGGAGTGGGCTGCCTTTGTCAATGACTTCATTAATAAGCGGCGCTTTGACGCCACGATCCTCGGCTGGACAATACCCCTCGATCCCGACATATACGATGTTTGGCATTCGAGCAAAACGGGACCCCAGGAACTGAACTTTATATCTTACAAGAACGAAGAGGTTGATAGACTCATAGAAAAGGGAAGGGATACCTTCGACCAGAAAGAACGAAAAAAATACTATGACAGGATACAGGAGGTACTGGCGGAAGATCAGCCGTATACGTTCCTGTACGTTCCCGATGCCCTGCCTATCATTCATGCCCGATTTCACGGCATCCAACCTGCGCCTCTGGGAATAGGATATAATTTTATCAAGTGGTATGTGCCCAAAGAAGAACAAAAACTGATCATGACGAGATAATCGGCAGGTACATAACTTTATCAATCACGTTGATTGCATCACATGCATAAGCATGCCACCGTCATAAATGCCTACCACCAAAGTCTCAGGCCAATAGATTTTACTTTCAATCGGGAATAGGTTATAGATTAGTCTATGGAACCGCGTGAGAAGAGCCGTGCTGAGGGTCAGGAACTCAAAAATCAGATCGTAGATTTCTGCAAGGATAAGGGAGCGGACCTTGTCGGTTTTGCCCCTGCGGAGCGTTGGGATGATGCAGAGGAGGTGCCACCTGATTTCCGTCCCCGTGCCCTCTGGCCACCGGCCCGGACCGTTATTGTGATCGGCCTTGAGATGCCCCTTCCTATCGTGGAGACGACGCCATCCGTGCTGCACAGGGAGCTCTACCGTACAGCTAACCGAAAGCTCGACACCTTGGCCTATGACCTGGCCCGGCTCCTCAACCGCATGGGATATGCGTCTTTTTTCTTTGGACGCGATGTCTACGCCAGTCTGAAGGCCCTTCGGGAGATGCCGATGGCGGCATTCAGCCATGTAATGGCCGCGAAATATGCCGGGCTGGGCACCATCGGTGCCAGCCACTGCCTTCTGACACCGGAATTTGGTCCCAGGGTGCGGTTTGTTTCCGTCTTTACGTCAGCCATGATACCTACAGACCCCATGATGGAAACGGATCTCTGCATCAAGTGCGAACTCTGCTGCCTCTGTTGTCCCAAGAAGGCTCTCAAGATGCGCGAGGACCGCGTAATCGGTGATTACGATAAAATGGCCTGTCTGGCAATGGCCGAGGATCTGACCAAGAGAGGCTGTTACCCCTGCGGTATATGTACCAAGGTGTGCCCCATAGGTAAGGATCGGATGCTCTACAAACAGAAAGGCATCCAAAAGAAATATCTCAAGGAGGCCGCGTCCCTTGCCACAAATCCAGATGATCCCGAATACAAATCCTGGGCACATGTACGAAAATACGGGATCACGAGGAATAGTATCGACCGGAGCATAGAGGAAAGAGAAAATGGGAAGAAAGAGGAATCGTAAAGATGGGAATCACAAATCTGAAACAATTCTGTGAAGGCTTTGATGAACTCCTTGAGGATAAACCGGACATATTAACAATCATCAAGACAGGTCGGACTCTTGTCAGTGAACTGATGAATCAGAAGGAGTGGTTCGGCGACATCCTGGAGAAATTACTTTTCGATAAGGAATTTTCCGAAAGTCAGAAGCCTGGCATTTGGCCCAACGAGATTACCCTGCACAGAAGCTCCGACCGCTCCTTCCTTGTCCTTTGCTACATTTGGGACCCAGGTCTCAGTGATACCATCCATGATCACGGATCATGGGGAATAATCGGGAGCTTTGTTCGGCCCATCGGGGAACATAAATACATGCGCATGGACGACGGCAAAAAAGAAAGGTACGCGGAGTTGGAAGAGGTTTCTTCAGCAGTTCTCAATCCGGGGGAGACCACTTACGTGCTGCCTCTAAATAAAGGAATTCACAGAATGGAAAACCACGGGAGAGATACAGCCATCACCATAAATGTGTACGGACAGAACATCCGCAAAGGATATGTCCAGTTCTTCTACCCCGAGGTGAATTCCGTAAACAGAGTCTATCCTCCAAAGACCCTCAGGGAGGCGTTGGCTGTCCGTGCCCTCGGAAGCCTGCCGATGCCATGGAGCGAGAAGCTGCTGAAACGCATACCGGCGAGTGGACTTTCTGATTACATTAAAAAGGAGGGAGATCTCTCGCTTGCTAAGCTGCAAACGCGATCCTTCGATACTGAATCTGGAAGCTGAGCCAATGATCGAACCTACACGAACCATAAGTAAACTCATAAACGGGACGCCTATCAAAATTGTGGCTCTTGGCGATTCTTTGACTCAAGGATGGATGGTCTCGCAGGGTTATATTGACTTCTTGAACGTAATGCTTCGCATGAAGTTCCCCGAAAGCAGATTCAAGCTTGTCAACAGCGGTATACCCGGAGACACTGCCGATAACGGCGTGTACAGGCTGATGGGGGACGTTCTCTACTACAATCCTGATTGCGTCTTCGTTCAATACGCAATCAATGATGCCTTTTCGGGATTTACAGAACAACAATTTAAGAAGAATATAAGAGATATTATTGAGAAAATTAAAGAGAATACTGATGCGGATATCATCCTGATAACTTCGGGATACATTGGCGACAATGATGATAACCGTCGCATAGAAAGATATTATCGGCAGCTCACGGTGCTGGGAGAAGACTTCCACATTCCTGTCGTGTCAGTGCACGAGTACTGGAAGAAGAAGATCACGGATGGAATCCCGTTGGAATCTTTGGTGCAGTATGATGGTGTGCATCCCACAGAGGAAGGTTACAGGCTTATGGCAGAGGCAGTCATGAAGTTATTTGAGATAGATGGATAAAGGTAGCCCGTTTAGACCTTGTTTTCTTCAACAGGCGATATTAAGTTAGTAAAAATATGAGGTGTACAAAAAGGGTATGTTCATCTTTTCTTTTTAATGCTACCTCCTCTATGTTAATAATAGCTGGCATGCATAATCAAATATATGGGCGAACCATTCATCACGCTTGAAGATATCACAATTCGCTTACGTGATAAATTTATCCTCCCCAACACTTCATGGAAAATCTTGACTGGTCAGCACTGGGCGATACTGGGACCGAACGGAGCCGGCAAGTCTTCGCTGGTCAAGGTTCTCACAGGCGATGTACCGTATGTTCAGGGCAGCATTACCTATCATTTTCGGGAGCATCCTTCCGAAATAATCGATCGTGTATCATCTGAACTCCAGGAACACCTGATTGCTAGGGAGAAATTTCAGGATATGTCACGCGATTTCTCCGGAAAACTGGATGATTTTGAAAAAGCCAGAACAACAATTCTGGCCGGCAGTCATAATAAAAAAGAAGAATCGTCCGATTTTGAGAGGATTGCGGAGATTCTCGACATTCACTACCTTCTGGATCGCAGTATTCGCCATCTCTCCTACGGTGAAATGAGGAAGGTGCTTATCGCGAGGGCTTTAATGAAAGCGCCCAAGCTTCTGATTCTCGATGAACCTTTTGCCGGGATCGATGCGGGGTCACGAGAAAAACTGGCAGAATCGACGGCCGAACTAGCAAGGCAGGGCCTCCAAGTAGTCCTGGTTACTCACCGCGCACATGAAATCCTTCCCTTTATCTCAAACATACTCTTCATCAAGAATGGCAAGGTACTGACCCAGGGCAGGCGAAACGACATCCTGACAACTGAAAACGTGAACCGCCTATATGACAGGAAGTATATTGAATACGGATTAACACTGGACATAAGAAAATCCGGTGCGGAAAGAAGTGCGCCATACAAAAATGGGATATTAGTTGATATGAGGAACATTTCCGTGAAATACGGAAATACGACGGTCTTGAATAATCTGAACTGGACTGTCAAGCAACGCGAAAATTGGGCTATCGTTGGGCCCAGTGGTTCTGGGAAAACCACTCTCTTGAGTTTGATTGCGGGCGATAACCCTCAGGCATATGCGAACGAAATATACCTGTTTGGAAAGAGAAGGGGATCAGGAGAGAGTATCTGGGATATCAAGGAGCGTATAGGGATGGTGTCTTCGGAGATTCAAACGCTATACAGAAAAGAGATAACTGCATATGATGTTGTGGCATCCGGCATCTTTGACTCCATAGGACTCTACAGAACTCTTGATGCGAGACACAAGCGAGATGTCAACAAATGGATTGAGTTTTTTGGCATATCACATATTGCAAATGTCATATTTACACACCTTTCTTTCGGGGAGAGAAGGATGGTGCTTTTGGCCCGTTCCATGGTGAAGTCACCAGAACTTCTTATGCTTGATGAACCTTGTCAAGGTCTTGACCAAGAGAATCGGAAGCTATTGATGCGCCTGATTGAGATGATCGGCAAAGATACAGATACGAATCTCCTGTATGTGACGCATTATCAAGATGAACTCCCCGCTTGCATTAATCACGTTCTGAAATTGTAAAGACCGTAAGCAAATGAGGCATGAGCGGCAATGCGATCAAGCGACGATCTGCATATTCGACTCTTTAGTTAGCAGCCCGTCATTTTTGAAGACGCCAAATTTCAGCATGATTTCCTTGATTCTGCCCCAAGCCTCACCCCGATACTAGTTTTCCCCTAGTATTTTTTATGCATTTTTCTTGTATTGCGTTTTACCATATGACCTTGTATTTTTAAAAAAGGTTAATCGGTTCATTCAACTTATAGGAATTGAAGCTCTCCGCAACAAGCTTGAGGGATGCACCCTGTTCCCGAAGTCGCATAACCAACCAACAGTTTAACTGCTCACAAAGAAGGAACTTTCCAGTTAGCAAATGAGGGTCCATTTCCAGGGTTGTCATTGACTTTTTATGAGGTCATGAATGATGAAATCGAGGAAAGGATTTACACTTGTTGAATTGATGATAACAATTGCCATATTGGCAATGGTCGCTGCTATTGGAGGATTGAGCCTTCATGCGTACACGTTAAACAGGAATCTAAAGTCGGCAGCTAGAGAAATTATGTCGGATTTCTTTGTCTACAGGGCAAGGGCAGTTTCTGAGGGCAAGACCTATAGGATCACTTTTGATATAGACGGAAACAGTTATACCATCCAGCCAGGCACGGCTACTCCCGTCACCAGGAGCCCTATCGCATTCGGTTCGGATATTAGAATAATCGATGCCAGTTTCGGACCGGGAAAGACCGTTAATTTTTTGGCCAGAGGAACCGTGTCTCCATTCGGGAATGTTAAACTCAGGAACAGCAGGCAATCTAACGCAACCATAAAGGTCAATATAGCAGGAAGAACTTACGTCAAGTTTGATATCAAATAATGGTTATAGATAAAATGTACGATACACCACGATATCTTACCATCTTCATTTCCTTCATGATTGCATCTTGAGGCGGCTACTCAAATAATTTTTGAATTCATCATAGCTTGCAGAAATTTCAGTAGACTTGCCTTTCATGCGATCAATATCCTTCATACTCTTTGGCAGTTCAGGGCTTATCCCCAGGAGGCCTTCGATTTCATCGGGAAATTTAGCCGGGTGGGCCGTCTCAAGAGATATGCATAAAGGGAAGTCACCGCATTTTTCGAGGTAGATCTCAAGACCCCTCCAACCTACCGCTCCGTGCGGCTCCAGCAGTATTCCATACTTATCGTATGCCCTTCTGATAGTTTTCTTTGTGTCCTCGTCGGTGATGCTCACGGAGAAAATCCATCGCCTCATCTCGTCGATGTCGGGGTACCTGTGTACAGTGCCCCCGCGATCGACTGTGCCCCCGTAAAGGTCGAAGAACCGCGCGAGGTTGCTTGGATGGCCGACATTCATGGCGCTCGAAAGGCAAGCCCTCGACGGCGATACCTTTTCATAGACCCCTGTCTCGAGGAATTTGGGGAATTCGTCATTCTCGTTAGTTGGCATGACGAGTCTTTTCACCGGGAGTCCCATCCTCCTTGCATATTCGCATCCCAAGGCATCTCCGAAATTTCCCGAAGGAACGGAAAAGACTATTTCTTCGCAGGCCTCGGCGAGTTGCGAATAGGCGTAGATGTAATAAATAATCTGGGGAAGGATCCTCCCGAAATTTATGGAATTTGCCGAGGTCAGATTAAAGACGGTGAAAGACGGGTCCGCAAATGCCTGTTTGACAAGATTCTGACAATCATCAAACTTGCCCAGTACTGAGATGGCCTGAACGTTCTCGCCAATCGTATCCAGTTGCTTTTTCTGCCTGCCGCTGACTTCACCTTTCGGATAAAGTATGTAAACATCGATGCCGGCTACACCCTTGAAGGCCTCACCAACAGCGCTTCCCGTATCTCCAGATGTGGCAACCAGGACATTCAGTCTTGTACCCGGCTCACGGAAATAGCTCATCAAGCGGGCCATCATCCTGGCGGCGAAATCCTTGAAAGAGGCGGTTGGCCCCTGGTCCAACCGCATGATGTATTTGCGGTCTACCAGTCTTTCGATGGGGACCGGATAGTTGTATGACTCTGCTACAATCTTTTCCAACACCTCGCTATGGATTTCATCCGTAAGAAAAGCGTTCGCAACAAGCATGGCAGCTCTCGTGTAGGGTAAGCCCTTAAGTGCCATGATGCTCTGTGCAGGTATGACCGGGATAGGATCCGGCATGAAAAGTCCTTCATCTGGCGCCTGACCTTGGAGGAGTGCCTCTCTGAAAGAGACAGTCTTCTTCCAGGGGACAAGACCGGGGATCCCGGTGAGATTTCTATTTGTACTGTAGTAAGAGATTCTCTGCGACATTATAAGCTAAAGATATCCTTTTGAAATATTCTAACATCCAGCGGATGCATAAAAATTATAACTATCATAATAGTCGTGATCAAGCAAATGTGTAATTTTTTTCTTGACAACGGTTTTCTTTTGATTTAATTACTAGCGTAGCGATAGCTTTAGTAGTGATTATGCGTAAGATAGCTTATGAAACTTTCCACGAGAGCCCGGTATGGAGTCCGGTTGATGGTTGCCTTGGCCCTTAATTATGGCAAGGGCCTCGTATTTCTGAAGGACATAGCCAAGGGAGAGAATATCTCTGAGAAGTACCTCAGCCAGATCATCATACCCTTGCGAGGAGTCGGTTTAGTGAATTCCAGCAGGGGCGCATATGGAGGATACAGTCTATCAAAAGACCCATCGCAGATCACGATGAAAGAGATCATGGATGTCTTGGAGGGTGACTGTTCTCTTGTGGACTGTGTGAAGGATCCCTCTAAATGTCCGAGGGTGCCCATCTGTGCAAGCCACGACGTCTGGGCGATTATAGGAGGAAAAATTTCAGAGACCTTAAGTTCGATAACCCTGGACATGCTGGTCAAAATGAATCAGGAAAAAGCTCAAAAGGCGATGATGCACAACATCTGAAAGATGCGAATATCAAACGAGCTCATGGAAGAAAAAGACAGGTGGGTTTTGGATTACAGATGCTGAGGATTTACAGTGAAGAGAATATATCTAGATAATGCAGCAACAACCCCAACAGATGCGAGGGTGTTAGAGGCCATGTTGCCATTCTTTTCGAAGATGTACGGGAATCCCTCAAGTCTCCATGCCTTTGGTCAGGAGGCCAAGCATGCCATCGAGGAGGCACGGTACATCGTTGCGCAGTTTATCGGTGCCCAGCAGGAAGAGATTGTTTTTACCAGCGGGGGAACGGAAAGCAACAATACTGCAATCAAAGGTGTGGCCTATGCGAGACGCGATAAGGGAAATCACATCATAACCTCAAAGATAGAGCACCATGCTGTTCTGGAAACATGCCATTTTCTGGAGAAGCAGGGGTTTGAGGTGGCCTATATTCCAGTTGATGAATTTGGTGTTATTGATCCGGCGGATGTGAAAAAGGCAATTACGGAAAAGACAATCCTGATTTCCATCATGCACGCCAATAATGAGATAGGAACGATCCAGCCCATTGCTGAGATCGGTAAAATTGCAAGGGAGTGGGGAATATATTTTCATACCGACGCTGTTCAGACTCTTGGCCACCTCCCGATAGATGTCAGCGAATTGAACGTGGACCTCCTCAGCGCCTCCGGGCATAAGCTGTATGGACCAAAGGGCGTGGGTATCCTATACGTAAAGAAAGGCATACGCATGCTCCCTTTCATGCATGGCGGTGACCAGGAACAGCGCCGCCGGGCTTCGACTCATAATGTGCCGGGAATCGTCGGCTTTGGAAAGGCCGTGGAACTGGCAAAAGAAGAGATGGCAAGAGAGATCGAGCAACTGACACTGCTCCGTGGTAAACTGATCAAGGGCGTTCTTGACAAGATTGAATATGCGCGTTTGAACGGGCACCCGAAAGAGAGGCTCCCGAATAACGTCAATGTTTCCATTTCATACGCGGAGGGCGAATCCATGTTGTTGAATCTTGACATGGAAGGGATCGCCTGTTCAACAGGCTCAGCCTGCACTTCATCGTCTCTGGAGCCTTCGCATGTCCTGGCGGCCATCGGGCTATCTAATGAGCTCGCCCACGGGTCATTGAGATTTTCCCTGGGCAGATTGACCTCGGAGGAAGACGTAGGTTACGTCCTTGAAGTCCTGCCTCGCATTGTCCGCAAACTGCGCGCTATGTCTCCTCTGTACAGGAAGGAGGTCAAGTAATGGAGTACAGTGAAAAGGTCATGGAGCATTTCAGGAATCCAAGAAATGTCGGCGAAATTGAAAATCCCGATGGGGTCGGAAAAGTGGGAAACCCCGTGTGCGGCGATATTATGGAACTCTACATAAAGGTCAAAGATGGCGTTGTTACAGATGCAAAGTTCAAAACCTTTGGCTGCGGTGCCGCTATTGCCACGAGTTCCATGGTTACGGAACTGGTAAAGAACAAGACGATCGATGAAGCTTTGAAAATCTCCAACCGGGCTGTGGCGGATGCGCTGGGCGGACTGCCGCCCATTAAGATGCACTGCTCTTTACTCGCGGAAGAGGCGCTCAAGAAAGCCCTCGATGATTACCGCGGGAGAATTTCAATACCAGCGTCGGGCAAACCGGTCAGAAAATTGCAGATTGGATGAAGCAGTCGGGTAAGATGAATAGAAGAGTTTTGGTGGCCATGAGCGGCGGCGTCGATTCGTCCGTTGCGGCCATGATTATGAAAAATGAAGGATACGACGTATCCGGGGTTACCATGTGTCTCGGCATCAGAGATGGAGGGGAGCGTGCAAGATGCTGCGGCCCCGCTGCCGTCGATGACGCGGAAAGGGTCTGTAACCGGCTCAAAATTCCCCACTATGTCTTCGATTATGCCGAAGAACTTGAGGAAAAGGTAATCGCGAGATTCGTCAGTGAGTATCTGAGAGGAAGGACGCCGAACCCTTGCGTTGACTGTAACCGTTATTTGAAATTTGGGAGTCTCCTGGAAAAAGCAAAGGTTATGGGGTTTGATTTCTTGGTTACAGGACATTACGCTGCCATAGAAAAAAATGATGGAGGTTTACATCTGAAAAAGCCACGGGACAGGAGAAAGGATCAGACATACTTTCTTTATCCCATCCCCTGGGCCGGTCTGGAATCCGTACTGTTTCCTCTTGCATCCCTGACCAAAGAGGAAGTCAGGAAGATGGCAACAGAAGCAGCTTTGCCAGTTGCACGGAAGCAGGAGAGCCAGGATATTTGCTTCGTGACGCAAAAAAATTATCAGGCGTTTCTATTGGAGCGGGTACAGGGTCTAAAACAGGGTCCCATTTTGGATATGGAGGGTAATGTTTTGGGTAAGCACGGGGGGATCATATTCTATACCATAGGCCAGAGGGGTGGTCTCGGTATCAGCAGCAGGACGCCCCTGTACGTTGTCTCCATAAATCATGAGAATA
>Ga0335071_10005217_pt1 | contig 13500 bp, 11 predicted proteins | sample Lox_Sample_15_FD_206724 | JGI IMG/M metagenome (GOLD analysis project Ga0335071, IMG submission 206724) | Soil microbial communities from Loxahatchee National Wildlife Refuge, Florida, United States - Lox_Sample_1.5 | ecosystem: Environmental > Terrestrial > Soil > Wetlands | place: USA... | reverse complement strand
CGACGGGATGGCCTACGGCAATCGCAAGATCGGGCTTGGGGTGATGGGGTTCGCAGACGCGCTCGTGAAGCTCAACATGCGCTATGGCTCCGAGGAATCGATCGCATTCGCGACGAGACTGGTCAGGTTCATACGTGAACGCGCGGAACAGGCCTCGCGCTCAATCGCGGATGCCAGGGGGAGCTTCCCGAACATCAGCAAGAGCGTCTTCAAGAACCCGCGTCGGAACGCGACCCTGCTCAGCATCGCACCAACGGGCACGATCTCCATGATAGCTTCCTGCTCCAGCGGGATCGAGCCGTTGTACGCGCTATCCTACGTCAAGCATGTCCTCGATGGCTCGCACCTCCGCGAGATCCACCCGTACTTCATCGACGTTGCCAAGAAGAAGGGGTTCTGGGACGACAGGATGCCAGACATGCTCGCTGGAACGCACTCCATACGCGAGTTCTCCTCGATACCGCCGGAGGTGCGCGAGGTGTTCGTGACCTCCTACGATGTCACTCCAGAAGAGCACGTGCTCATGCAGGCGGCCTTCCAGGAGCAAGTGGATAATGCCGTATCCAAGACAATCAACCTGCCCGCAGAGAGCACGAAGGAGCAGGTGAGGCAGATCTACGCACTTGCCTACGAGAGAAAGTGCAAGGGGATAACGATCTATCGCGAAGGCTCCCGGCCCAGTCAGGTCCTCACCGCCGGCGACATAATCCAGTCATGTCCCGATTGCGGCTCCGCTCTCAGGGTGCAGGAGAACGCCCTCGTTTGTCCCACCTGTGGATACATGATCGGATGAGGGCCAGACACTAGAATCACTAATGATTTCCGAATCGGGATATTTATACCCCCTTGAACCGAATCCTTCTCTATCCCGATAACATCGGGCGAGTCCGTGCATCCCACGGACGAACCGACTTCAAGGCGATCCGCTAAGCTTTGATTGAAGCTTCCCCCCTCTCCTCTCGGACTGGCCTGAAGTCGGCTCATTGTCACTTTTTCTCGGTTTTCGAATAACAGCATTGACGTTCCGGGCTTGGCATTTTGAATATTTGTGTACATCAATACGCAAAAATGTTAAATAGTGTCCGACTATTACCCCTAGGCATGAACCCGACATCGGACATCAGAGTGTCCCTGAGTATCGACGACATCCCGCGCAAGTGGTACAATATCGCCGCTGACCTTCCAGAGAAGCTTCCTCCGCCTCTGAACCCTGGCACCAACGAGCCGATCAAGTTCGAGGAGATGCGCGCCATCTTCCCGGACGAGATCATCCGCCAGGAGATGTCCGAGGAGCGGTACATCGACATACCATCGGAGGTCAGGGAAGCGCTCATCATGTGCAATCGGCCTAGCCCCCTGGTCCGGGCGATCAGGTTCGAGAAGGCGCTGAAGACGCCGGCGAAGATCTACTTCAAGCGCGAGGACCTGAGCCCGGTGGGCAGCCACAAGCCAAACACCGCGATCGCACAGGCCTACTACAACATGAAGGAGGGGATCGAGAGCCTCACGACCGAGACCGGAGCGGGGCAATGGGGATCGTCCCTCGCACTGGCGACGTGCATGTTCGGCCTCACCTGCACCGTCTTCATGGTGCGCGTCTCCTACGACCAGAAGCCTTACCGCCGGTACGTGATGGAGACCTATGGGGCAAAGGTCCACCCCTCGCCGAGCACCGTCACCGAGTTCGGCAAGAAGCTGTTGAAAGAGAACCCGGACAACACAGGATCGCTGGGCATCGCCATTTCCGAGGCGATCGAAATGTGCGTGCATCGCGAGAAGACGAAGTATTCGCTCGGCAGCGTCGCGAACCATGTGATGATGCACCAGACCGTCATTGGCCAGGAGGTCATGAAGCAGCTGCAGTTGATCGACACCGTGCCCGACTACATGATCGGCTGCGTCGGAGGCGGTAGCAACTTCGCGGGCTTCTCCTTCCCATTGCTCGGGGAGAAGATCAAGGGAAAGGTGCACACGGAGTTCCTGGCCGCGGAGCCGGTCTCGGTCCCTTCGCTGACGAAGGGCGAGTACCGCTACGACTTCGGCGACACCGCCGGCATGACACCGCTGTTCAAGATGTACACCCTGGGGAAGGACTTCATGCCCTCCCCCATACACGCCGGCGGGCTGAGGTATCACGGCATGGCGCCGACGGTCAGTCTGGCCACGAAACTGAAGCTGGTCAAGCCGGTGGCGGTGGAGCAGAAGGAGACCTTCGCGGCGGGAGTAATGTTCGCCCGTGCGGAGGGAATCATCCCCGCCCCCGAGTCCACGCACGCGATTGCCGCGGCGATCAAGGTCGCCCAAGAGGCGAAGCGCAAGAACGAGAAGAAGATCATCGTCTTCAACCTCTCCGGCCACGGCCTACTGGACATGTCTGGGTACGCAAAGTACCTGAGCGGGGAGATGAAGGAGAACGGCTCCTCGTAAACCCTACGGCCCGCATTCAGCGGGCCTCCACTTTGTTCTTTCTTCTTTTCGAAAAGCGCTTATCCAACTGGTTGCGTTCCTCCCTCAACGGGAGTAAAGGTTTGAGACCAAGCATCATCGTTCACGGGGGCGCCTGGGATATCCCTCACGAGGCTCATGAAGCGCACAAGCTCGGATGCGCGAAGGCTGCGGAGATCGGTTACGAGCTGCTGGTAGAAGGGAGATCCGCACTGGACGCGGTTGAGGCAGCGGTGCGGTCGATGGAGGAGGACACGACCTTCGATGCGGGCGTGGGATCGTTCCTCAATCGCGATGGCGAGGTCGAGCTTGACGCCATGATCATGGAAGGCAGCTCCCTGCGATTTGGGGCGGTCGCGGCCGTCCAGAACATCCCGCATCCGATTTCTCTAGCGAGGCAGGTAATGGAGCAAACCGAGCATTGCATGCTTGTCGGTGAGGGCGCGCGCCGGTTCGCTGAATCCATAGGAATGAAGCTCGTGCCTACCGAAGCCCTACTCGTTGGAAGGGAGCGCGACCGCCTGGATGAGATTCGGAAAGACAAGGGGTTCCACGCCCGTCAGGTCTTCATGGAAGGCATTGGAAAGAAGGGGACAGTGGGGGCGGTCGCTTTGGACGAGAACGGCAACATTGCCGCCGCGACCTCCACCGGCGGCACGCCGAACAAGCTCGCGGGTAGGGTGGGGGACAGTCCTCTGGTGGGATGCGGTAACTACGCCGACAACCGCTCGGCGGGGGTCTCCGCCTCTGGCTATGGGGAGTCGCTCATGAAGACGGTGATCGCACGCCGCGTGTGCGAGCGGGTGGAGGCTGGAATGAGCATCGAGGGAGCGGCAGAGGACTCGATACGGTACTTGGGCGAGAGGGTCCAGGGGCTGGGCGGCGTTATCGCCTTAGATAATGAGGGCAATCCAGCATTCGAGCACAACACGCCGCACATGGCCGTCTCGATCATCGACCGACGCGGGCAGAGGAAGACCCGCATCTAGTCTGCCACTTTCTAGCACGCACTGGATGCGCCTCTCATCGGGCGCGCGGTAGGTACAAAGTATTAAACGATTGCTGTAGCATAGGCTGACAGCACATCCTAGGGCTACATGGTGAGTGGCAACATTGATGGCCGAGGAGTCGAGAGCGCTGGACCGTCGATTCTCCGAGGTGACGGTAGGAACGGGCAGGGCCTCTCTCGTCTTCGATTACGGCCGCACCTACCTGGTGACGGAGGACCGGCTCGGGCGAACCATCCACATCGCGCAGGAGTTCCTGGATACTGGGAGGAAGGTTCTGTGCGTCTCGAGGCTGCACCCCGACCTTCTAGCGGACCAGTGGGGCGGGAAACCGGTCAACAGCATATGGCTGAGCGAGCGGCCTGGGCCGGAGAACGTCCCTCCGGAGCAGCTGCAGCGGCTCCAACAGAAGATCGCGCTATTCGCAAAGGAGAACAAGAACTCGGTCGTGGTCATGGACGGGATCGAGTACCTCTCGCTGTTCAATGATTTCCAGCGCCTTCAGATATTCGTCGAGCAACTGAACGACGTAATGATGGATGCGGACTCGATCCTGTTGATCGCGCTCGATCCTAGACTGTTTGACCTGCGCTCAACGGCGCGGCTGCGACGGTTTGCTGAGGTTGTGGCATAGGCAGCATCGCCTCGAGGTCGTCCACTGTAATGTGCTGTACAGTGGCGTACATCGCCTCCAGGTCCCTCTGCTCCATCGTCAAGGGGTCCAGCGCCACCACAACCTCGGCGTTCGTATTCTCCAGGCTGCGTTCCAGGTCCTTGAGGAATGTCTCCACTTTGGCTAGGTCGTTGTAGAGCAGCAGGTACTCGATGCCGTCGAGGAATACGACCGTCGGCGCATCGGGGTCGAGGGCGGATCGAATCGCCTTCACGACCGATGTCACCTGCTTGGGAGAGAGCACGTCCTTGCCCTTGCAACTGCTGAGCCAGTAGGTCGGGGCGTGGACATCGAACTTCTGTTGGACGTAGTCCGGGTGGAGCCTGCTGACGCAAACTCCCGATGCCCCTTCCTTGAGCATCCGAGAGTACAGCTGGAAACCCTTCCGCGGGTAGCCCTCGATCAGCAGCGTGATCCGGCGTCCTAGCTTCGGAATCATCTGAAATCCTCCATTTTCCGACTGAACGATTCGAGGCTCCTCTTGCCTATATAAACCCCATTTGAGCATGCTACTTTTCAGGGCAGAATCTTTTTTTCCGAGAGGTCGATTTGACACTGTGAACCGCGCCTCTCGCAAGTACCTTCTGAACACCTGGGAAAAGGTGCTCCTCTATCTCCTCCCGTACCAGAAGTACCTGCATGACGCCGACGCCCCCAAAGCGGTTACCCAGGAAGGCATAGCCAACGGCATCGGAGTGGGACGCAACAACATCGCGAAGACCCTCATGGACCTCGGTCAGGAGGGGATGGTGGATATCGGGAACCGCCACGTCAAGGGGCTCTCGAGCTCCCGCAAGGTGCACTTCCTCAGCCAGGCAGGGTTCGACCAGGCGGTGAAGCTGAAGCGAGAGGTCGAGGAGACGACGGTCGTTATTCGGGACCTCGAAGGCAAAGAGCACAAAGAACCGTTCGGGAAGGTCCCTACGTATCTGCCCAAGCAGTACGCGCTCATCGAGCTGGTGCTCGGCGTCAACCGAGGGGAGTTCGACTGCGCCTCGTTCCACGAAGGCAAGATCAAGGAAGAGAGGCGCTGGGTCGACTTCACCGACAAGAAACCAATGGTCCGTTCGTTCTTCGGGCGCGTCGAGGAATTGCATCGGCTCAACGAGCTGGTCGACACCCCTGAAGTCAAGGTGATCGTCGTTCAGGGCATCGCGGGCATCGGCAAGACCACGCTCATGGCGAAGTTCGCGCAGGACAATCGTGAACGGCTCAACATCTTCTGGTTCAAAGTGCACGAATGGGTGAACCTGAAGGGGGTTCTCCGCCCCATCGGCGAGTTCCTCTCGCAGTTCGGCAAGAAGTCGCTCGAGTGGTACGTCGCCCAGACCGAGACCCCGAACATCGGCGAGATCATGCATATCCTGGAGACCGACCTGAAGGGCGTCTCCGCGGTCTTTGTGATCGACGATGTCCAGAAGGGCGAGAAGCCGGTGACGGAGTTCCTCGGCGCCCTGGTGACCGTGCTCGAGGCCGTCCCCACCATCAAGCTCATCTTGACGACCAGGGAATCGCTCAAGTTCTACAACCATACCGCGGTGCTCGCCGGCACCGTCGCCGAGATGCACCTAGAAGGCCTCGACCACGAGTCCGCGATGATGCTGATGCGCGAACGTTCCGTTCCGGAGGGAAGCCAGGAAGAGATATTCCGCGTCACCCATGGCCATCCCTTCTTCATGGAGCTGGTGGAGGACCCCCACCTCGCCCTCGGCAAGAACATCCGCCTCTTCATCGAGCAGGAGGTGTACTCGAAGCTAGAGATCTCCGAGCGCAGGCTGCTGGAGATCGCTTCCGTCTTCCGCTACCCTATCCCCATGGACTCGTTCTTCGCGATGGAGGAGGAGATCGCGAAGAGGCAGGGACAGACGGTACGCGACCGCCCCTACCAGGACTACATGGTGGACTACGACACCATCGAGCTTCTGATCCGCAAGTCGCTGCTCAACGAGACTACTGGCAGGCTCGTGAGCCTTCACGATGTGATGCGCGAGTTCTTCTACACCCGCATGTCGCCGAGGCAGAGGGCCCTCTATCACTTGGCCGCCTCGGAGTACTACCTGGAGGATGGCACCCCGCCCTCCTATGTCGAAGGATTGTACCACAGCATCCAGGCGGGCGAGTTCCGCACCGCCGCCCTGATCGCCGCCGCGAACGGGCAGGAGGTAATCGCAAAGGGATATGCCAACCTGCTCGCTCCGCTCCTTGACGGGTTGGTGGAGCGCTGCGGCGTCGACCTCCCCGAGCAAAAGGAGATCTACCTGCTCCAGGGGCAGGTGCTCGACATCCAGGGGGATTGGGACAAGGCGCTGGACAGGTACACCTCTCTGCTCAAGGTCGCGTCGCCGGAGAAGGACAGACGGCTGATAGCCGACGTCAATCGGCGCATCGGAGCGCTTCACTTGCGCAGGTTCGAGTACGACGAAGCAATGAAGAACCTGGACACCGCCCGGGCAATGGCGGAGGAGCTCGGAGACGTGCACACGTTGGTCCAGGTCCATTACGACCTCGGCGGCCTTGCAGAGCGCACCGGGCACGTCGCGGAGGCACTGTTGCACTTCCAGAAGGCGGAAGAGCTCTCGGAGCGCACCGGGGACGACGTGGGGCGCGGGAAGGCGATCTATGGGCAGGGGCGGGTCTTCGGTCAGCTGCGGGACTCGGATCGGTCGGTCAGGCTCAAACGCAAAGCCCTAGAGGTCTTGGAGCGCGCCGCGGACACGAACGAGCAGGCAAAGGTCTGCTCCTCACTGGGCGGCGAGCTTCTGAACCTCGGGCAAAGAAGCGAAGCGATTTCATATCTGGAGAAGGCGGTCGAGCTCTCGAACAGCATCGGGGACCTTTCGACGATGGGATACGCGCTCTCGAACCTTTCCGCCGCCTACCTCGAGGTCGGTCACTTAGTGCGGGCGGAATCCTCGCTCGACCAGATGGCGCAGATCGCGCGCAAGCTCAACGAGAAGTTCTTGCTGGCGGCGATGCACCTGTACCGCGGATACCTATTCGACAAGAAGGGCAACTGGGATTGGGCGAAGGAGGAGTTCGCCACTAGCCTGGGAATGATGCGCCGCGCGAACTCACCGATCAAACTGCTCAATTGGATAGCAGAGGTTGGAAAGGTCTACATCAGCAACGGCGACCTGGATGGCGCAAGGGGCTTGCTCAACGAGGCCCTGACCCTTGCCGAAGAGACCGGAGATGGAGAGCTAGTTCGACAGGTCAAGCAAATGATGCAGGAAGCAGGGGCATAAAGAAAAAGGAGGAAAAAGGGGGAAATTGAGGTTGGCAGGCCTCTTAGTGCGGATCCAGCACCGGTATGGTGTGCGGATCTAGCACAGGGATCGTGTGAGGATCGAGGACCGGTATCGTGTGCGGGTCCAGGACCGGGATGGTGTGCGGATCAAGCACCGGGATCGTATGGGGGTCGAGGACTGGAATGGTGTGGGGGTCGAGCACCGGGATACTGTTCCCGCCCGGGACTCCCATGAAGCTGTCGGCACCTACGGAGGTGCAGGCGATCGATAGACCAACGGCTGCGGCCACGAACGTGATCGCGGCAAGGGCTGCAAAGAGCTTGGGTTTCATTCTCCACCACCTATCTTGTTGCGGCCCGTTCGCCCTGTTGAATATAAATAAGGTGTTTGAGCATGCTACACATACTATTTTATATTAGATTTCGGAGGCAAAAATGCTGGCACCCCCCGAAAATCGTTTCCACTGGAGAATTTTCCCTTAACGGGGGATAGTCTAATAGCATCAACAGCATTGCCAGACGCGTGAGGCCCGACGGACGAAGACCCCGAGCGGTGATCTTCGATCTAGACAACACGCTCATTCACAGCAGCATCGACTTCCGAATGATGAGAAGCAAGGTGGTCAGGGAGCTGCTGCTCTGCGGCGTTCCCGAGGACGTCGTGAGCGAGGAAATCACGGTGATCTCGAACATCAACGCCGGGAGGGACTACCTCAAAGGTCGAAAAGGGGCGGTTCCGATCATGGAGATCGACGCCCGCCTGACCGACGCGCTGACCGAGTGCGAGTTGACCGCGATCCCTGAGGCGAGGGCCGTCGAAGGAGCCTCGGGGCTGATCCATTCGCTCAGAAAAGAAGGGTGCAAGGTCGGGATATTGACCCGAGGATCGAGGAAGTATGCGCTCGCCGCGCTCGAAAAGACCGACCTGGGCAACGGCTTCGACGTTCTCGTCTGCCGCGACGACCGCCCCCTCGACGAGGCGAAGCCAAACCCCGCTGCGCTAATCCAGATCGCAAAGGACTTTGACCTCGAACCGGAAGAGTGCCTTTTCGTCGGCGACCACGTTATCGATCAGCAATGCGCCTTCGGCGCGGGATGGGAGTTCGTCGGTGTGCTCACCGGCTCGATGTCAAGAGAGCAATGGGAGGAAGCGGACTGCAGCCAGGTAGTCCCCTCGGTGGCGGAGCTCGACGCTCTTCTGCGCGCTCGTGACAAAAAGCTTTGAGCGCACGCGGGCATCAACGTCCATGGCCGAAATCATTTGCACCGCCAACGCGCCCGTTCCTGCAGGTCCTTACTCGCAAGCGTTGATCGCAGACAACCTCATCTTCTGCTCCGGTCAGCTCGGGATCGACCCCTCAGATGGAAAGCTTGTTCAAGGGAGTCTTGCCGAAGAAGCAAGCCAGTGCCTGATAAACCTGTCCGCGGTGCTCATCGCAGCCGGGTCGTCGCTCTCGGCCGTCGTCAAGACCACCGTTTTCGTTACCGACCTGGCGCAATTCAAGGGCATAAACGAGACCTACGCCCGATTCTTCAAGGAGGGCCCACCGGCCCGGTCCACGGTGCAAGTCTCGGCCCTACCGCTCGGTGCGCGGGTCGAGATCGAGGCCGTGGCAGTTAAGACCTAGGGGGTCGCTCTCAAGCGGTCGTACTTCTCCTGGAACTCCTTCAGGCAGGTGTTGCAGCACAAGTGGTAGTCCTTCCCGTCGATGCGCGCCCTCACCCCTTCGCCGCGCATCTCCTTCTTGCAGTACGCGCATTGGAGCACGACCGTTATTCCCGGCGTCACCAGCGCCCTCTGGTCCTCACGGAGGACTTGGATCAGACTGACGGCATCGTAGTCGTAGACTTCCTGCATTTCTCCCAGGCTGCTCACGAAATCGTTGACAAGGTGGGCCTCGGGAAAAGTGCAAACGAGCATCAAGCGCGAGTTCGACGTGACGAACGCCTGCCTGACGTACTCGCTGGCCTTGAGCCGCTCCCCCACGTGCTTGAGCTCCGAAGGCCTCGCCTTCACGGTGACAATGACGCTCATTTCCCCGACACGCTCGGTGTCGAGGAAGACGGTGTAGCCGCGGATCACCCCCGCCTGCTCCATTACAGCGATCTTGCTGGATACCGTGGGGACGCTCACCTTGACGCGGTCGGCGATCTGCCTGAAGGAGAGCCTGCCGTTCTGCTGCAGGACTCTGAGGATGTTGACGTCCGTCTCGTCTAAATCCACGGTGCCGACTAACAGCTGTGAGGAAAAGAAGCTTTCGGAATGTAAGGCAAATCGAGAAGATTGCAGCACGAACGTTAGGAACAAGCTACATTTAGGGGAGGTTCCAATCTGTGCGCATCATGCCTGGAGAGGACGGAACGAGGGAGGAAGGACAGCACGCCCCGCCGCCCGGGAAGCGGACCGCGTCGTTCGGGCTTACGGGGATGACGTGCGCGACCTGCGCTGAGACGATTCAGCGCAGCCTCGCCGACGTTAGGGGAGTTGACGGTGCGCAGGTCAATTTCGCGACCGAGCGTGCGACGGTCACCTACGATCCCTCGAAGGTTTCTGTTGACCGACTCAAGACGGCGGTGCGCGACGTTGGCTACGACGTGATCATCAACGAAGCGACGATCTCGGTGAGCGGAATGACTTGCGCCACCTGCGTGGAAACGATCGAATCGGCCCTCCTGGAACTGCCGGGCGTGCAGAGCGCGGTCGCAAACCTCGCCACCGAGAAGGTGCACATCGTCTATGACCCGCAGCAGGTGCGCATCGCCGATATCAAGCGAGCCATCCGAGACGTGGGATACGATGTCATCGAAGCGGAGACGCGCGATGCCGAGCGGGAGGCGCGCGACCACGAGATGAGGAGACAGAAACGCCTTCTCTACTTCTCGCTCTCACTATCGGTACCCACGCTCGCCCTCGCCCTGGCGATGTCTTTCACCAGCCTCGGACAGGTCGACTTCTTCATGAACTACGGGAACGTGGTTCTGTTCCTGCTCGCCACCCCGGTGCAGTTCATCGCTGGCTCGCACTTCTACATCAACGCCTGGAAGGCTCTCAAGAATCGGTCGGCGACGATGGACACGCTCATCGCGGTAGGGACCTCGGCGGCGTACTTCTACAGCGTGGCGGTCACCTTCCTCCCTCAGGCGGTCGCGTTCCGGGACACGTATTTCGATTCGAGCGCGATGATCATCACCCTGATCCTGTTCGGCAAGTATCTGGAAGCGAAGGCGAAGGGCAGCACTTCAGAAGCGATTCGCAAGCTCGTGGATCTCCAAGCCAAGACGGCACGCGTGATCCGGGATGGGAAGGAGGTGGAGGTGCCGGTCGACGAGGTTGACGTGGGCGAAGTGTTCGTCGTCCGCCCCGGAGAGAAGGTGCCGACCGACGGCCGGGTCGTCGACGGCACGTCGGCGGTAGACGAGTCGATGCTCACGGGCGAGTCCCTGCCGGTCGAGAAGGCCGCGGACTCAGAGGTGATCGGAGGAACGGTCAACAAGAACGGGCTGCTCAAGGTGCGAGCGACGAAGGTCGGCAAGGACACCGCCCTCGCGCAGATAGTGCGCCTGGTAGAGGAGGCACAGGGCTCGAAGGCGCCGGTGCAGCGGCTCGCCGATCGGGTCGCGGGGGTCTTCGTGCCCACGGTCATCCTCATCGCTATCGCGACGTTCCTGATCTGGTACTTCATCGGGTACTCGTACTTCCCGGAGATCGCTGCCCCTCAGTTCGTCTTCTCTCTGACCGCGTTCATCTCGGTGCTGGTGATAGCATGCCCCTGCGCTCTCGGCCTGGCGACGCCGACCGCCATCATGGTCGGGACTGGGAGGGGTGCGGAGAACGGCATATTGATAAAAAGCAGCGAGGCGCTCGAGACCGCAGGCGACGTGCAGACGATAGTCTTCGACAAGACCGGCACACTGACAAAAGGGCTTCCGGAAGTCACGGATGTTGTCTCTCTCGGCATCGCTGAAGAGGAAGCGATCAGGCTCGCGGCGATCGCAGAGAAAGGGTCTGAGCACCCGCTGGGCCAAGCGATCCTGCGCAAGGCCGGGTCGAGAGGGATAGCGATCGAGGACCCAGACACCTTCGAGAACGTCCCGGGCAAGGGGGTGCGCGCGTCGAGTGCAGGGCACGCCCTCCTGATCGGCAATCGCAAGCTGATGGCGGAGGAGGGGATCGACCTTGAGACCTCTTCAGCGAAGATATCGGCGATCGAGGCGCAGGGCAAGACGGCGATGCTGCTCGCGGTCGACCGCAAGCTGGCCTCAATCATCGCGGTCGCGGACGTACCGAAGGAGAGCGCGAAAGCGGCGATCGATGCGCTGAAAGGGATGGGCATCGAGGTGGCGATGATCACCGGGGACAACCGTCGCACCGCCGAGGTCATCGCCAAGGAGCTAGGGATCCAAAAGGTGCTCGCGGAGGTCCTGCCCGAGGATAAAGCGAAGGAGGTCGAGAAGCTCCAGAAGGATGGTCGGATCGTGGCGATGGTAGGGGATGGCGTCAATGACGCTCCCGCCCTAGCGAAAGCGAACATCGGAATCGCGATCGGATCAGGGACCGACGTCGCGATCGAGACCGGGAGCATCGTGCTGATCCGCAACGACCTGACGGACGTGGTCGCGGCGATTCAGCTGAGCAGGCGCACGATGAGGAAGATCCGCCAGAACCTGTTCTGGGCCTTTGGCTACAACACTGCCGGCATCCCGATCGCTGCCGGCCTGATATTCCCGTTCTTCCATGTGCTGCTGCCGCCCATACTCGCGGCAGGCGCGATGGCGTTCAGCTCCGTTTCGGTGGTGACGAACGCGGCGCTCCTGAAGCGCTACACCCCGGAGATCAAAGCGAAGGAGAAGAGGTGAAGAGATGACGGCGATAGACCCGATATGCAAGATGGAAGTGGACGAAAAGACAGCGAAGTTCAAGAGCGACTACAAGGGCAAGACATACTACTTCTGCGCCCCCGGGTGCAAGAGGAAATTCGATTCGGACCCGGAGAAGTACAGCAAGGGCGCTTGAGCGAAAAGCTCGCGCCCCTTCTGTTTTTTCAGCGAGGCAGCCAATCAGAACCTTCAAGGATGATTGATCGGGACGACAACTCCGAGACATCCTCGGTCGGACTGGGCTTGAACCTGTGATCGACCTATGAGAAAGTGAGACGGCGCTAGAGCGCTGTTCGCGCCATCAGTGCGCGTGCTCGTGCTTCTCCTTCGCTTCGCGCTCCGACTCGTAGACCTCGGCCTTGTCCTCGAACTGATGCTGCCTCGGGATCGCCTTCTTCGCGATCGCCAGCCCGTCCATCGCGAGCTCGAACATCTTCGACGAGATGCCGATTCCGAAGCGCGTGTCCATCTCGAGCAGCTTGCCTGGATTCATTACCTCCTTCGCGTCGAGGGCCTTCTTGATGCGCTTCATCTGCTCGGTCGCGTCCTTCCCACGCACGATCACGAGGTTCGCGGCGAAGAACGCACCGAACCCGAGGGGCCTGCCGCCGTGCGCGTACGCCAGGTCCGACGTCTTCTTGTTGTACGCGTAGGACATCATGCTGAGGATCGAATCCGAATCCATGAAGTAGTAGGGCATGAACATGACCGTGTTCCGGTCGCACATGATGCCGATTATCGCGCCCTCCATCTTGAGGTCGGTGAGGAGCTTGTAGCATCCGTCCGCAACCGCGTCAAAGTCCTTCAGGCGAGAGACGATCTCGCCCGGGATCGCACCCATGCCGACCTCGCGCGCCCTGAATTCGTAGCAGCGCTCGTCCCACTCGTGGTCGCCAACCGACTGGTCGAGCTTCTTGCCGCCGTACTTCGCGACAATCGCATCGACGGCGGCCTCCTCGCGCTCCACGTTCTCCTTGGAGCCGTCGAAGGCGACGTTCATGATCGTGCCCACCTCGGGAGCGTGCTTGCCAGCCTTGCGCAGGAACTCGAAGTGCGCGCCGTCAGAGAAGCCGATGTGCAACGGCACGACCTGCGAGCGGCATATCTCCCAAAGAGGCCTGGAGATCGACTTCAGGTCGTTGAACGCGTAGGAGACGTTCTTGATCACACCGCCGAAGGGGTAGAGCTTCAGCGTGACCTTCGTGATTATGCCCAGAGTGCCCTCCGCCCCGACCTGCAGAGCGTTAAGG
>Ga0335071_10005216_pt1 | contig 13502 bp, 13 predicted proteins | sample Lox_Sample_15_FD_206724 | JGI IMG/M metagenome (GOLD analysis project Ga0335071, IMG submission 206724) | Soil microbial communities from Loxahatchee National Wildlife Refuge, Florida, United States - Lox_Sample_1.5 | ecosystem: Environmental > Terrestrial > Soil > Wetlands | place: USA... | reverse complement strand
CTTATAGTCTTCGACAGGGTCCCTGTCCTGGCTTCCGGCCATGTCGACCAGGTGCACTAATATTTTTGTGCGCTCGAGGTGCCGCAAGAACTTATCGCCCAGGCCCTTGCCGTGCGACGCCCCTTCGATCAGGCCGGGGATATCCGCAAGGACGAAGGTACGTTCACCGCATGCGACCACGCCCAACACCGGGAACTTCGTCGTAAACGGATAGGCAGCGACTTCGGGGTGCGCGTTAGAAACCGAGGAAACCAGGGTGGATTTTCCGGCATTGGGGAATCCTACCACCCCGACGTCGGCCATGACCTTCAGGTCAAGTAACAGCCACCGGTCTTCTCCCGGAGTGCCTGCGGTGGCAGCCCTGTGATGCATGTTCCCTATGCCACCCTCACCGCCCCTGGCCACGACCAGTTCCTGGCCGTCCTGATCCAGGTCGCGCAGCAGGCAGTTGGTCGCAACATCCTTTACGGCCGTGCCGCAGGGCACGCGGATAATGATTGCGGTGCCATCCTTGCCTTTTTGGTCCTTGCCTGAGCCGTGCGCGCCGTGCTTGCCCGTAAAATGGCGGTTGTATTTAAAATCCAGCAGCGTATCAAGGTTACGGTCTGCGCGGACAATGATATCGGCCCCCTTGCCGCCGTCCCCACCGTCAGGGATCCCGCGGCGGGTATATTTGTCCCGGTACATGCTCTGGCAGCCGCGGCCCCCGTCTCCGGCCTTCACGTATATCTTGGCGCTGTCAATAAACATACGCTAAACTTAATGCGCGATCTTGGTGATCTCAAGGCGCGTCAGCTGCTGACGATGGCCCTTTTTCCAATCCCGGGATTTTCTCCGGCGATATTTGTAGGAAATAAGCTTTTTTCCCTTAGTTTGCGCAAGAACCTTCGCCGAAACTTTGGCGCCGCTGATATAGGGAGTGCCTATGTCGGTTTTTTCCTCGACAGAGACTAATAAAACCCTGTCCAGGATGATATCCTGGCCTGCCTGGCTATCCTGTTTTTCAACTTCGATAATATCGCCTTTTTCCACGCGGTACTGCCTCGCTCCAACTTCAACTATTGCAAACATTTGCCACTCTCCTTCAATTAAATATGGATATACCTGTCCTATTATACAAGAAGTGTAAGTGTAGCATAGAAATACACTTTGGTCAAGCGAAAAAACCGGGGACGTTTCTGGTTTTTTTTCGATGCGTACGCAAAAAAACCAGAAACGTCCCCGGTTTTTTAGACGATCTTGATATCTTCGAGATGCGAGGCGGGATTGGCGACAAGATTGACCTTCACCCGGAAAGAATGCTCAAGGTTTTTGAGCGTGGACTTGTTTTTGAAGATCTCATCCACTACTGCGGGGTTTAAAGTCACGTTAAGCTGCCGTACCGAACGGTTCTTGAGCAGAAAACGGCGCAATTCCTTGAGCGCGTAAATAGACATCGTCACCACCGACCTTATCTTGCCCTTGCCCTGGCAATAGGGACAGGGCTGAAAAGTGATAGTCTGAACGGTATTGTGTATGCGTTCCCTGGTCATCTCCACTACCCCAAACTTGGAGATCCCCAGGATATCGTATTTGGCGCGGTCGGTGCTTAAGGCCTTCTTGAGCACGTTGAGGACTTCCCGGCGGTGGCCCTCCTTTTCCATGTCGATGAAATCGATCACGATGATGCCGCCCAAGTCGCGCAGCCGCAGTTGGCGCGCAACCTCCTGAGCCGCCTCGCAGTTGACCTTAAAGGCGGTCTCCTCCTGGTCGAACCTTTTGTGAAAACCGCCGCTGTTGACGTCGATGACCACCAGCCCTTCCGTAGGCTCGATCACTAGGTATGCCTTTGATTTCAGGTAAACCTTGCTTTCGAATATCCTACTGATCTGCCGTTCGATATCTTTTTCTTCGAACAGGTCGTGCCCCCGGTACAGCTCGACCCGGTTGGTCAGATACGCCAGGAATGTGCGCATGAAGCGCTGCACGCGGAAGAATTCATCCTTTGAATCGACGATAAGCTTAGAAACATCTTCACTGAAGGAATCGCGGATAGCCCGCAGTACCAGGTCGTATTCCTCATACACCAGGCTGGGCGCCTTCCTGCCCTGGATGGTCTTTTCGATCCTGCGCCACAGCTTCAAGAGGAAGTTGGCGTCGCGCAACAGCTCCTGCTTGGATTTTCCGGAAGCCGCAGTACGCACGATAAAACCTACGTCTTTAGGCAGCTTCAATTCGGCAAAGACCTGGCGCAGCCTCTTGCGCTCTTCGTCGTCTTCGATCCTGCGGGATACGCCGATCTGGTTGTCCTGAGGCATCAAAACCAGGTACCTTCCGGCCAGCCCGATATCGCAGGAAAGCCGCGGCCCCTTGGTACCGAAGGATTCTTTGACCACCTGTACCAGGACCTCCTGGCCTTTCTTTATTTCCTTTTTCGGGGCGCTGCCGCGGACATCCGAAGGCTCAAAGGCATGCTCGATCTCGGACAGGTACAAAAACCCTTTTTTGGCAAGGCCGATATCGACGAATGCCGCTCCCAGGGAGGGCAGGACCGCCTCAATCTTGCCTTTGTAGATATTGGCCACGATGGTCTTATCCTGCGGCCGCTCGATATAAAATTCTTCGATCATCCCGTTATTGACGATCGCTACTCTTTTTTCCTGTGCTTCTACGTTAATCAATATCTCTCTAGACATATGCCGCCTTTATTTGTATACCCTCTGGTAGTTGCTCCTGGAGCCTGCGCGTAAATTCCTTAGGATCGACCGGCTCCGTCAATGTCACCGTTGCTTCTTCGTGGTCGCTCTCTATCCCAAGCTTGAGCGCCCGTTTGATGCTGAATTTGGGATGTGGGTTAAAGCCCTGTGTCATCTTCAGGGGAAAACCCGCCCGGCGCAGCGCCCGGGTAAAGGCGCGCATCAGGTCGAGGTGCGAAATAAACCGCATCATCCCGTTCTTGGCGAAAGTAAAATTGACCTTATACATCGTTATGCAAAAAACAAGGACACCTATGGTAATCGATGCAATAGATCATACCAAAGGGTGCCCTTGTGATAAAGCAAAAATCACTTTCTATATTAATGTTTCGGCTTCTTTTGCGTGTCTGCCTTTGGTTCATTTCCGAGATTCTTTTGCATCTGTGCTATCTGTTCGGGAGTGAATTCTCCCTCTTTTACGACGCGGGCAGTCAGGAATATCAGCAGGTCTATCTTCTGGATGTCATTGGTCTCCCGCGAGAATAGCGCACCCACGACCGGGATGGCGCCCAGGAACGGCACGCCTTGCCTGCCCTTGGACTTGATATCCTTCAAGAGGCCGCCGATAACTACGGTCTCTCCGTCCTTGATGACGATACGCGTTTCCGCTTCCCGGGTATCGATGATCGGGTATTGGTTGGTGCCCAGCGTATTGGTATAGGAGGTTACCGCCGGGTGTATCACCATATTGACGGTATTATCCGCGCCTATCTGCGGCACCACATTCAACTGGATGCCGATATCCTGGTAGTAGTCGAGCGTGATCGTCGAGACCGCGGTGCTGCCGGCGCCGGTGGTTTCGGTCTTTAAGATCGGATAGCGCGTGCCGACCAGGATCGTCGCTTCCTGGTTATTCATCGCCATCAGCTTCGGAGAGGACAGGGTATTGGTGCGCACATCCTCCTCTAAGGCATGCAATATGACTTCGAATTCCGTGCCGGCGATATGCTTATACATCAGCGTCATGCCGGTATTAAATGCAGCTCCGCTTGTGGCAGAACCGAGGATGCCGCTGGTACCCGACGCCTTGGGCCCGAAGATCGCGGGCGCTACCTGGGAAACCAGGTCTTTGCCGGCCATGGTACCGGTCTTGCCAAGGGGAAGGCCGGTCTGTGCGGTGGTCTCGGCGCCAGTTTGGCCGGTGCCGTAATCAAACCCGATGTCCTTTAACTTGTCGCGGCTGACCTCCATGATCCTGGCCTCGATCAATACCTGCTTCTGCATAACGTCGATCTGCGCAAGCGCCTCTTTGAGCCGGTCCATTGCCGGGGCGATATCGGTCACGATCAGGACTTTCGACCTGCCCATTTTTTCTTCGTTGAGCCTTTTACGCTTGCCGAGTTCCGTGCCGCCGAATTCCCACCCTGCCTGACCGGTCATCTCCAGGATGGTGATCCTGCCGCGGGGAGAGAGCTGCGGCTCCAGGGCCTTTTTGGCGTCCTGGGCGTCAATAAACTTCAAGGTAAAGACTTCGGTGCGCATGGGCTGCACCGTCGCAAGCTCGATCTCCTGTTTTTTCATCGCGGTCAGCTTGTCCATCGGCGCAACGGTAATGATATTGCCCTGGCGGTCATAACCAAAGCCATGGGTCTTCAGAATCACGTCCAGCGCCTTATCCCAAGGCACCTCAACCAGCTTGATCGTGACGTTACCGATGACCTCGGGGGTAGTCACGATATTGACCCCGGCTTTAAACGCGATGATCTTCAACACGTTATTAATGTCGGCATCCTTGAAATCAAGGGTGACATTCTGTGAAGCGGCAAGGCTGTCGGTGATGGGAGGCGCGGCCTCCTGGGGAGGAGTTTCCTGCGAAGCGCAAAAACGGTACACGCCGACCACCAAGACCGCACACAATATACTACGCCAAACGATACCTGATCTTTTCATTCCTCCTCCTTCTTTAATACCATTTCCAAGGTCTGGCCCTCCTTGACGAAAATGACCTTATTCTTCTCGATCTTAAGGACCTGGTACTCTCCGGCCATATCGCCTACCCTGACCGGTTCGCCGTTGACCAGGGCATAGGACATCCCGTAACGGTCATAGACGATCCCCTCCAGGGATAATCCGGGGGTCTTGCCTGCTTCGGTCTCCAGCTTCAGGAGCCGGCCGTCCGCAGTGACCAGCGGGATAAAGGGGTTACGCTTGCCTTGCACATCATAGACGAATTCCGATTGAGGCGCCGCAAAGGCCGACGCTATCCATAACGCCGCACCGCATACGCCTAAGGCTTTTCCGATGTGTGCCATTTTACTTTCTCGCATAGACTTTTAAAACCATGTCCGCGGTCTGATGAAAATAATCCGCGGAGTCCGGGATGACCTTTAGCTCCTGGACCGCGATAAACCGTTCCGCGCTCTCAAGCGCGCTGACAAAAGCGCCGAGCGCATGATAACCGCCGGACAGGCGCATCGTCACGGTATACTCGGTGCATTTGACGGACGCAATGGAGCCTTCCTTGCCCTTGACGGGGCGCAGCTCCAGGATCTTGACGCTGTGCGCATCCGCCATCTCGGATATACCCTGCCACAACAGGGGCAGGGACTGTTCGGCGACCAAGGTCTTTATCTTCAGCGCGGATTTGGCGCCCTTCTGTTTCATCTCCTGCATCTGCACAAGGTCTTTATTCAAGGCGTCGATGTCCTTCTTGAGCTGCACGCTCCTGGGCTCGATGCCCTTGATGTAGGCCTGCTGCAACCGCAAAATGACGCCCAGCTCAAGGTACAGTATCACCACGCAGACCAGGCCGATCAAAAGAAGCCTTTGTTTTTCCGGATCAAGTTTAACGGGCAGGTTTGCCATTTTATTTTATAGAAAGGCCCCCGGTGAAAATAAAATCAACCACGTCATAGCCGCCGATGGCCGACCTTTGCACCGAAGTAAGCTCGACCCCCGACAGAAACTTGACGAAGGCGGCGTCGTTTTTAAGGCTGTCCAAAAACCGGTTAATCAGGGCCATCTCTTCTTTCTTAAGCGACACGACCGTCCCCTTAAGAGTAAACGCCTTGCCGGCAAAGGAGAGCTCATCGAACCATACGCCGGAAGGCACGGCCAGGCTCAACTTGTTGAGCTTCTCTGCCATGTTAAGCCGCTGGGCCATCAATTGCTGGACCGCTTTCGTATCGACGGAAGAAATATCGTGCTCTTTGCGAAAGGCCTCGACGGACCGCCTTTGCGTTTCCAGGCCCTTCCAGGTCCGGCTGAGCCCCGCATATTGATACCCCTTGGAGAAGCCGATAATACCTAAAATAACATTGATCGGCACCAGGATGCAAAGGAGCAACGGGATCAGATACACAAGGTATCTGGTATCGAGTTCGAATTTTTTCGACTTTGTGCGCAGCTCTTCAGGTAACAGGTTTATCTCGATCATCCTATTGACTCCGCAAGGCCAGGCCTACCGCCACCGCCAGCTGGGGCAAGACCGGTTTGAGCTTTTCCGGGTCCAGGCCGTTAGATAACGGTATCGCCTTCAAGGGATCCCAATATGCTATTTCCGAGCCCATCAGGCCGCCTAACATGTCTTTAAGGCCGACGAACAGGCTGCCTGCGCCGCTTAAGAAAAGCTTGGCGACGGTTGCGGTGCTCTGGCTCTCATAAAAATCGAACGAAAGCCTCACCTCATTGGCCAGGTTAGAAAGCATCGCCTCGATCGCCGGCTTTACCTTCTCCAGCCTTACCTGGTCGGGATTACATTTAAAGCTTTCCGCCCCTTTAAAATCGACGCTTAAAACGTCGGCGATCTTCTGGGTGAAGTTGTGGCTTCCGAATTGGAAATCGCGGGTAAAGCGGGGAATGCCGGATTCCAAAATGTTCAGATTACTGAAGGAGGAGCCGATGTTAAGCAGCGCGACGGTCTTGGCCTTGATGTTCGGGTCGCTGCCGTAATTGAAATTAAACGCATTGATCAGGGCCAGGGAATCGTTGTCTACCACCGCAGCCTTGAAGCCCGCCTCATTGACCGACTTTAACCGCTGGTTGAGGGCGTCTTTCTTGACTGCCGCCAACAGAACCAGCATTTTGTTATCCGGAAGGTCTTCCTTCAAGATGCAGCCGTCCAGGAATACTTCCCCGATGGCAAAGGGTATATGCTTCTCCGCTTCGAATTTCAACGCCGCCTTCAGCTCTTCTTTTTTCATTTTGGGGAAAGGCACGTACCGGATGATCGAGGAGGGCCCGGAGACGGAGACATTAACCCGTTTGACGTCCTGTAAATGAGAACCGGCATATTTTTCCAGGAGCCCGGCGACGTCTCCCGGGGTCGGTTCGATATTAAACGCGCACAATTGCGGGGCGCCGTTGGTGAATTTGAGCTTTATCAGCTTGGTCGCCGCAGTGCCGATATCCAGGCCCGCGGATATTTTTTCTTTCGTGAATTTACCGCCGAATTTCGCCTTGAGCCCGTCCAGAGAAACCGCCATTCCTGTAAACTCCTTTAGAAAACGATCGGGTCGTTGATGTTCGCCTGCCGGTTGGCATTCGCGTGGACAACCCCGGTCTCATCCATGTAAAAATAGCGCCCCTTTACAACCGTCGTAGGGTTAGCGGTGAGGGTAAAATGGTCTGCGTTCACCAGGTTATAGGTATATTGATAGCCCTGCTTCTTTCCGCTGGCTAATTCCGGGTCGATGTAGGGAGGGCTTGAAGCAGGCTCGATAAGATCAGGCAGCCTCGAAGGATACGTGTCGCGGTTGATGGTGTACAGCTGAGTGGCATTGCTGATGGTACGGCAGTTCGCCAGCGCTGCCGACTCGTTCGCCACTACGCGGGAACGCAAAAAAGACGGCACGGCGATGGCCAGGATGATCAGCACCACCGCTACCACGATCATGATCTCGATTAAGGTAAAGCCGCGATTTCTATTTCTCATAAGATTAAGTGCTATTGTACGTTACTAAAAGTAATTAGTCAAGAAGAAAAATAAAAATGGGGTGGAAACTTTCGCTTCCACCCCATTTCGGAAAAACTGCTACGACTTCAGACTATCCACCCGCTGCGGTACATGCTCCATCGGTAGAAAGAACGCCACCGGTGGTCATGGTAAAGCTCTTGGTACCCGCTGTGGTGCAGTTCTGAGGTCTGGCGGTAAGGGTATAGCCGGTGGTTGCCAGTGTGCAACCATAGGTATAACCGCTTTCCGTGTTGCCGCAATACGCCTTGTTCAGGTATTTCGGGTTCGCACCTGTAAGGCTGGCCTCTGCGTCCGCATACGTACCGTTATTGGCAGCAGCATAGGTCTCCAGGGCCGTAGAGATGGTCCTGAGGGTTGCCTGGGCCGCTGATTCGTTCGCGGTTATTCTGGCACGCAAAAGGTTAGGAATTGCGATTGCCGCCAAAAGAGCGATAATAGCCACAACGATCATGATTTCAACGAGCGTAAAACCTTTTCTGTTTTTCATCTTGCTAACCTCCTCCCTAAGGTAAGATTGACTTCGCGCCCATTGCATAACCCCTGCGGCTTAAGAAACATAGGTATGTCTACTGATTTGTGTTGTAACACCTTGCCAGAGGTTACGTTATAAGCGCCGTCCCCTTGGAAACATTGATTTTTTATACCACCTCCTTCCCCTTTTGTCAAGCAGAAAATAAAAAACCTATCCTCCGCCAAAAAAGCATACTCCCCTGTCTACGTGGGGAGCAAAGCGGAAAATAGGTAGTTTCCAGAGGTACTTTATTTATAAAATTTATAAAAACGTTTAAATACCACCTTTTCCCGTGCTTCCCTCTTGTTATCCAAAGTATAGCACATTAGGCGGTTATTTTCAATGCGGCTGGCTGCGGAACCAGGCGATCGTGCGTAAGAGCCCCTGCCGCAGGGGTATGGCCGGCTTCCAGGCAAGGTATTTGCCGGCGCGGCGTATATCCGGTTGGCGCTGGCGGGGGTCATCCTGAGGGAGGGGTTTATACGAAATCTTGCTGCGGCTGGAGGCCAGCTTCAAAACCAGCCTGGCCAACTCCATGACGGTGAATTCATTGGGGTTACCCAGATTAACCGGCTCAAAGATGCGTACGCGCATAAGCCGGCAGATACCCTCAACAAGGTCGTCAATGTAGCAGAATGAACGGGTTTGAGCGCCCTTGCCGTAGACCGTCAGGGGCCTGGCGTGCAAAGCCTGATAAATGAAGTTCGGCACTACCCTGCCGTCGTTTATGCGCATCCGGGGGCCGTAGGTATTGAAGATGCGCACTATCCGGGTATCGATACCGTGGATGCGGTGATAGGCCATGGTGATGGCCTCGGCAAAGCGTTTTGATTCATCGTAACAGCCCCGCACGCCGATGGGGTTCACATGGCCCCAATACGACTCCGGCTGGGGGTGCACCAGGGGGTCGCCGTACACCTCGGACGTAGAGGCAAGCATGAATACCGCCTTCTTCTGTTTGGCCAGGCCGAGGGCGTTATGCGTACCCAGGGACCCTACCTTGAGCGTCTGAATCGGATACCTAAGGTAATCTACGGGAGAGGCAAGCGAGGCGAAATGCAGGATGAAATCGACGCGGCCGCGGATATCCAGGTAGGTGGTGACGTCGTGTTTGATAAAACGGAAATTCTTGTGCGTGCGCAGGCCGGCGATATTCTTCATAGCGCCGGTGATGAGGTTATCCATGCAGATAACCTGCATGCCGTCGGCGATCAGCCTCTCGCACAGGTGCGAGCCGATGAAACCTGCGCCTCCGGTAATCACTGCCGTTTTCTTTCGCATGCCTACAGTTTGAAGACCTTTCTGTTCTTCAGACGCGCATACACGTTACGCGCATCGAAAATGCTGCGGGCGTTCTTCAGGATGAACGCATAATCTACCGCGGAATGGTCGGTCGCGATCACTACGCAATTGAATCCCGCCAGGGCCTTTGCGGTCAGGGCCAGCGAGGCCAAATGGATATCATTCAGGCGTAGGTACGGTATAAGCGGATCATGGTATGCCACACGCACGCCCCTGCGCTGCAAACCGGAAATAATATCCAGCGCCGGAGACTTGCGCAGGTCCTTGATGTCCTTTTTATAGGTTGCCCCGATCACCAGGATCCTGGCCTTGGCAAGCGGCACGCCTTGCCCCTGTAGGGCCTCGCCCACCCGTTCGATGACGTATTCGGGCATGTAGGTGACAATATCGGAAGCCAGCTTGATGAAACGGGATTTAAAGCCGAACTTTTTTGCCTTCCAGTAAAGATAGAGCGGGTCTTTGGGGATGCAGTGCCCCCCTACCCCCGGGCCGGGATAGAACGGCATAAAACCGAACGGCTTGGTCTTAGCGGCTTCCACGATCTCCCAGACATCGATCTTCATCTTGTGTGCCATCATCGCGATCTCATCGATCAGGCCGATATTGACGATACGAAAGGTATTCTCGAGCAGCTTGACGGTTTCCGCAACGCGGGCGGAAGAAACCGGAACGGTCTTGGCGACTATGCTGCCGTAAACAAGCGCAGTCAGTTCCGTTGCCTCAGGCGTGATACCGCCCATCACCTTGGGGATCTTGTCCACCGGGAACTTCTTATTGCCCGGATCGATGCGCTCCGGAGAGAACGCAAGATAAAAATCCCGGCCGCAGACAAGGCCGCTTGATTCCAATAACGGCAGGATCACCTCTTCGGTCGTGCCCGGATAGGTCGTGCTCTCCAGGACCACCAACTGCCCGGCCCGCAGGTACTTCTTGATCTGTTTTACCGCCCCGATAATGTATGAAATATCCGGATGGGTCTTGCGCTTCAAGGGCGTAGGCACGCAGATGATAATGACGTCGCTGTGGCTCAATGCGCCAAAATCGCAGGTCGCCTGGAATTTTCCGTTGCCGATCGCGCGCCTCAATTCGGCGGTAGGAACGTCGGTAATGTAGGAAACTTTTTGCTTTATCCGCTCGACCCTGTCCCGGTCAACTTCGATGCCGGTCACCTGGAGTCCCTTCTTGGCGAATTCGATCGCCAGAGGAAGCCCTACATACCCCAAGCCGACTACGGCAATCTTCGCTTTCTTGCGTGCGATCTTCTTTTTCAAAACCTCATACACCTGTTCCATGCTCACCCTTTCTTTGTCTTTTTTCTGCCGATGCCGATATACGTAAAGCCGAGCTTCTCCATCCTGCCAGGCTCGTATATGTTGCGCCCGTCTATGATCAGGGGCCTGCGCAGCGCTTTCTTGACTTTCGCAAGGTCAAGCTCCTTGAATTCGTCCCATTCGGTAACGACCAAAGCGCAGTCGCTTCCGCGGCATGCCTCATAGGGGTCTTTGCAGAAAACGACCCCGCGCAGCAGCTCTTTGGCCTTTTCCATCGCCGAGGGGTCATACGCCCTGATGCGGGCGCCCTCCAGACGCAGGGCCTGGATGATGTCCAAAGACGGCGCGCTCCTTATGTCGTCGGTATTCGGTTTAAAAGAAAGCCCCAGCACGGCGATGGTCTTGCCTTTGACGATCCAAAGCGCGTCTTTTATTTTATTGACAAAAGATACCTTCTGCTGGTAATTGATATCCCGGGAAGCCTTCAGGAGGGAAAAATCATACCCCAGTTTTTCCGAAATGGTGATAAAGGCCTCCAGGTCCTTAGGGAAACAGGAGCCGCCATAGCCTACCCCCGCATTCAGAAAGGCGCTGCCGATCCTTTTGTCCAGGCCCATGCCGAGCGCTACTTCTTTGATGTCTGCGCCGACTTTTTCGCAGATGGCCGAGACGGCATTGATGAACGAGATCTTGGTTGCCAGGAACGAATTGGAGGCATGTTTAATAAGCTCGGCCGAGGCAATATCGGTTACGACGATCGGCGCATTGAGCGGCCTGTAGAGGTCGGTCAGTATCGTTTGCGCTTTCTTGGATTCTACGCCGATGACAATGCGGTCGGGGTGCATAAAATCGCTGATCGCCTGGCCTTCCCGCAAGAACTCGGGGTTCGAAGCAACGTCAAACTTCCCCCGGCCCCTGGCGTAGGTCTGAATGGTATGCTTGACCCACTTTCCTGTCTCAACCGGCACCGTTGATTTTTCGACCACGAGCCGATACCCTGAAAGGTTCAGCGCGATGTTGCGCGCTACGTTCTCGATGCCGGTCAGGTCCGCTTCGCCGTTCGGCAAGGCAGGGGTGCCTACCGCGATGAAAATAACCTCGCAAGTTCGTACCGCCTCCTTGATGTTGGAAGTAAATACCAGCCGGCGGGACTTGGCGTTTATGCCGATAAGCTCTTTCAGGCCGGGCTCATATATAGGAATAACGCCTTTCTTAAGGCCGGCGATCTTTTTGGTGTCGTTATCCGCGCAGATAACCCGGTTGCCGAGTTCCGCAAAACAGGCGCCGGTGACAAGCCCCACATACCCTGATCCGATAATCGAGATATTCATCGCCGTTAGTAGGAAGGCCCGCTTTTGGGCTGGTGATAACTCTGGTCAAAACCGAGCTCAGTAGACGGGAACGCCTTCAATTTAAAGATCATCCAGATAGTCTGCCCGTTGGCCTTGGAGACATCATACGCAAGGTCCATGGTCCAACAGTGCAGGTCGCGCGAGATCTTATACTGCTGCTCCTGCAGCCCGGAAGAAACAGTAGCGGTCTGGACAAATTGATACCTTTCATACATTCCCAGCTTCCATTTCGGGGTTAGCCTCCAGTCGCCGCCGAACGCCACCTCTTTGCCTCCCTTACGCAGGTAACGCTGGCCGATGCCGACGTGGCGGTCCTGGCCGAGATTGAAATTCAGGTCGGTATTGACCTGAGTAAAGGCGGCAATGGCGCGGTTGTAGTCAGCGTCGGTATCCAGCCTCATCCAGGCGTAAGGCAGCAACTCCAGTTTGATGAGAAAATCGGAAAAGCCGCTGTCATGGGTTTCCCCGGGTTTGGTATTAAGGTAGTAGACGGTATCGAGCCTTAACGTAGCCAAGTCCACGGAAGAGCCGTTCCTTTTGGTCTGCAGTTTATTGGAAAGCTCCATGGTAAGCGAATTGTCGCGCTCCAGCGCATCGACAGGGTCGATCTGCCTCAGCTCATCCTTATGGATGGTCGGATCGGTATTGAAATTATAACTTACCGTCGGCGTGATGATATGCCGCAGGCCGTTTATATCCAATCCGAGCGCATTGGTCTTTACGTTGAAGACACGGTAGAATTTGGTGCTTACGTCCGCGCCGGCATAAAAGATGCTACGGGCAGGAAGGGTCTGGTCCTTCAGGTCGGTGTCGTAGACCGTCTCGCGATTCTGGACGAAAGGAGTCACGTTGAACACCGATAGGCGCATCGGCAAAGAAAATTTGTTCTGCATGTCGAAACGCGAAGAGGTAATGTCGGTAGTGGGCGAGGCGGCAGTATCTACCCGGTTATAGCTGCCCAGGGAAGTACTGTTGGCGAAGTAAAGCGGAGAATCCGCTATTTTGATGCCGGGCAGGCTGTAGGTTGCCTCGGGTAATTTCTCGGTCTGGTTGGTAAACCAGGGGTTGGTGCGCTTCTGTGATAAAAGGTAAAAGCTGGAGTTAGCGAAAGAGTGCTGGAATATCGCATACGTCAACGGTTGCGAATCCTGCTCATACTCCCGGTAAAAGTAATCCTTCAGGAAACTTGCGTTGGGGTCGTAGTCTTTTCTTTTGTCGTCGCCGATCTTGTAAAATTCGGAGGTCAGGCGCGTAGCGGGGTCTATCTCCCATTGATGGCGCCAACGGAAGAAGTAGCGCTGGAAATCGGAGACGCCGCTATCGGAAGAAAGATTGTGGGGCTTTTCGTCGGTGTAATAGGCCTTTATGTCCCCCTTGCCGAAATCTTGCGTTTTGTAGTTTGTGCCGAACCCTTCA
>Ga0335071_10005215_pt1 | contig 13503 bp, 9 predicted proteins | sample Lox_Sample_15_FD_206724 | JGI IMG/M metagenome (GOLD analysis project Ga0335071, IMG submission 206724) | Soil microbial communities from Loxahatchee National Wildlife Refuge, Florida, United States - Lox_Sample_1.5 | ecosystem: Environmental > Terrestrial > Soil > Wetlands | place: USA: Florida... | reverse complement strand
CTCCGACGGGAGCATCTCATGGAGCTACACGCGCGCCAACAACACCGCCAATATGAACTACGCCATCCCCGCTGCCGCGGCCCTCGTTGACACCGACGGCGACGGGTTTATCGACACGGCCTACGTCGGGGACCTGGGCGGCAACATCTGGCGCTTCAAGTTCTGCAAGACCTCCGACGGAGCTAGCTGCAACATGACCAACTGGAGCGCGAGCCTGCTCTTCAACGCGGCGGGCAGCGGCCGGCCGGTCTACTCGGTCCCCGCCGTGGCGCACGATGCCTACGGCAACCAGTGGGTGTACTGGGGGACGGGCGACAAGGTCAACCCGACCACGAACGGCACGCAGGACAGGTTCTTCGCCGTGAAGGACTCCGACTTGACGAGCACCTGGACGCTTGCGGATCTGGAGAACATCAGCTCTTCGGTGTACACGGACAATGCGACCAAGAAGGGCTGGTACATCAGCCTGCCCACGAGCGAAAAGGTCCTGGCCGATGCCGCGATCTTCGGCGGGGTGGCCTACTTTACCTCCTACTCGCCGGCTGCCGCAGGGGGCGATGCCTGCAGCCAGGCCGGTACGGCAAATCTCTATGCCGTTGACTACGTGACGGGGGGGGGTACCCTGACGAGCAGTTCCCGCAAGACGACGCTGGGGGTCGGGATCCCCACGGCGCCGACGATTTCCCTCAACCCGGCTGGCACGAGGCCCGATCTGTACGTGACGCTGAGCGGTGGGTCCGGCACGAATGCCTCCACGGTTCGTGCCCCCGTGAGCCCGCCCTACGTGTCCAATCGGACCAACATTCTTCTCTGGAAGGACAGCCGCATCCAGTAGAGGCTCTTTTCCTCTGACGGAAATGAAAGGCCACGGTCGGAAACGACCGCGGCCTTTCACATTGTTTTCCTTGTAAACCATAATCGCAGTGTTTCGTTTCATGCAATGGGAAGTTCATCGTAGACACTGATTGAAAAGGAGCAGAATATGAAACATTTTTTGTTCACCATCATGATCATCCTCTTTGCCACTTCCGTGCAAGCTGCCGATGTCGCAGTATCTGTGAGTGTCGGCCAACCCGGTTTTTATGGCCGCATTGATATCGGAAACGCGCCTCAGCCCGAACTCATTTACGCAAAACCCGTCGTGATTCAGCCGGTGCCAGCCGGAGTCGTCTATCAACCGATCTATGTTCATGTACCACCCGGTCATGAAAAACATTGGAGTAAACACTGTGCGAAATACAATGCCTGTGGCCGCCCTGTCTATTTTGTAAAGGACCGGTGGTACAATGATCAATACGTGCCCTATTATCGAGAGCATCATGCCAAGAACAATGGCGATAAACATGGAAAGGGTCACGAATCAGGACATGAGAAGGGATACGAAAAAGGCGACCATGGACATGACAAGGGCCACAATTAATATTGCATAGCCTCAATTTATTAACTCTATCCCGGCAATGAAAGCATAGAAAAAGGCAGGGTCAGAGATGAACCCTGCCTTTCTTGTGTGGCCACATGTCAAGAGTATAAATTTAGGGGTGCTTCTCATTGGAGTTCTCCCGTTGGTGAAATGGATTGAGCCCTGCTCGTCAACATATCGGTAGACATCGGCCCAGACCGTTGCCGAAAACAGGAGTGACAGGATAAGAAGGCCCAGGGGCATGGAAAGCGTGAAGATATGCCTGGGTCGAACCGAGAAGACACTTTGTTTCACATTCATGACCCACGCCTTTTGTCATCCCATCTGATTGATGGGCATCAGCTCAACATCATAGATGAGAGTGCTCTTGGGTGGAATGTTTTGCTAAAGAATAAAAAAGCCCGAACGGGAAGAATATCTTCTCCCAATTCGGGCTCCCTGGTGCCTGCTATATCAGGTCAGCGAAGTTCCACTACGCGATATTCAAATAGCCAAATCCTTTACTTCTTTATACTGAATCCGATTTCCTCCATAAGATCTTTAACTGTCATCATATACTTGGAAAGAATTTGGATCTCAAGAAGCCCCGATGTAAGCCGCTTATCTATAACATCCTGACTAACCGGGGGCTCGCCAAAATACATCTTCAGATCTTTCAGCGCATCCTTCTTTTGCTTCTCCGTCAAATGAATTTTGGAGACCTTATGGATTAGTTCAATGGGCGTGAATCCATACTTCATCAGGGCCTGTTCTTCAAATAAACCCGATGTAACATGGTTTCTGATCTCGTCTAAATTGTAAGGGGGTTTTCCAAAATACATTTCCAAATCTTTCAGCGCTTCCTTCTTTTCTGCTTCCGTGAGCTTTCTCATTCTAATAACCCTCCTTTTAGACGTAAGGTTCTATGATTGACGGATTTCCATGCGCCAGATGCCTAAATAATATGCATAAATTAAAGGGTCGTCAATGATGAATCAATGACGATGTGCATTTGCAATGTCGCATGCTTAGGAATACGGCAAAAACAAGAGTACAGGAAGAAATTCCAGCCGGACTCGGCTATTTGCCCACTGCGAATTCGTTTTATCGGCTTCACATCTACTAAACAATCTCAATAAACAGTACCCTCAACGGTTACGAATTGAAAGAACGTATTATTGCTGCGAACGATAGAATTTTAGCTTAACATGTACTGGGGGCAGGTCGCTTCACAACAAGCACAGGGCCCTTGGCCTGTCTTATCACGTTTTCCGAGACAGACCCCAAAAGCATTTCTTCCATGTTACTTCTTCCGTGAGAGCCAATTACAATCAGCTCTATATCCTCTTCAATTTCAACCCTCAAGATCTTCCTTAGAGGCCACCCTTGTTCAATTCGAACGCTTGTTTTGATTCCGACATCATTCAAAGTCTTAGCCACTTCGCTCGCTTGCTTTTCCGCTTCAATCATCATTCTATCTATCGTCTTGCAATATTCTGCTGCTGCACATAGCGATGGAAATCGTATACATGTATCTACGACATGGAGAATTACTACCTCTTCAGTTCCAGTGATTTTTCCAATGCCCTGTAAATATTTAAGATAGGGGATTACCTGTTTAGATGTGTCGGAAAAATCAGTAGGGAATAAAATTTTACCAAACATATTTTTACCGCTCGTTATCGCGTGATGCAATGTTGTATGGCTATCTTTAAAAGTAGAATCTCGCTTCCAGAATGAACTATTACCGCCGTGGTTGTCGACGTTCTATTATTATCTCAAAGAGAGCGAGTTCAGGTTCACTAACCGCAGTGACAATGTCTATCGTCATTTTTTAGAACTGCTGAGAAAAAACCGCTCAGCTAGTCTAGTACCTTTCCCAATTGCCACGACCCCAACTGCAAACAGAGCCTCCATCGCGTAGACGAATGCCGTGGAGGGCTGAAAGGACTGCGCGATTATCGGATCCGTGAAAATCATTTCGGCTCCGACTTTGCCGAGGATGGCGGCGCCGAGATAGACAATGACGGGGTACCGATCCATGACGTGCGTCAGCAGGCTGCTCGTAAACACGATGAACGGAATGGTCAGTCCCAGGCCGAAGAGCAGAAGGATCGGATTGCCTTTCGAAGCACCGGCGAGCGCCAGGATATTGTCCAGCGACATGGTCAGGTCCGCCATGACGATTATCCCGATGGCATGCCACAGGGTTCTAGCCTCGGCACAGTCCCCGTCCGGATCCGGCGCCTTCTGGAAAAAAAGCCTGAGGGCGATCCAGAGGATCAGTACGCCGCCCAAGAGCTTGACGCCGCTGAGCTGAAGGAACTTGGCGGCAAAGAAGGTCAGGAGCACGCGCAGAGCCACAGCCCCGGCCGCCCCGAAGCTGAGCGCCCCTAACCGCTGATTCCTCGGAAGGCACCGGACCGCCATGGCGATCACGACCGCGTTGTCCCCGGCGAGCACGAGATCGATCAGGACAATGCTCAAAAAAGGGGTGATAGAATGAAGAAGCAGGCCGGTGTCCATTTGCGCTATCTACTTGACCCCGCTGCCAGCAGCGAAACTTGATGAAGATTGCCTCAGATCACTTCGATCAGATTCACCACAAAACCGACCACCGTGACAGCAAGAACAACCCACACCGCACGAAAAAACCAACGGTCCAACAACACTTTCGTCTGCTTCGACATGGTATCACCTCCTTATGCTAATACGTTAATCATCGAGTAGCACATGGGGGTCCGCTTAACACGGACTCCGTTCTTTTGCCTTCTGATGTCTTATTCCCGGGGTAAGGCCAGAACCCTGCCTCCGTCCAGACCACCTTCATTGCGGGATCCGGCGCACCAAGCGCATCCTGGATCGTGTCCGGGATGCCGCAAATGATTTTGTCACCCCTATTTTTCATTTCGGCCTTGTCTTTCTTCGCGACTTTGTTTTTATGGGTCTTCACTGGGCGCCGCTTTCGTGCGGCGCCCAGTTCATCCTTACTTTATAGGGGGCACGTAGGGAATATATTGAGCAAACAGCCAGCAAAGGAAGAAGATCAGCGGAACGTGAATGATCAGTTGAAGGAAGGCGTACCCTACAAGATCCCTTGCCTTCACATGGAGCATTCCTAGAAGGGGAAGCATCCAGAACGGGTTTATCAGGTTCGGCAGAGCTTCAGCCGCATTGTAGATCTGGACCACCCATCCCATGTTGACATGATGGATCTGAGCCGCTTGAAGGACATACGAGGCTTCAATGATCCACTTGCTGCCGCCCGACGGAACAAACACTCCCAGCATGGCGGAATAGAACGCCACGAGAAGTGGATAGGTTTGATCGGTGGTGATGGCAACAAATAGCTTGGCCAGCCATTCTGAGATTCCGCTGCCGACAATCATGCCGAAGATCACGGCATAAAAAGGGAACTGGATCAGAACGCCGCCGGTGGCCGGCACAGATTGGGTGACGGCCTTGAGGAAGCTCTTCGGGCGCCAGTGCAGAAGCAGTCCCATTGTGATAAAAATCAGGTTGTAGATGTTGAGGTCCAAGGCAGCCATTGCCCCTTGAGGTGAAGTCCTAAAGACATCGATAATGTACCAGCCAAGGAGGCCACAAACCATCAGTGTCAGCAAGGGGCTGTATTCAAGCCATTCACCGGGTTTTGTTCTTGCTTCAATGCGCATGTCAATGGGTTCGAACTTCAGGCCGAAGTCTTCGGCTGTCTTGGCCTGCTCCGGATTCGGGCAGGACCAGTAGGCGATAATCATCGAAACAACGATGAGCGCAACGGCGGTGATAAAGGTAGGCCAGATGAAGAGTGTCTGGCTCAGAGGGATGATGCCGCTGATCTCATAAAGTTTCGGCGGTATGGCGCTTTTCGTCGTCATCAACAATGCCGCCGAAGAGGACAACCCAAGCGCCCAGACAGCGCCGAGACCCAGGTATCCTGCAGCTCCGGCCGCCCTGTAATCCAATCCCTTTATCTTCCCGGACATTTCACGAACAAGCATGCCGCTGAAGATCAAGCTGAATCCCCAGGATAACAGAGAGGTCACCATGGACAGAAACGCGACATAGGTTACAGCGAGTTTGGGTGTTTTGGGGATACCGGCAATTTTCTGGATTAGTCGATAGACCGGCGGCGCCGAAGCGACAACATATCCGCCGATGACGACCATAACCATTTGCATGGTAAAAGGAACCAGTGTCCAGAAGGCCTTGCCTCCCTGGACAGCCAGTTTGGCCGGACTTTCTCCGAGGAAAAGTCCAAAGCCAAAGACAATCATGATACCGAGAAGTGCGAATACTAGGGCATCTGGGAACCACTTCTCACTCCACTGCGCAAGGGCAAGGCCCCAGCGTTGCATCAAGCCGCCCTCGCCGACGCTAGCAGAGACCGTTGCCGGGCGCTCATTGTTCGTTGGTGCATTCATATTCATTCTCCTCTATTGTTCGTTCTGCATTATGACGATTTCCTATGGAGAAAGCTCCGATATCGTAGATCCAGGCCGCCCGGTGGGTCGATCCTGTATGCGTGGATATCTCTCAGGGATCTGATGAGGAACTCACCGAACCCTTCGTCCTGCCCTTTGACGGTTATGGAAGAGTTCCAACGTTTCAGTCATGCTTGTCCCACCACATTCCATCGTCTGCACAAATTAAAATGACATAGGCCAACACAAATAGCAGCGTTACAATGAACACATCCATCGTATGCTCCTTTCAACCGGCAAGAGCGTTTCTTGAAGCACATGGGGTCGTACCATAGGCCGCCCCGCCTGTAGGCCTTGATTCCCTTTTCGCTCCTGTCCATTTTCTTCATGTAGTGACTTTGCTTCGACACGTCGTGTCATAGCTCTACCGCACCTGCTTCGGGGTTCATGCTACGTTGTAAAAAAAGGGATGACTTCCTCGAGTTTCTGAACCTTCACAAATTCCAGCGAGACGATCCGGTTTCCTTCCCAGGCAACGCGGTAGGTCACCAAGCTGCCCTCGGGGAACTCGCCGGATGCCTTGCTGACAAATCCTTCCACGGTGTACACGGTCTGTGTCCCCTGTTGGGCCGAGGAAACCACATAGGGGTGGGGGATTGCCAAGAGCCCCCACGCCTTCTGCACGACATCTTCATCGGCATATCGGGCAATCACGGGACAGTACTGATCCTTCGAGCCATGCGAGCTCATGCACGCGTACATTTCGGGACTGACGGCAATCGTGGCGGTGCAACTCATCACGCTGAGAAAAAGAGAGGTGACAACCGCTGCAATCTTAAAGTTTTTCATATCCAACCTCCTGACCGTCCAATGATCCATAACGACTCAAAAAATTTTCTATCTCTTTCTAATGATATTGTCCCTGCGGGGGTCATCCCGACTTTGTCGGAATACATGGTGAAGGTATCTTTAGTGAGTTCATATAATGGCTTGAAAGTTCGAAATACCGGCTTCATGCTTTGTTCCACCGCCGCTCGTTTTTTTCATGCTGAATTCTACCCGAGCATACGCCGTGCCATATTAAAATGTGAATAATATCGGCTACTTAAAAAGCTGCCGCCTTGATGGTTGCGAATCTTCGCGACATAGACTGCTAAATGCCGCAATAGGTGCTTAATTCTGCGAAATTTCACAGAGTCCTTTGGTTGCAATGAATGACTTTCATCTTCCGGAATTTCATATGGACGTTAATGAGAATGAATTTTTTTGGCTGATGACATTGCGGATCTGCGGCAGCCTGGATATGGAAGTCGCCTTGAAGAGATCTTTTGAATATTTGAGAAGACCGTTTTGGTGCCCCGGAAATATCAAATATGATAACTGCACAACGAAATATGATAACCGATTACGAAATATGAGACTTTTCTGTATGCAGGATAGGCTCTTTCGCGTGAGACATTGTGCACCCATTACCCCAAGGCCGGAATAAATCCGGCCTTTTCCGCGCTGGGTGCAAATTTATACAGCTAATGATATCAGAATGTTAGGCTAAAGCATGATGCATGATGATGAGACTTCCCGAAAGCTGTTTCGAGCGCGCGGAATGGAGAGGCCTCGCCTCTCTGATTGGCATCATTGTTGCTCTTTATTCCAGCATCAGAGTACGTTAGAGCAGAACCGATTTTGAAGACACAAACTGTTATCCAATCTGACCTGAACTGCCCTATTTCTTCTTTTCGATAGGAAGACCCACCCCTCCCTCCCCCAGCGGGTCTTCCGCCACCACCCTTTTCAACCGGAAGACCCTGCTCCCTCCACAGGGTCTTCCGCCTCTCTGCTCCGGCAGAAATTTAGAGAGCAGTTGTCGGGCTGCATTGATTCTCGGTGTTTGCGGGAGAACTGGACCTCCGCTGTAGATTACATCTCAGCCTGCAACTTCTGAGAGCCAACATGAAGGTTACTTGTACTCCTTTACAATCGATAACCTATTGAATATAATCCATCTCACCCCAACGAATCAGACGGGACAAGAAGGATATTTACCTGGTCACCAGCGATCGGCCATTTTCGAATGCCTGAACGAATCATGAACCTGCACAGCAGTGGAAGGGCAAAGAACATCTTTAAAGCGAAATAACAAAGTTCTCCCTATCCATACTCCCTCGCCGAAGAGGGCTTGCTGATGCGTTTCGATCATGACGCGGCGCTGGTCTTGGGATCTCGATCACATTCACGTCAAAGGTTATACCGAGAACGTCGTGGACCCAAGCGAGTAATCTATGTCGAAGTCACCTGTCACGGAAAAGAAGCATCTGCCGCCGCATTGGGTTCCAACGCGGGCAATGGCTGTGAAGATTTCCCTTTATTACGCTTTGATGAGCGCGATTTGGATTTTCTGCTCTGGCTGGCTTCTGCACCATTTCGTGAAGGACCTCTTCTGGGTGGCGTGGATCGAGTACTGCAAGGGCTGGTTCTTCGTTCTGGTTACGGCATTTCTGGTGGGTTTGGTGTTGGACCGCGTATTTTGGAAAATCCGCGATTCCGTTGAGCGAATTCAAGACAGTGAAGCGAAGATGCACCGTCTGAATCGCGAACTGCGTGCCGTCAGCATTTGCAACCAGACCTTACTGCGGGCGACGGACGAGCAGACCCTCCTCAACGACATCTGTCGTGTCGTGTGCGATGAGGCAGGCTATCGTATGGCCTGGGTGGGATATGCCGAAAACGACGAGGCCAGGACCATACGCCCGGTGGCCTGGGCAGGGTTCGAGGCCGGGTATATCGCAAGCGCCAAACTTTCCTGGTCGGACGAGACCGAACGCGGGCGAGGACCTGGCGGAATTGCTGTTCGGAGTGGCGAGCCATACTATTTCCAGGATATCACGACAGACCCCGGAATGGCCCTATGGCGCGAAAGCGCCTCGCTGCGCGGCTATCGCTCCGGCCTGGCCGTCCCTCTCAAAGACGAAAACGGCAAAGCATTCGGCGTCCTCATGATATATTCCACCGTGCCCGATGCCATCACCCCGCGTGAAATCAGCCTCATGCAGGAACTGGCGGGCGACCTTGCCTTCGGCATCAACGCTCTGCGCACCCGCGCCGAGCGCAAGAGGGCGGAGCAAGAGATCGCGCTTCTCAGTTTTGCCCTGCAGAATGTGCACGACGCGGCTTTTCTGATAGAAGAAAATTCGCGCTTTCACTTTGTCAACCGGGCATCCTGCAGCATTCTGGGTTACACCCGCGAGGAACTGCTCGGCCTTTGTGTTACAGATGTTGATCCCGACTTCTCCGCCGAACGGTGGGTAAGCCATTGGAACGACCTCAGGGCGAAAGGCCTGCTGAGTTTCGAAGGCCGCCACCGGACCAAGGACGGACGAATTTTCCCTGTGGAGATCAACGCCAACTATTTCGAATACGGCGGCAGAGCTTACAACCTCGCTCTCGTGCGTGACATCACGGAGCACAAGCGCGCCGAGGAGGCGCGCTCGAGACTGGCAGCCATCGTCGAATCCTCCGATGACGCGATCATCAGCAAAGACCTGGGGGGTACGATCACGAGCTGGAATGCGGGGGCTGAACGGATCTATGGTTATCCTGCATCGGAAGCTCTGGGCAGGCCCGTAACCATTCTGATCCCCCAGGGGCAACAAGATGAGTTCGCTGTGTTCATGAGTCAAATCGGGGAGGGGATCAGGATCGAGCACTATGAAACAGAACGAGTCAGGAAAGACGGCAAAACAATAGATGTTTCCCTGACACTCTCGCCCATCAGGGACCATCAGGATCGGATTGTAGGCGCCTCCGCCATCGCGCATGACATCACGGAGCGCAAGCGCGCCGAAGAAGCGTTAAGGAAAACAGCAACAAGGCTGGAGGAAGCTCAACGCCTTGCCCATATCGGCAACTGGGAATTGGATCTCACCAACGATGTTTTGACCTGGTCAGATGAAATCTACCGGATATTCGAGATCGACCCCGGGAAATTCGGCGCTTCTTACAAGGCTTTTCTGGAGGCGATCCATCCGGACGACCGCGAAGCCGTCAATGCTGTCTATAACAACTCCCTCAAAACCCGGGCACCCTATTCAATCACCCATCGCCTGTGTTTTCCCGATGGCCGGATGAAGTACGTCCACGAGCAGTGCGAAACCATTTACGTTGATGACAAACCTGTCCGCTCGCTGGGAACCGTGCAGGACATCACCGAACGCAAGCTTGCCGAGGAAACCCTTCAGCTCGCAAACGCTTACAACAGGAGCCTGATCGAAGCCTCCCTCGACCCCCTTGTGACGATCGACCCTGAGGGCAGGATAAGCGACGTGAATGCCGCAACGGAGCAGGTGACAGGGTATACAAGATCGGAATTGATCGGCACTGACTTTTCTGACTACTTCACCGAGCCGGAGAAAGCAAAGAGCGGGTACCATCAGGTATTCAGCGAGGGCCTGGTGCGTGATTACGAACTTACCATACGCCACCGTGATGGCAAGACCACGCCGGTCCTCTACAATGCCTCCGTGTACAAGGATGAAGCAGGTACGGTGATCGGTGTGTTCGCTGCCGCGCGCGACATAACGGAACGTAAGGAGGCTCTCCGGTTTTTTCAAAACATGGACCGGATCAACCGGGCCATGCAGGGGACGAACGATCTCGAGCAGATGATGCGCGATGTCCTCGATGCCATGCTGTCGATATTCGAGTGCGACCGAGCCTTTCTGGTCTACCCGTGCGATCCGGATGCCCCTTCATTTGAGGCGGCCATGGAGCGCACCCGACCGGGATATCCGGCACGAAGAGGCGTGATTCCCGCCGCCCCGGATACCGCCAAGCACTTTCAACTATATCTTGCGTCAAGCGGGGCGGTAACACTTGGTCCCGGAGGCGACTACCCCCTGGAAATAGCGCGTTTCGGCGAAAAGTCTAAAATTATGATCGCCTTATATCCGAAAACAGGCAAGCCGTGGGTATTGGGGATGCACCAGTGCTCGTATCCGCGGGTCTGGAGCGAGGACGACAGGAAGCTGCTGGGGGAGATTGCCCGGCGTGTGGGTGACGTCCTAACCAGCCTGTTGGCGCACCGGGATCTGCACGAAAGCGAAGAGCGCAATCGGGTCACGCTGCAGACGGCCATGGACGGCTTTTTTCGGACCGATATGCAAGGACGGATCCTTCAGGTCAACGAGACGTATTGCCGGATGAGCGGCTATAGCGAGCAGGAACTCTTGACCATGAATACCGGGGACATATCGGCTGTGCGAACCGCCGAGATGGTCGCCGCCGCAATCAGGAGGGCCGCGGAAGAGGGGCCGCAGCGTTTTGAATCCGTCCACCGCCGGAAAGATGGCAGCCTGCTTGACGTCGAGATCAGTGCTCAGTACCAGCCCGTTGCTGGCGGTCAAGCCGTCGTTTTTGTACGCGACATCACCGAACGAAAACAGGCGCAGGAAGCGCTTCAAAACCTGATGGCCGACCTGGAGTTACGCGTCAAGGAAAGGACGCAGGAGCTTTCGGAGGCGAACGAATCGCTCCAGGCCGCAAACAAGGAGCTGGAGAGCTTCAGCTATTCGGTTTCCCACGATTTGCGCGCCCCGCTCAGGGCCATCGACGGTTTCTCGCTGATGATGCTCCAAGGATACGCCGACAAGCTGGATGACGAGGGCAAACGCAAGCTCAACGTCATCCGCACCAGCACCCAGCAGATGGGCAGGCTCATAGACGATCTCCTTGCATTTTCCAGGATGGGCAGAAAAGAAATGGTGCATGCCAGTCTCGATATCGAAGCCCTCGTGCGGAGCGTCTGGAGAGAACTTGCCCTGGTGAACCCGGAGCGGCGGATACAGTTCTCCGTGCAAAGGCTTCCCCCTGCCCTGGGTGATCCGGCGCTCATCAAAGAAGTTGTGGTGAACCTTCTCTCCAACGCCATCAAATTTTCGAAATACCGGGAAACAACGATTGTCGAGGTAGGCGCCTATCCTGAAGAAGGAAGAGGAAGAAACGTCTATTTCGTCAAAGACAACGGCGTGGGATTTGACATGCGGTATCATGACAAGCTCTTCGGTGTGTTTCAGCGGCTGCACAGCGCCGACAAATTCGAGGGAACAGGCGTGGGGCTCGCCATCGTGGAACGCATCATCCACCGGCACGGCGGGAGAGTGTGGGCAGAGGGGAAGGATGGGGAAGGGGCTACATTTTATTTTACTCTGACGAGAAAGGAGTAAGCATTGAAAGAAAACACCATCGAGATCATCCTGGTCGAGGACAACCCCGCAGACGAGGAGATGACGCTTATGGCTCTGAAAGAGCGCAATCTCGCCAACAAGGTGCACGTGCTGAGAGACGGCGCAGAGGCCCTGACATACATCATGGACCATGTCGATTGCCGACCGGGGCTGACGGATGAGCAGCGGCCGAAGGTGATCCTCCTCGATCTGAAGCTTCCGAAAGTCGATGGGCTGGAAGTGCTGAGGAGAATCCGGTCTGACGAGCGAACGAAATCCGTTCCCGTCGTGATTCTGACGTCCTCCAACGAAGAGCGGGACAGGATCGAGGGCTACAAGCTGGGGGCGAACAGCTACGTGGTCAAGCCGGTTGATTTTGACGACTTTGCCAGGGCGGTTTCAGAGATCGGCTGCTACTGGGTGCTGATGAACGAACTCCCCTATTGATCAGGCAGTCCGATTTCGCAAGCCGCGGACAGAAACGGGAAAAGGCATGCCGCCCGACAATCTCTGTATTCTCATTGTGGAAGATGTGCCAACGGATGCCGAGTTGATGGAGTACGAGCTTCAAAACGCCGGCATGACATTTTCCGTCAGGCGTGTAGATACAAGAGAGGCTTATGTCGCGGCACTATCCAGTTTTTTACCCGATGTCATTCTTTCAGACTATTCTCTTCCTGCCTTTGATGGGGTCACTGCCTTGCACCTGAGGCTGGAGCGGGCACCCGATATACCCTTCATCTTCGTGACAGGCGCATTGGGCGAGGAACTTGCCATCGATCTCATGAAACAGGGAGCAACGGATTACGTCCTGAAAAATCGCTTGTCCAGGCTTCCGGTCGCGGTAAAGCGCGCCCTCAGAGAAGTGGAAGAACGAAAAGAGCGCGAACGGACACAGGCCGAGCTTCAGCGCGCGGAGAACGAACTTCGAGGTCATCTCCGGTTCTTTCAGAACATGGACCGGATCAACCGGGCGATGCAGGGGACGAACGATCTCGAGCAGATGATGGCGGATGTCCTCGATGCCATGCTCCTCATTTTCGACAGCGATCGCGCCTGGCTGGTCTACCCCTGCGACCCGGACGCCGCTTCATGGCGTGTCGTTATGGAGCGCACAAAACCCGAATATCCCGGCGCATTTGCGCTTGCCAGCGACATCCCGATGAATCCGGGTACACGGACGCGTTTTCAATTAATCGCGGCGGCGCACCGGGTTGTGACGTTTGGTCCGGAGGGTGACTACCCTCTGACGGGAGGGATCCCGGAGCGTTTCGGCCACAAGTCCCAGATTAGCATCGCCTTATATCCGAAAACAGGCAAGCCGTGGGTATTGGGAATGCAGCAATGTTCTTATCCGCGGGTCTGGACGCAGGACGAAAGGAAGCTGCTGGAGGAGATTGCCCGGCGCATGGATGACGTCCTGACCAGCCTGTTGGCGCACCGGGATGTGCATGAAAGAGGA
>Ga0335071_10005214_pt1 | contig 13505 bp, 12 predicted proteins | sample Lox_Sample_15_FD_206724 | JGI IMG/M metagenome (GOLD analysis project Ga0335071, IMG submission 206724) | Soil microbial communities from Loxahatchee National Wildlife Refuge, Florida, United States - Lox_Sample_1.5 | ecosystem: Environmental > Terrestrial > Soil > Wetlands | place: USA... | reverse complement strand
TGGCGGGGAGGCCCAGCCACGCACGCGGCTCTGAAGCACGATCCATGCGGCGAGCCCCAGCGCGATCTCGATCAGTGAAATGAGACGGAACGTGATGCCGACCGCCATGGCGGCCGCGCGCGGCAGGCCAAGGGCGGCGAAGATCAGCACGCGGCCGCCTTCCTGGACGCCGAGCGAGCTCGGCACCACGACCATGAGGAACCCGATCAGCGTGGCGAAGGCCTCGATGCCCACGGCCGCCACCGGATCGAAGGGGAGGCCCAGCCAGCCCATCAGCAGCAGGATCTGGAGCGTGCCCAGAGCGAATCCGCAGAAGTGCGCGCCCATCGAGCGGATCAGGTCGGCGGTGCGGTCCCGATAGAGGCCCCGCAGGTGTCCATCGACGCCCCGCAGCCAGTGTTCTACCCGCTCGATCCAGCGGGCGGGGATTCGGGCACGCCGGAGCGCGCTGATCGTGCCGCTCCCGATGCCGCGCACCTGGATGACCGCGAATGCTGCGATGCCGGCCAGCATGAGGACGAAGCCAGCAAGCAGCGCGAGCGACGCCTGTCGGGACAGCGTGAGCATCGGCCAGACGGCGATCAGCCCGCCCGCGACGAATATCGCCTTGGCGGAGCTGAAGGACAGCCGCGAGGCCAAGAGGCTCGCGGCCGCGACCGAAGACGACATCCGGTGCCGCAGCAGGGCGATCTTGACGGCTTCGCCGCCCAGCGATGCCGTGGGCGTCGCGTCGTTGAGCGCGTTCCCCGCGCCGCGGACCCAGTAGAGCCAGGCATAGGTGCCCGAGCGCTCCGCGACCGGAAGGACGAACCACCAGCCAAGCGTGTTGAAAGCCTCGATGACGAGCTCGAGCGCCAGCACCACCAGCAGCCGGGGCCCGATCCGGACCAGATCGGCGACAATCGCATCGATCCCGATGGACGCCACGAGCCACACGAGCAGCGCGGCGCCGAGCAGGGCGGAGGCGATGCGCATCATCGGTCGCGGCTCCCGCCGCCGCGCTTCTCCGTGCGCCTCGATGGCTCCGCGGTTGCCTGGCCGCGCCAGAGCTCGCTGAGCTCAACGATGAGGCCACGGTTCTCCGATCCTTTCGCGTATCCCGTACCGTGGACGGCGGGGGCAGGGCGGAGCCGTCTCCGCTCCCGCTGTCTCCACGCCATCCACCAGAGGCCGAGAGCGAAGACATAGGTGCCAAAGGCGGCGCCCCACGCGAAGTAGTGGATCCGGTCCAGCGCCGCCAGCACGACCAGCAGGTACGCGAAGTCCCGGCCGGTCAGCCGCTCGAGCCTGGCGATCCAGTCCTTTTCCTGGTCGACCCCTCGCGCCCACCAGCCGACGACGGCACACGCGCCGAAGCCGCCGAGGAGGACGAGAACCAGCGCCAGGTAGGCGCGGCTTCCGCTCGCCCGGTAGCAGCCCGTCAGGATGGCTGCGAAGAGGGCGACGTGGACCAGGTTGTCGGTCAGCGTATCGAGCTTCGCGCCCAGACGCGACTCCGCCAGCTTGAGGCGCGCCAGCTCGCCGTCGACGCCATCGAGGGTCGTCGAGAGGAGGAAGATCAGCGCCGCCAGCAGGCGCGGCCAGTAGTCGGGCGAGGCGAAGAGCCACGCGCTCAGGAGCCCCAGGGCCGTGCTGGCGAGCGTGACCTGGTTGGGCGTGATCGCCGTGTGCGCCAGCAGGTAGCTGATCCGCCAGGACAGGCGCCGATCGATCCATCGCGCCATCGGTGCGTCCTTGGCGGCGCTCTCGCGTGGCAGGTTGGCGGCCAGCGCGCGCTCGGCCTGGCGCAGGTCGCCGGGCTGCCCACCGACCCCGTACGGCAGGCGGCCGACCGGCTCCAGGCGGACGGCACCGGCGTCGTGGTCGTCGACGAGGCGATGCAGCGGACCCGCCGCCACCGTGCCCGCGCAGCCCTCCTCAGCGCTGGACAGCACGACGACCTCGTCGCTGCGCTCGGCCTGCGCCTGGATCACGCCCCGCAGATGCCACGCGGACAGGACCAGATTTCCCTGCAGCGCGAGGCAGGGTGCCTCAGGCGGCAGGACCTCGAGCGCCTGCGCGCGCGACGTGACAAAGGCGACGGCGGAGCCGGTGCCGAGCGGACCCAGGGCGGCTCTCAGCCCGGCCTCGTCGGCGGGCGGCGCCTCGACGAAGAAGCGGGAGATGCCGCACCGCTCGCAGACGAGCAGCAGGCGCTCGAGGAGCGGCCGACCGAAGACCGTGTCGTGGGTGCGCGTGACTCCACCGATCAGCGCTGCGTGAAGCATCGGGGTCCCCGCAGGCGTCCCTCGGCGCCCACCATCGCCTGGTCAGGAACGGGTGGGCCGGCTCAGCGCCCGCGGCGACGTCGTCGTGCCGGTCCCGAGGACGGGGTGCAGCTTGCCATCGGCATCGACGGTGAAGCACTCATTGCCCCACTGCACGTGCCGGCCGAGGAAGCTCAGTCCGCTCAGCACGAAGGAGAGCACGTCCCGGAAGGGAACGAGCAGGGTGGTCGACCAGCCGAGCGGGAGCCCCAGACGGCGATACAGTAGCACCTGTCCTCCGCAGCGGACCAGCACGTTCGCGGCCAGGGCAGCCAACACAACCCTGGTCGGCCCCGCCACGGCCACAAGGAGGCACGCCAGCGCGATCCCGTGGGTCACCATGGAGGCGGCGAAGGGGAGGGGGCGCACCGTTCGAAAGGTCCGCGCCCACCTGAGCTCGTGGGACACGAGGCTGCGGAGGCTCCGCTCGACGACGATGTTGCTCACCAGGTACGGCGCCAGCTCGACGCGGAGGCCCCGGCGGCTGATCATCTCGCCCATCACGTAGTCATCGGCCAGGTAGTCGGCGAGCGCGGCGAACCCGCCGATGGCGGCGAGGACGGCCTGGCGGCACGCAAGCGTCGCGCCGAAGGCATTGCGCAGCGGCGCGAGGCGGGTTCCCACGATGGCGCCCGGGATGAGCCACTCGTTGATGAACATCGCCCCGAGGGTCGAGGCGACTCCGCCCACGGCGACGCCACGGTAGAGGCATGTGACCAGCCCCACGGAAGGATCCGCCAGCGGAGCCGCGACGGCACGGAGGTAGTCGCGAGTCACGCGCATGTCCGCATCGGCGACCACGAGCATGTCGTACCGTGCGCGCCGGCTCAGGACGTCGAGGGTGCTCACCTTGCGATTGCTGCCGATGGGAGCCCCGGTCACGACGCACGCGAGATCCAGCTGGGGGAACTCCCGCGTCAGCCGCTCGACGACGGGCACCGCGGGATCGTCGGGGCTCCGGACGCCGAAGAGGATCTCGTACCTGGGGTAGTCCTGCTCGCAGAAGCTCCGGAGGTTCAGATAGAGCTGGCCGTCGTCGTTGAGGACGGGCTTGAGGATCGTGATGGGTGGCGCGTCCGTCGGCCCGGCCGCGCTCCGCGTCCGGAACCTGGCCACGCTCCGGTAGGCGAACAGCCAGTAGAGACTTGAACAGAAGACCAAACCGAGCAGCACTATGGTCACGTCGGTCAGCACGTCGCTCGCTCGGGACCCCGGGGGCTACCTGCCTTCGTTGATCAGACGCTGACGCCTCTGGAGATACGCGTTGCGGACCGCGCTGTAGAGATCGACCGTCGACTGCTCGATACCCTGGAAGAGATCGAGGGTGAGGGAGCGCTCGTTGATGGTCTGGCCGACCGACATCGCGAACTGATCGGGCCAGAAGGGAATGTAGTAGTTGAGGATGTTCATGGTGCCGTCGACGCCGAAGCCGATGCCGTCACGCACGGTCAACGGCCGGAGCAGGGGCAGGACGAGGAACGGGCCGGGCCCGAAGCCCCAGACGCCCAGCGTCTGGCCGAAGTCCGCCTTCTGCGGCTCGAGCCCCATCTCCTGCTTGGCCACGTCGAAGAGCCCCCCGACGCCGAGCGTGGAGTTGACGAGGAAGCGGCCCATCTCCTTCGCGGCATCGAGGACCTTCCACTGCAGCATCTTGTTCACGAAGCGGACCGGGAATTTCAGATTGGAGAATGCGTTGTCGATCATGATCTGGAACATGTCCGGCATCACGTAGTTGTAGCCCTTGGCGACCGGCCGCAGCACTTTCTTATCCAGGTTGTAGTTGAAATTGAACATGACCACGTTGAACGGCTCCCACGGGTCCCACTCCTCGATGTCCTGCTCCTGGGGCGGGGCATCGGAGGTGCCGGCCTGTCCGATGACCGCGCCGGACAGCGCCACGACCCAGCCGGGAGCGTTCTCGGCAGTGATCGGCTCGTACGTGATGGCGATGCTCTCGGAGGCGGGCTCCCCGGGCGTCGCAGCCGGCACGGCCTCGGCCGCTGGCGGATCGGGCGTGCTCGCCACAGTCTCGACTGGAGCCGGGGATGCTTCCGTCCTGGCCGTGCCAGGCTCCAACGGCGAGTCTGCCGGCGCGCCGTCGGCCACCATGGAATGATCGCTCAGGAAGGCGGAGGAGAGGGTGCCGCATCCGCCAAACGCGAAGCCCAGAACCGCGATCACCACGACGAGCGGCCAGATACGGACGTTCGAGCGCACCGTCCCTCCTCTGCGTGGGAACTGCCTGATTCCTGAGCGCTTCACGGGGGTCGGCGGGCCTGACCCCCTGCGCTGATGAACCTACTCGCGAGACTAGCCTGAATGGCGCCGATACTCCAGGTCTTTTTCTGGGCCGTCGGACGTCCGGCCGTCAGCGCGCGGATGCGGCTCACGCCCCCGACGCCTTGAGGGTGGCGAGGATCTCCTGGGGGTCGAGAAGGTCGAGCGAATTGGGCATGACCTTGGCGAATCTCACGATGCCGTTCTTGTCGACGATGAAGTACGCCCGTCGGGGATACCGGAACATGGGGTGCTTGTCGTCCGTGATCATCGCGTCGTAAGCAGGCAGCATCTGGCGGCGAATGTCGGAGAGCTGAAGATGCCGGATGTGGTTCTGGGTCCGCCACGCCGCGAGAGCCTGCCAGGCATCCGCGCTCACGCCCACGACCTGGGCGCCGGCGGCCTCGAACTGCGGCAGAGCCGCGTCGATGCCCGCCACTTCCTTCGTTCAGGTCGGCGTGAATGCGGCCACGAACGTGTAGATCACGACGGGGCCCCTGGCGGTGAGATCAGACAGCTTGACGGGCTTGCCGTCGGGGTTGTTGAGCACGAAGTCTGGCGCCGGCTGGCCGACCTCGAGGGCGCGAGCGCTCCCCGGCGCGGCCACGACGAGAGCGCCCAGCAGCATGCCGGCGACCAGTGACTGGCGCATAGCCGTCTCCTCCGCTCCGGTCGATCAAGGCGCACGCGCAACCGACGCGGCCAGAGGGTACACCCCTCGCAGAACCGTTGCGAGTCCTGCTGGCCATCCGGCGCGGGGATCGTCACGGCTCGAGGCTGGACCGGCCACGCCGGCTCTTGCTACCTCACGAAGAGCCATTCCGGCCTGAGCAGGGGATAGGCGATGAGGCCCACGTGACGATCAAGCGCTCCGCTCACTGGCGCTGATCGTGCGGGGCGCCGACACGTCGCACCGCGATCTCACGGCGGAGTCGCCGGGGCTCTACGCGATGGCGACCGGCTTCCAGGCGACGAGCAAGGACGACTTCGAGAACATGGCGCGCCAGTTCCCGGCCTATGACGCGCTCTATGCGTCCTGCCGCCAGCACGAGCCCGCGCGAAGCTCGGGACCTCGCGGTTTCACGGGAGCCGTCACGTACCATGCCCGCATGTCGCCGGCCTGGACCGTGACATGAGCCCACGTGGCGTGGCAGAATCAGGGGGCGGATCCGGCTCTACGCGCGGGAATCCGTGCCCATGGCCACCCCCGACATCCTGGCGCTCGATTTCGACGGCGTGCTATGCGACGGCATGACGGAGTACTTCGAGACGAGCCGCCGCACCTCCGTGCGGGTGTGGCCCGGCGAGCCGGCGCCCGGCGACGGGCTCCTCCCCGCGTTCCGGCGGCTCCGCCCGGTCATCATGACAGGATGGGAGATGCCGCTGCTCCTCCGTGCGATCGCTCAGGGCCGGCCGGAGGCGGACATCGTCCGCGACTGGGCCAGAGTGCGAGACGAGCAGGCAGGTTCGGGCCCAACGCCACGGGAGGAGTTGCTTGCCCTGCTCACGAGAACGCTCGACGAGGTTCGGCGCGAGTGGATCGCCGCCGACCGCGCGGGCTGGATCGGGCACAACGCGCCGTACTGCGCGCTGGACGACGTGCGCCGGCTGGTGGGCGAACCACAGCGCTGTGTCCTCGTGACCACCAAGGAAGGCGAGTTCGCCCGCCTCATCCTGGAGGAGTGGCGCATCAAGCTGGCGGACATTCAGGGCAAGGAAGCCGGGACCCACAAGTGCGACAGCCTGCGCGCCCTGATCGATGCCTATGCGAAAGCCCGGGGCCGGCGCCCGCGCGTCTGGTTCGTCGAGGATCGCTTCGAGACGCTCGAGCACGTGACGACGCACCCGGACCTCGAGGACGTCGGGCTCTACCTGGCGGCCTGGGGCTACAACACGCCCGAGACGCGGGCGACGGCGAGGGCGAGCAAGCGCGTGCGGCTGCTCGAGCTCGATCAGTTCAGGCGAGGTCTCGGGGCCTGGTCCGATTGAGGTCAAGTTCCACGGTGACCGTTCGGTCCATCCGCCCACGGACCTCGAGGCTTGCCTCAGGGCGCCCGCGCCGCTCGTGGTCTATTGCCTCTCCTGGGAGTGCTGGCTCTCATACAACGCGACGCTCACTGCGAGCGATCTCGGCTACACGAATCTCTACTGGTACCGGGGCGGTGTCAGCGCCTGGAACCAGGCTCGCCTCCCGGTGCTGCGCACCAGGCTCTTCAAGCAGTTTTGAGGGCGGCCCGCCGTTGGGCAGGGCCGACGAGGTGATTCAGCAGGTCAGAGTCCGAGCTGAGTCTCCAGGCCGGGCGGGGTCTTCAGCCACGGCCGGTCCTGGCGGATGAAGTTGTAGCCGTAGTCGAAGAGAGCCCGCATGTAGGGAGTGTCAAACTCCTCTTTGTGCTCGAACGTGAAGTCGGAACCGATGTGGGTCAGGTTGAAATCGAACCCGTCGTGCTGCGCAATCACGTAGATCCGGTAGAGATCGCCGAGACCCGGGCTGGCGATCCCGACCAGCAGGATGCGGCCTTTCCGATGCTCCTCTTCGCGTTGCCGGGCGGCAACGACATCGCGGACGAAGGACTCGATGCCCACACCGACCAGGTAGCGCGCGCCGGGGATGCCTGGGATGGTGGCCTCTGTGGCGAGCTCTTGCGGTACTCGCGGGAGGCGGTGAGGCGGCCGGAAGGCGCGCGCTAGTCTAGCGCGTCTGCGCCTGCCAGAATGATCGCACCCACAGAGGCGCCCCAATGGAGGACCTTGCGCGACCCTCTCGGCGAGGTCGCGCAGCTCGCGTTCGTATCTTCCGTCACGTACGCAATCCTCTACGCTGCGCGGATGACGCGCCCGGCTCCCGACACCTCATCCGGCTCGGGCAGGCGGCCGTCGCGGATGATCGGTTGGCCGTTGACGAACGACCACTGGATCCCGCTCGCCCGCGCGATGTATCGCGGGCCGCCGTCCGGCATGTCGTTGACGATCTCCTCCTCGTGGCACGCGATGGTGTCGGGATCGAACACGGTGATGTCCGCGGCCAGCCCCGGGGCAAGGCGCCCGCGGTCGGGAATGCCGAAGATCTCGGCGGGCGCCGCCGTGATGAGCCGCACCGCCGCCTCCAGCGGGAGGGCCCCGCGCTCGCGCACCCAGTGGCCGAGGAGCTGGCTGGTCTGGCCGGCCTCCGAGAACTGCGTGATGTGCGCGCCGGCATCCGAGAGGCCCAGCACCGCGGCGGGGTGGAGGAAGATCTCGGCCACGGAGCCGGCGTCGGTGTTCATGGTGGCGGACATGAACTCGGTCCTGAAGTCGTCCTCGACGGCCAGATCGAGGAAGGCGTCGATCACGTCCTTGCCCGTTTCCCGCGCCAGGTCGACGACGCTCTTGCCGGCGTAGCGCTGGAGCTCGGGCTTGACCACGCGCTTGATGCGCAGCGGGACGACGTCGCTGTTGAAGAGCGCCGAGTGCCGGACGCTCTCGCGGAAGTCGTCGCGGAAGGCGGGGTCCGCGAGGATGGTGCGCCACTCGGACACCGGCGCCTCGAGGACGCGCCGCCACGCCTTGTAGCGCCCGAACACGAACCCGTTGGTGATCGCGAAGGTCGAGGTAAGCGGCGAGCAGGTGCCCTGGGGATGCAGCCGCAGCCCCTCGCGCCAGGCCGCCTCCACCTTGGCGAGAATCCGGCGATGCTCGTCGGGGCGCACGGGATTGTGGCGCACCGACACCATGGTCACCGGCCGACCCGAGGCTCTCGCCAGCTCCGCGTAGCGATCGACCTCGGCCACGCGATTGGGCCGGCTGCCGCCGATGGTCAGCTCCACGATGCCGCGCCCGGTTGACCCCATCGCGGCCGCCAGGTGTTCCATCTCGCCGTCCGAGGCGAGCCGGCTCGGCACCGGCCGGCCCCGATCGCCCACGTGGTTCATGTTCGTCGTCGACGAGAAGCCGATCGCGCCATCGGCCATCGCTCGCCGGACCTCGGCGCCCATGCGGGCCAGCTCGTCGTCGGTGGCCGCGCGCTCCCATGCCGCGTCGCCCATGACGTACTGCCTGACCGCCGAGTGGCCGATCAGCGGAGCCACGTTGACCCAGAGCGGCCGGCGGTCCAGCGCATCCAGATACTCGCGGAAGGTCTCGAACTCCCACTGGATGCCCTTCTGCATCGCCTCCAGCGACATGCCCTCGACGTACTCGAGCATCTTCATCAGGGTGAGACGATCCTGCGGCCGGCAGGGCGCCATGGTGAAGCCGCAGTTGCCCGTGACGATGGTCGTGACGCCGTGCCACGAGGTGCACGAGGCCGCAGGGTCCCACGTGAGCTGGGCATCGTAGTGGGTGTGGGGATCGATGAAGCCGGGCGCCACGACGAGCCCGCCGGCGTCGATCTCGCGCGCGCCGCGACCGGACACCTGGCCGACCTCGGCGATGCGCCCGCCGGAGACCGCGAGATCGCCCTTGTGGCCGGGAGCGCCGGTGCCGTCGACGATGAAGCCGCCACGGATCACGAGATCGTGCGCCATCCGGTTCCTCCTCGGCGTGGGTGAGTGCGCGACGTGACGCGGGCCTCACTATCCCACCAGGGGTGCCATCGGGCAAGCCTGCTCTTCCGGTGGAGGGGCCCTGTCTCCGGGGACCAACCCGGCAACGGCGTGGCCCGAGGGCGAGATGACTAGAACCGGAGTCCCGGGCCGGCTCGGGGAAGCTGCTGGCCCGGCGCGATGACGCCGACCGCGACTTCCTGCCCCTCGCGCAGATCGCCCGCGATCACTTCCGTGAAGTTGCCGTCGGTGATCCCGAGCCTGAGCTGGACAGCGCGAAGCGTTCCGCCGGAGTCGAGCGCCCAGACTCGGCCGGCCACGCCGCGGAGGGTATCGGAGCCCGACTCTCCGATCGGAGAAGCCGGGCGGGCGGGGAATGCCTCCGGCGCGACTTCCGGCTCCGTGCCCGCCGGACGAAAGCGCAGGGCGGCGTTGGGCACCTTGAGAACACCCGCCTTCCGGTCTGTGACGATCCGAACGTTGGCGGTCATCCCCGGCAGGAGCCGGAGCTCGGGATTCGGAGCCGAGACGACGACATCGTAGGTGACGACGTTCTGGACGACCTGCGGCGCCTTCCGCACCTGGACGACTTCTCCCGAGAAGGTCTGCCCGGGAAACGAGTCGACCGTGAACGTCGCGGCCTGGCTGACACGCACGCGGCCCACGTCCGCCTCGTCGACGTTGGTGTCCACCTGCATCTTGGTGAGATCCTGCGCGATCTGGAACAGGGTAGGGGCCTGCAGGCTCGCGGCCACCGTCTGGCCCACGTCCACGTTTCGCGAGACAACCACGCCATCGACCGGAGCGCGAATGACCGTGTGCTCCAGATTGACCTGGGCCTGACGCAGGGTCGCCTCGGCCTCCCCGACCTGCGCCTGCGTGGCCTCGAGCTGGGCCTGGGCCACTTCGCCCTGCGCCTCGGCCGATTCGACCGCCGCCTTCTGCGCCCGCTCCTGCGCGACGTTCGTCTCGAGCTGCGCCACCGCTGAGTCGTAGGCGACCTGTGCGGCGTCGACTTCCGCCTGGGCGATCAGCTGCTGCTGGCGGAGCGACTCCTGCCGGTCGAGATTCCGGCGCCCGTCCGCCACGGCCACCTGGGCCTTGACGGTCTGGCCATGGGCCGCCGTGAGTGCTGCCCGGCTGTTCTCCAGATCCGACCTGGTTTTCGACAGCACGGCTCGCTGATTCAGCACGGCAGCCTGCGCCGCCTTCACTTGGGCCGCCGCCTGGTTGACCTGCGCCTGGAAGATCTCGGGATCGATCCGTGCGATAACCTGCCCCCGCGTCACCTGCGAGTTGAAATCGGCGAAGAGCTCCTTGATCTGCCCCGACACCTGGGAGCCGACCTGGACCGTGATGACGGCGTTCAGCGTGCCGGTCGCGGAGATGCCCGCCACGAGCGGGCCGGCGACCACGCGGGCGGTCTGGTACGGCGATGTGACCGCGAGGCGCTGCTCGTAGACGTATGCTCCGACCGCTGCGCCGATCACGAGCAACGCGATCACGGCCAGGAGGCTCCCTCTCCGGCGCCGTCGACGGAAAGCTGGCTCCGCCCGCGGGGGCATGGTGTGGGTGTCTGAAGGCCCCATGTCGAACTCCGGCGGCGCAAGCCGAGGAGAAGTCTCCAGCCGGTCACTCATAGCGGAGCGCCTCGATGGGCTTGAGGAGCGAGGCCTTGCGGGCCGGGTAGTAGCCGAAGAAGATGCCCACCGCGCCAGCGAACAGGAACGCGGGCAGGATGCCGGAGACGGACACGAGCACGCTCCATCCGAAGATGGTTCCGATGACGTGGGAGCCGGCGATTCCGACCGCGATCCCGATCAGGCCGCCTGCGAGGGAGACGAAGACGGCTTCCACGAGAAACTGACTGAGGATGTCGCGGCGTCGCGCTCCCACGGCCCGCCGCAGGCCGATCTCGTGCGTCCGCTCCGTGACCGAGACGAGCATGATGTTCATGATGCCGATGCCCCCCACCACGAGGGAGACCGCGGCCACGGCGGCTAGGAGCAGGCTCATCACCTTGGAAGCGGCCTCCTGGCTCGCGAGGATCTCCGACAGGTTCCGCATGGCGAAGTCATCGTCCTGGTTCATCTGGAGGCGGTGGCGCTGCCGGAGCAGCCCGCGGATCTGCCCCTCGGCCTCCTTCATGCGTGCGGCCTCGCGGACCTTGATCAGGATGGCGCCCACCGCGCGGGCGTTCGCCTGACTGATGCCCAGGACCTTCTTCTTGGCGGTGGAGAGCGGGACGAGGACGGTGTCGTCCTGGTCTTCGCCCTGCGTGCTCTGGCCCTTCCGGGTGAGGACTCCGACCACGATGAAGGGGACCTTTTTGATGCGGATGGTCTGCCCGAGGGCATCGCTGCTGCCGAAGAGATTGTCCTTCACCGTTTCCCCGAGGACCGCGACCTTGCCCGCAGCGTCGATGTCCTCCGGCGTGAAGGCCCGCCCCGAGGCCACCGGCCATTCGCGGGCCTGGAAGTACTCTGGGCTGACCCCTTGGACCGCCGTCGACCAGTTGGTGTTTCCGAAGACCACCTGGACGGCGCCCCGCATCACCGGTGCGGCAACCTCCACGCTGGAGACCTCGCGCTGGATGGCCCGCGCATCGTCCTCGGTGATCGTCAGTTGGCTCCCCGCTCCGAGGCGGAGCCCGCCCGACGTGATGGATCCCGACAGCACGATGATGAGGTTCGAGCCGAGGCTCCGGATCTGCTCGGCGACCCGGGCTTCCGCTCCGGCGCCGATGGCCATCATGGTGACGACGGCGGCCACCCCGATGATCACGCCGAGCGCGGTCAGCGCCGTCCGCATCTTGTTGACCTCGAGGGCCGCCACGGCCATCTGCACGCTGGGCCAGATCCTCATGCCGCTCGCCCCGCTGGCATCGTCCGCAGTACGGAGCGAGCCTCCAGCCGATCCTGGACCCGGGCATCACTGATCAGCTGTCCATCCCGAAAGACGAGGACACGCTCGGCGTAGCGGGCGATGTCGGGCTCGTGGGTCACGACGACGAGGGTCAGCCCGCCACGATGAAGCTCCTGGAGGATGGCCATGATCCCCACGCTCGTGCGCGTGTCGAGGTTGCCGGTCGGCTCGTCGGCCAGCAGGAGGAGGGGCTCGTTCACGAGCGCGCGAGCGATCGCCACCCTCTGCTGCTCTCCGCCCGAAAGCTGGGCGGGACGATGCGACTCCCGCCCTTCCAGACCGACGGCCCGAAGCTTCGACCGCGCGCGGGCGCGCCGATCGACGGCGGGGACGTCGCCATAGAGGAGCGGAAGCTCCACATTGGCCTCGGCGCTGATCCGCGAGAGGAGATTGAACTGCTGGAACACGAATCCGATGCGCCGGTTCCGGATCCTCGAGAGCTCGTCGTCATCCACGCCGGACACGTCCCGGCCTTCCAGCAGGTACAGCCCCGCGGTGGGCGTATCGAGGCAGCCGAGAATGGTCATGAAGGTCGACTTGCCGGATCCGGAAGGGCCCATGATGGCGACCAGCTCGCCCGCCTCGATGGAGACCGAGACCCCTCGCAATGCGTGCACCACGTGAGTTCCGAGAGAGTAGTCCTTCACGAGATTGCGCACCTCGATCAGCGGCGTGGCCGAAGGCCCCATGGAGATCAGGGAGTGCAAGCCGACTGCCAGAAGAGCCCGGGTAAAATCGCCAGAGAAGGCCGAAGCTTAGGGGACAGGCACGGGATCGCGTCGTTACGGATGGGGCGGATAGCGGGGAGCGGGGACCACAGCTGGGGCGGTTGCGCTCCGATCGGGGTCGAGGAATGGTGCGCAAAGTGGCGATTTCTTGCCTCCCGCTCGTGGCACCTGGGTTGCACCATGAACTTCTCATGGACGCTATCGAGCTTCGCAAGCTGGTGAACGGGCTGGCCCGGGCGGAGAGCCCATCGACGCCGGTCGTGAGCGTGTATCTGAGCACGCGCTGGGCGGACGAGCAGGAGCGCGAGCGTACCCGGATCTTCCTCAAGAACGAGCTTCGACGGGCGCGCCGGTCGGAGGGGCTCCGCGCGCATGCCGCCGACCTCGACTGGCTGGAGACCGAGGGAGCCGCGCTGATCGACCAGGGCCGTTTTCCCGACGCGCACGGTGTGGCACTCTTCGCCTGCCAGGGCCTCTCGCTGCGGGAGGTCGTGGCGGTGCACGCGCCCGTCGAGGATCGCATGGTCGTCGCGACCAGGCCGTTCGTGCTGCCCCTCGCGGCCGCCCTCGCGAGCGTGCCCGCGGCGATCGTCGTGTTCGTGGACACCGGGCATGCGCGCCTGGTCCCGGTCGACGTCACCGGGCCGGGGATGGAAGTCTCGCTGGAACCGGAAGTGCCCGGCCGCCACATCCGTGGGAGCTGGGCGCAGATGGCCCAGGCGCGGTATGAGCGGCACATCCTGGCG
>Ga0335071_10005213_pt1 | contig 13513 bp, 13 predicted proteins | sample Lox_Sample_15_FD_206724 | JGI IMG/M metagenome (GOLD analysis project Ga0335071, IMG submission 206724) | Soil microbial communities from Loxahatchee National Wildlife Refuge, Florida, United States - Lox_Sample_1.5 | ecosystem: Environmental > Terrestrial > Soil > Wetlands | place: USA... | reverse complement strand
GGCAGGGGTGAGGGGGGCAGGGGTGAGTCAGGGGTACGGACCGGGGAGATGGCTGAGATTTTGGAGGATGCGGATGACCAAATTCAGAGAGTGCCGCCGTATCAAAACCGATGGGAAAAAGTGCCATTCGCCTGCCATGCGCGGGTCGGCCTACTGTTACTTCCACTCCTCGCCCCGGCGCCGGCCACCGGCCACCAGACCCTCAGCCGCAAACTCCCCGTGCGAGAACCCCGAACAGCTCATCGACACCTCTCGCATCGGTACCCATGGCGCCATCCATGACGCTCTCACTCAGGTGATCGCCGCGCTCGGCTCCTCCCGAATGACTCCCCGCCGCGCCGCCGTCCTGATTCACGGGCTGCAGGTCGCCGCGCATCAGATCGAGATGCACGGGCCTCTCCCTCCTGAGTTGGAGTGAGATCTTTGGGTGCCCCACCCTGGTTTTGTTAGGGTTGGAAACGGATCCCTTCCCTATTCCCTCTTCTCTGTTCCCTATGCCTTGACCCCCGACCGCTGACAACTGACCCCAGGTCTCAATCGAACACCACTGTCTTGTTCCCGTAGCAGAGGATGCGCCGCTCCAGGTGCCAGCGCACCGCGCGCGACAGCACCATGCGCTCAAGGTCGCGGCCCTTGGCGACAAGATCTTCCACCTGGTCGCGGTGCGAAATGCGGGCCACATCCTGCTCGATGATCGGCCCATCGTCGAGAACCTCGGTGACGTAGTGGCTGGTCGCGCCGATCAGCTTCACGCCGCGCGCGTGCGCCGCGTGATAGGGCCGCGCCCCGGTAAAGGCGGGCAGAAATGAGTGGTGCACGTTGATGATCGCCGCGGGATAGCGCTCCACAAAGGAGGGCGAGAGAACCTGCATATAGCGGGCCAGCACGATGAGATCGATCCCGTGGCGGCCGAGCAATTCCAACTGCCGCGCCTCGGCGCCGGCGCGCGTCTGAGAGCTGACCGGAATGTGCTCGAAGGCTACCCCGTAAAAGGCCGCCAGCCGCTCCACGTCTCGATGGTTTGAGACGATTAACGGAATCTCACAATCGAGCTCGCCCGTCCGCCAGCGGTGCAGAAGGTCAGCCATGCAGTGCAGATATTGCGAGCAGAACAGGGCAACGCGCGGCCGGCGCGCACCCTCGGTAAGCTGCCAACGCATGCCGAGTTCGCCGGCAAGGATAGCGAACCCGGCCCGGAACCGCTCGAGATCGAAGCCGCCGTCGCCGGCCTCGGGGCCTTCCCCGTTGCGGCTGCGGTTCGAGGCTTCACTCGCAGCTTCGCCACTTGCAGGCGCCCCCGTTTCGGAGTCCCTGCCACTGCTCTTGTCCAAATCTCCGCCGGCCGCAAGGCCCCACTCGACGCGCATGAAGAACAGGCCGAGATCGTGGTCCTGGTGCTGGTCGGCATGCAGGATATTCGCGCCATGCTCGTAGAGCAACCCCGCTACGCGCGCCACCAGCCCCTTGCGGTCCGGGCAATGGATCAGTAAAACCGCTGTCTCTTTCATTCTTTCCAGATTACAGCGGCCTGGTGGCTGCCAGCCGGCCAGAAACAGTCAGCTCCGGTGGGCCGCATGCTCAAAAAACAGCGCTGCCCGAGCGGAGCTACTCAGGCCGCCGCATTGCCGCGCGCCTCGATCGGCGCACTCAACTGCTGGCGCAGGCTCCCGGCCAGATCGGCAACGATCTTCAGCCTGCCGGCCACGGCCGCAGGCAGATCGCCGCTGAGAGCCAGCTGCGAATTCAACAGCAGGCCCGCCACCGTGGTCTTCAGTTCCGCTTCGATTGCCGCGGCGGCAGCCCGGCGAGCCAGCATCTGTTCCCGCTCGCGGCGCTGCAGTGCCGCGCGAATCTCCCGGATCAGGCGCGCCGCGCCTGAAACGGCGAAGCTGATCTGCATGGGAATCGCCAGTCCCGCGTGGCTCCAGATCGTTTCAGCCGTGGCCGGATCGCAGTCAGCCACGCTCTCGTCGACCACCACAGCCAGAAACTCGCGCCGTCTGAGCGCCGCCAAAGCCGTCTTGCGCCCCTCCGCCACCTCCACATCCATGCCCAGCTGGGCGCTCATCACATCCGCGCAGTTGCGCGCCCCCTCGATTCCCGTCACCATCAGAATGCTCATCGTTCTGCTCCTCGCCTCCGCATGTTGGTTCTCAGCTCTTAGCTCTTAGCTTTTAGCTGTTGGCTTTTGCGTTTCGCTTTCCGTTCAGATGTTTCCGCTCAGCGTCTACTCTTCGCGCAGCGGATCGGCGATCCCGTATTCCTTCAGCTTGCGGTAGAGAGTGGTTTTGCCGATGCCCAGAAGGCGCGCGGCTTGCAGCTTGTCTCCGTTCAGCACGCGGATCGCGTCCACGATCGCCTGCCGCTCCAGATCGGCCAGTGGCGTAATCTCCGGCGTACCGGCCGTTTCGGCTTCGCCCGCGGGGGCAAGAGCCGTCCTGCGAGCTTCGAGCCCGTTCTGCTGAAGCTGGGTGGGCAGATCTCCCAGGTGCAGCACAGGGCCGGAGGAGAGCGCACAGGCACGTTCCATTGAGTTCTCGAGCTCGCGGACATTGCCCGGCCACTCGTAGCGCAGCATCGTGCGCAGAGCCTCGTCGCTCAGGGTGAACTTCTGGCCTTTCTCGCGGCTCATGCGATCAAGGAAGTGCGCGGCCAGCAGCGGAATGTCCTCGCGCCGGTCCCTCAAAGCGGGCAGTCGCAAATTGACGACATTCAGCCGATAGAAAAGATCCTTGCGGAAGGTGGCTTTTTCGACCATTGCAGCCAGGTCGCGGTTGGTGGCGGCCACAATGCGCGCCCGGATGGGGACCCGATGCGTGGCCCCCACCGGACGAACCTCTTTCTCCTGCAAGGCGCGCAGCAGTTTGGCCTGCAGGTCGAGCGAAAGCTCGCCAATCTCGTCGAGAAAAACCGTTCCCCCCTCGGCAGAAACCAGCAGTCCATCTTTGGAGCGGTTGGCGCCGGTAAAGGCTCCCCTGACGTAGCCGAACAGCTCGCTCTCAATGAGCGTCGGCACCAGGGAACCACAGTCAACAGGCAGAAACGGTTTTTGCGCGTTGGGCCCATAGGCGTGCAGTGTACGCGCCACCAATTCCTTGCCTGTGCCGCTCTCTCCCAGAATCAGCACCGGGTGCGAGCTCTGGGCAACCTTGGAAAGGATGCGGTACAGCTTCTCCATCTCCATCGAGCGGCCAATCATGGCGCCCAGCCCCTGCGAGAGGCGGAGCCGCTCCCGGAGCTGGCGCGCCGCCGTGTCGGTCGTATGGTTCTGCGCGGCCCGGTCCAGCACCGTCGAAAGCTCGTCCATGGCGAAGGGCTTTGTGAGGTAATCGGAAGCCCCGCAGCGCATCGCCTCCACGGCCGCGTTCACCGAGTTCGAGGCGGTCATGGCGATCACCGAGGTCTCCGGGTAGAGCAGCTTGACCTCGCTGACCAGTTCCAGCCCCTGATTCGACCCGGCTGGCAGATTGACCAGCAGGATGTCGGCGGCATGACCGCGAAGCAGGCTGCGGGCCTGGGCCGGATCAGCCGTCGAATCCACCGCGTATCCAAGGCTCGAGGCAATTTCGGCGCAGGCAAGCCGCACCGCGGCGTCAGCATCGACCACGAGCACGTAAAGGCGTGCCGCAGACTCGGCCATGGGGGGAACAATTTCCATCTCTCTCGCTTTGAAGACTGTCTCCAGCATTGTATTCGCCTCCGACTCACTCAGGTCAATTCCGGTTCAAGCCCACGCCACGGGCAGCTCGATTTCAAAGCGCGCGCCGCCCCGCGGGCGGTTAGAAGCCGTAATGTTTCCGCCAGCCGCTTCGACGATCGAGCGGCAGACGGCCAGGCCCAGTCCCTTGTGAGAAACCGGCCACGCGCCTTTGGCGCGGACTTCCGGATCGTGAGTTGTAAACCCGGATTCGAAGATTTTTTCGAGCGAGCCCTCGCGGATTCCGCTTCCGGTATCCTCAATCGTCAGTGCCAGGCAGTTCCTGCCCGTTGCATCCTTGCGCTCGCGCAGAATGATCTCGATTCGCCCGCCGAAAGGCATGGCTTCAGCCGAATTTTTCACCAGGTTCACAAGAAGCCGGATCAGATCGGTCGCTGTCAGTCTCACTGGGCGCTGACCGCCTTTGACGTTCAATGTGAGCGCGATCTCCGGGCCGGCGAGAGTCGAAAGCAGATTGCGGCTGGCGACGAGCTCCTGGGATAAATTGCCGACTGGCTCGGGAACCATCACCTCGCGAACGGGATTTCGCCCGGCCAGCGCTCCCGCAGCGGAGATGGATTGCTCGCTGGCCGGTAGAGCGTCCATCTGCTCCATCCCGGCGCGCGCATCGAGGGCCGATAATTTCTCCACCATTCTCCGGCTGGCGGCGGCCACCAGCCGCAACTCGCCCCCATAACGCACGAACGGGGCAGCCAACACTCCAGGTTGCTCCAGCAGATCGCAATAGAGCCCCAGGGCTGCCACCATGTTGCGCGCATCGTGAGCCACCCCGGCTAGACTTTCACCCTGGTTGACCGAGGCGGCCATCTCCACCCCTGCTTCCAGGCATCCGCCACTCGCTCCGTCTCTTTCCGTTTTCTGCACTTTTGCCGCTGTTCGCCACATCATCTTGTCACTTCCTTCCGTTTCCCGGGTTTCAGGTGGTTGGTTTCCGGGTGCTCGTCCCATCATTGGCTTACTGCTGGTTGCTGTATCGGTTGTCCTGTTCTGATACACGTCATGTGCCAAACCTGGACAGATTCTCTAAGCTCCTGATAAGGGAAGGGATCACACCTCCTGCATCTGACCCGGAGAATCTTCTGCGCTCCCTCACTCGGTTCCAATTCGGGACGAAGGATCGGTCTCGATCATCGGTAAACAGCACATAAAAAATAGCTTGTATGCAATCTTCCCGTTTTCGACCTGATACGTTACGCTTTCCCGTTCTGAAACTCGCCTGCCGGGCCTTTCCCGCTCCCGTACAATCCCCCTATGAACACCCCCTCTTTCTTTCGGCCCGGCGGCCGCGCCGCTCACGAGCTTCGCCCCCTGTCTTTCACGCCTGGTTTTGTTCAAACCGCCGAAGGATCGGTCCTGGTCTCGGCCGGGAACACCCGCGTTCTCTGCTGCGCTACTGTGGAGCAGGGCGTACCCGGGTGGCTCCGCAATTCAGGCCGGGGCTGGGTGACCGCCGAGTACTCCATGCTGCCCCGCGCGACCCTGACGCGTACCCCGCGCGAGAGCGAGCGTGGAAAGATCGGCGGACGCACTCACGAGATCCAGCGTCTGATCGGCCGCAGCCTGCGATCGGTGGTGGACATGAACGCGCTTGGCGAAAGAACAGTCATCCTCGACTGCGATGTCCTGCAGGCCGACGGCGGAACGCGCACGGCCGCCATCACCGGAGCCACCGTGGCTCTCTCGTTCGCTCTCGATGCGCTGGTCGCCGCAGGAAGCCTCCCGCGCTCGCCGCTCCGGCAACTGGTCGCCGCCACCTCGGTTGGCATAGTGGGGGGAGTTCCGTTGCTCGATCTCTGCTACGAGGAGGACTCGCAGGCCGAGGTGGACATGAATGTGGTGATGACCGCCGACGGCGGCCTGGTCGAGACCCAGGCCACGGCCGAGAGGGGCACTTTTTCCCGCGCCCAGCTCGCCGAGCTGCTGGACCTGGCCTCGAAGGGACTCATTGAGATTTTCAAGGCGCAGCGGGCCTGTCTGGAAGCTCGCAGTTGATCGTTCTCAGTTCTCGGTGCTCAGTTGGCAGTCATCAGTTGCCGGTGCGGAATTCGCCGCTCGCGGTTTCTGCTGTGAACGGTGAACTAAGAACTGAGAACTTTCCTGCGAACTGTGAACCTAGAGTCGAGGACTCGTGGCATCCCTTCCCTCCTGGATTGAATCTCTTCCACCGGGAGAGCGCGAGTGTTTCTCCGCCTCCGGAAGGAGAGATTCCGTGCCGACCCAAAAAACTTCACCTGCCCACGACGCATCCCTTCGCGAACATCTGGTCAACCTGCTGAACGGCGGTCAGGCGCACGCGACCTTCGACGCCGCCGTGAAAAACCTTCCCCCCGCGGTGCGCGGCAATCGGCCCAAAGGCGCCGAACACTCCCCGTGGGAGGTTCTGGAGCACCTGCGCATTGCCCAGTCCGACATTCTGGAGTTTTCACGCGACCCTCGCCACCGTTCCCCGGAGTGGCCAGGCGGCTATTGGCCGGCAACGCCCGCGCCGCCCGATGAAAAGGCCTGGGAGAGGAGCGTTCGCGCCTTTCGCCGGGACCGAAAAGCGCTTTGCGAACTGGTTTGGAGCCCCACGACCGATCTCTATGCGCCCATCGCCCACGGTGAAGGACAGACGATTTTGAGAGAAACCCTGCTTGCCGCCGATCACAATGCCTATCATTTGGGCGAACTGGTGCTTCTCCGCCGCATGATCGGCGCGTGGCAATAACAGGTTTCAGGTTCCAGGTTGCAGGTTCCCTTGTTCCCTGATCCCTGTCCCGCTTCTCACTCTCTGCTACGATTAGGAGGAATGCGGCTTCCGCTCCCCGGGCGAGCGTTTTCCCCTCTCGGCTTCAAAATGGAGGGCCCCGAGCCTCGAGAAAGCCGAGCGAGCGGATGCATCGAACTCGCAATCAGTTAAAAAGGAGAATTCTTCATGCCACTCGTTTCCATGCGGCAACTCCTCGACGAAGCCGCCAAGGGCAGCTACGGCGTCGGCGCTTTCAACGTCAATGATATGGAGCAGATTCAGGCCATCATGATGGCGGCCAAGGAGACCAAATCTCCGGTCATCGTGCAGGCCAGCCGCGGCGCCCGCAAGTTCGCCGAAGATCTTTATCTCTTCCGCCTGATCCAGGCCGCCGCCGAGCTGAACCCCGAGATTCCCATCGCCATGCACCAGGATCACGGCAACAGCTTTGAGACCTGCAAGAGCGCCATCAATCTTGGCTATACAAGCGTGATGATGGACGGCTCGCTCCAGGAGGACGGGAAGACTCCGACGTCATTTGAGGAGAACGTGGAGATCACGCGCCGCGTGGTCGATTTCGCTCATGAGAGGGGCGTTACGGTGGAAGGCGAGATTGGCGTGCTGGGCGGAGTCGAAGACGGTCACGGGGCCGGCGGCTCAGGCCTCGAGCACGTCACTGACCCCGATCAGGCCGTTGAGTTCGCCGAGCGCACAGGCGTGGATGCACTGGCGATCGCCATCGGCACCAGCCACGGCGCTTACAAATTCACCAAAAAGCCCGACGGCTCCGTGCTGAAGATGGACGTGCTGATCGCGATCCACAAACGGCTGCCCAACACCCACCTGGTCATGCACGGCTCCAGCTCCGTCCCCAAGGAACTGCAGGACATCATCAACCAGTACGGCGGCAACCTGAAGCCCACGTGGGGCGTGCCGGTCGAGGAGATCCAGCTCGGCATTCGCAACGGAGTTCGCAAGATCAACGTGGACACAGACAACCGCCTCGCCATGACCGGCGCCATCCGCAAGGTCTTCGCCGAGTCACCGGAGAAGTTCGATCCGCGCGACTACCTGAAGCCGGCCCGCGAGGCCATGGCCAAGGTTGTTGCCGAGCGCATGAAGCAGTTTGGCCAGGCCGGCCACGCCGGCGATTACCAGCCGCTCCCCATCGAGGCCATTGCGCGCGGTTACAAGGATGGCACGCTCTCCACAAAACCTCAGGTGGCTTCGCGCTGAAGAACCCCAAGACGCAAAGGACCGGTTCGCATGAAGGCGAACCGGCCCTTTCAATTCCATCGACGCGCTGACAACGAGGCGATATCATCCGCCAGGCTGGCGGGTGCTCCCGTAGCTAGAGAGCCGCCGAGTCTTCTTCCTCGATCTCCTCTTCGCACCGGACTCTGATTTTTCTGCGCTTGATTTCTTTCGGGAGCTGGACGCTCCGCTCCACCGACTGCAGCGTTGCCATCGCCTGAGATACGCCGAAGGTCATCGCGATCTCATCGATTGCTCCATAGTACTGCTGGCGCAGGAGATCGAGTTCGGCTTGCAGGTCCTCGCGGCGTTCATCACTTTCTGTTTCCTGGGCTTCCCACCGCGCGGTCAGAAGAATGGCAAACCAGAGGCCGCTCAGCTCTTCTCTTCTCGCTAAGAGAGATTTCTCTTCCTTTTCGCGGGCGCACCCTGCGGAAGAGAGAAAAGAAATCGAGTCGAACGTGGCCATGGACATACAAGTCCTCCCGGACCGGACTCTCCCATGGGATCTTCCTCCACCGCTCGTGCGCAAAGAGGCCGGGATTTGAAATGACTGGTGAAACCCAACCCTTCCCTGGATTCTGTTTGGATTTTGCGCCTGTCAATTTGCGCTCGCAGTGATTTAAATCACTCAATTGGTTACAGCGGCCACATTTGTGTTTCCATTCCTTCGCTGTTCGATTCTGCCGATATGCAATTCATCCTGCGTGCGAAAAGCATCGCCCTCCGCAATCGCACCTAACAGGCACACTATCTGACCGCCAGTACTTTGACCCCATCGTGTGGAGTGGCCTCACTGATGTAGCCGACAGCACCCTGCGTTTGCGCCACGTACGTTACCATCTCCGCTTCGCTCCCCAGCGTCTTCGGCATTGTCGCCTGCCCGGAGAAAACCCTTTGGCGCCAGTCGATCAGCAGAGCGGTTTCGCTCGTTCCCAACTCATCGGCCACAAATTTGGTGTGTGTGGCGCCCTCTTTGAGCAGCACGGGCTTTACGCGCGTGCCGTCTTTCAGATTGAACGTCGCTCCTGTAAACACGCTGCGAAGCTCGCTTCGCGAGATGGAATCGGCCTTGATCTCCGGATTGGCAACCACCAACAGCTGTGCGTGCAGGCCGAGGGTCCATACCCAGATCGCGACCAGCACCGAAAACGTACGCGGAGGAATCTTCACAGGTCCTTCTCCTCTATTGAGACTTAAAATGTGAACCCCAGCTTGGCCACTGTTGCATTGGTGCGTGGCTGAAGGCCGTTGGGGTTGTCGAAACCGTAGAATCCCACGCCGTTTCCGTCAATGAAATGCCCTTCCACCTTCAGATAGAAACTGCTGTTGAAGTCGTACCTGCCCGACGCCACCCAGTCGCGGAAATAGTTCCCCGGATCGGAAGTGTCGTTGCCCGAGGCATCAACGTAATGCGTGTAGTAGGCGCCTGCCTGCAGCTTGTCTGTAATGCGATAGCCGCCCATCACAAACCAGGCGCGCTCGTCCGACGTATCGATCTCCGGCGCCGATCCGGTTTCGGTTGAAACATCGTACTCCACCAACTTTGCGTACTGCCCTGAGGCGAATAACTTCCCGCGCCTGTACTCCGCGTAACCGGTTGGCCAGTAGGCGGTGGGTTGTTGAAAGGTGCCGTTTATGAGGTTTCCCTTGGCGTTGTAAGCCATCAGCGATCCGCCGACCTTGAACCCTGTGACCGGCGTCATCCAGCGCAGATCGAACCCCGGCGTTTTGCCCCCCGGAGGGCTTTTGAACGACTCTCCTTCCTCAGTGAAATCTTCCATGACCCCGTCGTTCGAGGCTTCATAGTAGCTGCCGTAATAGGCGCTGTAGCTGGCTTCACCCAGCTTGCGGCCCAGGTACACGCTTCCGTAGACTTCCGCGCCCAGTTGCGACAAATCCGTTGCCCGCCAGTCCACCGCGTAGATCGGTTCCGGCAACAGCGACCACAGATAGCCCGGATCGTAATCTTGCGTGTCGTTGTACAGGCCCCAGCGGATTTTCACTTTTCCGGCGCGCACGCCCAGCCATGGCTTGACGGTGTAATCTCCCAGCGCCCAGTCAACACTGACCTGGTCTCCGCCAAAGGCGCCCAGCCGCGTGTAGTGAAACTGCACCCCCACGCGCAGCTGATCGCTCACCTGATCGTTGATGTTCAGCGCCGCCTCGGTCCACGCCACGCTCAACGAGCGCGAGTCCATCCCGAGATAGTTGTTATTACTGCTGGCCACAACCGCCTGAGTCGCGAACCCGTGAAACTGCAGGTTTTCCAGCCCTTCACCGCTTTGCGCAAATGCCGTTGCCGTCCATCCCGCAGCGATCAAGGCTGCAAGTACACGCCCCTTCATGGTTCCCCTCAAAGAGTCCCGTTTCACTCAGGCCCGCATCGATCGGCGGCGACAATCGTCCTTATGAGCCCGGCGTATTCCGCGCCCACACCAGTGCCTTCGTGCCCGAAGTCGGGGACATCTGGTGCATATATCGCCTGAATCTCGGAATTCGTTACGGAAATCGGGGAGGAATGATCGCCCGGCCATTGCGGAGGCGCTGCACGGGGCTATTCGGGACGCCTCATCACTCGATGAGTCGAAGTGCAAGGTCCAATCGATGCGGATTTATTGGTGCGGGATGCAGAAAGGCCGTCCGACGATGCGGACGGCCTTTCCGATGAGGAGAGAACCAAGGCTGAGTAAGCGCTATTCCTTGAGGGCTGAAGCCCCTCGCGTCACTGTGTGGCAGAAACTCTCGTCTCTGAACCTGACCCAAATCTTCCCTGAATTCTGGAATGATTCTGCCAAAGCCACGGCCTCCACGCAGTGATCCATGTCACACGTCACGTCGGATCACTGCATCGATGCATACGATTCTGGTCACCGAGATTTGAACACCAAAGTCTAAGTAGCACGAGAACAAAGGTTTCTTATCTGCTGCAAAAAGCGTGACTCAAGTCACTTGCTCCGGGACTCCGGCTCAACATAATAGTCTTATAGCCCCCGGGCCCTATATGAAACCTCTCCTGGTAGCATTTCTCTGCTCTCTTGGTTTGCCTTGCACCGCGCAAAACCTCGCCTCCTACTTCCAGACCATGAAGACTTCGTACGCGGCTTCGGGAACGATCGTAGTCGTCGACGATCGCACGATTCTCATTGAGCCCCGGATGCCAAGTCCGGTTTGCGCCTTGCCTGTCAACAAAGGCGGCAAGACCACCTGGTCTTACTATGCGTTCCCACTCGCATCCGTCGTTTTGCCGCTGGCCGCGGTCGATGAGAGCCTCATCTCGGAAGATCTGGTCTTCACGAATCCCGATGCCCAGAAGGAGTACAAGCCAGGAGATTCGGGCGACACGACCATGGTCGTTATCGCAAGCGTGCCGGGCAAGCAGTTTCACACCATGATCTACGACCGCGAAAAGCTCGCAAGCCTTGGTCCTGGTCCCCACTCCAGTTCGGAATACGGACAAGGCCCTGACGACACGGAAGCTTTTGGGCTTACATTCAGCGATCGCGCGCAGGCCCAGGCCTTCGAAGTTGCGCTCAAGGATGCGGTGCTCCTGTCCAAGGCACAGGCCAGGAGATAGAATCCTTTCGCGAGACGGTCGCCCGGCCCTCTTCGGCCTTGTAATGCTGGAGCGTGCTTTGCCGGCTCGGCGGCAGCTCCAATCTTGTCGTCATTCCGGTTCTGCGTCTGAATGCTTCAGTCCCTTGGTCCCTGTTCGCTCTTTCCTCGTCCCCTGCCTTTAAAATGAGAACAGAAAACGCCATCGGAAACGGTGAGAGATGAGCCCAATGACACGTGTTGAGTTGTTCGACACCAGCCTGAGAGACGGCCTGCAGCAGCCGGGTCTCGAGATCTCCGTTCCGAACGCTGTTTTGCTGCTGAAGCGGATGGCGTCGTTCGGCGTCGCCTATGCTGAGATCGGCTTTGCCGGCGCAAATCACTTTGTTGACGACCTCACGCGAACCCTTGAACAGGTGGAAACGCCGGGCATGAAGCTGGCCCTCTTCGGGCGCACCCGCGGCCGCGGCCTTCGTGTCGAGGATTGGCCAGATGTGCAGTTCATCCTGGAGCGCCGAAAACGCATTCCGGTGGCCGTCATCGTTGTCAAATCGCGCCTGCTGGACGTGGAGCAGTCGCTCGAGACCACGCCGGAAGAGAACTTGAGGATGGCCTGGGAGACAATCGATTGCCTCCAGCAGCATGGCATGGAAGTGATCGTGGACCTGGAGCATGCCATGGACGCGGCCTGCGGCCGCCGGGAGTGCGGTGCGCGCGCCGACGCCGGTTTCGCACGCCGCAGTGTGGAGCACTTCACCGAGATCTCCGAGCAATGCGTGCGGCAGCAGATCAGCCGCATCGTGGTCTGCGATACGAACGGCGGCGCCAGCCCCGAAGAGGTGGAGCAGGTGATCGGCGGGCTGGTACGCAAGTTCCCGAATGCCCGATTCGGCTTTCATGGCCACACCGACCGCGGCCTGGGAGAAGCCAATACCCGCACCGCGATCCTCAGTGGCGCGACCCACGTGCAGGGGACGCTGCTGGGCACCGGCGAGCGCTGCGGAAACGTGAATCTCACCACGGTCGTGGGCGGAATGCAGCTCAGAGGAGAAGCCGAGTTCGTGCTGCAGGAGGCGCTGAAGGGGCTCACCGGCCTGGCTCATTCCGGCTACGCCGCCTTCGGGCTCGAAGCACCTCACGGGGCGCCGATCGTAGGCGCAGGCGCTTTCAGCACCTGGGCTGGTATGCACGGCTCCAGCGAGCGGAAAAACCCCGGCGCTTACCTGTGGTGCGATCCCGAGCGCGTGGGCGCAGTTCCCTCCATTGGCGTGAATGCGCAGTCAGGCCGGGCCAACATCATGCTCCTCAGCGAGCAGATTGGCGTGCCTCTGGACTCCGCCCAGGCGCAGTCACTGATGGACTCGAATCTCGCCTTGATCGAGGGTGGAGGCTTTACGGCGAGCGAGGTCAGCTTCCGGCTGGCCTGCATGAGGACCCTCGGAACCCTGCCCAACTGGTTCGGCGTCAAAAGCTGGCGGGTGTTCGATGAATCCGACGAAGTCGGCGGCCGTTTTGTTCAGGCCTTCATGACGCTGACCGTCGGCGACAGCAAAATAGCCACCACGCGCGCCGAGGGCGCCGGACCGGTGGACGCGCTCACCAAGGCGATGCGGCGCGAGCTTGAAAAATCGCACCCGGTCCTCAGCGAGATGCACCTGGGAACCTTCTCCGTGGCGGCGCTCGACGTGAAGGTTCACGACACGGCAGCCTACGTTCGCGTGACCGTCAGCTTCAATGCCGCCGGCCAGGAGCCGTGGATCACGGCCGGCGTATCAAGCGACCTGAACCAGGCCGCGCTTATGGCGATCGTCGACGGCTTCCATTATTGGTTGTTGATGAAGGGCGCGGGCGCCGAGTCTTGAAATACCCGCGGACGTTAACCTGCCCGACTTGCTCTCTTCCGCGCAGCGGACGCTAACGCGCTGAGTCTTGAGAGGCTTCGCCCCCTCAACCGCCACAACCGCTCAAGAACTCGCCGATGTGCCGCGCCACAACTTCGGGCGCTCTGCGCATGGCTGAGTGGTCGAGACCGCGCAGCAGTTCCACGCGCACATTTGGCAGCACCGGCGCCAGGGCGCGCGATGCATCCCGCAACGGGTGTTCCGGGCTGTTTTCGCCCACCAGCATGAGCGTGGGGCAAGTAACGGCGCGATAGCGCTCGACGTCCCGAGGCAGTGCATCCACAGCCACGAGTTCACGCACCCAGGTGGGAGCCAGATGGCAGAGGCGCGACCAGCCACGCGCGTGGCGAATCTGGG
>Ga0335071_10005212_pt1 | contig 13514 bp, 11 predicted proteins | sample Lox_Sample_15_FD_206724 | JGI IMG/M metagenome (GOLD analysis project Ga0335071, IMG submission 206724) | Soil microbial communities from Loxahatchee National Wildlife Refuge, Florida, United States - Lox_Sample_1.5 | ecosystem: Environmental > Terrestrial > Soil > Wetlands | place: USA... | reverse complement strand
GCTCACCCGCTCGGCCAGCTCGGCCGGCAGCTCCTTGCGTACGTCGTCGACGTCGCCGGGACCGGCGACCACGAGCTGCACCTCGGGCGCGCCGGCCACGATGGCGGGAAGCGCCTCGAGCAGCACTTGCAGGCCCTTGCGCGGCTCGTCGATGCGGCCGAGGAACCCGATCCGCGAACCGGACGTGCCCGGCAGGTCGTCGAACGGCTTGGCCCCGCGGAAGGCGTCGACGTCGACGCCGTTCGGCACCAGGACGGCATCGACGCCGAGGTGCTCGACGAGGGTGCGGCGCGCGTACTCGCTGACCGCGATCCGGGCGCTCACCTTCTCCAGCGCGGTGTTGAGGATGCCGCCGGCCGCCACCAGGCCACGGGACCGGACCGCGCTCATGTGGAAGGTCGCCACGATCGGTCCGATCGCCGCCCAGCACGCGAGCACCCCGAGGCTCGGTGACGTCGGCTCGTGCACGTGCAGGACGTCGAAGTCGCCCTCGCGGATCCAACGGCGGACGCGGTTCGCCGAGACCGGCCCGAACAGCAGCCGCGCGACCGAGCCGTTGTAGGGCACGGGGACGGCGCGCCCGGCGGGGACGACGTAGGGCGGCAAGGCCTCGTCGTCGTCCGCCGGCGCCAGGACCGACACCTCGTGGCCGGTCCGGGTCAGCTCCTCGGCCAGGTCGCGGACGTGGCTCTGGACACCTCCGGGGACGTCGAAGGAGTACGGGCAGACCAGGCCGACCCTCATGCCGCCCCCTCCCGCTTCCGAACCGCGATGTCGGCCTCCCACAACGGCTGGAGCATGTGCCAGTCGGCGGGGTGCTCGGCGATGGCCGTCTCGAACACCGACGCCACCGCCTGGGTCGCCGCGGCGACCCGCTGCTGCCGGTCGCCCTCCGTCGGCGGCAGCACCTGCGGGTGGATGCAGCCGACCGTACGGTCCCCGTCCACCCACAGCGAGACCGGGAAGAGCACCGCTCCGGTCGCGACCGCCAGCGCGGCCGGCCCGCCCGGCATCTTGGCCTGCTCCCCGAAGAACGACACGGCCAGGCCGGAGCTGGTCAGGTCCCGGTCGGCGACCAGGCACACCAGCCGGCCCTGGCGCAGCCGTTCCAGCAGGGTCCGGAACGGGGGTACGTCCCCAGTGAGGGCGAGCACCTCCATGCCCAGCGAGCGGCGGTAGTCGACGAAACGGTCGAAGAGCGCCTCCGGCTTCAGCCGCTCGACGACGGTGGTGGGCGGCGCGTGCGCGTAGTTCACCCACGCGCCGGCGAGGTCCCAGTTGCCCATGTGCGGCAGGGCACACACGACACCGCGCCCGGAGGTGATCGCCGCGGCGAGCCGATCCTCGCCCTCGACCAGCTGGAAGCGGTGGGGCAGCTCACGCTTCGCGATGGTCGGCAGGCGGAAGGCCTCGAGCCAGTAGCGCAGGTAGCGACGCAGTCCCTCGTGGACGACCTGCTCCAGCTCCTCGGGTGTCGCCGCGGGCAGCACGCGCCGGAGGTTGCGCCGCAGCTGGCGTACTGCCTTGCCGTCCCGCTCGTACGTCCGGTCGGCGACGGAGCGGAACAGCGACGCCGCGACCGGCTCCGGCATCCAGCGGATCGCTGCCCAGCCCGAGGCGTAGCCCGCGTCGGCCAGCATCCCGGTGACGGTGTCCGGTCCCACGCTCATGCCTCCGAGGCGCGGACTTGCGTCCGCACGGTCCAGATGCGCTGGACCGCAGTGACGGCACTGGCGATCGCGACCACCCACAGCGAGACCGCCTGGACGTAGGGCACGCCGAAGCCGTCCAGGCCAGTGCCGATGAGGGCGATCACCAGGCGTTCGGAGCGTTCGAAGAACCCGACGTCGGCGTTGCGGCCGAGGCTCTCCGCGCGGGCCTTGGCGTACGGGACGACCGCACTGCCCACCAGGCAGGCGACGGTCACGCCCGCGAGCACGACCTGGTCGCCATCCCCGGCGAACCACCAGAGCAGGCCCGCGAACACGCAGCAGTCGGCGATGCGGTCCATGGTGGAGTCGAGGAAGGCGCCCCAGGTGCTCGGGCGACCCTGCAGACGCGCCATCGTCCCGTCGAGGGTGTCGGAGAACACGAAGGCGGTGATGATCAGCGTGCCCGCGACGAACTTCCCCCGCGGATAGAACGCCAGCGCGGCCGCGCTGACGCCGAGCGTGCCGATGACCGTGATGACGTCTGGGGACACCCCGAGGCGCAGCAGGAGGCGGGCCACCGGGGTCAGCAGGCGGTTGAAGAACGCCTTGGCGTACCGGGCCAGCACGCGGGGCAGCCTAGCCAGGAGTTGGGCCAGCCCCTGAGATTGGCGCTCGCCAGACGCTCGTACCCGCATCCCGTACCGGCCGGAGCAGGGACGACGCGAGCGGTAAGGCCAGCCACCCTTGCGCCCGCTGCCCGCCGGGAGCACAGTCTCGGGGATCCGACGCTGCGGGCTTCGCGACGAAGCGGGCCCGGAAGGAGGCCACCGTGTCCCGTCCCAACACTCCCGGCCAGTCCCCCTCGGCAGGCGCCGGCAGGGCACCTGTGGCCGACCGCCCGGAGCGCATCCGCAACGTCGTGCTGGTCGGCCACACCGGAGCGGGGAAGACCACCCTGATCGAGGCCCTGCTCGTGGCGACCGGGACGATCTCTCGGGCCGGTCGCGTCGAGGACGGCACGACGGTCAGCGACTTCGACGAGGCGGAGCAGCGCCAGCAGCGCTCCGTCTCCCTCGCCATCGCGCCGCTCGAGCACGACGGCACCAAGGTGAACCTGCTGGACACCCCCGGCTACGCCGACTTCGTGGGCGACCTGCGAGCCGGACTCCGCGCCGCTGACGCCGCGCTGTTCGTCGTCTCCGCCGTGGACGGCATCGACGGCAGCACGCGGCTGCTGTGGGAGGAGTGCGCCGCGGTCGGCATGCCCCGCGCCGTCGTGGTCACCAAGCTCGACAAGGAACGCGCCGACTTCGACGAGACGGTGGCGGTCTGCCAGCGGGTCTTCGGGGACGGCGTCCTGCCCCTGTACCTGCCGCTCGCGGCGGACGACGGGACGCCGGCCGGGCTGATCGGGCTGCTGTCCCAGCAGGTCTACGACTACTCCGACGGACGACGTACCCAGCGCGACCCCGACCCCGAGCACTTGCCGCTCATCGAGGGCGCGAGGAACGCCCTCATCGAGGGGATCATCGCGGAGTCCGAGGACGAGACCCTCATGGACCGCTACCTGTCGGGCGAGGCGATCGACGTCGAGGTGCTCATCGAGGACCTGGAGAAGGCCGTCGCCCGCGGCTCGTTCTACCCGGTGCTGGCGGCCGCCAGCCCGACCGGCCTTGGGGCCGCCGAGCTGCTGGAGCTGATGACCCGGGCCTTCCCCTCGCCCCTGGAGCACGAGCTGCCCGCGGTCACCTCACCGGACGGGCGTCCGAAGGGGCCACTTATGTGCGACCCGGCCGGCCCGCTCGTCGCCGAGGTGGTCAAGACCACCAGCGACCCCTATGTCGGGCGCCTGTCCCTCGTGCGGGTGTTCAGCGGGACCCTGCGCCCCGACGCCGTCGTGCACGTCAGCGGCCACGGGATGGCCTCCCGCGGGCACGAGGACCACGACGTCGACGAGCGGATCGGCGCGCTGTCCATCCCCCTGGGCAAGGCGCAGCGGACGGCGGCGCAGGCGGTGGCGGGCGACATCGTCGCCATCGCCAAGCTCTCCCGCGCGGAGACCGGCGACACCCTGTCCGGCAAGGACGACCCCATGCTCATCGAGCCTTGGGTGATGCCCGACCCGCTGCTGCCCGTGGCCATCGTGGCCCACTCCAAGGCCGACGAGGACAAGCTGTCCCAGGGTCTGTCGCGCCTGGTCGCCGAGGACCCCACGCTGCGGCTCGACCAGAACCCCGAGACCCACCAGCTGGTGCTGTGGTGCATGGGCGAGGCCCACGTGGACGTCCTGCTCGACCGGCTGCGCACCCGCTACGGCGTCGCCGTCGACTCCGTGCCCCTGCGGGTGTCGCTGCGCGAGACCTTCGCGAGCGTGGCCAAGGGCCACGGGCGGCACGTCAAGCAGTCCGGCGGGCACGGCCAGTACGCCGTCTGCGACATCGAGGTCGAGCCGCTGCCCGAGGGCGGCGGCTTCGAGTTCGTCGACAAGGTCGTCGGGGGCGCCGTACCGCGCCAGTTCATCCCCTCCGTCGAGAAGGGCGTCCGCGCCCAGATGGAGCGCGGTGTCGCGGCGGGCTACCCCGTGGTCGACATCCGGGTGACGCTCGTGGACGGCAAGGCGCACTCGGTCGACTCCTCGGACATGGCCTTTCAGACCGCGGGGGCCCTGGCCCTCAAGGAGGCGGCGAAGTCCACGACGGTCAACCTGCTGGAGCCGGTCGACGAGCTCAAGGTGATGGTGTCCGACGAGTACGTCGGCGCCGTCATGAGCGACCTGTCGGGGCGGCGCGGGCGCGTCGTGGGCACCGAGCCGGTCGGCTCCGGGCGGACGTTGGTCAACGCGGAGGTACCGCAGCTCGAGGTGACCCGTTACGCCGTCGACCTGCGCTCGATCTCGCACGGCACGGGCACGTTCTCGCGGACGTACGTGCGCCACGAGCCCATGCCTGCGCACCTCGTCAGCAAGGTCATCAGCGACGCCGCCGACTCCTGACCCCCCAGGTCTCCCTCCCCGCGGAACCGCCTCCCGCGGAACCGCCTCCCGCGGAATCCGCCTCCCCGCGGAATCCGCCTCCCCCGAGCCTTCCTCTGCAGAAGTCCCTTTCGTCCCTTTTCCGGCGACGCGAAACCGGACAAATGGGACTTCTGCCGGGCTGTCTTCTGCAGAAGTCCCATTTGTCCCCTCCCCGGGCGAGGCGAAACCGGACAAATGGGACTTCTGCAGGGGCTCGCCGAGCTGTGGCTGGACCGCGGGGTACGCCCGCTGGCGGCGAGCGTCAGGCGCTGGGCCAGTCGCCGCGAGCGTCAGGCGCGGAGGCGGCGGACATCAGCCGCGGGGTACGCCCGCTGGCGGCGGACATCAGCCGCGGGGTACGGCCGCTGGCCGGGAGCGTCAGGCGTGGGGCCAGGCGGCGGCGAGCAGGTCCCTCGTCTCCTCCAGCAGCTGCGGCATGATCTTGGTCCCCGACAGGACCGTCATGTAGTTGGAGTCCCCGGACCAGCGCGGGACGACGTGCTGGTGGAGGTGCTCGGACAGCGACCCGCCGGCGACCCCGCCGAGGTTGAGGCCGACGTTGAAGGCGTGCGGGCGGCTGACCGCCTTGACGGTGGCGACCGCATGCCGGGTGAACTCCCAGAGCTCGGCCAGCTCCGGCTGGGTCAGGTCCTGGAGGTCCCCGACGTGGCGGTAGGTCACGACCATGAGGTGCCCCGGGTTGTACGGGTGCAGGTTGAGCACCGCGTAGACCTGCTCCCCGCGCGCCACGACGAGCGACTCCCCGGGGGGCAGGCTCGGGATGGTGTCGAACGGGCAGCCGGTGCCCTCGGTGTCGTTGCCGCCGCGGATGTACTGCATCCGGTGCGGCGCCCACAGGCGCTCGAGGGCGTCGCTCACCGGGCTCAGACCTGCACGCGGCGCTGGATCGCGTCGACGATCTCGGCGATCGCCTCCTCGACGGGGACGCCGTTCTTCTGCTCGCCGTCGCGGTAGCGGAACGAGACCGCACCCTTGGCGGCGTCCTCGTCGCCGGCGATGAGCATGTACGGCACCTTGGCACGCTGCGCGTTGCGGATCTTCTTCTGCATGCGGTCGTCGGAGGCGTCCACCTCGGCCCGTACGCCGCGCGCGGCCAGCCGCTCCACCACGTCACGCAGGTACGGCACGTGCGCGTCGGTGACCGGGATGCCGACGGCCTGCACCGGCGCGAGCCAAGGCGGGAACGCGCCGGCGTAGTGCTCGAGCAGGACCGCGAAGAAGCGCTCGATGGAGCCGAACAGCGCGCGGTGGATCATGACGGGCTGCTGGCGCGAGCCGTCGGCGGCCTGGTACTCCAGCTCGAAGCGCTTCGGCTGGTTGAAGTCGACCTGGATCGTCGACATCTGCCAGGTACGTCCGATGGCGTCGCGTGCCTGCACCGAGATCTTCGGACCGTAGAAGGCGGCCCCCCCGGGGTCCGGGACGAGGTCGAGACCGGAGCGCTGGGCCGCCTCCTCCAGGGCGGCGGTCGCCTCCGCCCAGTCCTCGTCGGTGCCGATCGACTTCGCCGGGTCACGGGTGGACAGCTCGAGGTAGAAGTCGTCGAGGCCGTAGTCGCGCAGCAGGTCGAGGACGAAGCCGAGGAGGCTTCGCAGCTCGTCGGGCATCTGCTCACGGGTGCAGTAGATGTGCGCGTCATCCTGGGTCATGCCACGTACCCGGGTCAGGCCGTGCACCACCCCTGACTTCTCATAGCGGTAGACGCTGCCGAACTCGAACAGCCGCAGCGGCAGCTCCCGGTAGGACCGCCCCCGCGCCCGGAAGATGAGGTTGTGGAACGGGCAGTTCATCGGCTTGAGGTAGTAGTCCTGCCCCTGCCGTCGAAGCACGCCGTCCGCGTCGCGCTCCTCGTCCAGGTGCATCGGGGGGAACATCCCGTCCGCGTACCACTCGAGGTGGCCCGAGGTCTCGAACAGCTGCGCCTTGGTGATGTGGGGTGAGTTGACGAACTCGTACCCCGCGGCGTCGTGCCGCCCGCGCGAGTAGTCCTCCATGACGCGGCGCACGATGCCGCCCCTCGGATGGAAGACCGCGAGCCCGGACCCGATCTCGTCGGGGAAGGAGAACAGGTCGAGCTCGGCGCCGAGCCGGCGGTGGTCGCGCTTCTCGGCCTCCTCGAGCATGGTGAGGTACGCCCGCAGGCCGTCCTTGTCCGGCCAGGCGGTGCCGTAGATCCGCTGCAGCTGCGGGTTGCGCTCGCTGCCGCGCCAGTACGCCGCCGCGGTGCGCATCAGCTTGAAGGCGTTCGGCGGGATGAACCGCGTGGTCGGTACGTGCGGCCCCCGGCACAGGTCGCTCCACACCCGCAGGCCAGTGCCGGCCTCGAGGTTGTCGTAGATGGTGAGCTCGCCGCCCCCGACCTCGGTGGACTCCTCCCCCGAGGCGCCGCCCTTGATGCCGATCAGCTCGATCTTGTACGGCTCGAACTCGAGCTCGGTCCGCGCCTCGTCGTCGGTGACGGCGCGGCGAGAGAACCGTTGCCCCGCCTTGATGATCTCCTGCATGCGCCGTTCGAGGGTCGCGAGGTCGTCGGGGGTGAAGGGGCGCTCGACGTCGAAGTCGTAGTAGAAGCCGTTCTCGATCGGCGGACCGATCCCGAGGCGGGTGCCCGGGAAGAGCCCCTGCACCGCCTGGGCCAGCACGTGCGCGGTCGAGTGGCGCAGCACCGCGAGGCCGTCCGCGCTGTCGACGCCGACCGGCTCGACGCTGTCGCCGTCCTCCAGGACGTGGTCGAGGTCGCGCAGGTGGCCGTTGACGCGGGCGACCACGACCGATCGATCCGCACCGACCACCTCCCCCGCCGTCGTGCCCTCGGCGACCGATCGCTCGGCGCCGGACACGACTACGGTGAGGTTGGCTGGCATGGCTCGGATGCTACCGAGACGCCCCGGGGGCACTCTCCCCGGTTTCCGCCGGGTCCGGTCAGGCGCTGGCGGCGTGGACGGCGTACAGGTCCCCGTCCAGGGTCACGGCCATGAGCTCGCCGCCGTTGGTCTGCCCGAAGGCGCTCAGGCGGTCGGCGCCGAGCGAGGCCACCTGGTGGGAGTGCCCGCGGCCGTACACCCAGACCCGGCCGGTGATGTAGTCGCCGTAGACGTAGAGCCCGCGAAGCAGCGACGCGTACGTCGCCCCGCGGTAGACGTACCCGCCGATGATCGCCTCGCCGACCGCGTGGGAGTACTCGATCGTCGGGGCGTGGTACGTCGTGCTCGCGTGGCAGCGCGAGGCGGCGTACACGTGGCGGCCCTCGTAGCAGGACCAGCCGAGGTTCCAGCCACCCTTGCCGTACGGGATGCGCGTGACCTCCTCGTAGCGGTCCTGCCCGACGTCGGCGACCCACAGGTCGCCGGTCGTGCGGTCGGCGGAGAAGCGCCAGGCGTTGCGCAGCCCGTACGCCCAGATCTCCTTGCGGTACTTCGTCGACTTCGCGTAGGGGTTGCTCGCGGGGATGCAGTAGAGCTTGCCACCGCACGAGTGCCGGACGTCGATGCGCAGCAGCTTGCCGTTGAGCGAGGTCCGGTTCTGCGCGTGGCGGAACGGGTCGCCGGCGCCGCCCCCGTCGCCGGTGCTCATGTACAGATAGCCGTCCCTGCCGAAGACGAGCATCCCCGCGTTGTGGTTCTGGTACGTCGGATGCGGGACGGTCAGCACCACCTTCTCGGAGTAGCGGTTGGCCTTGAGCGCGGACGCGCCGGCCGCGGTGAAGCGGCTGAGCCGGAGCGAGCCCGAGCTGGTCGTGTAGGTGACCCAGAACCGGTGGCTGGTCGCGAAGTCGGGCGCGAAGGCGAGCCCGAGCATGCCTTCCTCGCCGTAGGAGCTCCGCACCTTGCTGCGCAGGTCCAGGTAGGCCGTCGAGAGGATCCGCCCGCCGGAGTAGATCCGGATCCGCCCGGCGCGCTCCACGACGAACAGCCGGGAGGTTCCAGGCGCGGAGGTCACGAGCACGGGCTGGTCGAGCCCGCTCGCGCGCTTGACGAAGACCAGACGCACCGCGTTCGGGTTCGCGGATGCCGAGCTCGGCAGCCCGGGCGAGGGCACCACCGTCGCCGCCGCCGGGGTCGCGGGTGCCAGGACTGCCGCGGATGCGAGGGCGGCGACGGCGAGGAGGGTGCGGCGCAGCGCGCGGGGACGGGCCATCCCGGCAGGCTAACCCGGGACGCGTGCGCGCAAACCAGCGGCGGTCACCAGTCGTCGCCGGGCCGCTCGTCGACCGCCATGGGCAGACCGGGGTCGAGGGGGTCGCTCGGGCGGACCGGCAGGACCATGACCGCCCCGTCCTCGCTCCGGCAGCGCACCCAGGTGCCGCCCCGCACGACGTACGTCGGACCGCGCCACCGGCTCCAGCCCAGCCGCTCGTAGAAGCGGTGGGCGCTGGTCGAGAGCGCGCCCACGTCGAAGCAGCGCCGGACCAGCTCGTCGGCGAGGTCCATGACGGCGGTGCCGAGCCCCTGACCCTGGTGGTCAGGGTGGGTCGCGACCGCCTCGACGTACCCGCAGCGCAGCACCCGCTCCCCCACCAGGAGGCGGCGGGGCACGACGGCGGCGTGGGCCACGACGACACCGTCGAGCCTCAGAACGACGTGGGTCCCGCCGAGGCAGTGGTCGAAGTCGTGGTCGTCGAAGCGGCTGCCGAACGCCGCGTCCATGAGCGCCCTCAGCTCGGGGAGCCCGTCCGCGCCGAGCTCGGCCGACGACGCGGTGCGCAGCTCGCGCGTGCTCACGCGATGCGGGCGTCTCCGCGCCAGGTGGGCCAGCCGACCAGGCGCGGGCGCTCGGGCACCCAGGCGTGGGTGTCGGGCCCGATCTCCTCGTCGATGAGCGCCTCGAGCCGCGCCGACAGGTCGGCCACGAGGTCTCGCTGGGCGGGGTCGAGGGCGAGGTTGGTCTGCTCGGCCGGGTCGCTCTCGCGGTCGTAGAGGACGACGTCGTTGTCGGCCAGCAGCCGCTCGACGGTGCGCGGACGGTTCGGTTCCAGCGGCGAGAAGTACCGGCCGAAGGTGTAGCGGCGGTCGGTGTAGCCCCGGAGGAAGCCGCGCTTGGACCAGTCGGGACGAAGCGTGCCCTCCTGCACCCGCTGCGGGCCGTCGTCGGCACCCAGCGACCGCCAGTAGCCGTTGTCGAGGGGGGTGACGATCTCGACGGCGCTGAGCACCGCGTCGCGGACCGGCCGACCGGACAGAGCCGGCAGGAGCGAGCGCCCCCGCAGGGCCGGGAAGCGCTCCGCGCGGCCGGCCTCGTCGACGCCGGCGATGTCGAGCAGGGTCGGCGCCAGGTCGACCGCCGAGCCCAGCGCGTCGGTGCGGCCCCCGCCCGGGAGGTCGGGGTGGGACACCACGAGCGGGACGTGGAAGTTCTCGTCGTAGACGAGGTTGCCCTTCTGCCGCAGCCCGTGCGAGCCGGCCATCTCGCCGTGGTCCGAGCTGAAGACGACCACCGTGCGGTCGGCCTGCCCCGAGGCGACCAGCGCGTCCAGGACCACCTCGATCCCGCGGTCAACGTCACGGGTGCAGTTGAGGTAGAAGCTCAGGCCCAGCCGCCACGCGGCCTCGTCGGGGACCGGCCCGAACATGGTCTCCATCGCGGCCGCGTACTCGCGCACCGCCGGTGCCGCACCCGAGAGGTCGTCGGCGACGCTGGCCGGCAGGTCGACGTCCCACACCTTGCGGTAGAGCGGGATGTCGGCCGGCGGGCGTACCACCATCGCCTCGGCGAGGTTGGGCGGTGGGGCCGTGACACGGCGCCCGCCGTAGTCGTAGCTCATGACGTCGTGCGGGTTGACGAAGTTGACCGCGAGGAACCACGGCTGCTCGGCCGCGACGACGGGCGCCCGGTTGCGCAGCCACTTGACCGCCTGCCCGGCGATGACCGGGTCCAGCTTCAGACCGGCCCACGCCCCGCCGTCGAGATCGCCCCAGTCGTTGAACTCCGAGAAGCCGTACGGCTCCAGGGCGTCGGTCGTCGGGCGCGGGTCGGCGGGGTCCTTGTACGCCCGCGAGAGGTGCCACTTGCCCTGATAGGAGCAGTAGTAGCCGGCCTGCCGCATCATCGTCCCGAGCGTCCCGAGGGCGGGGTCGAGCGGTCGGATGTAGGGCATGGCGTCGTTGTCGTAGATCTCGGTCAGCGGCATGTGCTGGCCGGTGTAGATGACCGAGCGGGACGAGCTGCACTGGGCCGAGGCGACGTAGTAGCGATCGAAGGTGACGCCACGCTCCTGGAGGCGCTCGCGGGCCGGCAGGACGAAGCCGTCAGGGTGCGGCAGCGCGTACCGCTCCTCGTCGGTGAGGATCAGCAGGACATTGGGGGTGGACGGTCCGCGAGGCGGCCCAGCGGTCATCGGTCGACCTTCCCTGTCGCGCGTGTCCCGGTGGTCGAGCCACCCGGCCGAGACTACCGAGCGCTCACTGGCCGGACAGGGCCTCGGTGATCTTCTCCGCGTCGCGCAGCAGGGAACCGCCGAGGAGCAAGGGTGTCGTGTCGTCGAGGTGCCGCACGTGCGCGGCGGCCTCGGTACGCGCGCGGCGGGCCACCGGGATCGGTCCCGTCGCCTCCGACAGCGGCTCCGCGGGGTGGCTCAGCGCCTTCTCCGACTGCTGCCCGATCGCCTCGGCCGTCGCGAGCAGCACGTCGGACAGCGACATCGCCAACCCGTCGTGCAGCGGCTCGCCGCGGGCGGCGGCGACGTCGAGGTCGCGGCACATGCTCACCAGCGTGACGGCGGTGCGCTCGGTCATCCGCGCCTGGCGCACCACGGCCAGCGCCCGCTCCCGGTCGATCATCGGCGACCAGCGGGCACCCTCCGCGGCGTCGACGGCCGCCTGCCGGGTCGCGACGACGCACGACAGGATGTCCTCGGCGTCGAGCAGCCAGCGCCGCGCGAGCGCCGGGGCGACCTTCCCGTCGCTGCTGTCGAGGGTCTCCGCGACGGCGGACATCACAGTGGCGGCGCGCTCGGACTGGGTGACCAGGTCGGCCAGCGCCCGGCCGTCGGGCGTGCCGGGGCGAGTGAAGTACGACGTCACCAGGGCCAGCGCTGAGCCGAGCAGGACGCCGAAGAAGCGGGCCTCGACGGCGTCGCTCGAGAAGTGCGGACCCACGACGAGGATCACGGTGACGGAGACCGCCAGGGCGCCCTCCTCCCCCAGCCGCAGGACTCGGGCAGCCGCGTAGCAGACCAGGATGGTCGCGAAGAGGGCGAGGGCGGAGTAGCCGACGAGCTCCATGGCGGCGAGCGCCAGCCCGGCGCCCAGCACCACCGCGAGCACCTGTCGCAGCGCCTCCTTCATGGAGGCGTGGAAGGTGGGCCGGACGCTGATGAGGGCGGTGACGGCGGCGACGACCGCCGAGACGTGCGGGAGCACCACGCCGAGCCCGTACGCCGCCGACGCGGCCGCCGCCGACAGCACCGCCAGCCGCAGGTAGGGGCGGCGCAGCAGCGCGACGGGGTTGCGGTCGAGGTGGGCCATCGTCCAGGTACGACGCTGTGCGCGGCGGATTCGATCCCGCCGGGACGCGTCCTCCCGGGTGGCGTTCGTCACACGGGTGGGCGCGCCCGCGCCGGGCAAACGCCAGCATGACCCGTGGTCCGGGGCCTAGCGTGAGGAGGCGTGATCAGGACACTGCGGGTGCACGGAGGGATCGCCGTCGGGCTGCTGGCCACGCTCGCGCTGACGGCGTGCAGCACGACCAGCTCGGGCGGGGGGTCCGGGTCCGGTGCCTCGACCGGCCCGTCCGGCGGAGCGTCCCTGACCGGCGTGACCTGGACGCTGACGTCCTACCAGGCCAACGGCGCCGCGGTCCCGGCCGTCAGCGACCCCGACGTCGCGACGCTGAGCTTCGGCGCCGGCGGGGTGCTCAGCGGCTCGACGGGGTGCAACCAGTTCGGTGGGACGTACGCGCAGGACGGGCAGTCCCTCACCATCACGCCAGGCGCCATGACCAAGAAGGCGTGCAGCGGCGGGGTCGTCGCCCAGGAGGCCGCGATCCTGGCCGCGCTGCCGAAGGTCGCGTCGTTCACCGTCGGGACGTCGCTGACCCTGCTCGCCTCGGACAAGTCCACGCTGCTCACCTACCGCGCCGCTCCCTCCGGGCTGGCCGGCACGTCGTGGCACGCGACCGGGATCAACAACGGCAAGGGTGCGGTCGTGGCTACGGCCGACACGGAGAAGGTGACGGCGGTCTTCTCGGCGGACGGCCAGCTCAGTGGGTCGGGCGGCTGCAACACCTACGGGGCGACATATGCGACCTCCGGGAGCAACCAGATCGCGATCGGACCGGTGGCCGCGACCGCCATGGCGTGCCTCGACGAGGGCGTGATGCAGACCGAGCAGGAGTACTTCGCCGCGCTGGGCAAGGTCACGACCTATGACCGCAAGGCGAACCAGCTCACCCTCAAGGACGCCACCGGCGCGACCCAGGTCACCTTCGCCCTCACCTCGTGACCGTGCGGACGGGCCTGTCTCGTGATCGTGCGGACCGGCCGCTCGTGATCGTGCGGCTCGCGCTCGTGCGATCCCCCAGCAGGTGAGGAGGAGACGGGATGGCCACCGCCTCGCCGGTGTCCGCCGGCGATGACGACCTCTGCTTCCGCCCGGCGACCGAGCTCGCTGCGATGGTCAGGGCCAAGGAGGTGTCGGCGAGGGAGCTCGTGGCCGCGCACCTGGACCGGGTGGAGCGCTTCGACGGGGGCCTGCGTGCGTTCATCACGGTGACGCCGGAGCGGGCGATGGTACGTGCGGCCGCGGCCGACGAGGCCCTGGCGGGCGGCGACGTCTGGGGTCCGCTGCACGGCCTGCCGGTCGCCCACAAGGACCTCCAGCTGACGCGAGACG
>Ga0335071_10005209_pt1 | contig 13521 bp, 9 predicted proteins | sample Lox_Sample_15_FD_206724 | JGI IMG/M metagenome (GOLD analysis project Ga0335071, IMG submission 206724) | Soil microbial communities from Loxahatchee National Wildlife Refuge, Florida, United States - Lox_Sample_1.5 | ecosystem: Environmental > Terrestrial > Soil > Wetlands | place: USA: Florida... | reverse complement strand
CCACGCCGCGGCCGGCGTCGACGGCTTCATCGTGGACTGGGAGCGGATCGGGAAGGCGGAGAGGCAGGCCGGGGCGGACACGGAGATCAACGCGGGCACGCCCGCGGACCTCCGGCGCGTGCGCGCCGCGACGAAGGCGCGGGTCGTCTGCCGCGTGAACCAGCACGGCCCGTGGACGGAGGCGGAGGTCGAGGACGCCGTCGCGAGCGGCGCCGACGAGATCCTCGTTCCCATGGTGCGGAGCCCGGAGCAGGTGAGCGACGTGATCGCGTTCGCCGCGGGTCGCTGCGGGGTCGGCATCCTCGTCGAGACCGTGGACGCGGTGCGCTGTGCGAAGGAGCTGGGCCGCCTCCCGATCAGCCGCGTCTACGTCGGCCTGAACGACCTGTCGATCGAGCGCGGGTCGCGCTCGATCTTCGAGGCGCTCGCGGACGGTCTCGTCGACGGGATCCGGCCGTTCTTCTCCATGCGGTTCGGTCTCGCGGGGCTGACGCTTCCGGAGTCCGGGCGGCCGATCCCGTGCCGCCTCCTGATCGGCGAGATGGTCCGCCTGTCGTGCGGCTTCAGCTTCCTCCGAAGGTCTTGGCGGCGCGACACCGCGGGCCACGAGCCTTCGCCGGGGATTGCGAGGATCAGGTCCGCGATCGAAAGCGCCGGAAGGCGGAGCGCCGCCGAAGTCGCGCGGGATCGCGCGGAGCTCGTCGAAGCCGTTGCGGCCGCCGCGGACGTCGCCGCCCGGCCGAAGGAGACGCCGTGACGGACGCCGGCGCCTCCGCGGAGGCGCCGGACGTCAGCGTCGTCCTGCCGGTCCACCGGAACCGGCCGACGCTGGAGGAGCTGCACCGCCGGCTGTCCGGGTCGCTCGCGGGGACGTTCCCTCGGTACGAGCTCATCTTCGTGGACGACGCGTGCCCGGAGGGGTCCGGCGCCGTCATCGCGGAGATCGCGGCCCGCGACCCGCGCGCGCGCGGGATCTCGCTGGACCGGAACGTCGGGCAGCAGCGGGCCGTATGGCTCGGCCTCGCGGAGGCGCGCGGCGAATGGGTCGTCGCGATGGACGCGGACCTGCAGGACCCGCCCGAGGCCGTTCCCTCACTTCTCTCGGCGCCGCCCGGCGTCGACGCGGTGCTCGCGGCGTGGACGGGGCGGTACGAGGGAAAGGGACGGCTCGCGACGTCGCGCCTCTTCAAGATCCTGCGCGAGAAGCTGACCGGGTACCCGCGCGACGCGGGGATGTTCTTCGCGCTTCGCCGCCCCCTCGTGGAGGAGATCCTGCGCCACGACGTCCCGCACCCCTTCCTGCCGTCGCTCGTGGGACTTTCGGGCCGCCGCATCGCGACGGTGACGGTCGAGCGGGCAGCCCGGCCGGGCGGCGGGTCGGCGTATTCGGGGACCGCGCGCCTCCTCCGGGCGGCGCGGGAGATCGCTTTCATCTTCCGGCGCCGGCGCGCGTGCTAGATTTGGCGTCCCGCGCCGCGCGGGAGTGGCGGAATTGGCAGACGCGCGGGACTTAGGATCCCGTGGGGCGACCCGTGAGGGTTCGAGTCCCTCCTCCCGCACCAAGCCTCCCCAACGAACGACAAGGACGACACCATGCTCACCTCTTTCGTCGACGAATCTCCCACGAAGAAGGTCCTGACTTTCGACGTCCCCGCCGAAGACGTGAAAGCGGCGACCGAGAAGCTGGTCAAGGCCTTCGCGAAACAGGCCCGTCTCCCGGGCTTTCGCCCCGGCAAAGCGCCCGCGCACATCATTCGCCAGCGCTTCGCCGAAGAGATCAAGGGCGAGGTCCTCGAGCGCCTCATCCAGGAGTCCCTCGCGGGCGTGCTCCGCGAGAAGAACCTCGTCCCGCTCGGCCAGCCCAGGATCGGCGACCTCAAGTTCGAATTCGAGGCGCCCCTGTCGTTCAAGATCGACCTCGAGGTCCGGCCGTCGATCGAGCCGAAGGACTATCGCGGCCTCAAGGTGCCCGCGGGCTCCACGGCGGTCGCGCCCGAGGACGTGGACCGCATCCTCGCCCGCATCCGCGAGGGCCACTCGACGTACGACGCCGTCGAGGGCCGCCCCGTGAAGGACGGCGACTTCGCGCTCGTCGACATCAAAGGGTCGTTCCCCGCCGGCGACGGCGAGGACTTCACGCGCGAGAAGGTGCTCGTCGAGATCGGCGGCGAGGGCACGCTGCCCGAGCTGTCGGCGCACCTGCGCAACGCCGAGGCGGGGGCGACGGTCTCGTTCCAGAAGAGCTTCGCCGCCGACGTCTCGGACTCCGAGTTCGCCGGGAAGACGGTCCTCTACACGGTCCATCTCGTCGCGATCAAGACCCGCGTCCTCCCCGCGCTCGACGACGAGCTCGCCCGCCTCGCGCTGACGCCGCGCGAGGGCGAGGCGCCCGAGGGCGCGTCTCTCGAGATGCTCAAGGAGAAGATCGCCGAGTCGGTCGTGAAGGAGAAGGAGCAGGCCGTCCGCGAGCAGAAGCGCCGCGCCGCGCTCGACGGCCTTCTCGCTCTCAACGAGGTCGCGGCGCCGGAGTCCATGGTCGAGTCCGAGGTCGACTCGGCGCTCAAGGAATACGCCCGCCAGATGACGCGGCAGGGTCTCGACCTCAAGGACGCGAAGATCGACTGGAACGAGATGCGCAAGGAAGCGCGGCCCTCGGCCGAGCGCCGCGTGAAGGAATACCTGCTCCTCGACGCGATCGGCGAGAAAGAGGGTCTCGCCGTGACGGACACCGAGCTCGACGCCGAGCTCAAGCGCCGCGCACAGGCGATGGGGATGTCCTTCACGGAGCTCAAGGGCGCGCTCGCGAAGGCCGACCGCCTCGAGGGCGTGCGCGAGGAGCTCCGAATCGACCGCGTCGTCGACTTCCTCGTCGCCGAGGCCGTCGTCGCGGGCTGAGTACACTACGAGGGTTGGAGGTCCCGTCATGCTGATTCCGATGGTCATCGAGCAGACGAACCGGGGCGAGCGCGCGTACGACATCTACTCGCGCCTGCTCAAGGACAACGTCATCTTCCTCGGCTCGGCGATCAACGACGACGTCGCGAACCTCGTGATCGCGCAGATGCTCTTCCTCGAGGCGGAGAATCCCGAGAAGGACATCACGCTCTACATCAACTCGCCGGGCGGGTCCGTGTCGGCGGGCCTCGCGATCTACGACACGATGCAGTACGTGAAGCCGGACGTCGCGACGTATTGCCTCGGGCAGGCCGCGTCGATGGGCGCGCTCCTCCTCGCGGGCGGCGCCAAGGGAAAGCGGGCGGCTCTTCCGAACGCGCGCGTCCTCATCCACCAGCCGCACGGCGGCGCCGAGGGCCAGGCCTCGGACATCGAAATCCAGGCTCGCGAGATGCTCCGGACGAAGCAGCGCCTGAACGAGATCCTCGCCCACCACACGGGACAGCCCGTGGAGAAGATCTCGAAGGACACGGACCGCGACAACATCTTCGAGCCGGACGCCGCCAAGGAGTACGGGCTCATCGACCTCGTGATCCGGCGCCGCGACGAGCTCAAGCCCGCCTAGCGGAACATCCAGGAAACGAACGCGCGCCACTCGCTGGAGTCCGCACGGACCGTCGGGTGGTCGTCGTACGTCGTGAGGCGGCTCTCCCACGTCCACGAGCCGCCGGCGGCGAGCGGCCCGGAGACGGGAAGCCGCCCTTCGGCCCGGAACGACTGGACGGCCGCGTTGCGTCCGATCCCGTTCGAGGTGTGGACCCAGAAGACCGAATACGCGAGCGTCGCGAGGTCGCGCCCGTCGCGGCGCACGCGCGCGGCCGCCGTGACGGCGGCGCCGGGGCCGTAGTCGTACGCGCGGCCCACGAGGCCGGCCGATTCCGGGAGATGGTCGTTCCCGAGCGCGGCGAGGGGAAGGACGGCGCCGAGCGCCTCGGTTCTGAGCTCGGTCCCCTTTCCGAGAGGCCGCATCGAGAGGAGCCCGAACCGGAACGACTGCGAGCTGAAGACGTGCGTGTCGTCGTTCGTGTAGTCGAAGTCCATGAAGACGCCGAGGACGTGCCGCCAGCCCTTCGACCCGGGATCGAGGTCCCATCCGCCGAGGAGGCCGCGGACCTCGCCGCGCGTGAGGAGGTCCGTGCTCGGGGACGTCAGCTCGAGGTCGAGATCGAACGCGTCGAACGGGCGCGAGACGGCGCGGTCGAACGGGTCGCCGTAGCGGATCGACGCGCGGAAAAACCCCTGGTCGGGATGCATGCGGCCGCTCGAGTCGTCGGCGCGCCATCCGGCGTCCAGCGTGGCGACGAAGGTCGACGGCTCGACGGCGACGCCCCGCTCGGCCCGGACGGTCCACGCGTCGCCCGTGAGGACGCGGGTCAGAAGCTGCACCGGGTTGACGAGGCCCGCGGCGGCCTCGCGGAGGACGCGCGCGCCGCCCCGGGAGCGGTCGTCGAGGAGCATCTGCGACAGCCGGTACGTGGACTCGCCGGTCACGGTCCCGCCGAGCGTCGTGTTGATGAGGTCGTTCCACGAGGGCCCCTGCGTCTCTCCGGCAATCTCCCAGATCGCGCTTCCCACCATCGTGAAGAGGCCCGACTCCCAGAACGTGAAGCCGTTCGAGCGCGCGGCGTTGAAGTAGTAGGCGCCGCCGAACCCGTGGCCGATCTGGTTCGTCGCGAACTTGTCGGTGTCGAATGTGAAACCCGCCCGCAGGTTGTTCTGCAGGCTCCGCCAGGAGATGTCCGCGTAGCTCTCGTCCGCGGCGAAGTGGTTGAAGCCCCAGCTCAGGGCCTCGATTCCGGCCAGCTCTCCCGCCGCGAGCCAGAACCTCTTCTTCGGCGGCTCCTTCCGGGCGGCGTCCGCGCTTTCACCGGCCGGCGCCGGCGGCGCGGGCGAGGGATTCGGAAAGAGCCGGAATCGGGGAGGAGGATCCGCTTCCCGGGCGTCCGCGCAGGGGGCTGCGAGCGCCGCCGCGAGGAGCGCGGCAGCCGCCGCGATGCGGGTCGTTTGCATCATCCTGGACGGGCCGGATCATAGGGTAGGCTCCCCGGAAGGCCGGGGAATGCGCCGGGCCCGGCGTTTGTTCGGTGTATACGGGTGGCGGTAATATGACGTTTCAGGACTCCAGGGGGGACCGGGTAACGCGATGACGAAGAAAACGGGCACGGGAGACGTCTTGCGCTGCAGCTTCTGCAACAAGTCGCAGCGGGACGTGAAGAAACTCATCGCGGGGCCTACGGTCTACATCTGCGACGAGTGCGTGGACATCTGCCTCGACATCATCGCGGAGGACCGGGTTCTCGACCAGGCCAAGCCCGAGACGAAGCTCCCGAAACCCCGCGAGATCAAGGAATTCCTCGACGAGTACGTGGTCGGCCAGGAGCAGGCGAAGCGGAAGCTCGCGGTCGCGGTCTACAACCACTACAAGCGCATCGATTACTTCGAGAAGAACCGCAAGCTCGACGTCGAGCTCCAGAAGTCGAACATCCTCCTGATCGGCCCGACGGGCACCGGCAAGACGCTCCTCGCGCAGACGCTCGCGAAGATGCTTTCGGTCCCGTTCACGATCGCGGACGCGACGACGCTCACCGAGGCCGGCTACGTCGGCGAGGACGTCGAGAACATCATCCTGAAGCTCTACCAGGCCGCGGGCCAGGACAAGGAAAAGACCGAGCGCGGGATCGTCTACATCGACGAGATCGACAAGATCGCGCGAAAGGGCGAGAACCCCAGCATCACCCGGGACGTCTCCGGCGAGGGCGTGCAGCAGGCGCTCCTGAAGATCCTCGAGGGCACGATCACGAACGTGCCCCCGCAGGGCGGCCGCAAGCACCCGCACCAGGAGTTCATCCAGATCGACACGACGAACATCCTCTTCATCTGCGGAGGGGCGTACGTCGGGCTCGAGGACATCATCGGCCGCCGGCTGACCGAGAAGTCCATGGGCTTCGGCGCGAAGATCGTCTCCAAGAAGGAGAAGCGCGCCGGGGACACGCTCGAGAAGGTCCATCCCGAGGACATGATCAAGTTCGGGATGATCCCGGAGTTCATCGGCCGCGTGCCCGTCGTCGCGACGCTGCACGACCTCGACCGCGACTCCCTCGTCGCGATCCTCAAAGAGCCGAAGAACTCCCTCATCAAGCAGTACCAGGCTCTTCTCGACTTCGAGAACGTGAGCCTGAGGTTCACGGACGACGCGCTCGAGTCGATCGCGGACGAGGCGATCGTCCGCAACGTGGGCGCGCGCGGCCTCAAGATCATCCTCGAGGAGCTGATGCTGGACGTCATGTACCGCGTCCCCTCCGAGGAGGAGATCGAGGAGTGCGTCATCACGAAGGACGCCGTCCTCCGCCGCGCCGCACCGATCCTCTCGCTCCGGAAGGCGGGCTGAATTGGTCCCGGTGTCCCGATGACTCAACCCACCTCCCTCGAGCCAGTGGCGACCGCGCCGCGCACGCTTCCGCTCGTCCCCCTGCGCGACATGGTCGTGTTCCCGCGGATGATGGCGCCCTTCGTCGTCGGCCGCGCTTCGTCGATCGCCGCGCTCGAGGCGGCGCTCGCGACGCCCGAGAAGAAGATCTTCCTCGCGGCGCAGAGGGACCCGAAGATCGACGAGCCCGCCGCGGGCGACATCCACGAGGTCGGCGTCATCGCCGCGGTCGTCCAGTCGCTCAAGCTCCCGAACGGCCACATCAAGGTCATGGTCGAGGGCGTCGCGCGTGGAACGATCCGCTCGTTCTCGCCCGGCGCCGGCCACCTCGGCGTCACGGTCGAGCCTCTCGCCCCGCGCACGCTCGGCGCCGCGGCCGGAGACGTCGGCCCGTACCTCACGAAGGTCCTCGCCGTCTTCGAGCAGTACGCGAAGCTCTCGCACCATCTCGCGTTCGAGGGCCTCCTCTCGTCGCTCAAGATGGACGACGCGGACGCGTTCTGCGACATGCTCGCGGGGCACCTCCCGTCCTCCATCCCGACCGCCGAGAAGCAGGCGCTCCTCGAGACCGTGAATCCGCTCGAGCGCCTCCAGAAGCTCCAGGACCTGCTCGAGATCGAGATCGAGAAGATCAACATCGATCGCCGGATCAACAACAAGGTCAAGAAGCAGATGGAGCGGGCCCAGAAGGAGTACTACCTCAACGAGAAGATCAAGGCGATCCACCAGGAGCTCGGCAAGAAGGACGACAAGTCCGACGAGATCGAGGAGCTCCGCGGGAAGATCGAGAAGGCCGGGATGCCGAAGGAGACGAAGGAGAAGGCGCTCGCCGAGCTCAAGAGGCTCGAGGCGATGCCGAACGTCTCCGCCGAGGCGACCGTCTCGCGCAACTACATCGACTGGCTCGTGACGGTCCCCTGGAAGAAGGCGACGCGCGAGATGAAGGACATCAAGCGCGCCGAGAAGATCCTCAACGAGGACCACTACGGGCTCGAGAAGGTCAAGGAGCGCATCCTCGAGTTCCTCGCCGTCCGCCAGCTCGTGACGGAGACGAAGGGCTCGATCCTGTGCTTCGCGGGTCCCCCCGGCGTCGGCAAGACGTCGCTCGCGAAGTCGATCGCGAAGTCGCTGAACCGCAAGTTCGTCCGCCTCTCGCTCGGCGGCGTGCGCGACGAGGCCGAGGTCCGCGGTCACCGGCGCACCTACATCGGCGCGTTCCCGGGCCAGATCATCCAGCTCATGAAGAAAGCGGGGACCGTGAACCCCGTGTTCCTCCTCGACGAGGTCGACAAGATGTCGATGGACTTCCGGGGCGACCCGTCGTCGGCGCTCCTCGAGGTCCTCGACCCCGAGCAGAACCACTCCTTCGTGGACCACTATCTCGACGCGGAGTACGACCTCTCGAAGGTCATGTTCATCGCGACCGCGAACGTGATCCACCCGGTGCCGCCGGCCCTCAAGGACCGCATGGAGATCATCTCGCTCTCGGGCTACACCCCGAACGAGAAGGTCGCGATCGCGAAGCAGTTCCTCGTCAAGAAGCAGGTCAAGGAAAACGGCCTCACGCCCGACCAGGCCGTCTTCGAGGACGGGGCGCTCTACGGCCTCATCGAGAAGTACACGCGCGAGGCCGGCGTCCGCAGCCTCGAGCGCGAGATCGCGTCCGTCTGCCGGAAGATCGCCCGCAAGATCATCGGCAAGGACGTCGAGACGCCCGTGACGGTCACGGCCGACAACCTCGCCGGATTCCTCGGCAAGCCCAAGTACCGCCTGAACAAGAAGGGCGAGAAAGCCGAAATCGGCCTCACGACGGGTCTCGCCTGGACCGAGACCGGCGGCGACGTCCTCCACATCGAGACGACGCTCATGCGCGGCAAGGGCAACCTCGTCCTCACGGGCCAGCTCGGCGACGTCATGCAGGAGTCCGCGCGCGCGGCGCTCTCGTACGTCAGGACGCGCGCCGAGCTCTACGGCGCCGAGCCCGACTTCTACGAGAAGAAGGACATCCACGTCCACATCCCCGAGGGCGCGATCCCGAAGGACGGGCCTTCGGCGGGGATCACGATGGCGACGTCCATCCTCTCGGCCGTCACGCGGATCCCCGTCCGCAAGGACATCGCGATGACGGGCGAGATCACGCTCCGCGGCAAGGTCCTGCCCGTGGGCGGGATCAAGGAGAAGCTCCTCGCGGCCTACCGCGCGGGGATCACGACGATCGTCCTCCCGAAGGAGAACGACAAGGATCTCGACGACCTGCCGGAGGAGATCCGGAGCGTCATGGAGTTCCACCTCGTCGAGGACGTGGATGAGGTCGTGCGCCTCACGCTCGAGGGCGCGCCCTCGCCGATGGTGCCGAAAGACGTGGCCGCCGAGGCGGGAACCACCACGCCTCAGTGATCCTCGGCCGGGAGGCGGCCACCCCTCCTTCGCGCGCGAACTCGCTTCGCTCAAACAGCGCGCGCGGCGTCGTGGCGGCCGTCCCCCGTCCTCTGATAAGCTATCCGGGCGGGCGGGTTCCTGCCCCTCTTACCTCTTAAGAAATCTTCTCTTCTTCCCCTCCCCGGGGAATTCGATTCATCCCAATGACGACGACGTTCTCACCCGCGAGGTCGCGCGCCGGCTCACGGCCCGGCGGCGGGAAGGGTGTGCTCGCCGCGGGAGCGGAGGTGCGGCACGTCCTGGCCGCCCACCGTCCGGGCGAGTGCCCGAAAAATGCCCTTCCGGCGCTCGCGGTGCTCGGGCGGTCGAACGTCGGGAAGTCCAGCCTCCTGAACGCGCTCCTCGGCGTCAAGGTCGCGCGTGTCTCGCAGACTCCCGGACGCACGCAGGCCCTCTACTGGTACCGCGTCGGCGACCGCTTCGACGTCGTGGATTGCCCGGGGTACGGTTATGCAAAGACGGGGAAAGAAAAGAGAGAGAGCTTCGAAGGGTTGATCGAAACCCTGCTCGTCGGCTCGCCCGAGGAGGCCGGCGCCGCGCCGCCTTCGGGTGAGCCCGGCGGTCGCGCAACCGCTGCCCTGCTTCTCGTCGATGGACGCCTCGAGCCCCAGAGCTCGGACCTCTCCATGGCCCTCTTTCTAAGAGAATCTTCTCTTCCCTCTTTCGTCGCCGCGACGAAATGGGACGCCGTCAAGCCCTCGCAGCGCGTCCGGCAGCTGCGCTCCCTCACGGCCGCGTTCGCGGCCCCCGACCGCCCCCTCCTGCCCGTCTCGTCCGAGACCGGCGAAAACCTGCCCGAGCTCGCGCGGCTCCTGCGCGCGGCGCTCGCACCCTCCCCGAAGGAGTAACCCATGCCCCGACGCAAGGTCCCCGGCGCCGACTACGCCGCCCGCGACATCGACCCCCGCGATCTCCCCGCCGACGTCGAAGAGCAGCCCGCCGCCGCGACTCCCGCCGAGCCGATGCTCGACATCCGCACGCTCCACAACCACTCGATGCCACAGCTCCTCAAGATCGCGCAGGAGCTCGACGTCGAGGGCGCGCCCGCGCTCCGCAAGCAGGAGCTGATCTTCAAGATCCTCCAGACGCAGACCGAGCGCCTGGGCCTCATCTTTTCCGAGGGCGTCCTCGAGGTCCTGCCGGACGGCTTCGGCTTCCTGCGCGCCCCCGAGTACAACTACCTCGCGGGCCCGGACGACATCTACGTCTCGCCGTCGCAGATCCGCAAGTTCGGGCTCCGCACGGGCGACACGATCTCCGGCCAGATCCGCCCGCCGAAGGAAGGGGAGCGGTACTTCGCGCTCATCAAGGTCGAGGCCGTCAACTTCGAGCACCCGGACGTCGCGCGCGAGAAGATCCTCTTCGACAATCTGACGCCGCTCTACCCGCAGGAGCGGATCCACCTCGAGACGCCGAACATGTCCTCGCGCGTCCTCGACCTCATCTCGCCCGTCGGCAAGGGCCAGCGCGGACTCATCGTCGCGCCGCCGCGCACGGGCAAAACGATGCTCCTGCAGGCGCTCGCGAACTCCGTCACGACGAACCACCCCGAGATCACGCTCATCGTCCTCCTGATCGACGAGCGGCCCGAGGAGGTCACGGACATGCAGCGCTCCGTGAAGGGCGAGGTCATCTCCTCGACGTTCGACGAGCCCGCGACGAGGCACGTGCAGGTCGCCGAGATGGTCATCGAGAAGGCAAAGCGCCTCGTCGAGCACAAGCGCGACGTCGTGATCCTCCTCGACTCGATCACGCGCCTCGCGCGCGCCTACAACACGACGTGCCCGCCGTCCGGCAAAGTCCTGTCCGGCGGCGTCGACGCGAACGCCCTCCAGAAGCCGAAGCGGTTCTTCGGGGCCGCGCGCAACATCGAGGAGGGCGGATCGCTCACGATCATGGCGACGGCCCTCATCGACACGGGCTCGCGCATGGACGACGTCATCTTCGAGGAGTTCAAGGGGACCGGCAACATGGAGGTCCACCTCGACCGCAAGCTCGTCGACCGCCGCGTCTTCCCGGCCATCGACATCAACAAGTCGGGCACGCGCAAGGAAGAGCTCCTCCTCGAGAAGCAGGAGCTCAACCGGATCTGGATCCTCCGCAAGGTGCTCAATCCGCTCTCGACCGTCGAGGCGATGGAGCTCCTCATCGAGCGCCTGGACAAGACGAAGAACAACGCCGAGTTCCTTGGATCAATGTCCGCCGGCTGAGCCGCTCCGTCAGGCGTGCAGCTCCACCACGTCCTTGTCGGCGAGGACGTGGTGGCGGTCCACCTGCTGGCCGTCGAACTTCGCGTGCCCCCAGATCCGCGCGAACTTGAGGCGGTCCGCGATCTCCTTGTGGACGTGAACCGCGAGGTCGTGGATCGTCGCGCCGTCGGGCAGGACGAACGGGCTCTCGTGGTTCGGCTTCTTCCCGGGCTCCTTCGGGTAGACGCGGATCTTCCCGAGCGTGCGGAAGAGAGCCTCGCGGAGCGGTTCGAGGCCGGCTCCCGTGAGCGCCGAGACCGCGAAGAAGGGGAGGTCCGCCCCGACCGGCTCTCGCGCGAGGGCCGCGAACGTGCCGTCGTCGTCCTCGCTCTTGTTCCCGAGGACGATGACGGGCTTGTGCTGCAGGAACGAGGGCGCGTCGGCCGGGAGCGGGCGCGCCTTCGGCCAGACGCGTGCCCGCGCGAGGAGGTCGTGGAGAAGAGCCGCGGCGCCCCCGTCGTCGGCCGTCACGTCGACGACGAGGAGGACGCCGTCCGCGTCGTGCGCGAGGTTCGGGAGGTACGACTCGGTGTGGCCCTCGGCGACGGCCGGCGTGTCGACGAGCTGCACTTTCACGTCCTCGAACTCCATCATCCCGGGCAGCGGCGCGCGCGTCGTGAACGGGTACTCGCCGATCTCCGGGTGCGCGTGCGTGAGGGCGGCGAGAAGCGACGACTTGCCCGAGTTCGGCGGCCCGAGGAGCACCCACTGGCCGGCCCCCTCCCGCTTGACGTGGCCCACGTCGGCCCGGTGGCCGTGGCCCCCGTGCGCGGGCTGGGCCGCTTCGTCCTCGAGCTTCGAAAGCTGCTTGCGCAGGTGGGCGAGCATCTTCTCGGTGCCCTTGTGCTTCGGGAGAAGGGCGATCATCTCGCGCAGGGCGGCGAGCTTCTCGGAGTGGTCCAGCGCCTGCTTGAACCGTTCCTCAGCGTCGTGGTACTGGGGGGTGAGGTTTGCGGTCACGCCAGAAGAATATGTTCGGCGGTGTCTCCACGCCAGATGCGGTTCGACTAGCATGCGGGAGTCGCCGATGGACTTCTTCGAAAGGCTCAGGGGCCCGCGCATCCGCAGGGCTGCAGGCGTAGCCGCCTGTCTCATCGTCTTCTGGGGAATCTCCGGCTTCCTCGCCCTGCCGGCCGTCCTGCGCCCGGTCGTGGAGCGGAAGATCGGCGAAGCGCTGCACCGCAAGGCGACGCTCCGCGGGCTCGCGATCAACCCGTTCGCGCTCTCCGTGACGCTGAAAGGGCTCGACGTGAAGGACCGCGACGGGACGAGCCCGTTCGTCTCCCTCGAAAGCCTCTACGTGAACGCCGAGGCCGTGTCCGTCTTCCGCGGCGGCCCGGTCCTCTCCGCGGTCACGCTCGTGAAGCCGGCCGTCACGCTCGTCCGAAACGCGGACGGCACGTACGGCGTCCAGGACCTGATCGACGAGTTCTCGAAACCGAAGCCAAAGGACGACAAGCCACTCCGGTTCTCGCTGAACAACATCCGTGTCCTCGGCGGGTCCGTCGACTTCGACGACCGGCCGAAGAAGACGAAGCACACGGTCCGGGACCTCGAGATCGGGATCCCGTTCCTCTCGAACATCCCATCCAAGGTCGAGATCACGACGCAGCCCGTGTTCCGCGCGAAGGTGAACGGCGCGCCGTTCGACCTCGCCGGGAAGACGAAGCCGTTCAGCGGGACGCGCGAGACGACGCTGGACCTCGATTTCACGGATGTCGACCTCCCGTACTACCTCGCGTACGTCCCGGCGGACATCCCGTCGAAGCTCACGTCCGCGCGGCTCGACGCGAAGCTCGTCCTCGCGTTTCGTCAGCCTCTGGACGCGCCTCCGGCGCTCGTCGTTTCAGGAACGACGGCGCTCCGCAAGGTCGCCGTCGCGCAGGGGGGAGAGCCGCTCCTCGCGTGGGAGCGCTTCGACGCGGACGCCGAGGCGATCGATGTCTTCGGCCGCTCCGCGAAGCTCCGGAGCCTGAAGCTCACGGGCCCCGAGATCTGGATCCGTCGCCACACGATGGCCGAGCACGACATCGCGAACGCGATCGCCGCGCCCGGGAAGACGAAGACGAGGATTTCCTCGAAGGCTGAAGAGGGCCGGGCCGCGCCGGCTACGCCGCCCGCCGCCGCCAGGCCGTTCGCGGTCCATCTCGCCGAGGCGGCGATCTCCGGCGGCGTCGTCCACTACGACGACTTCGCGTTCCACCCGGCCTTTCACTCCAGGTTCTCCGGCGTGACCGCGTCCCTGAAGGACTTCTCGACGGAAAAGGGGAGGCCGGCGCCCCTCTCCGCCTCGGCGACATCGGACGCGGGCGAGAGCTTCCGCACCGAGGGCACGCTTTCGATGGATCCCGCGGCCGTTGCGGCCGCCGGGACGTTCTCGGTGGACGGCGTCCCCCTCAAGCACTATGCGACGTACCTCGACGAGTTCGTCCCCGTCGCGATCGACGGCGG
>Ga0335071_10005207_pt1 | contig 13526 bp, 10 predicted proteins | sample Lox_Sample_15_FD_206724 | JGI IMG/M metagenome (GOLD analysis project Ga0335071, IMG submission 206724) | Soil microbial communities from Loxahatchee National Wildlife Refuge, Florida, United States - Lox_Sample_1.5 | ecosystem: Environmental > Terrestrial > Soil > Wetlands | place: USA... | reverse complement strand
GTTGTGGACTTATCGCCGGGAAGGTTCCGGGTCTCCTCTACCGACGGCTGAATCGTGTCAACACTACCGAGTTCATCGTCGGCGGCTACGTTCCCAGCCACACGAATCACAAATAAATCGCCGAGGCCTTGGTTCAAATATCAGTTCGGGAGGAACTCGCGAATCCGAACAGCTCAGGATAACGGCGAATGGATGCTGGCTGCCCTCCAGTTCTTTACGGTGGGCCAAGCCTTCATCGGGATGCTGCTCCTTGTGGCGGGCGTACCGCCCGTTCCCCTCCATGAGCCTGGCAAGCGCTTTATCTGCTGGAACCGAGACATTGGCTTGCTGGGCAGAAATCATCGTCGCGCCGGTTATCAGCAGCAACCCTAAACAGCTTGCGCCGAGCGCACCAGCTTTGCAGCGTGTGATATTGCCTTGGGCAGGGTTGCGAAGCTGTTCTAGGATTTTTGCTATAGCCACCATAGGTTCCTCTTTCGTGAGCGTCAAGATGATGCCGGTTTTCCCGCGGGGGCCCTTATTTTGCGTGAGAGGCTATCGTGGCAGGGGCTTTTCTTTGTGCGCGAAGTAACTATACGCCCCGACGCTCAGAAAGTTAACTAGAACAGCAATGTGGAGTGGTCCCCAAAATTGAGACGACCAGTTAAGACTCAGAATCCATTCAAAGGAGAATTGAGTCATGGGGTTGTCCAGAAGGACGTACACGAAGGAGTTCAAGCTGGCCGCGGTGCGGCGGCTGGAAGAAGGCATTTCGATCGCAGAGGTGGCGCGAGGGTTGGAAGTCAACGCCAACGTGCTGCACCGCTGGCGGCGTGAGTTTCGGCAGGGGCCCGGCAACGCTTTTCCCGGCAACGGGAAGCAGCGCTGGAGTGAGGGCCGGGTCGCGGAACTGGAACGCAAGATCGGCCAGCAGGCGCTGGAGATCGATTTTTTGAAGGGCTGCTTGCAGCGCATCGAGGAACAGCGGATGCTGCAGGCGCTGACTGGAAATCCGCGATCTACCGGAAAGTCGAAGAAGAAGTGAAAGCCGGTCGAGTACTGTCGATCGAACGGATGCTGGAGCTGGGCCGGGTTTCCCGGTCCAGCTTCTACCGGTTCCAGGCGGACGCCCAACCCGGACCCAATGCGGACATGCAACTGCGCGACGCTATCCAGCGGATCGCACTGGAGATGCCCAGCTATGGGCGGCGGCGGATCACTGCGGAGCTACGGCGGCGGGATTGGACGGTGAATCCCAAGCGGGTCTACCGGCTGATGCGTGAGGACAACTTGCTGTGCGTGCGGCGGCGGAAGTTCCTGGTCACGACGGATTCCCAGCATTCGCGCCGGGTTTATCCGAACCTGGCGCGCCAGATGGTGCTCACCGGTACGGATCAGCTGTGGCGAGCGGACATCACCTACATCCGGCTGCGCGAGGAGTTTGTGTTCCTGGCTGTGGTTCTGGACGCCTACTCGCGGCGCCTGATCGGCTGGGCTTTGGACCGCACGCTGGAGGATTCGCTCCCGCTCGCCGCTCTGCGCATGGCGCTCTCACGCCGGATCGTGGAGTCCGGCCTGGTGCATCACTCCGATCGCGGATCGCAGTACGCCGGTCACGATTACACCGATCTGCTGAAAGCCAACGGAATCGAAATTAGCATGTCGCGCAAAGGCAATCCGTGGGACAACGCAGCCTGCGAGTCGTTCATGAAAACGCTGAAGTACGAGGAGGTCTACCGCAGCGAATACCGCGACCTGGCGGAAGCGCGGGCCTCCATCGCCGAGTTTCTGGACAAGGTTTACAACCACAAACGGCTTCACTCCGCACTCGGCTACCTGCCGCCGGCCGAGTTCGAAGCTAACCTCGCTGCGCAAAACAAAAAGGATGCCGCTACGCGGCAGCTTCCCTTATGAGTTTTCTCAGGCATCCGGAAATCTATCCGCCGATGGGGGCGCCAACCTGGCCGGCCAACGCCCCCGCTCATCGTCTGGATGAGTTTCCGGCTGGCTATTCCTGGGCAGGTTGCGCTCCCGCAGAGCCTGCCTCCGCTTCACCAGCCGGGCACCAGTATGCGCTACAGTCGTCTTGCCGGTCGAGGGTTTTTCAGCGAACGGCGAACAGCGTCTTAACCGTTTGTCTCAGCCCAGGGGGCCACCGCATGAAAATGCTGAAAGCTGGCGATCCGATGGACCCAACCACCGACATCGGTCCACTTGCCGGCGAGAATCGGCTGCAGGATCTGGATAACCAAGTACGAAGGGCCGTAGCGGTTGGGGCGAAAGTGCTCACGGGCGGCCGCCCGCTGAACGGCCATGGTTGTCTTTATGAACCGACAGTTCTGGTCGATGTGCCTAGAAGTTCCGAGATCTACCGCGAGGAGTTTTTCGGCCCTGTTGCGATGCTGTTCCATGTTCAAAACGCCGCCGAGGCGATTGAACTGGCCAATGATACGCAATACGGGCTGGGTGCCAGCGTTTGGACTGAAGACCCGGAAGAGGCGAAGCAGTTCGCCGAGGGGATCGAAGCCGGGATGGTTTTTATCAACGCGATGGTCTCCTCGGATCCGCGGGTCCCGTTCGGTGGCATCAAGCGGTCGGGGTATGGCCGTGAACTCGGCCTGGCCGGAATTCATGAGTTTGTGAATCTGAAGACCGTGCGTTATTCGTGAATGCGATCTGGTTAGAACGTCAGTGATGACTACTTTTGGATTTGGATCTTGTTCGACGGTCTTCGGTGCTCTCAATGCCGGCAGAAGCCACGCGTAGCCAAGTCGACGTAACTGGCGGCTTGCGGCGCAGTTTGAGGCTGTTGGATTCGACCATGCTGGTTGCCGGGTCGATGGTCGGCAGCGGCATTTACATTGTTTCCGCGGAGATGGCGCGTCAGGTCGGCAGCCCCGGATGGCTGCTTGCGTCGTGGATCATCACCGGGCTGCTAACGATTGCGGCCGCGTTGTCTTACGGAGAATTAGCCGCGATGATGCCGTGGGCCGGAGGACAATACGTCTACCTCCGAGAGGCATGGTCGCCAATCTGGGGGTTCCTCTATGGCTGGACGCTCTTTCTCGTAATCCAAACCGGAACTGCGGCGGCCGTCGGTGTTGGATTCGCACGCTATCTTGGCGTTCTGTGGCCGCGCATTTCCGAAAGCGAATTCATCATCCCCCCGCTCCACATTTCGAGTACCTACGCCGTATCGTTATCCACCGCCCAACTCGTTAGCATATTGCTGATCGCGCTGCTGACTTGGAATAACGCGAAGGGCATTCACTACGGAAGGATCGTGCAAAACGTCTTTACTTTCGCCAAGATCGGCTCACTGCTCGGCGTCACCGCCGTGGGGCTGGTTGCAGGCTGGTACGCCACTACGGCCTGGAAAGCCAACTTTGGCCATATGTGGACACCCCACGGCTTCACACCGATCGCTCCTGGGATCACTCCTGAAACCGGCTTTGGCCTTTTTGTCGCTGTCGGCGTGGCTCAGGCCGCTTCACTTTTCGCCGCCGACGCGTGGAATAACATTACTTTTACCGCCGGCGAAGTCACCAACCCGAAGCGCAACGTTCCGTTGTCGCTGCTGTTGGGCACGCTGCTCGTGATTGGCCTCTATTTCTTCGTGAACTTCGCCTACCTGCTGGTTTTGCCCTTCGAGCAAGTGCAGCAAGCGGCCTCCGATCGCGTTGCGACAGCCATGCTCGCAGCTGTGCTTCCGGCCGCCGGCGCCGGTTTGATGGCAGTCGCGATCATGGTCTCCGCCTTCGGATGCATGAACGGCCTTTTACTGTCCGGTGCGCGAGCCTACTACGCAATGGCGAAGGATGGCGTTTTTTTTCGCCGCGCGGCTACCCTGAATCGCGCCCATGTCCCAGGATCTTCCCTCCTGATGCAAGGGGTTTGGGCCTCGGTTTTAGTTTTGATCCGGACTTACAACCCTTTGACACATGAATACGGCAATCTGTTCAGCAATCTGCTCGACTACGTGGTCTCAGCCGCGCTGTTATTTTACATCCTTACCATCGCTGGATTGTTTCGCCTCCGGGTGCTGCGTCCTGACGCGGTGCGGCCATATAGGGCATTCGGATATCCGCTAGTCCCGACAGTATACCTCCTCGGTGCGGCCATCCTGTTGACCGTTCTGTTTGTCTACCGTCCGTACGCGACTCTGCCCGGCCTGGCGATCGTTTTGCTGGGCGTACCCGTTTATTTCGGTTTTCGGCGCTCCGCCGTGCCCGCTCTCGATTCTTCAAATAAGGGGACCTTATCGAATGAAAACGATGACTGAATCGTCTATCCATCTCAAAACCGCCATTCCCGGGCCGCTCTCGCGGCAACTTCAGCAATGCCGCGAGGAGAGCGTTCCCCGGGGGATCGCTTCGGTGCTGCCGATCTTTGTCCAGCGCGCCAACGGGATTATCATCGAGGACATCGACGGTAACCAGTTGCTTGATTTTGTTGGCGGCATAGGCTCTCAGAACTTAGGCCATTGCCGGCCCGAAGTGGTGGCCGCCATCCGCGAGCAGGCCGAACAGCTCGTGCATGCCTGTTTCATAGCCACTCCCTACCAAGGCTACGTACGCCTCGCCGAGGAACTAAACCGGCGTACTCCCGGAAACTTTCCCAAGAAGACGTTTCTTGTAAACAGCGGCGCCGAAGCCGTGGAGAACGCTGTCAAAATCGCCCGCCACTATACTCGCCGGCAAGCCGTCATCGCTTTCGAAGATGCTTTCCATGGGCGCACCCAGGTCGCTCTGAGCCTGACCGGAAAATCACATTACAAGTCCGGGTTTGGCCCGCTGGCTTCGGAAATATACCGCGTGCCGTACGCCTACTGCTATCGCTGCCCTTATCATTTGACTTATCCCTCTTGCGAGGCAGAGTGTGCCCAACGCATCGAGTCACTATTCAAGCGGGAAGTCGATGCTGAAGCGGTAGCTGCGGTTATCTTCGAACCCGTGCAGGGGGAAGGTGGCTTTATCGTGCCACCCCCAGAGTGGTTCCAGGCGATCATAAGCGAATGCCGAAAACACGGTATTCTCATCATCGTTGACGAAATCCAAACTGGATTCTGCCGGACTGGTCCGCTTTTTGCGTGCGAACGGCTCGGCATCGAGCCAGATCTTATCTTGACCGCCAAGTCGATCGCCGGGGGACTGCCCCTCGGGGCTGTGACGGGGAGAGCGGAGATCATGGATTCACCTGGTCCTGGCGGGTTGGGCACCACCTTCGGGGGAAATCCCGTAGCATGCGCCGCGGCGCTCGAGATCCTAAAAGGAGTCGACTCGCTCCACCTCCCGGAGCGCTCGGCGAGAATCGGTCACCTCTTCGAATCCATCACGCGCGATTGGCCTGATCGGTTCCCGTTGATCGGTCAGATTAGAGGAGTGGGCGCTATGCGAGCTATCGAATTGGTCCGGGATCGCGCTACGAAGGAGCCTGCGGACGCGGAGACCCGGGAAGTTCTGGCGGCCTGTCACCGGCGAGGACTCGTGATTATTTCCGCCGGAACGTATGGAAACGTGATTCGCATGCTGGTTCCCTTGGTTGCGACAGACGAGCAGATCCGTGAGGGCCTGGACGTGCTCGATCAAGCGCTGACCGAGGTGCACTCCGCAAGCGCTGCCGATAGGAGCGCGACGGCTTGATCAGCCCAATTGACTGCCTGTCCAGCGTTGAATGCCTCAACGGCCTTTAGAAAGCTACTGTGCGTAGGAGCAGATATGAAAGCGCAACCTTCTTCCTTTGCCTTGACTTCAATTACCGGGCTGTTGTTGTTCGGCGTCGCCAGCGCGCAGTCTCCGGCGACGCCCGCCGACACCATTCTCACTAACGGCCAGATCTATACTGCGGATGGCACCTGGGCCGAGGCGCTCGCGATCAAAAGTGGCGTAATCCTGGCTGTCGGCGACAACACCTCGGTGCAACCATATCGTGCCGCTACCACGAAAGTAATGGATCTCGGGGGACGCACGGTTCTACCCGGCTTCCATGACATGCACATGCATCCCTTGCAGGGTGGCTATTCCCTGCGGAGCTGCGGCCTCAAGAGGGAAGCGACGCCCAGCGAAATCCGCGAGACTGTCTCTTTGTGCGCCGCTAAAGCCAAGCCGGGCGATTGGATCACTGGCGGCAGGTGGGTGAACGACGTCTTCAAGACTGCCCCGCAGGATCGGGCGCTGCTGGACGAGGCGGCGCCGAACAATCCGGTTATTCTGACCGATGAAACTGGCCACTCTAGCTGGGCAAACAGCTTGGCCTTGAAGATGGCGGGCATCACCAAGGAAACGCCCAACCCCGTGAATGGTGTGATTGAGCACAGACCCGACGGGGAGCCCAACGGGCTGCTGCGGGAGGCTCCGGCGGCCAACCTGGTCCGCTCGAAAATCCCACCCACTTCGCCCGAAGAGGACGCAGAAGCTTTGAGGCTAGCGCTTCAGACAACGCTAGCCGCTGGCATCACGACGCTGCAGGATGCTGCCGCCTCGCGTCAGACACTCACTGCATTTACAATTCTGGCGGACCGAGGCGAGCTGAAACAGCGCGTTAAGGCCTGTATCACCTGGACCTACAACCCCAGCGGCGCTGATCGGAATTTCGAAGCGGTCTACAACGAACGCAATCTTTACCGGCGCGACCGGCTCGAACCGAGCTGCGTCAAGATCTTCGGCGACGGGGTCCCGGGTGAAGGGCACACCGCCGGAATGCTCGATCCTTACACCGCACCGGTGCCAGGGGATAAGGACAACGCTCGCCGGAATGGCATTCTGAATGTTCCGCAAGACGTGATGAATAAAATGGTTACTCGCTTCGACAAAGACGGGATGGCCATGATGATCCATTGCACCGGCGACGCCTGTGCCCGTGAAGCGGTGAACGCCGTCGCGGCGGCGCGTGAGGCCAACGGCTGGAGCGGTGTACTGCACCAGATTGCCCACGATAACTTCACGACTGCCGCGGATTTGAAACGCGGCCGGCAACTCGGGGTCAGCTTCGAGTTCTCCGCTTATCTGTATTACTTGAACGGCGTAACCCGCGACTATCTAAAAGCGATCGGGCCCCAGCGGTTCACCCGTTACAAGCCGGTTCGCGAGGCCATCGACGACGGCGCGATCGCGCTGGAAGGCTCGGACTGGCCGGTATCGCCAGCGCCTAACCCGTGGATCGCCGTCGAAACCTTAATCACCCGCAAGAAGCCGGGGGGCAGCGAGGATCCGCCCCTGGCTCCTAACGAGGCGATCACCCTGAAGGAGGCGATCGACATCTACACGGTGAACGCAGCGAAGCAGTTCGGCAATAGCGACCAGGTAGGATCGATCAAGCCGGGGCTGTTCGCGGACCTGATCGTGCTCGACCGCAATCCATTCAAAGTCCCGATTACGACTGTTCACGATACTAAAGTTGAGACCGCGATCATCAACGGCGAGGTTGTATATCAAGCGCCGTAAGAGCGGCCTTTGCGGTTTCGTCCGTGTGGAGTTTCTATGACAGCGACAGATTGTGCAAATGGCTCTTAAGGGCGTCGATTACTTCGCGGTGGATTCGCTCCTTTCCGAACAGGAGCTCCTCGTGCGTCAGGCCGCGCGTCAGTTCGCCGCCGAGCGAGCGCTGCCGGTTATCCGAGATTGCTATCGAGACGCGCGCTTCCCGAGCGAACTCGTGCCGGAAATGGCCGAGCTCGGGTTCCTCGGCGCCAACCTCGAGGGCTACGGCTGTCCGGCCATGAGCAACGTTGAATACGGGCTGATAATGCAAGAAATAGAGCGCGCCGATTCTGGCTTGCGCAGCTTCGTCTCGGTGCAAGGCGCGTTAGTGATGTACCCCATTCTCGCCTATGGCTCCGATGAGCAGAAGCGGAAATGGCTGCCATTGCTGCAAAGCGGCCGTGCCATCGGATGCTTCGGCCTCACCGAGCCCGATTTCGGCTCAAATCCCGCGGGTATGCGTACCACTGCGCGGCGGGAGGGCGGCTGCTGGGTGCTCAACGGCGAGAAAACCTGGATCACCAACGGCACGATGGCTGACGTGGCCCTGGTGTGGGCCCGGGCCGAAGAAGGCATTGTCGGATTTCTCGTGGAAAAGGGAACTCCGGGTTTCAGCGCCACTGACATTCACGGCAAATGGTCTATGCGTGCATCTGTCACCTCCAGCCTGGCGCTCGTCGATTGCCGCGTTCCCGAAACTGCTAGACTGCCCGAGGCCAAGGGACTGAAAGCTCCGCTGAGCTGCCTAAGCCAAGCACGGTTCGGCATCGGCTGCGGCGTCCTCGGAGCAGCCATGGATTGTTACGAGACAGCCCGCGAATATTCGACGTTGAGAAAGCAGTTTGATGGCCGCCCCATCGCTTCTCATCAACTGGTGCAGGAGAAGCTCGCCTGGATGGTCACCGAAATCACAAAGGCGCAGCTTTTGGCGCTCCACGCCGGTCGCCTCAAGGACCAAGGCAAGCTCGAGGCGGCGCATATCTCCATGCTCAAGCGCAACAATGCGGCAATATCGCTCGAATGCGCGCGCCTCAGCCGCGACCTGCTGGGTGCGAACGGAATCACCGACGAATACCCTATCATGCGTCATCTTTGTAACCTGGAAACGGTCAAGACATACGAAGGCACGGACCATATTCACGCGTTGGTAATCGGCGAACGGGTCACGGGAGTGGCGGCCTATAAATAGCCGGGTGGGCCAGTTTGATGCCGCCGCTTCAGCGTCAACTGGAATTAGCAAAAACCCTACGAGTTTTCCGCGAGAAATGGCATCAGTGGTCTACGAGCTCGTCTCCCGGGGACCTTCCGCCTGGTAGATCACACCACGCTCAGCAAGCGCGGCGACGGCTGCTGCATCAAGTCCGAGCAGTTGTTCAAGCACCGACACGGAGTGTTCGCCCAGCAGGGGCGCGGGTAATCCAGGTGAGCCCGGGGTCTCGGAGAGCTTCACCGGAGTCCCCGTGACGCGATGCATCCCAGCTGTTAAGTGGTGGAGTATAGGGAACATCTCCCGTGCAGCGGATTGGGGATGTTCGACCACATCCTTAAAGTTGTGCACCGGGGAGGCGGGGATGCCCGCTCCGCGCAGCCTCTCGATCCACTCGGCGACGGGACGCTGGCGAAATACGCCGTCGAGCAGCGGTTCCAACACTGCGCGATTGCGGATACGTGCGGCGTTGGTCTCGTAATCTGCGTGCTTTTCCAGGTCAGGCCGCTCGATCGTCCGGCAAAACGCGCTCCATAGCCTCTCGCTTCCCACTGCGATCGCGATCGCACTATCGCGAGTATGGAACACGCAATAGGGTACCAACGTCGGGAACTTCGTTCCCATCGGCTTCGGTACGATCCCGGATCCCAGGTAGCCCATATAATTGGAGCTCATGGTGGAGACGATGCTGTCGAGCATCGAAACGTCAACATACTGGCCGCAACCTGTACTCTCTCTCGCACGCAACGCCAGAAGAATCCCAATAACGGCGAACAGGCCAGCGGTGACGTCGGTTACTCCATAGCCGCAGCGGACGGACTCCCCTTCGGGCGTGCCGGTGATGCTCAGCAGACCACTCGAACTCTGCACTACCAAATCCATTGCCGCTTCATCGCGCGAGGGTCCATTCTGCCCGTAGCCGGAAATCGAGCAGTAGACGAGCCGAGGGTTTCTTTGGTGCACCGATTCGTACCCAAGCCCCAAGCGCTCCATGGCTCCCGGACGAAAATTCTCGATCAACACGTCCATCCGCTCGATCAGGCTCAAACAAAGTTCGAAGCCTTCTCTCTGTTTAAGGTCGATCGAGATTCCAAGCTTGCCGCGATTCAGTCCTAGAAAGAAACTGGCCACACCACCGGCGAATGGCGGCCCCCATCCGCGGCCCATATCGCCCTCGCGAGATTCGAGCTTGTATACTTCGGCCCCGTAGTCCGAAAGCAGCAGCGTACAGTACGGGCCTGCCAGCGCGTGAGAAAAATCGAGCACGCGGATGCCATCGAGTGCTGTTTTCATGGTCGGTCAGTGAATAACGCGGGTAAACGATTGGGTTTCATCGGTATTGTCTGATCTGTTCCAGCACACTTTGAGTGAATTTGGGCCGAGCGGCCGGGTGCGAGCGAGCGAAACCCACATGTGCATCTGCATTTCCCAATTGGCCCGCAATCCGAGTGCGTTATGGGTGCGCCGACAATGCGACCCGGGAAAACGCCGGATGAGAACGCGAGTCGACTTGGGATGGCAACTTAGTCTATCTGCCATAGCCACGCACGATCGGTGGCCTCTCATAGCGAAACCATACCCAATCCACAGAAGTGAGATTCAACCTGCTACGGTGAAGTGCGCCCGTGATTTTAGCACGAAAGTGCGAGATAAGTCTTTAATCGCATCTTAGCTTTACCGCCACCGTCGAAGGAGCACTGCATCGCGAAAGATCTGGACAAGCAGATGCCCCGAAGTGTCCGGAACCTACCTCCTTGCAGGGAGAATTGGAATCCCAGCGCTGCTCCGGGAAGACTCCGGTGAGAGTAGCGCACCCAGCCGGCGCTTTACTAACTCACTGTCCCAGCCCCTTTACATTAGTTGGCGACCTGCAGCATTGTGGCGAACCAAATGTCAGGCTTGGACTGGATGTAATTCACTAACCGATCAAGCTGAAAGATGCGCGACCTGCGCCCGGTGACGTGCGCATGCTGCGTCAGGATGAACGCTGTTCGTTCCTGCCACGCGAGATCGAACTCGGCCTAATAGATTTGGGAAACCGCGTCGGGCGACGGTAGCTCAAGGTTGCGAAGTGCCGAATTTGCACGCTTCGGCCAAATGGATTCGCATGCCTTCACAGCACTCGGCCTCCATGGTCAATACATTTTTGTCGATCCATCGAGAAAGACGGTGGTGGTGAAGGTTTGCCTCATGGCTCGAACTTGAAATCGAGCTCGTTTTCCCGTGGGTAATCTATTGACTGCGCAGCGCTGGACGCCCAGATGTTCTTGCGATGGCGTCCTCGCCCAGTCTCCAGTGCCCGATAAGAATGGGCCACGAACTTCAGCCCTATCGGTTTCCGCACGGAAACTGGCCAGAGCGAGGCCACCTGCCCAGGGCGGCGAAGCTAATTAGCAGTTTCACGCGGTTCAGTGTTGTTTTGGCCAACGATGAAAGCACGCCCAACCGGCGGACAAATAGAAAGAGTTTTGGCTACCGTTTCCGCACTCTGCCAGCGCTTCCAAGCGAGCGACCCAAGCCAGATCAGGCTCACCAGCAGCACCAGCACGAAGACCCATCCGAGCGCGCTGGCCAACTGCGCCGCCGTTAGAACTGGCCATTCGAACCGAAATTGGGATAACCGCTCCGCCCGATCCGCCATCCAATGCCAGCCGGTATGTGCCACGAGTGCCGACAGAATCACCGTCCCTATGCGCTCTTTCACCACGAACCGGAACAAAAGACCCAGCACAGGAATGAGCAGCACCAGTACGAAAAGCTGCCCCAATTCCACGCCTAGGTTGAACGAAAGCAGAGAGGCAAGAAGATGCGATCCGGCGAACTGCAGGGTCTCGCGCAACGCGAACGAAAAACCGAAGCCGTGTACCAAGCCGAAGCCGAACGTGATTATCCAACGCCGGTGCACCGTGGCTGTGCCCACGATGTTCTCGAGGGCCATATAGACAATCGATGCCGCTATGAGTGCCTCCACCAACGGCGGAAACCACAACGCGCTGGGCGCCAGATTATAGGCCGACGCGATTAGCGTGATCGAATGCGCGACAGTGAACGAGGTGACGATCGGGATCAGCGCGCGCAGCCGCCGGAACGGAATCACCAGGCAAAACAGAAACAGAAGGTGATCCGTGCCGTCGAGAATGTGCTCGAATCCCAGCTTCACGAATTGGCGCGCAGCCTGGTACCACTGCGGATCCAGTCGGATAAGACCCGGATCACCGATAAATTCGAAAGCCCGCAGGATGCCGCCGGGCGGAACAAATCGAAGCGCCGATGTCACGCGTAGTCCCAGTCGCGCGATGCCCAGATGAATCGAAAAGCGCGCGGCGTCGGACGCGATCGGATACTCGAACCAGACGTCCAGCATGGCCTGGTTCCATACAATTTTGGTGTCGAGCGGCAGCCTAGGCTCGGTCAAATGGGCCGCGGCCGCATCGTAGGATTCAAACGACCGATCGGAGGGAAGCGAAATGCGGGTCGCCACCACGAGCGGCTTTGCCAAGTGCTGATTGGCTTCATAGATGTCAATGAAATCAGAAAGCCACAGCGTCGCGGCATCCGGGAGCAATGGATCAACATTACCTAAATCCAGATATCCAGATGGTGTTTCGGGGAATGAAATGTCGCGCAGCGCTTTGAGCGGCACCCGCATCAGCAGATTCAAGCTGCTGCCTTGCGGCTTGAGGAAGGATTGCACGACAACATCATTGGGAATGTCATGCGCAAGCGCGCTGCTCCGCGCGAAGAACAGCAATGCCACTCCCGTTGCTGTAACCAAGACAGTAGTCGTGCGGTTAACCAAAAACATGGCGTGCCAGCCTTGACAACTATACCATCGACAAATAAAATTTAGCGAGCGACGAGTACACTGCACCATCTGTCGCCACAAGCAAGGAGGACGTACGTGTCGAAACGAAGCCTTCTAATCGGCGCAGTTTTCGTCGCGGTTCTGGCTGCGCTCGCAATCGCATACTCGTTGGCCTCGCGAAGGGCTATCGTAGAGGCTGCCGGAGTTCAGGCGCCGCGGTTTGAGGTGGATCCTATGTGGCCGAAGCCCTTGCCGAATCACTGGGTGCTGGGTATGACGATTGGCGTCTCTGTAGACGCCCAGGACCACATCTGGATCGTTCATCGCGGAGCTTCGCTCGAGCGCATGGAATCCTACTCAGGCGCCAATCCTCCCGCCGCCGAGTGTTGTTCCGCGGCGCCCCCCGTGCTCGAATTCGACGAACAAGGCAATCTTATGAATCACTGGGGTGGGCCCGGCGAGGGCTATGACTGGCCGGAGTCGAACCACGGAATCACGGTAGATTACAAAGGCAACGTATGGATCGGCGGCAATGGCCGCCCCGCTCCTGGGGCTCCGGTCCGTCCGGCAACATCGGGAGCACCTGCTCCTACCGAAGGCCAAGCGGCGGCAGCGCCGGGTTATTTCAACGACAACATGATTTTGAAATTTACCCAGGACGGCAAATTCTTAATGCAAATCGGCAAGCCGGGTCAAAGCAAGGGCAGCAACGACGTCGAAAACCTCAAAGGCCCGGCCAAGCTCTTTGTCGATGCCAAAACCAATGAGCTCATTGTTGCGGATGGCTACGGGAATCATCGCGTAATCGTATTCGACGCCGACACCGGCAAGTACAAACGGCACTGGGGCGCCTACGGCCACAAGCCCGATGACACGCCTCTGGGGCGCTACAATCCCAACGATCCGCCCGCGCAGCAGTTCCGCAATCCCGTGCATTGCGCTGAACTGGCGAATGATGGCCTGCTGTATGTCTGCGACCGCCCCAACGACCGTATCCAAGTCTTCAAACCCGATGGAACTTTCGTAAAAGAGCAGATCCTCTATACGAAGACCCTCG
>Ga0335071_10005206_pt1 | contig 13527 bp, 14 predicted proteins | sample Lox_Sample_15_FD_206724 | JGI IMG/M metagenome (GOLD analysis project Ga0335071, IMG submission 206724) | Soil microbial communities from Loxahatchee National Wildlife Refuge, Florida, United States - Lox_Sample_1.5 | ecosystem: Environmental > Terrestrial > Soil > Wetlands | place: USA... | reverse complement strand
AGACGTTCCGATAGGGCGCGCTCCAGCTCCAGCAGTGCGGTCAGGTCCCCGGATTGATCACGGGGAGCCAAGGGGGCCCGGCTCATGCAGCAAGCTTGACCGCCCTCGTCGTTCCCCCGGGTGAAGGAGGCGTGAAGGTCCGCTCATCAGTCACCCCACCGGGTCTTCATTGAGGTCGGCCCATCGTTCTACCGTCCCGAACTCCGAGGGAACGTATGGAAAAGAACGTCGGCAGCGTGGATTCCGTCATCCGCGTGATGATCGGCTTGGTCCTGCTGTTCGCGGCGGCGGCGCTGGCGCCGAAGTGGATTCTCTCCGCGGCGGCGGTGGTGATTGCGCTGGTTCTCCTGTATACGGCGCTCAGCGAGCGGTGCCCGCTCTATCGGCTCTTCCGCTGCAGCACGCGGAAGGAGCCCCCGGCGCCGGTCGGACCGGCTGTCCCGCGGCAGGGTTAGCGCGGTGACGGACGTCCGCCGCCGCGTCCTGCTGACCGCGGCGCTTCTGGGGTTGGCGGCGACCTGCGCACCCGCGCAGGACCGCGTGGCGGCGATTCTTCGCGGCGCCGTCGGGCAGGTGTCCGACTCGGCCAGCCGCGCCAGCCTCGAGCGTCTCTACGGAGGCTGGTCGTGGCGCATGCTCTGGATGGGTCGTCAGGGGCCACTGGCCCGGGCCGACTCACTCCTCGCGTGGATCGACCGGTCGGCGGCGGACGGGCTCGACCCCGACGCCTACGACGCCGCCGGCATCCGCGCCTTGTGGCGCCTGCCGGGGGACTCGGTGTTGGCCGTCGCGGACGAGCGGTTGTCGGAAGCGTTTCTGCGCCTGGGGCACGACCTGTCCGCCGGGCGCGTCGTGCCGGCCCGCGTCGATTCCCTCTGGACCGGTGCGGTGACGCCGCCGAACGTCGTCGCCGTCCTCGACGAGGCGGTCCGGCGGGACGACGTCTCGGGCGCGCTCGCGAGCCTCAGGCCTCGCGCCGCGGACTACGCCGCGCTCCGTCAGGTGTTGGCCCGCTACCGCGTTCTCGCGGCGCGGGGCGGGTGGCCGCTGGTCCCCGCGGGGCCCGATCTCGGGCCGGGAGACTCCGGGACCCGCGTGGCGATTCTGCGTGCGCGCCTGGCGCTGACCGACGGCCCCATCGGCGGCACCGATTCGGCCCGGTTCGACGACGAGCTGGTCCGGGCCGTGCGCCGCTTCCAGAGCCGCCACGGTCTGCCGGCCGACGCCGTGGTGGGTCCCGAGACGCGGGCCGCCTTGAACGTGCCGGTCGCGCGGCGCATCGCCACGCTCGAGCTCAACCTCGAACGGTGGCGCTGGGTGCCGCGGACCGTCGGTCTCCGGTATGTCCTGGTGAACATCCCCGCTTTCCGGCTGGAGCTGCACGACAGCGGGCGGGTGCAGATGAGCGTGCGCGCCATCGTGGGCCGGAAGGACTGGCCCACTCCGATTACCACCGCCTGGATGGATGGAATCACCTTCCGGCCGGAGTGGAACGTCCCGCCCCGCATCGCGCTGCAGGAGATCCTGCCGCTCGAGCGTGCCCACCCCGGATATCTCGGTCGGGAGGGGTTCCGCGTGATTTCCGTGGACGGCGGGACGCCGGTCGATCCGGACTCGGTGAACTGGGTGACGGTGGACACCGCCCGATTCCCCTACCGCCTGGTGCAGGAGCCGGGTCCGGACAATCCCCTCGGCGCGCTGCGGTTCGTCGTGGCCGATCCGTTCAACGTGGCCATCCACGACACGCCGCAGCGCGCGCTCTTCGGCGACCGGGTCCGGCTCTTCAGTCACGGTTGCGTGCGCGTGGACAGCGCGGCCCTCCTCGCGGTGCGGCTGCTCCCCGGGTGGTCCGCGGACGACGTGCGGAACGCGATGCGCGGGGATTCCAGCCGGACCGTCGGGCTGCCGCGGCGGCTCCGTGTGCTCCTGACCTACGAGACCGCCTGGGTCGACGCCGAAGGCGTGGTGCAATTCCGCGACGACATCTACGCGTGGGACGACGAGCTGGCCGCCGCGCTCGCCGGCATCCGGGTGGCGGCGGTCCGTGCGGCACCGGGGGAGGACGGACGATGAGGGCGAAACGGTGGCTCCAGGCCGCGCTCGCCATCAGCCTGTTCGGCGCGATTTTCTCGGGCGGACTGACCTATCGGGAGTTGTTCGCGGGGGCCGCCAAGTGCCCGGCCCCCGGGGCGCCGGGGACCGTCCTCGGATATCCCGCGTGCGTATACGGCTTCGTCATGTACACCGCGCTCGTCGTGGTTTGCGGGCTCGGTCTGCGGGCCGCCGGTCGGGACTCGGCCCCGAAGGAGTGAAGATCTCTTCACGATTTCTTGGTCGTTTCCGTCGACCCGACCTGCCACTCTGAAAGCAGGATTGCAGGTGTCTCCCGGCGGACGAGCCCGGGCCCGCCCGTCGGCGTTCCTTCACAGTCGACCCGTCGGAGCGTGCCCCATGTTCTACCCGCAGTCACACCCCTGGTCGGACGGCGAATCGCTGACGGGGTACCTCGAGCGTCGCGGCATCAATCGCCGCGACTTTCTCGCGTGGTGCGCCGAGATCACCGCGATGCTCGGCCTCGCCAGCGCGGTCACGCCGCGCGTGGCGGAAGCGCTCGTGGCGCAGAAGCGGCCCTCGGTGATCTGGCTCCAGCTCCAGGAGTGCACGGGCTGCGTCGAGAGCGTGCTCCGGAGCGAAGCGCCGACCATCGGCGACCTCGTCCTCGACCTGGTGTCGCTCGACTATCAGCACACGCTGATGGCCGGGGCGGGCAAGCAGGTGGAGGACGCGCTGCGGGCCGCGGAGGAGAAGAACCACGGGCAGTACCTGCTCGTGGTCACGGGATCGATCCCGCTCGCCGACAACGGGATCTACTGCACGGTAGGCGGGCGCACGGCGAAGGAGATCCTTCTCGAGGCCGGGCGCGGAGCCAAGGCGGTGGTGGCGATCGGCGCCTGCGCCCATTGGGGCAGCGTCCAGGCCGCCAAGCCCAACCCGACCGGCGCGGTGGGCGTCAGTGAGGTCCTGAAGGACCGGGCGGTGGTCAACATCGCCGGGTGCCCGCCCATCGCGGACGTCGTGACCGCGACCATCGTCCACTACCTCACGTTCGGCCGCCTCCCGGTGACGGACTACGACGGCCGGCCCCTGTTCGCGTACGGCGCCCGGATCCACGACCAGTGCAATCGACGCGCCAATTTCGACGCCGGACAGTTCGTCGAGCGCTTCGACGACGACGCGGCCCGGCGGGGCTGGTGCCTCTATCACGTGGGCTGCAAAGGCCCCGAGACGTTCTCGCCGTGTCCGATCTTCCTCTGGAACGACAAGACCAGCTGGCCCATCGGGGCCGGCCACCCCTGCCTCGGCTGCACGGAGCGCCACTTCTGGGACACCATGACGCCGTTCTACGGCCGCCTGCCCAACGTCGGCGGGTTCGCCGTGGAGCGGTATGCGGACACGCTCGGCGCGGCGCTGGCGATCGGCGCCACCGCCGGGGTGGCGGCCCACGCGGCCGCGACCGGCGTTCACCAGTACCGGGAGCGCAAACGGAACCTGCCGGTGATCGAATCGCCGGATACGGAGAAGGGGGAGCCCCATGGCCGTCACTAGGGTCGTCGTCGACCCCATCACCCGGATCGAAGGGCACCTCCGGATCGAAGCCCAGGCGGACGCGGGCCGGATCACCGGCGCCTGGGCCACGTCGACCCAGTTCCGCGGCATCGAGACCATCATGCAGGGCCGCGATCCGCGGGACGCATGGGCGTTCACGCAACGCATCTGCGGCGTGTGCACCGTCGTGCACGCGGTGGCGTCCTGCCGCGCCGTCGAGGACGCCCTGGACATCCGGATCCCGCCGAACGCCAACCTCATCCGGAATCTCGTTCACGGCATGCAGTTCATTCAGGACCACGTCATCCACTTCTACCATCTCCACGCGCTGGACTGGGTGGACGTCGTCAGCGCGCTCTCGGCCGATCCGGCGGGGACGGCGCGCCTGGCGCAGTCGATCTCCCCGTGGCCCAACAACTCGGCGACCTACTTCGGCGAGGTGAAGGACCGTTTGAAGGGGTTCGTGGGGACCGGCCAGCTGGGAATCTTCACCAACGGGTACTGGGGCCATCCCGCGTACAAACTGCCGCCCGAAGCCAACCTCATGGCGGTGGCGCATTACCTCGAGGCCCTCGACTGGCAGCGGGACGTCATCCGCCTGCACACGATCTTCGGCGGCAAGAACCCGCACCCGAACTTCCTCGTGGGGGGAATGGCCTCGGCGATCAACCTCGAAGGCCGGGCCACGATCAACGCCGCCCGGCTCTCGGAGATTCACGACCTGATCGCCCGGGCCGGCGCGTTCGTGGAGCAGGTCTACTGGCCCGATCTCCTGGCCATCGCCGGCTTCTATAAGGAATGGGGCGCCATCGGGGGCGGGACCGGGAACTACCTGGCGGTCGGGGAATTCCCGGACAGCGACGTGCGCGATCTCGATTCCATGTATTTCCCCCGCGGCATCGTGATGAACCGGGATCTGACCAAGGTCTGGCCCTACGAGCAGCAGCTGGTGAAGGAGTACATCTCGAGCTCCTGGTACGAATACTCGAAGGGCGACGATGCGGGTCTCCACCCGTATGAAGGCGAGACCCAGGCGAAGTACACCGGCCCCGCGACGCCGTGGACCTACCTGCAGGGGGAAAAGAAATACTCCTGGATGAAGGCGCCGCGGTACGACGGGCACCCGATGGAAGTCGGCCCGCTCGCCCGCGCCCTGGTGGCGTTCGCCTCGGGGCACCGGGACGTCCGGGAGATGGTGAAGGAAGTGATGGACCGGCTCAACGTGGGGCCGGCCGCGCTCTTTTCGACCCTGGGTCGCACCGCCGCCCGCGGAATGGAAACGGTCCTGCTGGCGCGCCGGATGAGCCACTGGTACGACGCGCTGGTGGGCCGGATTCAGAGCGGAGACACCCGCACCCACAATGGCGACAAGTGGGATCCCTCGACCTGGCCGATGAAGGCCCAGGGCTACGGGTTCCTCGACGCGCCGCGCGGGGCCCTGGGGCACTGGGTGCAGATCGAGAATCAGAAGATCGCGCGCTATCAGTGCGTCGTGCCCAGCACCTGGAACTGCTCGCCCCGGGACAAGGAGGGACAACCCGGCCCCTACGAGGCCGCGCTGATGGATCATCATCCGCTGGTGCGGCCCGATCAGCCGCTTGAAATCCTCCGGACCATCCACTCCTTCGACCCGTGCATGGCGTGCGGGGTGCATGTCCTCGACGCCACCGGTGCCGAAGTGATGTCGGTGAAGGTCCAATGACCGCCCCGGGCTCGCGGCCCGCGCCTCGTCCCCGTGCCAAACGGGGCGTCTCGCTGGCCCACAAGGCGCCGCCTCCCTCGGGCGACTATCACTGGGTGTATCTGTGGGAGTGGCCCATCCGCGCCATGCACTGGGCGGCGGCGGGATCCATCCTGGTGCTGTTCCTCACCGGGTTCTACATCGGCGAGCCGGCCTTCCTGGCCGGCGGCTCCGAGGCGCGGCCGGGTTTCGCCATGGGGTGGGTCCGCTTTCTGCACTTCGCGGCGGCCGCGGTATTCGTCGCGACCGGCATCGTCCGGGCCTACTGGATGCTCGCGGGGAATCAGTTCGAGCGCTGGCCCGCGCTCTTCCCGGTGCGGCCCCGCGACTGGGGCAACGCGTGGCGCCAGGTCAAGTTCTACCTGATGATCCAGCCCGAGAAGGCGCCGCACTACCTCGGGCACAACCCGCTGCAGCAGTTCTCCTACACCGGCATGTACGCCGTCGCGGCCCTGATGGCGGTGACCGGGTTCGCGATGTTCGGGCAGTACGAGCCGGGCGGCTTCTGGTACTCGGCGACGCAATGGTACGTCTCGTTCGCCGGCGGGATCCAGGTGATCCGCGTGATCCACCACGTCGCCGCCTGGGCGTTCCCGATCTTCGTTCCGATCCACGTCTACCTGGCGATGCGGGCCGATCTGCTCGAGCGCACCGGCACCATCTCCTCGATCATCAGCGGCGGGCGCTTCGTGCGCGCCGACGTGACCTACGTCGATGAGTGAGCGCCCGACCGTCGTCATCGGCCTCGGGAACCCCCTCATGGGCGACGACGGCCTCGGCCTCGCGGCGCTCACGCGGCTGCAGGCCGACTGGGAGCTGCCCGCGGGCGTCGAGTGCGTGGACGGCGGGACCTGGGGACTGAATCTCCTGCCGGTGATCGAAGACGCGGGACGCCTGATCCTCATCGACGCGATCACCGCCGGGACGGCGCCCGGCACCCTGGTCCGGATCCCGCGCGAGCGGCTCCCGCGCTACCTCGCCAGCAAGATCTCGCCGCACGAAGTGGATCTCCGGGACGTGCTGGCGCTGGCCGAGCTGCGCCGGACCCTGCCGGCGGACACCACCGCCATCGGCCTCGAGCCCGCGAAGGTCGCCCTGGGCAGCGAGCTCAGCCCGCCGGTCGACGCGGCGCTGGACCTCCTGGTCGCCGGGATCGTGGACGATCTCGCGGAGCGGGGCCACGCCTGCCGGCGGCGGATCGCGCACGGCGCGGTGTCCCGTGCATGAGATGAGCCTGGCCCTGGAGATCGGGCGGATCGCGGAGGAGCGCGCGGGCGACGCGGTGGGACACGTCGTCACGGTGGGCGTCGAGGTGGGGGACGGCGCGGGCGTCGAGCCCGAGAACCTGGCCTTCTGTCTCGAAGCCGTGCTGGCGACGCCGCCCTTCCGCCGGGCGCGCCCGGTCCTCGAGCGGCGGGCCGGCGACGGCTTGCGACTTCTCTACCTGGAGGTGGACGATGAGCGTCCGGACGATTGAGGTCCGTGAGCGGGTGATGGCGAGCAACGACGAGCTCGCCGCCCGGGTCCGCGCCCGCCTCCGCGCGGCGGGCGTGCCGGCGTTCAACCTCGTGTCCTCCCCCGGGGCGGGGAAGACGCTCCTGCTCGAGCGGACCCTCGCGGACCTCGGGCGGGAGCTGCGGATCGCCGTCGTCACGGGGGACGTCCAGACCCAGAACGACGCGGACCGCCTGGCCCGGCACACGGACCGCCTGGTGCAGGCCGTGGTCACGAACGGGGCGTGCCATCTCGACGCCCGCCAGATCACCACCGCGCTGGACGCCGTGGATCTCCCGGCGACCGACCTGCTGTTCATCGAGAACGTCGGCAACCTGGTCTGTCCCGCGAGCTGGGATCTGGGGGAAGACGCGAAGGTGGTGCTCTTCTCGGTGACGGAGGGTGAGGACAAGCCGGCGAAGTATCCCAAGATGTTCCGGGAAGCCCGCTACGTCGTGATGACCAAGCTCGATCTCCTCCCGCATGTGGGCTTCAGCATCGAGGAGGCCGTCGCGATCGCCACCGAGGTGAACCCCCGCCTCCAGTTCCTGTTCACGTCGGCGACGGAGCCGGAGGGGCTGGAGGAGTGGTACGGCTTCCTTCGGAACCAGGTCCGCCGCCGCAGCGCCGCATGACGGCCGTCGCCGGCGCGCCGCGCGCCGCCCTCGACCTGCGCGTCACCGGCGTGGTACAGGGCGTCGGGTTCCGCCCCTTCGTGCACCGGCTCGCCCAGCGGCACGGCGTGGCCGGCTGGGTACGGAACGCCTCCGGCGACGTGCGGATCTGGGTGGAGGGAGTGCCGGCCGCGCTGGACGCATTCGCGCGGGACCTCGAGGGCGACGCGCCCCCGCTGGCGCGCATCGAGCGCGTCGAGTGCTCGCGGCGCGCCGCCCGGGGGCTCGACCAGTTCTTCATTCTCGAGAGCCGCGTGGAGGCGGGCCGGCGCCAGGCCATTCCGCCCGACGTCGCCCTCTGCGCCGCGTGTGAAGCGGAGCTCTTCGACCCCGCCAACCGCCGCTACCACTACCCCTTCATCACCTGCACCGACTGCGGCCCGCGGTTCACGGTGATCGAGGCCATGCCCTACGATCGGTCCGCGACGAGCATGGCCGCGTTCCAGCAGTGTCCGGCGTGCCTCGCGGAGTACGAGACCCCGGGGGACCGCCGCCACCATTCGCAGACCAACAGCTGCCCCGCGTGCGGACCGAAGGTCTGGTTCGAGCGCGCCGGCGAGCCGGCGGTCAGCGGCGCGGACGCGATCGCGGCCGCCGCCCGCGCCCTGCGCTCCGGAGCCATCGTGGCCCTCCGGGGCCTGGGAGGCTTTCACCTGGCCGTCGCGGCCACCGACGAGCCGGCGGTGCGGAGGCTCCGGGAGCGCAAGCACCGCGAGGCGAAGCCCCTCGCGGTGATGGTCCGCACCCTGGCCGACGCCCGGGCGCTCGCCGCCCTCACGGACGCGGAGCGGGTGATTCTCGAGTCGCGGGAGCGGCCCATCGTGCTGGTGGCGCCCAAGCGCGGGAGCGGCCTCGCCCCCGCCGTGGCGCCCGGGCTCGACACCGTGGGCCTGATGCTGGCGTACACGCCGCTGCACCATCTCCTGCTGGAGGGCGTCGGTCACCCGCTCGTGATGACCTCCGGCAACCGGAGCGACGAGCCGATCGCCATCGACAACGACGAGGCCCGGCACCGGCTCGACGGCATCGCGGACGCCTTCCTGCTTCACGACCGCGAGATCACGTCGCGGTACGACGACTCGGTGATCCGGGTCAGCCGCCGCCACCCGCTGTTCCTCCGGCGGGCCCGCGGATACGCGCCGCTCCCGATCGCGCTGCCCGTTCCCGCGCCGACGGCGCTCGTCGCGGTCGGCCCGCATCTCAAGAACACCTTCACGCTGGCGCAAGGCGGCGAGGCCTACGTCAGCCAGCACATCGGCGACCTCGAGAGCCTCGAAACGCTCGAGCATTTCCGGTCGACCCTCGAGACCTACCGGCGGCTCTTTCACGTGGAGCCCGCCGTCGTCGCCCGCGACCTCCACCCCGGATACCTCTCGTCGCGGATCGCCGCGGAGCTGGCCGGGGCGGAGCGGCGGGTGATCCCGGTCCAGCATCACCACGCCCACGTCGCCGCGGTGCTCGCGGAATGGGGGCGCACGACCCCGGCGGTGGGGCTGGCGTTCGACGGCACCGGGTACGGCGCCGACGGCAAGGTCTGGGGCGCGGAGGTGCTGGTCGCGGACCTTCGCCGGTATCGCCGAGCGGCGCACCTGCGATATGCGCCGCTGCCGGGTGGCGACCTCGCCGCCCGGCACCCCTGGCGCGCCGCCCTCGGCTACGCGTCGCTGGGCGGGGACGCCCGCGCGTTCGCCCCGGCGCTGGCGACCGTGTCCGAGCGGGAGCGGGAGGTCGCGGAGCGGCAGGTGCGCGAGCACGTGAACGCGCCGCTCGCCTCGTCCCTGGGGCGGCTCTTCGATGCCGCCGCCGCCGTGCTGGGCGTATGCCGGAGCGCGGGGTACGAAGGCGAGGCCGGGATGCGGCTCGAGAGCCTCGCGGGACGGCGCGCGGCGGCTCCCCTCCCGTTCCCGGTGACCGAGACCCCCGAAGGCTGGGAGCTCGACCCGGTGCCGCTCCTCGTCGCCCTTGGAGAACGGGCACAGCGCGGGGCGGACGTGCGGGACCTGGCGGCGCGCTTTCACGAGAGCGTCGCGGCGGCCGCGGCCGACGTGGCCGGGCGGGTGGCGGGCCGGGCGAATCTCCGGGTGGTGGCGCTGGGAGGCGGCTGTTTCCAGAACGTCCGGCTCCTGGAAGCGTGCGTGACGCGCCTCGAGGCCCGCGGCTTCGAGGTGCTGGTCCCGCGTCGGCTGTCGCCGAACGACGGGGCCGTGAGTTACGGCCAGGCGGCGGTGGCGGCGGCGATTCTCGCAGGAGAGGGGTGACGGCGATGTGTCTCGGGATTCCGGGCAGGATCGTGGAGCGGCACGACGACCGCGGCCTGCCGATGGGCGTGGTGGACTTCGGCGGCGTGCGGCGGGACGTGTGCCTCGCGTACGTGGCCGACGAGGTGCAGGTCGGCGACTACGCCATCGTGCACGTGGGCTTCGCCATCAGCAAGGTCGACGAGGAAGAGGCGCGCCGGACCTACCAGGCCCTCCGTGAGATGAGCCGGCTCGACGAGCTGGACTGGATGAAGGACGTCGCCGACCGCGCGGAGGCCACGTGAAATACCTGAACGAGTACCGCGACCCCGTCCTGGCGCGGCGCCTGATCGAGCAGATCCGCCGGGAGGCGACCCGGCCCTGGGTCCTGATGGAGGTCTGCGGGGGGCAGACCCACACCATCGTGCGGCAGGGGCTCGACGCCCTCCTCGAAGGCGCGGTGGAGATGGTGCACGGCCCGGGCTGCCCGGTGTGCGTGACGCCGCTCGAGCAGATCGACCGCGCCCTGGCGCTGGCGGCCCGCCCCGACGTCGTGTTCACCTCGTTCGGGGACATGCTGCGGGTGCCGGGGAGCGAGTGCGACCTGCACCAGATCCGCGCCCGCGGGGGCAACGTCCGGATCGTCTACTCGCCGCTGGACGCCGTCGAGCTGGCCCGCCGGACCCCCGACCGCCACGTGGTCTTCTTCGCCGTCGGCTTCGAGACCACCGCGCCGGCCAACGCCATGGCCGTGTGGCGGGCCCGGGAGCTCGGACTCGACAATTTCAGCGTCCTGGTCTCGCACGTCACCGTTCCCCCGGCGATGACCGCGATCCTCGAATCGTCCGACAACCGGGTCCAGGGATTCCTGGCGGCCGGTCACGTCTGCACCGTGATGGGGTGGACCGAGTACGAGCCGATCGCGGCCCGCTACGGGGTGCCCATCGTGGTGACCGGGTTCGAGCCCTTGGACCTCCTGGAAGGGATGCTGCTGGCGGTCCGGCAGCTGGAGCAGGGGCGGCACGAGGTCGAGAACCAGTACGTCCGCTCGGTGCGCCGGGACGGCAACCAGCCCGCGCAGGACCTGATCTCCCAGGTGTTCGAGCTCGTGGACCGCTCCTGGCGCGGCATCGGGGCCATTCCGCGCTCGGGGCTGGGCCTGCGCGAGGAGTTCGCCCGGTACGATGCCGAGCGGCGGTTTGCGCTCGACGGGATCCGGACCATCGAGCCCGCGGAATGCCGCGCCGGCGACGTCCTGCGCGGCGTGCTGAAGCCGATGGACTGCCCCGCGTTCGGACGCGTCTGCACGCCCGAGCATCCGCTGGGCGCGCCGATGGTGTCGTCCGAGGGGGCGTGCGCCGCGTACTACAACTACGGGCGCTTCCGCGCCTCGCTCCCGGTATGAGCACCGACACCCTCGCGGCCGGCGGCCTGACCTGCCCGGCGCCGGCGACGGCCGGGGATCGCGTCCAGCTGGGCCACGGCTCGGGCGGGAAGATGTCGGCCACACTGCTGCGCGACCGGTTTCTGCCGCACCTCGGCAATCCGACCCTGGCGCAGCTCGGCGACGCCGCGGTGCTCGCGGTGGGCGGAGCGGCGCTCGCGCTCTCCACGGATACGTTCGTGGTCCACCCGCTCGAGTTTCCGGGCGGCAACATCGGCGACCTCGCGGTGAACGGGACCCTCAACGACCTGGCGATGATGGGGGCGCGCCCGCAGGCGCTCTCGGCGGGCTTCGTGCTGGAAGAGGGTCTGCCGTTCGACGTCCTGGACCGCGTCGTGAGGGCGATGGGGCGCGCGGCGCGGACGGCCGGCGTGATCGTCGCCACCGGAGACACGAAAGTGGTGGAACGCGGCAAGGCCGACGGTCTGTACGTCAACACGAGCGGCGTCGGCCTGGTCAGTGCCGAGTTCCGCCCCGCGCCGGATCAGGCCCGCCCGGGAGACGTGGTGCTCGTGAGCGGGCCGCTCGGGCGCCACGGCATCGCCGTCCTGGCGGCGCGCGGCGGCATCGACTTCGAAGTGGATCTCGAGAGCGACTCGGCCTACCTCGGCCCGCTGGTCGAGCGGCTGCGCGAGGCCCTGGGACCCGACGTACACACGCTGCGCGATCCCACCCGGGGCGGGTTGGCCAGCACGCTCAACGAGATCGCCGCGGCCTCGGACGTCGGCATCGCCCTGCGGGAGGGAACGATCCCCATTCCGGAGGCGGTGGCCGGCGCCTGTGAGATGCTCGGCTTCGATCCTCTGTACGTGGCGAACGAGGGCGTGCTCGCGGCGTTCGTGCCGGCGGCCCGGGCCGGTGCGGCGCTCACGGCGCTCCGGAGTCATCCCCTGGGGCAACACGCCGCGGTGATCGGCCGGGTCGTGGCCGATCACCGCGGGATGGTCGTGCTCGAGACGGGGATCGGGGGAACCCGGATCGTCGATCTCCTGCCCGGCGATCAGCTCCCCCGGATCTGCTGACCCTTCGCTACGGCGCTCCGGCCAGCTGGGATTCGAGCGCCCGGGCGCGCACCGGCGCCCGCTTGCCCGGCGGGACCAGGAGCAGGGACGCCGGGAGCTGGTTGAGCAGGCTCTCGCTCACGCTGCCGAGGAGGGCCCGCTCCACGGCGTTGCGGCCGTGGGAGCCCAGGATCACGAGATCGGCCGCCCAATCGGTGAGCTCGCGGAGCAGGACTTCGACCGGATGGCCGACGCGCACCACCTTGTCGGCGCCGGGGTAGGTCACCAGGGGCCAGACGTCGGCCGTCAGCTGCTTCTCGGCCCAGTGGTAGTAGTCGTCGGCGTCGATGATGGTGGTCACGCCGGGCGTCACCGGCAGCGGTTCGATCACCGACACCACGCGGAGCTCGGCATGGAAGGCTCGGGCATACCGCTCGGCGGCGGCCAGGACGGACTTGCCGATTTCGGAGAAGTCGACGGCCGCGAGGATGCGCCGCACCGGCGCGATGGAGGGACCGGTGACGAGCACGGGCCGGTCGGCCAGGCGGGCCAGTCCGTGTCCCGTGGACGAGCCGAACCAGCGCCCGAAGGTGCTGTGACGCTTGCCGCCGATGACGATCAGCTGGGCCTCGGTTTCATCGCCCACGTCCCGCAGTTGCACGGCGGGACGCCCCAGCCGGACCGTGAGTCCGCTCAGGAGCGCCGGGGGCACGTGATCCTTCAAGGCGGCGGTGACGCGGTTGTGCGCCGCCGAGAGCGCGGCGGCCTCGAGCGCTTCCACCTGGGACACGTCGGGAGCCGGCGTGGACGCCCACGGCGAGCGGACGGCGTGGACCAGCCGGCAGGAGGCCCCGAGCGCCGCCGCGAACGTGTTCGCCAGCGCCACGGCGCGGGGTGCCGCATCGGAGTCGTCCACACCGACGATGATCGGTGGATTTGACATGACCGGGTCTCCGGTAGAGGTGACGAAGCCAATCTCCCGGGGCCGCCGTGAAGGGAGCGTGACGGGGCGATGAAGATGAAAGTGGCTACTGGCGAAGCAGGGGGAACCGTGGATATGATTGAGCCATGAAGACCGGCACGAAGTTCGCCATCGGCGTCGGCATCGTCGTCGTTACGGCCGGGTGGTTGATGGCCACCGGCATCAAGCAGTCCGGGCAGTACTTCCTCACCCCCACCGAGCTGTCCCGGAAGATCGCGCTCGATCCCGCCTTTTATGACGTCGGCATGAAGGTGGGCGCGCACGTGGTCCCCGGCTCGGTGCAGCGCGACGTCGCCACCTCGACCCTGCGGTTCACGGTCGGCGACGGCGGCGCGACCTATCCCGTGG
>Ga0335071_10005204_pt1 | contig 13529 bp, 10 predicted proteins | sample Lox_Sample_15_FD_206724 | JGI IMG/M metagenome (GOLD analysis project Ga0335071, IMG submission 206724) | Soil microbial communities from Loxahatchee National Wildlife Refuge, Florida, United States - Lox_Sample_1.5 | ecosystem: Environmental > Terrestrial > Soil > Wetlands | place: USA... | reverse complement strand
CCATGCCGCCGCCGATGCACATCGTGACCACGACGCGCTTCGCGCCGCGCTTCCGGCCGGCGATCAGCGCGTGGCCGGTCAGGCGCTGGCCGCTCATGCCGTAGGGGTGGCCGATCGCGATCGCGCCGCCGTCGACGTTCAGGCGCTCGTCCGGGATGCCGAGCTTGTCGCGGCAGTAGAGCACCTGCACCGCGAAGGCCTCGTTGAGCTCCCACAGGTCGATGTCGGCGACCTTGAGCCCGGCGCGCGCCAGCAGCTTCGGCACCGCGTACACCGGGCCGATGCCCATCTCGGCCGGCTCGCAGCCGGCCACCGCGAAGCCCGCGAAGCGGCCGAGCGGCTTCAGGCCGCGCCTGGCGGCGAGCTCGGCGCTCATCACGACGCAGGCGCCGGCGCCGTCCGAGAACTGGCTGGCGTTGCCGGCGCTGATGACGCCGCCCGGCAGCGCCGGCCTCAGGTTCTTGATCGAGTCGTAGGTCGTGCCGGGGCGCAGGCCCTCGTCGGCCGCGACCGTGACCTCCTTCGTGTACAGCCGGCCGGTGGCCTTGTCCATGCCGGCCGTCGTCACCGTGATCGGCGCGATCTCGTCGGCGAACACGCCGGCCTCCTGCGCCGCGCAGGCGCGCTGCTGGCTCCTGGCGCCGTACTCGTCCATCCGCTCGCGGCTGATCGAGTAGCGCCGGGCGACCTCCTCGGCGGTCTGCAGCATGTTCCAGTAGATGTCCGGGCGGTGCTCGGCGAGCCACGGCTCCTTCAGGTAGTGCGTGTTGGCCTCGTTCTGCACCACCGAGATCGCCTCGACGCCGCCGGCCACGAACACGTCGCCTTCGCCCGCGATGATGCGCTGCGCCGCCATCGCGATCGTCTGCAGGCCCGAGGAGCAGAAGCGGTTGACGGTCGCGCCCGGGACGCTGACCGGGCAGCCGGCCCTGAGCGCGATCTGGCGCGCGATGTTGCTGCCGGTCGCGCCTTCCGGGAAGGCGCAGCCGATCAGCACGTCCTCGACCTCGACCGGGTCGAGCCGGGCGCGCTCGATCGCGGCCTTGACGACGTGGCCACCGAGCGTCGCGCCGTGGCTCAGGTTGAAGGAGCCGCGCCAGGACTTCGCGAGTGGCGTGCGGGCGGTCGAGACGATGACGGCTTCGCGGCTCATGAGCGGGCTCCGGCGGAATTGAACGACTTGCCCTCGGCGGCCAGGCGCGCCAGCAGCGGCGCCGGCGTCCAGAAGCCGGGGTCGCCGTAGCGGTTGCGCGCGAGCTCGCGCATGCGCTGCGCGACCGCGTACACGCCGACCTCGTCGGCGTAGCACATCGGCCCGCCGCGCCACACCGGGAAGCCGTAGCCGGTCAGGTAGACGACGTCGATGTCGGAGGCCCGCTGCGCGATGCCCTCCTCGAGGAGCCTCGCGCCCTCGTTGACCAGCGCGTACACCAGCCGGTCGACGATCTCGCGCGCATCGAGCTGGCGCGGCTTGACGCCGATCGCGGCCCGGTGCGCGACGATCAGCTCGTCGACGACCTTCGACGGATAGGCGCTGCGGTCGCCCGGCTTGTAGTCGTACCAGCCGGCGCCGGTCTTCTGGCCGAAGCGGCCGAGCTCGCAGAGCTTGTCGGCGGCCTTCGAGTAGACGATCTCGGGGTGCTCGACCGCGCGGCGCTTCCGGATGTGCCAGCCGATGTCGTTGCCGGCGAGGTCGCTCATGCGGAACGGGCCCATCGCGAAGCCGAACTTCTCGATCGCCGCGTCGACCTCGGCCGGGCTCGCGCCCTCGTCGACCATGAACAGCGCCTGCCGCGAGTACTGCTCGATCATGCGGTTGCCGATGAAGCCGTCGCAGACGCCGGCCACGACCGCGGTCTTGCGCAGCGTGCGGGCGAGCCGCATCGTGGTCGCGAGCACGTCCTTGGCGGTGGCCTTGCCGCGCACGATCTCGAGCAGCTTCATGACGTTCGCGGGGCTGAAGAAGTGCGTGCCGACGACGTCGGCCGGGCGGCGCGTGACCGCCGCGATCTTGTCGACGTCGAGGGTCGAGGTGTTGGTGGCGAGGATCGCGCCCGGCTTCATGACCTTGTCGAGCGTCGCGAACACCTTCTCCTTGACGCCCATGTCCTCGAACACCGCCTCGATGACGATGTCGGCCTGGGCGAGGTCGTCGTAGGCGAGCGTGGGCCTGAGCAGCGACGCCTTGGCCTCGGCCTCCTCGGGCTTCATCCGCCCCTTCTTGACCTGGCCGGCGTAGTTGTCGCGGATGCGCGCCACGCCCTTGTCGAGCGCCTCCTTGCCGACCTCGAGCAGCTGCACCGGGATGCCGGCGTTCAGGAAGTTGATCGCGATGCCGGTGCCCATGGTGCCGGCGCCGATCACGGCCGCGGCGCGGATCTCGCGCACCGCGGTCGAGTCCGGCACGTCGGGGATCTTGGCGGCGGCGCGCTCGGCGAAGAACGCGTGCCTGAGCGCGCGCGACTGCGGCGTCATCATGAGCTCGGCGAACAGCTGCCGCTCGGTCGCGAGGCCCTCGTCGAAGGGCTTGCCGGCGGCGGCCTCGATCGCGTCCAGGCACTTGAGCGGCGCCGGGAAGTTCGGGAAGGTCGCGCCGATCGTGGTGCGCGCGAAGCCGATCAGGGCCTCGGTGTTGGCGCCGCGCACCTGCCGCTCGCGCGCCTTCGGCAGCCGGCCGCCGGCGGCGAGCGCGGCCGCCCTGTCGGCCGCGAGCGCCACCGCCGCCGGCACCGGGTCGCCGGCCACCAGCGCATCGAGCAGCGGGCTGCCCTTGAAGAGCTTCGCCGGCACGGGCTCGCCGCCGACGATGACGTTGATCGCGTTCTCGACGCCGATCAGGCGCGGCAGCCGCTGCGTGCCGCCGGCACCCGGCAGCAGGCCGATCTTGACCTCGGGCAGGCCGAGCCTGGCGGTCTCGGCCGCCACCCGGTAGTGGCAGCCGAGCGCGAGCTCGAGGCCGCCGCCGAGGCAGTTGCCCTCGATGGCCGCGACCACCGGCTTCGGGCTCGACTCGACCGCGGTGATGACGTTGTGCAGGTTCGGCGCGCCGAGCATCGCGGGCGTGCCGAACTCCTTGATGTCGGCGCCGGCCGAGAACAGGCCGTTGCGGCCGGCGATCACGAGCGCCGTGACCCCCTCGTCGGCCACCGCGGCGTCGATCGCGGCGGTGAGATCGCGGCGGGTGGCGTGGCCCAGGCTGTTGACCGGCGCTTCGCCGAAGCGGATGACTGCGACCGACCCTTCGCGGGCCGTCAGTACCGTGCTCATGGGGGGATTCCTTGACGTGACGCCCGCCGATTATGCCAGCCGGCCGCCGGCGGCGGGCCCCGGGCCTACCACGACGGCGGCTGCGGCCGGCCAGCGGCGGCCTCGCTTGCCAGTAGTTTCAGTTGCAACTAAATTGCCGGGAAGCCCCGGAGGGATCCGCCATGAAGCGCTACATCCAGTACCCGCGCGTCGCCGGCACCGCGAGCCGCCAGGCGCACGCCGACCTGCCGCCGGGCACCTACGAGCGGGAGATGGGCAAGGAGGGCTTCTTCGGCCCGGCCGCCCTGTTCCACCACCGCCACCCGCCGACCGGCTGGTCGAGCTTCGAGGGGCCGCTGCGGCCGCACGCGCTCGACCTTGCGCTGCTGACCGCGCCGATGTTCTCGCCCTGGGAGGCGGCGCCGGTGCTCGGCAACGGCCACTGCCGGCTGCGCTGGCTCAACCTCGCGACCTCGATGGACCACCTGGTGCGCAACGCCGACGGCGACGAGCTGCTGTTCGTGCACCGCGGCGCGGCGGCGCTCTACTGCGACTTCGGCCACCTCGCGGTCACGGCCGGCGACTACGTGCTGCTGCCGCGCGGCACGATGTGGCGGCTCGAGTGCGCGGGGGTGGTGAGCGCGCTCCTGATCGAGGCGACCAACGCCTCGTACCTGCTGCCCGAGAAGGGCCTGGTCGGGCCGCACGCGATCTTCGACCCGGCGATGCTCGACGTGCCGGCGCTCGACGCCGCGTTCCTCGCCCAGCAGGACGCCGGCCCGCCCGGGGCGCCGGCCGGCAGCCGCGAGTGGTCGGTGCGCATCAAGCGGCGGCAGGAGATCTCGATCGCGCGCTTCCCGTGGAACCCGCTCGACGCCGTCGGCTGGCACGGCGACCTCGCGGTCTGCCGCATCAACGTCAGGGACCTGCGGCCGCTGATGAGCCACCGCTATCACCTGCCGCCGTCGGCGCACACCACCTTCGTCGCCGACCGCTTCGTGGTCTGCACCTTCGCGCCGCGGCCCTTCGAGACCGACCCGGGCGCGCTCAAGGTGCCGTTCTTCCACAACAACGACGACTACGACGAGGTGCTCTTCTATCACGCCGGCGACTTCTTCTCGCGCGACAACATCCACCCGGGCATGCTGACCTTCCACCCGGCCGGCTTCACGCACGGGCCGCACCCGAAGGCGCTCGAGCGCATGCTGGTGCAGACTAAGGCGGCGACCGACGAGTACGCGGTGATGATCGACGCCCGCGACCCGCTCGAGCTCGGCGCCGCGGCGGCCGGGATCGAGTGGCAGGGCTACGTCAGCAGCTGGCAGGGCGGCGGCGCCTGAGGACGGCAGGAGGGGCGGGGCGATGAAGCTGGCGAGCCTCAAGCACGGGCGCGACGGGCGCCTGGTGGTCGTCGACGCCGACCTCAGGCACTGCGTGCCGGCGGGCGGCATCGCGGCGACCCTGCAGGATGCGCTCGACGACTGGGCGCGGCTCGCGCCGCGCCTCAGGGACCTCGCGGCGCGGCTCGAGGCCCACCAGGCCAAGGAGACGACGGCCTTCGAGCCCTCGGCCTGCGCCGCGCCGCTGCCGCGCGCCTACCAGTGGGTGGACGGCTCGGCCTACGTCAACCACGTCGAGCTCGTGCGCAAGGCGCGCGGCGCGGAGCTGCCGGCCTCGTTCTGGACCGACCCGCTCGTCTACCAGGGCGGCTCGGACGACTTCCTCGGCCCGACCGACGACGCGCCGTTCGCGAGCGAGGAGTTCGGCATCGACCTCGAGGCCGAGGTCGCGGTCGTGGTCGGCGACGTGCCGATGGGCTCGAGCGCGGACGCGGTGCGCGCGCGCGGCGACATCCGGCTCGTGATGCTGGTCAACGACTGGAGCCTCAGGAACCTGATCCCGGGCGAGCTCGGCAAGGGTTTCGGCTTCTACCAGTCCAAGCCCGCCACCGCCTTCTCGCCGGTCGCCGTGACCCCGGACGAGCTCGGCGACGACTGGCGCGACTCGAAGCTGCACCTGCCGGTCCGCACCCGGCTGAACGGCGCTGCCTTCGGCGCGCCGGACGCCGGCGTCGACATGACCTTCGACTTCGCCCAGCTGATCGCGCACTGCGCGCGCACCCGCAACCTCGCCGCCGGCACCATCGTCGGCTCCGGCACCGTGTCGAACTACGACCGCAGCAAGGGCTCGGCCTGCATCGCCGAGCGGCGCATGCTCGAGCAGCTCGAGTCCGGCAGCGCCCGGACGCCCTTCCTGAAGTACGGCGACCAGGTGCGCATCGAGGTCCTCGACCGGCAGGGCCGCAGCGTCTTCGGCGCCATCGAGCAGCGCGTCGTCAGGCCCTGGCGCTGAGCCGCCGGCGCCCGCCGCGGCGCCGAGGTGGTGCCGGCGGCGCGGCTCGCGCAAAATAGGCAGCCGCCGGCGAGGTACGCCGGCCGAGGTTGCCTGCCCCGTCCATGAGCGCCCGCACCGAGACCGTGGAGCTGAAGGCCGTCGACGGCCACCGCCTGGCCGCGTGGCGGGTGACGCCGGCCGGCCGGCCGCGCGGCGGCATCGTGATCGTGCAGGAGATCTTCGGCGTCAACGCCCACATCCGCGCGGTCACCGAGCAGTACGCCGCGGCCGGCTACCTCGCGATCGCGCCGGCGCTCTTCGACCGCGCCGAGCGCGGCGCCGACGTGCCCTACGCCGAGCCCGCCGCCGGGCGCGCGATCCGCGAGCGGCTGAAGACCGAGCAGACGCTGCTTGACCTCAAGGCCGCGATCGACGCCGTGGCCGCGGCCGGCAAGGTCGGCATGGTGGGCTACTGCTGGGGCGGCACGATGACCTACGTCGCGGCCTGCCACCTGGCGCTCGCGGCCGGCGTCGTCTACTACGGCGGCGGGCTGCCGCGGGTGCTCGACCGCACGCCGAAGTGCCCGGTGATGTTCCACTTCGCCGAGCACGACCAGCACGTCCCGGCCACCGACGTCGAGCAGGTCAAGAAGGCCTACCCGATGGGCCACTACTACCTCTACCCGGCCGACCACGGCTTCAACTGCACCGACCGCGCCGCGCACGAGCCGGCGAGCGCCAAGCTCGCGCTCGACCGCTCGCTCGATTTCCTCCACCGCCACGTCGGCTGAGCGGCGCGGCGGGCGTCGCCGCGCCGCCGGTGCCGTCCGGCCCCTTGCCCCAAAGAGACTGCCATGACGACCAGCTTCACCCTTGCCGATCCCGCGCTCCTCAAGCAGCAGTGCTACGTCGACGGCCACTGGGTCGGCGCCGACGAGGGCGGCACCACCGAGGTCCGCAACAAGGCCACCGGCGCCGTGCTCGGCACGGTGCCGCGCTGCGGCGCGGCCGAGACGCGCCGGGCGATCGCGGCGGCCAAGGCGGCGTTCCCCGCCTGGGCGGCCCGCCCCGCCAAGGAGCGCGGCAAGATCCTGAGGCGGCTCGCCGACCTCATGGTCGCCAACACCGAGGACCTCGGCCGGCTGATGACGGCCGAGCAGGGCAAGCCGCTCGCCGAGGCCAAGGGCGAGGTCGGCTACGCGGCCTCGTTCTACGAGTGGTTCGGCGAGGAGGGCCGGCGACTGTACGGCGACCTGATCCCCTCGGCGCAGCCGGACAAGCGGCTGTTCGCGATGCGCCAGCCGGTCGGCGTCGTCGGCGCGATCACGCCGTGGAACTTCCCGGCGGCGATGATCACGCGCAAGGCGGGCGCGGCGCTGGCCGCCGGCTGCACGATCGTGATCAAGCCGGCCGAGTCGACCCCGTTCTCGGCGCTCGCGCAGGCCGAGCTCGCGGCGCGCGCCGGCGTCCCGCCCGGCGTCTTCAACGTCGTCACCGGCAAGGCCTCGGCGATCGGCGGCGAGCTGACCTCGAACCCGACGGTCGCCAAGATCACCTTCACCGGCTCCACCGAGATCGGCAAGCTGCTGATGCAGCAGTGCGCGGCCACGGTCAAGAAGGTCTCGCTCGAGCTCGGCGGCAATGCGCCGTTCATCGTCTTCGACGACGCCGACCTCGACGCCGCGATCGCCGGCGCGATCGCGAGCAAGTACCGCAACACCGGCCAGACCTGCGTCTGCGCCAATCGCCTGCTGGTGCAGGCGGGCGTCTACGACGCCTTCGTCGCCAAGCTCATCGAGGCGACCCGCAAGCTGCGCGTCGGCGACGGCCTCGCCGGCCCCACCGAGCAGGGGCCGCTGATCGACGACAAGGCCGTGCTCAAGGTCGAGGAGCACATCGCCGACGCGCTCGAGAAGGGCGCCAAGCTCGTGCTCGGCGGCCACCGCCACGCCCTCGGCCGGACGTTCTTCGAGCCGACGATCCTGACCCAGGTGACGCCGGCGATGAAGGTGGCGCGCGAGGAGACCTTCGGGCCGGTGGCGCCGATCTTCCGCTTCGAGACCGAGGCCGACGCGCTGCGCATGGCCAACGACACCGAGTTCGGCCTGGCGGCGTACTTCTACACCCGCGACATCGCGCGCGCCTGGCGCGTCGCCGAGGGGCTCGAGTACGGCATCGTCGGCCTCAACACCGGCATCATCTCGACCGAGGAGGCGCCGTTCGGCGGCTGGAAGGAGTCCGGCACCGGCCGCGAGGGCTCGAAGTACGGCATCCTCGACTTCACCGAGCTCAAGTACCTCTGCCTCGGCGGCGTGATGTCTTGAGGCCGCGCGCGCTCAGCGAGCGCGCGCTCCTCGTGCTGCTCGCGGCCGTGACCGCCACCGGCCCGGTGGCGCTCAACATCTACGTGCCGGTGGTGCCGCTGGCGCGCGACGCCTTCGGCGTCAGCGTCGCGGCCGCGAGCACGACGGTGAGCGCGCCGCTGGTGGCGTTCGCGATCGGGCTGTTCGTCTACGGGCCGCTGTCCGACCACTACGGCCGCCGGCCGGTGATCCTGGCGGGGCTCGCGATCTTCGTCGCGGGCTCGGCGATCGCGCTCGCGGCGACCTCGATCGGCGTGCTGACGCTCGGCCGCGTGATCACGACGCTCGGCACCTCGGCCGGCGTCACGGTCTCGCGGGCGGCGATGGGCGACCTCTACACGCGCGAGCGGATGGCGCACAAGCTCGCGACGCTGACGATGGTCATGGTGTGCGCGAACTCCTTCGCGCCGGCCGGCGGCGGCGCGCTCGCCGACGCGCTCGGCTGGCGGGCGGTGTTCGGCGTGCTGCTCGCCGGCGGGCTCGCGATCGGCGCGCTCGCCTGGCGCTACCTGCCCGAGACCCGCGTCGCCGCCGGCGCGCGCGGCCCGCGCGCGCTCCTCGGCGCGACGCTCGCGCTCGCCCGCGAGCTGCGCTTCCTCGGCTACGCCTTCCAGAGCGCGGTGATCTTCACGGTGTTCCTGGTGTTCGTGGCGCTGGTGCCGTACGTGTTCCGCGCGCTCGGCCGCAGCAGCGCCGAGTACGGGCTCTGGTACCTCGCGATCTCCGGCGGCTACTTCCTCGGCAACTGGGTCGTGTCGCGCTACACCTTCAAGCTCGGCGTCGAGCGCCTCACCAGCGCCGGCATCGCGCTGCAGGCGGCGGCGGCCGCGGCCGGCTGGGGGCTGGCGCTCGCCGGGCTCTGGCACCCGTTCTGGCTGTTCGCGCCGTGGGCCGTGATCGGCTTCGCGCAGGGCCTCGCGCTTCCCAACCTGACCGCGAGCGCGGTGGCGCTCGCGCCGCGCTACGCCGGCGCCGCCGCGGGGCTGCTGGGCTTCGGCCAGCAGATCCTGGCCGCGCTCGCGGTGCAGCTGATGGCGCTGACCTCGACCGCCACCCCGCTGCCGGTCACCGCCTTCGTCGCCGCGACCGCGGTGCTGGCGCTGGCGCTGCACCTCGGCCCCGGACGCGGCCCGCGGGCGCGCGGCGCCGGTCCAAGCTAGACTCGGGCCATGCTCGGACGCTTTCTCGAAGTCTCGCTCCCGGCGCCGCGGATCCTCGACTCGTGGCAGTTCTACCAGCGGCTCGGCTTCACGGCGGCGATCGTCGGCGAGACCTGGTCGCACCGCTACTCGGTGGTCACCGACGGGCGGCTCGCGATCGGCCTGCACGACGAGGGCGCGGTGACCGTGCCGCAGCTCTGCTACGTGCTGCCCGAGCTCGCCCGCGAGCTGAAGGCGGTCGAGGCGCTCGGCATCGAGTTCGACAGCCGCCAGCTGGCCGAGGACACCTTCAACGAGGCGGTGTTCACGACCCCGGACGGCCAGCAGGTGCGGCTGCTCGAGGCGCGCACCTTCTCCCCGCCCGACCACCCGCCGCTCAGCCGGCTCGGCTGGTTCGAGGAGTTCGCGCTGCCGGTCGCGAACCTCGACACCGCGCGCGCCTACTGGGAGCGGCTCGGCTTCGTGACCGCCGCCGAGGGCGAGGAGCCCTGGCCGCACCTGTCGCTGACCAGCGATACCTTCGACATCGGCCTCTACCTGACGCGCGAGCTGCCGCAGCCGACGCTGGTGTTCAGCACCGAGGGCGGGCCGGAGCTGCGCGAGCGGCTGGTGGAGGTCGGCGTCGAGCCCGAGGTGGAGCTGCCGCGCTCGCTGGACCCGGACACGCACCTGATGGTGGTGGCGCCGGAGGGCACGCGGCTGCTGATCGGGCCGCCGCCGGCCTGAGGGCTCAGACGGCGCGCGAGAAGCGCGGCTGCTCGGCCGCCGGCGCGACCTTCGGCAGGTGCGCGTCGAACACCATCGCGACGTTGCGCATCAGCAGGCGCCCGCGCGCCGTGATCCTGAGCGAGCGCCCCTCGCGCGCCACGAGGTCGTCGGCCGCGAGCGGACCCAGGCGCTCGAGCTCGTCGGCGAAGTGCTCCTCGAAGCGGATGCCGTGGCGGCGCTCGATCGCGGCGAAGTCGAGGCGCGTCGCGCACATCAGCTGCTGGATCACGTCGCGGCGCAGCCGGTCCTCGGCGTCGAGCGCGACGCCGCGCTCGATCGCGAGCGTGCCGGTGTTGATGCGCCGGTAGTACTCCGGCAGCGTCTTCGAGTTCTGCGCGTAGGTGTCGCCGACCTTCGAGATCGAGCTCACGCCGAGCGCCACGAGGTCGCACTCGGCGCGGGTCGAGTAGCCCTGGAAGTTGCGCTGCAGCGTGCCGTTGGCCTGCGCCCGCACCAGCTCGTCGGTCGGCAGCGCGAAGTGGTCCATGCCGATGTAGACGTAGCCGGCCCGGGTCAGCGTCTCGACCGTGAGCCCGAGCAGGCCGAGCTTCTCGGCCGGCGAGATCAGGTCGGCCGCCTTGATCTGCTTCTGCGGCTTGAAGAGGTGCGGCAGGTGCGCGTAGCTGTAGGCGGCGATGCGGTCCGGCCGCGCGCCGATCACGATCTCGAGCGTGCGCGCGAAGCTCTTGCGCGACTGGCGCGGCAGCCCGTAGATCAGGTCGATGCTGACCGAGTCGATGCCGAGCTCGCGGGCGCGCCTGATCAGCGCCAGCGTGTCCTCGCAGGACTGCACCCGGTTGACCGCCTGCTGCACCTCGGGGTCGAAGTCCTGGACGCCGAGGCTGACGCGGTTGAGTCCCATCGCGGCGATCGTGTCGAGCCGCGCCGCCGACACCGTGCGCGGGTCGATCTCGATCGAGTACTCGCGGTCCGGGTCGTCGCGCAGCGTGAAGTGCTGGCGCAGCCTGGCGAGCACCGCCGCGAGCTCGGCGTCGCTCAGGAAGGTCGGCGTGCCGCCGCCGAAGTGCAGCTGGTCCACCGGCCGGCGGCGGTCGAACAGCGCGCCCTGGCGCTCGATCTCGAGGAACAGGTGCTCGAGATAGGGGTTGGCGCGGCCGTGGTCGCGGGTGATGACCTTGTTGCAGCCGCAGTAGAAGCACGGGCTCTCGCAGAACGGCACGTGCACGTAGATAGAGAGCGGCTTCGGGGTGCCCTGGTTGCTTGCGCGCGCGGCGGCCTCGTAGTCGGCGACGCCGAAGCCGGTGTGGAACTGCACCGCGGTCGGGTAGGAGGTGTAGCGCGGCCCCGGCCGGTCGTAGCGGCGCACGAGGTCCGCGTCGAAGATCGTGGCCGTGGACAGGGGCTGCTCGCTCATGGGCGGATCCTACGCACCCCGTGCGACACGGCGCTAGTTACAGAAAATACGGACCGCACAAGCCGCAGCCGCCAAGTCTTTGACGGCACTCGGGTTTTGGGACCCGCGGCTCAGCCGGGCGGGTCCGCCACCGCGACCAGGCGAAAGCGCACCGCGAGCTCGTCCCGCACCCGGATCGCGCCGAGCCCGACGCTGAAGGGCACGAGCCCGAGCGCCTTCTGGCTCACCGAGAAGCCGCCCCGCACCACGACCTCGCCGGAGGCCCCGGCGACCTCGACCGGCACCTCGAGCTCGGCCGTGTGGTCGCGCACCGTGATGCGCGTGCGCGCGGTGAGCCCGGCGCCGTCGCGCCCGCCCCCGCCCTCGAGCCGCACCTCGGGATAGCGGGCGGCGTCCAGCACCGCCGGCCCCTCGAGGTTGCGGCGCGTGCCGGCGATGTCGGCGGCGCTCGGCTCAAGCGCGAACTCCTCGCCCTCCTCGGCGCGCGCCGCCGCCTCGTCGATCGCGAGCGCCGCGACCGGGAACGACACCGCGAAGCGCGCCGCGGCCGGGTCCGGCGGCAGCCACAGCTCGCCCGCGAGATCGCGCGCGAGCAGCACGTGGTTGTGGCCGAGCCGCGCCAGCGCGCCCGCGCGGTAGACGAGGATGCGCACCTCGGAACGGGCGGCGTCGATCCGGAAGTGGCGGCCGGCGGGCGCCGCCGCCGCGCCCGGCGCCACCCGCTCGGCCGGCGGCGGGGCGCGGCCCGCCGGCGCGCAGGCGGCGACCAGCGCGAGCGCGGCAAGCCCCGAGGCGAGCCGCGCGCGGCCGCTGCTAGACTCAGGCCCGTTCCGGGACGGGAAGCCGTGCAACCGATCGCCTCCGCCGACCTGTTGGTCGTGTTCGCCCTCGAGCAGGAAGCCGGCGGCCGCTTCGCGGCGGCCGCGGCGCCGGTGCTCTACACCGGCATCGGCAAGGTTAACGCGGCGTGGGCGCTGACGCGCGCGCTCGCGCACCGCCGGCCGCGCCTCGTGCTCGGCTTCGGCACGGTCGGAAGCCCCAGGCTCCCGACCCACGCGCTGGTCGAGTGCACGAGCTTCGTGCAGCGCGACATGGACGTGCGGCCGCTCGGCGTGCCGCTCGGCACCACCCCCTTCGACGACCTGCCGGCGGTGCTCGAGGTGCCGCGGCGCTGGCCGGCGCTGCCGGCCGCGCGCTGCGGCAGCGCCGACCACTTCGTCTCCGGCCACGACGTCGGCGACTGCGACGTCGTCGACATGGAGGCCTACGCGCTCGCCAAGGTCTGCCGCCGCGAGGCGGTCGAGTTCATGGCGGTCAAGTACGTCACCGACGGCGGCGACGCGACCGCGCACCACGACTGGGCCGCGAACCTGCCGCGCGCCGCCCTGGAGTTTCGCGCGCTCTACGACCGGCTGGTCGCGGGCTGAGCGTGGCGAGCGCCGGCCAGGGCCGCGCGCCGCGCGGCAGCGGAGCGCCGCGGTGAGCGGCACCGTGCGCCTCGACGACGTCGGCGAGTGCGTCGAGGCGACGCTCAGGCGCCTCGGCCCGCGGCTCGTGATCGCCGCGCCGCTCGCGATCGGCAAGCCCAACCTGCTGCTCAACGAGTTCTACCGGCGCGCCGCACGCGACCCGTCGCTGTCGCTGACGATCCTGACCGCGCTGTCGCTGAACCGCCCGGCCGGGCGCAGCGAGCTCGAGCGGCGCTTCCTCGAGCCCTTCGCCGCGCGCGTGTTCGGCGACTACCCCGACCTCGACTACGTCCGGGCGGCGCACGCCGGCCGGCTGCCGGCCAACGTCACGGTGCGCGAGTTCTACCTGCAGGCCGGCGCCTGGCTCGGCGTCGAGTCGGTGCAGCAGAACTACGTCTCGGTCAACTACACGCACGTGGTGCGCGATGCGCTCGCGCTCGGCGTCAACGTGCTGGCGCAGCAGGTCGCGACCCGCAACTCGGCCGGCCGCGACGAGTACAGCCTGAGCTCGAACCCGGACCTGACGCTCGACCTGCTCGCGCTGCTCGACGGCGCGCGCGCCGCCGGCCGCGACTTCGTCTACATCGGCTGCGTCAACCGCCGCATGCCGTTCATGCTCGGCGGCGCGGTGATCGACGAGGAGCGCTTCGACCTGCTGCTCGACCACCCGCGCTACGACTACGACCCCTACTGCCCGCCGAACCTGCCGATCCGGGACGTCGAGCACGCGATCGGCGTCAACGCCGCGGCGCTGGTGCGCGACGGCGGCACGCTGCAGCTCGGCATCGGCGAGCTGGGCGACGCCTGCGTCTAC
>Ga0335071_10005203_pt1 | contig 13529 bp, 11 predicted proteins | sample Lox_Sample_15_FD_206724 | JGI IMG/M metagenome (GOLD analysis project Ga0335071, IMG submission 206724) | Soil microbial communities from Loxahatchee National Wildlife Refuge, Florida, United States - Lox_Sample_1.5 | ecosystem: Environmental > Terrestrial > Soil > Wetlands | place: USA... | reverse complement strand
CTGATCCAGGGCACCGGCGCGGAGCGGCAAACCGCGGTTGAAACCGTGATGAGCTTCGATGTCGACTGGATGCGGGGCCAGTCCGTCGGCATCTACCCGCTCGCCAACAGCGCGCCGGAACCGATCATCGCCGAACTCGAGAAGATCATGGACTCCGGCGATAGCGGCCTCAGCCAGAGCGTGGTCAAGTTCCAGGCGATCAGCCGGCTCAATGCCATTCTGGTGGTCAGCCGCAAACCGCCGCTGCTGCAGACCGCCGCCACCTGGATCAAGCGGCTTGACCGTGGCGACATGGCGCGCAACAGCGTCCATGTCTACCAAGTCCGCTTTGGCGAGGCGCGCCAGATGGCGCGGGTCCTGACCGACATGTTCATCGGTGGATCGCAGTCCTCGCTCGACAATGCCGACAATGACCTGGCGCCCGGGTCCGGTTCATCGGCGACATCGAGTGCCGGTGACCGGCTGTCCCTGAACACGAACAGCTCTGCCGGCGGCAGTTCGCAGGCGTCAGCCGGCAGCTTTGCCGCGCGCTTTCAATCCGCCACGGGTGGCGGCACGTCGGGGATTGGCCAATCATCGCAAACCGCTGGCGGCTCGCAACCGGCCGCCGGCGGCGCGCTCGACAGCCGCTCTGCGGGCGGCAACGGCCAGTCGCTGATGCAGGGCGTACGCATCACACCAGACGCCGTCAACAACACGCTTCTGATCTATGCGGATCAGGGCAATTACCGGATCATCGAGACGACGTTGCAACGGATCGACCGGCCCCAGCTGCAGGTCGCGATCGACGCCACGATCGCCGAGGTGACGCTGACCAACGAACTCAGCTATGGCGTGCAGGCCTTCCTGACCAGCAAGAATCTCGGCCTGAAGCCCAACCAGGGCTCGATCCTCAACACCCAGGCGACTGCAGCGCCGAGCACCACCACCACCACGGTCAACAACGTCGCGACCACGGTGACCAACGCATTCATTAACCGCGCGTTTCCCGGCTTCAATTTCCTGATCGGTTCGGAATCGCAGCCGAGCGCGATCCTCGACGCCCTGCACACCGTCACCAGCGTCAAGGTGCTGTCCAATCCGTCGCTGGTCGTGATCAACAACCAGGTGGCGACGCTGCAGGTTGGCGACGTCGTCCCGGTCTCCACCGGCAGCGCCACGGTGCTGACCACCAGCAACACCGTCGTCAACACCATCGACTATCGCAACACCGGCATCATCCTGCGGGTCTCGCCGCGCATCAATGCCAACGGCAATGTCCGGCTCGACGTCGAGCAGGAGATCAGCAACGTCGCGCCGACGAGCGTCAACAGCCTGACGCCGACGGTCTCGGAACGCCGGGTGAAAAGCTCGATTTCGATCGCCAACGGCCAGACCGTGCTGCTCGCGGGCCTGATCAGCGAACAGCAGGACGGCACGCGCAACGGCATTCCCGTGCTCGATGAAATCAAGGACCTGGGGGACGCTTTCTCGCATCAGGACAAGAAGGGAACCCGGACCGAACTGATCATCTTCATTCGCCCGCAGATCATCCGCGACGGCAGCGATGCCCATCATGTCGCCGAAGAACTGCGGTCGAAATTGCGTGGCAGCGTGGGTGCAAGCACCGATGATCTCGTGGTTCACACGACGCACTGACAACATTGCAAGCGGCGCGACGCGCCAGTTCATGGTGGCGAACCGCGGTCCGCGCTCGTGCGGCTGGCTTGTCATCGCCGCGCTCGCGTTGTGTTGCATCGGACGGCCGGCGCCCGCAAATGCGGACGCTATCGCGCAAGCCAACGCCGCCTACGCGCGCGGCGACTACATCCGGGCGGTCAGGCTGTTGACGCCGGCGGCGTTGCACGGGGATGCACGGGCGCAGGCGTTTCTCGGCTTTCTCTACGAAAACGGCTACGGTGCCCCGCAGGCCTATGGCGCCGCCGCCGACCTCTACACAAGCGCTGCGATCAGCGGCAATCCGTTCGGACAGTACATGCTCGGGCTGATGTACGACAAAGGCCATGGCGTGCCGCAGGATTTTGTCCTCGCCTATAAATGGCTCAATCTCGCAGCCGCGCGCGCCTCGCGCGGGGAGCGCGACTATTTCCTTCGCCTGCGCAATGCGGTGGCCTCGAAGATGTCGCCGGCGCAGATCGCAGAAGGGCAGCGTCTGGCGCTCGGCTGGGCACCGGGCCGCTTCTGAAGCGCGACGGCGCATCGCCGTCGCGCTCTGAATTTGATTGCGCATGAGCTTTTCGGAAAACCGCTGCACACTTTTCCGGATCGTGCGCCTGAAATCGCCTGGCACGACAATGTCGCGGCTTGACGCGACATTCATGTGCATTCCGATCAAACGTCACGCCAGCGTCAACTGTCCGCAACACGCTGCGCCGTAATCTTCCGCGTCGGCAATTTCCGTCTTCAACGGCCGACCGGGAGAAAACGATGACGAGTTTGAAAGCTCAATTGCGGGCGCCAGTATCCGTCGCGCTCGGCCTGTTCTTGCTCGGTGCCGCCTCGCAATCGGCATCCGCGGCCTGCCAGCTCCATTCGCCGGGCGGCCAGATCAAGCACGTGATCAACATCGTTTTCGATAATGTGCATCTGCGGCGCGACAACCAAAATGTCCCGTCGGACCTCGAACAGATGCCGAACCTGCTGAGCTTCCTGCAGGGCAACGGCGTCGTCAGCGGCAACAACCATACACCCCTGATCTCGCACACCGCGCACGACATCGTCACCGGGCTGACCGGCGTCTATGGCGACCGCAACGGCATTCCCGTCGCCAACTCCTACGGCTTCTTCAAGGCGGACGGCAGCGTCGGCTTCTCCTCCTCGTTTCTGTACTGGACCGCGCTCGGCGGCGACGGCAAGCCCCAGATGCTCGACGAGCAGGGCAAGACCGCGCCCGCTCCCTGGGTTCCCTATACCCGCGCCGGCTGCGACGTCGGCGCCTTCTCCGTCGCCAACATCGAGTTCGAGCGCGTGCCGGACGACGTGACGACCTTTTATGGCGCGGGCAGCCCGCAGGACCAGGCCGTGCGCGCGCAACTCGCCTCCTCCAGCGCGGCCGTCCGACAGCAGCCGACCACCGACTATCTCGGCATCGCCGTTCATTGCGCCGTCGGCAGCAAATTGTGCAGCAACAATTTTGCTTCCAACGACCCACTGCCAGACGAACCCAACGGCTATGTCGGCTTCAAGGGCCTGTTCGGCAACATCAACGTGCAGCCGGTGATCTCGCCCTCGGGTCCCATCAAGGATCTCGACGGCAACGTCATTGCCGACCAATTCGGCCGCCCGGGCTTCCCGAACGGCTTCAGCCCTCTGGCGACGCAATCGCTCGGCTATGCGGCAAGCATGCTTGAGGCCGGCGTTCCCGTGGTCTATTTCTACATCGCCGACGCGCATGACAACCGCTTCGGGTCAGGCACGTTCGGGCCCGGCGAGGCCGGCTATGTCGCGCAGCTCAAGCAATACGACACAGCCTTCGGCAAATTCTTCGCGCGCCTTGCCGCAGATGGCATCACCAAGGACAATACGCTGTTCGTGGTGGTGCCCGACGAGAACGATCATTTCGTCGGCAGCACGCCGAGCCCGGCCAATTGCGACGGCATCAGCGTGCCCTGCACCTATGCCAAGGTCGGCGAGATCGACGCCTTCGTCGATCGCCTCTTGATCACGCAGCGCGCCAACGCGACGCCGTTTGCGATCCACACCGACGATGCGCCGACGTTCTATCTCACCGGCAACCCAGCGCCGACCGCCACGGTCACCCGGACGATGGAGCACGATCTCGACTCGCTCGTCGCCACCAACCCGATCACCGGCAATACCGACAAGCTGTCGGCGCTGCTGGCAGACCAGGCCGAAATGAAGCTGCTGCACATGGTCACCACGAGCGCCGCGCGCACACCAACGCTGACCATGTTCGGCAATGACAACTACTTCTTCGAGACCGTGAGCAAGCCGCCGGCGACGGCTTGCGCCACCCAGTCCGACTGCGTCTTCGTAGGCCCGGGCTTTGCCTGGAATCACGGCGACTTCCAGAAGGACATCACGCGGACCTGGGTCGCCATGGCCGGCCCCGGCGTGAAGCAGCTCGGCCGCAATGACGAGGTGTTCACCGACCATGCCGACGTGCGGCCGACGGTCATGGCGCTCTTGGGCCTCTCCGACGACTATGTGCATGAGGGCCGCGTCGTTGCCGAATGGATCAGCGACCGTGCGCTGCCCGACGGCATCCGCGACGCAAAGGAGAACTTCACCGAGCTCGCGCAGGCCTACAAGCAGCTCAATGCCCCGCTCGGCCGGCTAGGCCGCGCCAGCCTCGTCTGGTCGAACCGCTCCGTGACCGCAACCGACAAGGTCTACGCCCGTTATCTGAAGGAGATCGGCGACGTCACCGAGGATCGCGACGAACTCGCGGGCCAGATCAGGACGGTGCTCAACAATGCCGCCTTCCATCACCGCCCGGTCGATGAGCGCTCGGAAGACGGGCTGGGCGACCGCGCGAAACGACTGATCGACCAGGTCGAGGATCGCGCCGGGCACGATCGCGACTGATTTCGCGCGCCGAACGGCGTCAAATCATCAAGCAAGCAGGCCCGCCGGCTTAACCGGCGGGCCTTCGTTGTTCACCACCCCGCACGGGCACGACCTTGATCGGGTGATCCAGTCCGGTCACCAGTTCCGCCATGGCGCGGCGGGTCGGGCCAAAGGCGGTCGCCGCGGGCATGACGAACTGCGGCAGCAGGCGCACGATCGCGGGCTGCCCGCGCGCCTGGCTACGGGCGGACATGCGGCGGACCGTTCGCGCCACCTGCCCCGCGCTCCGGTTGTAAAGAAGGATCCTTCAAACTTGCATCGACAGGTACCTTGCAATACAATGTACCTTGCTATATAGGATGGTGCGAAGAACCATCGGCTGTGCGTGTTGATGACGGATACGGCGAACCAGATTCAGCTCAAGAAAGGCGCGCTCGAACTGTGCGTGCTCGCACTTCTGGCGCGGCGCGAGAGCTACGCCTATGAGATCGCGAGCACGCTGGCGGCCGGGGTCGGCATGGGCGAAGGCACGATCTATCCCTTGATGCGCCGCATGCAGGATGACGGGCTGGTCGACACCCGCCTCGCCGAATCGAGCAGCGGCCCGCCGCGAAAATACTATCGGCTCACGCCGGCCGGCCGCGCCGCCTTTGCGGCGCAGAAGCGCGAATGGCGAACTTTTGCGGATGCCGTCAATCAGTTGCTGGGAGACCGCTGAATGAACCGCGTCGCCTTCTTGACCATTCTCAATGACGGGCTCGCCGGGCTTCCCGCCGACGAGATCGACGATATCCTCGCCGATTACATGTCCTATTTCGATGAAGCCGAGGCCTCCGGGCGAAGCGAGGCCGAGGTCGCCGCCGCGCTCGGCGATCCCAGGCGGCTGGCGCGGGAATTGCGCGCCGAAACCGGACTGCGCCGCTGGGAAAATCGCCGCAGCCTCGGCAATTCCGCCGCCGCCCTGCTGGCGCTCGGCGGGTTGGCCGCGGTCGATTTTCTGTTCCTGCTGCCGGTGCTGTTCACGGTGACGCTGATCATGCTGGTGATCGGTCTCGTCGTCATCGTGCTCGGCATCGTCGGCATCGGACTGCTGCTGAGCCTCTTGAAGCTCGGACATTTCGCCTCGATTGCCGCCATCGTGCTGCGCGCGGTGGCGGGCATCGGGCTGGTCGCCGGCAGCGTCGGCGGCGGCGCGCTGCTGCTGCTGGCGCTCAACGGCGCGGTCAAAATACTCGGGAATTACGCCCGGCTGCACTACCGGCTGCTCAAGCCGGAACAGGACCAAGTTTAAACCAGGGATCAGAGGTGCGTCATGAACAGACGTCTTATAGGGATCGCAGTGGTGTCGCTCAGCATTGCAGCGGCCTGTGGAATCATCATGGTTCTGACCTCGGCAACGGACTGGGTCAACGGCGACTACCGATCCTGGGCGGGCACGCTACGAAGCTGCGCATGGGCCAAAAACTCCGGGTCAGGCGAGCGCCGCACTGTCGATCTCGAATGGCTCGGCAGCGATGCCATCAAGATCAAGATTCCGGCGCAGGTGCATTACCAGCCTGGACCCAAACCGCAGGCCAACGTGAGCGGTGACGCCGACCTGGTCAGCCATGTGCGCCTGCACGATGGCACGCTGGAGTGGGACGCGGTGGACTGGAACAGTCTGGTCGACTGTTATCCGGCGGACGATCTCGTGGTCCAGCTCGCCGGCCCCGCGGTCACCGCATGGACCCTGAACGGCTCGGGCGAACTCGATCTCGCAGACGTCAAGCAGGATGTGCTGCGCATCGCCATGCACGGCAGCGGCATTGTCACGGCAAGTGGGGAGGTTCGCGAGGCCTCGCTCGACGCCTCCGGCTCCGGCCTTGCCGATCTCAGCCGGCTCGTCACCCAGAAGACCAGCGCGAACATCCATGGCAGCGGGGCTCTCAAGCTCGCCGACATCAAGCAGGACGTGCTGCGCATCACGATGCGCGGCAGCGGCGTCGTCACCGCCAGCGGAGAGGCGCATGAAGTATCGCTCGAGTCCGCCGGCTCCGGCCGCGCCGACCTCGGCCGGCTGATCACCGAGCGAGCCAGCGCGCAGATCTATGGCAGCGGCAACGCCGACCTCGCGCCGCGCCAGGACGCCGATATCTCCATCTTCGGCAGTAGCGTGGTGAAACTGCATGGCGCCGTGGCGCGGATCAATTCCCACGTGTCGGGTTCGGGACAAGTAAAGCAGGTGCCCTAACGGCGCGACGCCAATACCAGGCTCGTTGCAATCAAGCAGCCTTGCGCAAGAGGGAGGAGAAGTCGATGCACGCTTCCAACCACGTCTGCCGATTCCTTTCCGCCATCGGCTTCTGCCTCACGGCGACACTGGCAGAGGCCGCTGGCCTGCTGGGGATCGATATTCCGGCCGACGCCGAAGGTCCGGCCATTCACGGCGTGGTGTGGTATCCCTGCGGTGAGCCGCCGCGAGAGTTTCATGTCGATCAATTCATCTTGCCGGCCGTGCCGGGCTGCCCGCCTGCGGGAGACCATCTGCCGCTGATCGCCTTTTCCCATGGGCAAGGCGGTAGCCTTCTCGTCAATCACGACACAGCCGAGACCCTCGCCGACCACGGCTTCATTGTCGCGGCCATCAATCACCCCGGCGATACCGGGCTGGATCTGAGCCGTACCAACGACCTCTCGGGCTTCGTCGAGCGGCCCACCGACATCAAGCGCCTGATCGACCTCATGATCGGTGCGTCGCCGTTCGCCGCGAGAATCGATCAGGATAGAATCGGCTTCTTCGGCTACTCGCGCGGCGCCTATGCCGGGCTCGTGCTGATCGGCGCCAATCCGGATTGGGCCGGAGCAGCCTCGAACTATTGTCAGCAGCGCGAGCTGCAGCTCTGCCAACAGATCGTCGGCAGAAAATACCCGTCGCAGCCCCTCACGCACGATCCGCGGATCAAGGCCGCGGTGATCGTCGATCCCTGGACCCGCTTCTTCTCCGCGGAGAGCCTGGCGCCAATCAAGGCGCCGGTTCAACTCTGGGCATCGGAACGTGGTGGGTTCGGCCTGCTACCCCACGACGTCGCCGCTCTGGAGGCAAACCTTCCGGCCAAACACGAATATCACGAGGTTCCGAATACCGACCATTTGGCTTTTTGCGGGCCTTTCCAAGCGGGGCCACAACTCTGCCCGGATTCGCCCGGCTTCGACCGTGTCGCGTTCCACAAGGAGTTCAACGCGGCCGTCCTCGCATTTTTTCAGCAACACCTCAAGTAACGCCACCGCGTGCCGTAGCTGCGGTCACCGGCATCGCCCGAGGCCGGGCGGGTGCCGCGCGCGAGCAAGGAACTTCAGATCAGCGGCACGACTGGCTTAATTGCAATCGAGCAGCCCAAACAAGGAGGAGAAATCGATGTACGCTTCCAACCACGTCTGCAGATTCCTCACCGCCATCGGCTTCTGCCTCACGGCGACGCTGGCACAAGCGGCCGGCCTTCGACCGGTCGAGATTCCCGCCGACGCCGGTGGTCCGGCCATGCGCGGCGCGATCTGGTATCCCTGCACTGAGCCGCCGGGAGAGGTTCGTCTCGACATTTTCACCTGGAAGGATTGTCCGCTGCTCGGCGACAGGTTGCCGCTGATCGTTATCTCGCACGGCAGGGGCGGCAGCTTCGTCGGCCACCACGACACCGCTGAAATGCTTGCCAACGCCGGCTACATCGTCGCGGCGATCGGTCATCCCGGCGACAACTCATTTGATCGGAGTCGTTCGGACGACGTGTCCGTTTATGTCGAGCGGCCGCAGGACATCAAGCGCCTGATCGATTTCATGCTCGGTGCATCGCCGTTCAGTGCGGCCATCGATCGCGACCGGATCGGATTTTTCGGCTTTTCACGGGGCGGCTACACTGGGCTGGTGCTGACGGGCGGCAATCCCGTGTGGGCCGAAGCCACCGCGTTCTGCCAGCATTCGGCCAACAACGCCTGCGTGCAGGTCATCGAAAAGAAATATCCCGCAGAGCCTCTCACCCACGATCCCCGGATCAAGGCTGCCGTCATCGCCGACCCGCTCGCCATCTTCTTCACCGCCGACAGCCTCGCGGCGGTCAAGCTGCCGGTTCAGCTGTGGGCGTCAGAGCGCGGCGGCGACGGCGTGCTTCCCCGCGATGTGGCTGCCGTGGACGCAAACCTGCCGGCCAGACACGAATATCACGTGGTTCCGAACTCCGGCCATTTCGCCTTCGTGCCGCCCTGCCCGCCGGCAATGGCGCAGGCGGCCCCGGAGATATGCACGGACGCGCCGGGTTTCGACCGCGCCGCGTTCCACCGGGAGTTCAACGCGGCCGTGATCGCGTTCTTCCAGCAGCATCTCAGGTGAGGCTACCGCGTACCATAGGTGCGGTCGCCGGCATCGCCGAGGCCGGGCAGGATGAAACCGTCGTCGTCGAGGCCCTCGTCGATGCTGGCGGTCCAGATCGGCACGTCCGGATGCAGGCCGCGCACCCGCTCAAACCCTTCGGGCGCGCCGATCAGGCAGACCAGGCGGATGTCCTTGGCGCCGCGCTCCTTGAGGCGATCGATGGCGGCGACCGCGGTATTGGCGGTCGCGACCACCGGCGTCACCACGATCGCAAGCCGCTCGGAAAGATCGGAGGGAGACTTGAAGAAATACTCCACCGCCGCAAAGGTGTGCGGCTCGCGGTAGAGGCCGATATGGGCGACGCGCGCGGTCGGCACCAGGTCGAGCATGCCGTCAACGAAGGTGACGCCGGCGCGCAGCACCGGCACGAACACCAGCTTCTTGCCGGCGATTTTTGCCGCCTGCATCCGCGCCAGCGGCGTTTCGACCTCGACCTCGGCCAGCGGCAGGTCGCGCGTCACCTCGTAGCACAGCAGCATCCCGATCTCCTTCAGGAGTTCGCGGAACGATTTGGTCGAGATCGACTTGTCGCGGATCAGCGTGAGCTTGTGCTGGACCAGCGGATGATCGACGACGGTGACGCCTTCCATGGGAACGAGGCTCCTGATCGGTTTAGCTGCTTGTAGCCATCTTCCGTCATTGCGAGCGAAGCGAAGCAATCCAGAGTCTTTCCGCGGGAACGCTGGATTGCTTCGGCGCAAGGGCGCCTCGCAATGACGGCGCGTTTCCTGAATAGCGAGTTATTATCCCTAAAACACCGTCCCGTCGCTGATCACCTTGATCGGCGGCGCGCCGTCCGGGCGCCGGGCGAAAGCCGCGGCGCGGCCCGCGGCCCAGGTGCCGCCTTCCAGCAGGCTCGCCAGTGGCAGCTCGGCCGCACTGCAGCCAAGCCGCGCGCGAATCTTCTCCGCGAGACGATCGAGCAGCGCCACCGTCAGCGCGCGCCATTCCACCACCAGCGTGGAGTCGACTTCATGCGCGCGGTCGGCATCACCGGCATCACGCAGCGAGAGAACGCCGAGGTCGACAAACAGTCCGCCGTTGCGATATTCCGCGAGCCCGGTCAGGCCATCGATGTCTGTCACCGTGAGGCCGGCGCGCTGCAGCGGCTCGATCAGCGAGTAGGTCAGCCATTGCGAGAGCTTGTGCAGCGGCATCAATCCGCCCGTCGCATCATCGGTCCTGATCGCGTCATGGCGCCAGCAGTCGCCGAGCGGAATGCCGGCAAGCACGAGCCGCGACGGCCAGATCGGGCCGAGATGGCGCAGCACTTCCGACAACACCATCGGCGCCGCGATCGTGCCGTTCTGTGCGCGCGAAGTCAGGTGATCAAACAGGCCGCCGGGTCGCGGACCATCGCGTGTCGCGAACACATCCTTGCGCGCAGCGACATGCGCGCCCAGGGCCCGCAACAGCTTTGCGCGTCCCTCGAGACCGACCAGCGGATTGTCGGCGCTGACCTGAAAGCCCCGTTCGAGGGCCGCGACGGACAAGTCCGAAAGCCGGTCCGCGTCGACGCGGGGCGGATCGCGGCTGTCGCTGGAGAACGCACCGCTCGCAAACATGTCGAGGCTCGCGATCGCAAGCCCTTCAGAGCGGCCGATCGCCTTTCCGCTTCGCGCATCGCGATAGCGCCAGGCGGCGCCCGCGCCGGCATCGAGCAGCACGCTGACGATGGCGAGATCGAACTCGGCGCGCGCCCGCGTGGCGGGGTCGGGCCATGACATGGGATCCGCCATATCAGCCCAGCGATCCGTGCCGCCGACCACAAAATGCCGCCACCGCGCATGGAACGGAATTTTCAGCGACGGATAGGCCTTTTCGATGGTCGCGAGGACGGCCTCGGCGACATCATCCATGCGATCGAGATCGATGCGGAAATGCGCAAGACTGTCGCGCAAGCCCGTGGCCAGCATGATCCCGGCGCGGCTGCGCACCGCTTCGGCCGTCAAAAGCGACAGCGCCTCCGCTTCAGTGGCCATCACCAGCGCAGTCACGGCGTTCAATACTTTTCCAGCGAACGGCCGATGGCGTCGTTGAGATCTTTCGGGGTCGGCGCCTCCGGCGAGAAATAGCCGGCGGCCTTTTTGGCCGCGATCTCGACGTGCGCGTCCGCCGGGATGAGTTCGTCCGGGATCGGCACGCGCTCGACGATGTCGATGCCCTGACCGGTCAGCGCGTCATATTTCATGTCGCTCATCGACAGGAAGCGATCGATCCGCTGCAAGCCGAGCCAGTGGATGACGTCAGGCATCAGCTGCTGGAAGCGCGCATCCTGCACGCCGGCGACGCATTCGGTGCGCTCGAAATAGGCAGCGGCGGCGTCGCCGTCTTCCTGGCGCTTGCGCGCATTGTAGACCAGGAATTTGGTGACCTCGCCGAGCGCGCGGCCCTCCTTGCGATTGTAGACGATCAGGCCAAGCCCTCCGGCCTGGGCGTCGCGGGCGCATTCCTCGATGCCGTGAATGAGATAGGGCCGGCAGGTGCAGATATCGGAGCCGAACACGTCGGACCCGTTGCACTCGTCGTGGACGCGGCAGGTGATGCGGGTGCGGTGATCGGGAAGTTTTGACACGTCGCCGAACATGTAGACCGTCGTGCCGCCGATCGGCGGCAGGAATACCTGCATGTCCGGGCGCGTGACGAGCTCCGGAAACATGCCCGCGGTCTGCTCGAACAGCGTGCGCCGCAGGCTGGTCTCGCTGACACCAAAACGCTCGGCCACGCCGGGCAGATACCAGACCGGATCGATCGCGACCTTCACCACCGAGACGCTGCCATTGGCATGCACGACGGTGCCGTCGCTTTTCAGCCGCCTGGCGGCAATCGCCGACTGGATCTCGGGCAAATCGAGCCGCGCGCGTGTAATCGCGATCGACGGACGGATGTCGGCGCCTTCGGCGATCTCGGTGCGGAAATTCTCCGCGACGAGATGCCCCCAGGGATCGAGCGCGACAATACGCTTCGGATCGCTCCATTGCGGGAATGGCCCGATGGTAGCTGCAGGATGGGTATTGGTCAGATCGGGGCGGCGGATCGGATCGAGCGCGCCCGCCGAGACCGCGAGCGCCCGGTAGACCGCATAGGAACCGCCATGGCTGCCGATCACGTTGCGATCCTGGGGCCGCGACACCGTCCCGATGATGGGCCCGCGTGCGCGTGCATCGGCCGCTCCCCAGTTGACCGGGAATGCGTGCTTGGCGCCGGGCTCCGGATGGGAGGTGAGGCGGATATGGTCGGTGCGGTTCGAGCGGCTCATGTTGATCTGCGAAGCTGGTCCCAAAAAGCCAACGGCCCGCCTCTCCGACGGGCCTGATCGCGCTTTTGCCGGCAGTGGCGGGCCACCCCGCGGTTCCGGCTGGCCTATCTATAGCAGAACAACGCAGGTTAAGCCCGCCTAAATTTATGGTGGCATTAAAGAATTTGTTGCAACGCACACGAATCAGACCGCCGCAGCTACAACCGAGATGGGAAGGGCCGGTATGAAGCAACCGCGGCTTCAGCGAGACCAAGTTCCATCACGGCAACCCGACATCGCGATAGAGCGCCTTCAGGCGATTTCGGAACGGCCCCTCGTTCTTGTGCCTGGTGCCTTCCACGGGATCGGCACCCGCCAGCATCGTGTCGGTCGCATCGCGCGAGAACTCCATCACAAAGCGCATGCGATCCTTGCGCAAGGCTTCGATGTCGGCGAGCCAGCGGCCGACATCGTCTACGCCATCGCGATGGTGTCGCGCGATGAGGGCGGCCGCATTCGCCGCATCCTCGATGGCCTGCGTCGCGCCCTGCCCCAGCGTCGGCACCATGCCGTGGGCGGCGTCGCCGAGATAGAGCACGTTGCAATCATCGGCGCGATACAGCAGGTCGTGCTCCTGCATCCGCGCCCAATGCGTCTCGGCTGCGTTCTGGCACACCGTGTCGATCAGCCAGCGCGCCTGCGCACTCGGCGGCGCGTTGGGCGGGGTATAGGCCGCGTGCAGCACTTGCGGCGCCTTCAGATCTTCGGGGATGTCCGCCTCCGGCGGAATCGGAAAGGTGCCAGCAATGTAGACATGACTGGGCGGCACTCGGAAGGCGAGCAGGCGGTTGGGACCGTTGAACCATTGCTCATAGTCATCGATCAATCCACCCGACGTATCGCCGACCAGCACGCGGAAGACCGCAACGCCGGTCAGCCGGATGCCCGGCTCGCCGGACATGATGCTCCGCGTCCGCGAATAGCGTCCGTCGGCCGCGATCAACAGGTCGATGCCGTCGAGATGGGCGATCCTGCCATCCTGCGTCCAGGTCAGGCGCGTCTTACACGGATCGGCGGCATCGCGGCCGATGTCGGTGATCTCGCAGCCATATTGGATATGAGGCGCGGCGGCCTCGCGCAGCACGCGATAGAGCTCCGACCAGCGGATGCGCCAGCCCGGCCCGTCGGCGACCTCCGAGAGCGGCAGATCGAACAGCACCGTGCCGTCGGTGAGCGAGATCCGCCAATTGCGCCAGACAAAACTGTTTTGGGTGATGCTGTCGGCAAGCTCGGGATCGATGACCCTGAGCGCCTTGACCGCGTTGGGGCCGACATTGAGGCCGGTACCTGCTTCCGAAT
>Ga0335071_10005201_pt1 | contig 13530 bp, 11 predicted proteins | sample Lox_Sample_15_FD_206724 | JGI IMG/M metagenome (GOLD analysis project Ga0335071, IMG submission 206724) | Soil microbial communities from Loxahatchee National Wildlife Refuge, Florida, United States - Lox_Sample_1.5 | ecosystem: Environmental > Terrestrial > Soil > Wetlands | place: USA... | reverse complement strand
ACGACGCCGTCTCCGGGGACGGCGGGATCAGGCTCCGCGTCATGAGGGACGGTGCCGCGCCCGAGGAATACGCGGCGCCGATCGCCCTCCTGGCCACGGGCGTCGATCACCGCCTGAACGAGCGGCTGGGGCTCGGCGTCCCGCGCGGCTATATCATCGGCGCCCAGGCCGAGCTCGACATGCCGGGCGGCGATGCCGCCATCTACCTGGGCGCGTCCGTCTCGCCGGGCGGCTTCGGCTGGGCCGTCCCCTCCGCGGACGGGCAAGTCCGGGTCGGCCTCCTGACCTCGGGCGAGCCCCGCTACTGGCTCGAGAAGCTCGTCGGACGCTTCTATCCCGATTTCGCGCCCGGGCTCGTCCGGTCCCGCATCCGGGTCAAGCCCATCGTCCAGGGGCTCGTCTCCCGGACCTACGGCGACAACCTCCTGGCTCTCGGCGAGGCCGCCGGCCAGGTCAAGACGACGACCGGCGGCGGGATCTTCTACGGCCTCGTGGGCGCCCGCATCGCGGCCGACGCCGTCCTCGAGAACCGGCCTCGCCTCTCGTATTCCCGGCGCCGGCTGGCCGAATACGAGCGCGCCTGGCGGCGCGCCCTGCAGCGCGAGATCCTCGTCGGCCACTACGCCCGCAAGATCTACGCCCGGTTCACCGACAAGCAGATCGACCGCCTGTTCGATCTGGCCCGGACCGACGGGATCGTCCCCCACGTCCAGGCCACGGGCAGCTTCGACTGGCAGAGCCAGCTGATCGTCGACCTCGCCCAGAAGGTGCCGCCGTTCTCGTATTTCAAGGACATCCGGGACAAGCTGGCCGTGCTCGAAACGCACGGCTCGTGAGCGCCCCGGCCCCGACCCACCGATGACCGCCTTCATCCGCCGCTGGGGGTTGATCCTCCTCGCCCTGGCCGCCGCGCGGCCGGCCGCGGGCCAGAGCTACGTCGCCTTCGAGGACGACTGGCGGCGGATCGTCGAGAGCCTCCGCTTCTCGCTCGGGCCGGTCAAGATCGACCCGGTCTTCTCCCTCCGGCGGGTCGGATACGACACGAACATCTTTTACGAGGATCGGGACGTGGGCGACTACACGGGCGTCGCCTCGCTCGACGTGACGGCCTATCTGCCGGTCCGGCGGTCGCTGATCCTCTTCGTCCGCGAGATCCCCGAATACAACTTCTACCTCCACGAGAAGGAGATGCGGGCCTTCACCAACAGCTACGCCGCCGGGCTCAAATACCTTCTCCTCAACCGCTTCGTCCTGACCGGCGCCTATCAGTCGAACGAATACCAGGGACCGGCGACGGTCGAGCTCGGCCGGCCGACCCGGGACATGAGCCGGATCTTCTCGGCCGGCTTCTACTACGAAACCGCGCGGAAGACGTCCATCGGCCTCTCCCTCCAGTCGCAGAAGATGAGCTACGAGGACGCGCCGACGGCCGACGGGACGATCCCGCTCTCCCAGACCCTCGACCGCGAGGAGCGGAGCGGCGCGCTCGAGATCTATTACCGCGTCTTCTCCGACAGCATGGCCTTCCTCCGGGGCGGCGTCACGACGTATACCTTCGCCAACGAGGCGGGCGCGAGCCGCGATTCGACCTCCTATCAGGGCGCGGCCGGCATCCGCTTCCCGCAGCTCGGCCCGCTGCGGGGCCTGCTCTCGATCGGCTACAAGGAGCTCGTGCCCCGCTCGGCGGGCCTGGCCCGCTACGCGGGGGTGACGGCCAATACCGAGCTCGAGGGCCGATTCGGCTGGTTCAACCTCCGGGGCATCTACCAGCGCGACATCAGCTTTTCCTATTACGAGGACGCGTTCGCCTTCCTCGCCAACCGCTACGCCGCGGGGGTGTCGGTCTATCCGCTCCGCGCCCTCCGGCTCGACTACACCTACGACGTCACGCTCCAGGACTATCCCGACGTCTGGAGCCTCGTCCCGACGCCCCATCGGCGGGACACGCAGACGCTGCACACGGTCGGTCTCGTGGTCCGCCTGTTCCGGACCACGGGCTTCGGCGTCACGGCCAATCTCTCGGACTGGACCTCGACGGTGGCCGGATTCAACCGCAAGAGGAGCTATATCGCCGCCTACGTCACGCAAACGTTCTGAGAGCCGTCCCGCGGCCGCGGGACGGCGGGACGTTCGCCCCGCGGGCGGGGGGAGGAGATCGACATGAGAACCACGACGCGCGCGATCGCGATCCTGATGCTGGGCTGCGTCCTCACGGCCGGCGCCCAGACGGCCGCCCCGGCGGGGAGCCAGGCGGCCAACGAATACAAGATCGGGCCCAAGGACCTGCTCGACATCCGCTTCTACGGCCAGGAGAAGCTGAACGCGCTGGTCCGCGTTTCCGAGCAGGGCACGATCACCCTGACCTGGATCAACGAGGTCGAGGTCAACGGACTGACGACCTCCCAGTGCGAGAAAAAGCTGGTGACGCTCTACCGGGAAGGGAAGTATCTCGTCGATCCCCAGATCTCGGTCTTCATCAAGGAAATGAGGAGCAACAGGGTTTCGATCGTCGGAGCGATCCAGAAGCCGGCCGCCTACGAGCTCCTCGGCCGCCAGACCCTGCTCGGGCTGATCGCCGAGGCGGGCGGCCTGACCAAGGACGCGGCCAAGGAGATCGTCATCCTCCGGACGGTCGCCGACGGCTCCTCCATCCGGCTCAACGTCTCGATCGACGAGCTCATGACCCAGGCGGATCCGAAGGCCAACATCGTCCTCGAGCCGGGCGACATCGTCAACGTCCAGATCGACAAGGTCGTCCAGATCTATGTCTTCGGCCAGGTCAAGAACCCGAGCGCCTTGAACGTCCTCCGCTCCAACATCCCGACCTTGATGCAGGCCATCGCCCAGGCGGGCGGATTCACCGAGCGGGCCAAGAAATCGAGCGTTCTCGTCCGGCGGCGCGACGCCTCGGGCAAGGACAAGGAGTTCCGGATCAACGTCAAGGACATCCTCGACGGCAAGCCCGACTTCCAACTCCTGGAGGGGGACACGGTTTTCGTCGAAGAGACCTGGATCTGACGATCTCTCACCTCCCGGGGGGAGGCCGGAGGAGAAAATATCACCCTCCGATTCCCCGCGGGCGACGATTGCCCCCGCGGCGAGGGGGTCTAACATCAATCCGCGTATAAGAAGGAACCGGGCGACTCCGTCCGGCGGCCCGCGGGCCGCGGCCGGCGTCCCCCCGGCGAAAGCGAGAGCATAAGATGGCCCGAATCACCGACGACCGGCTGAAGAAGGACTTCCAGGCCGATCTCCTCGAATACTGGCGGATCGTCGTCAAGAGGAAATGGGCCATTTTCAGCGTCACGACCGTCCTCGTCGTCCTGACCCTCATTTATTCGTTGACCGCCACGCCCGTCTACAAGGCCGTGTCGAACATCCTGATCGAAGAGCCGACGACCAACCTCCTCTCCCTCCAGGACATCCTCAACCAGGCCGGGCCGGCCACCGGTCTGACGACGACGTTCTTCAACACCCAGCTCAAGATCCTCGGCAGCCGGACCCTGGCCGACCGCGTGGCCAAGAAGATGAACCTCGCCGTCCGGCCCGAGCTCCAGGCGGCTCCCCGGCTCAGCTCGAGCCTCTTCGAGAGCCTCAAGAGCCTGGTGACCCTGAAGTGGCTGTCGCGCGCCCGGGGCGATGACGGCCCGGACAGTCCGGGGGCCGCGGCCGACCCCTACACGCCCTACGCCCGGCTGATCCAGCGCGGCGTCTCGATCTCGCCGATCACCGATACCAACCTCGTCGAGGTCAGCTTCAAGTCGGTCTACCCGCGCCTGGCGACGGACATCGTCAACATGCTCGTCGACGAGTTCGTCCGCTTCACCATCGAAACCCGCTACGAGGCCACCCAGCAGACCTCGGAGTTCCTGAACGAGCAGATCGCCCAGCTTCGCGACGAGCTCGCGGCCAAGGAGCGCGAGCTGCAGCGCTACGGCGAGGACAAGAAGCTCCTCGCCCTCGACGACAAGGCGAGCAGCGTGGTCAACAAGTACACCGAGGTCAGCAAGGCCTATACCGACGCGACGATCAAGCGGATCAAGGCCGAGGCCGACCTCAACCAGCTCAAGTCCCTCAACATCGACAGCCCGGCCCAATTCGTCTCGAACCCGCTCGTCCAGACCCTCCGGACCTCCTACGCTCAGATCAAGAGCGAGATCGAGGAGAAGAGCAAGACCCTCGGGCCCGGCCACCCGGACATGATCCAGCTCCAGGCCAAGCTGGACAGCACCAAGAGCGAGCTCCAGAGCGAGATCTCCAAGGCGATCAAGGCCCAGGAGGCCGAGCTCCAGGCCGCCCGGACCAACGAGGCGTCGCTCCGCGGCCTCCAGGAGACGCAGCGGGCGGACGTGTCCCGGACCAACAGCGACGCCATCCTCTACCGGAGCATCCAGGTCGACGTCGAGAACACGAAGAACCTCCTCAACCAGATGGTGGCCAAGCAGAAGGAAGCCCAGGTCTCGGCCCGGATGACGGGCATGGGCACGAGCTACATCAAGATCGTCGACCGGGCCGTCGTCCCGGACAAGCCGGTCGGGCCCATCCCCCTCCGGAACGCGGCCGTGGCCCTCATCCTCGGCCTCATCCTCGGGCTCGGGTTCGCCTTCCTCGCGGACTTCATCGACAACACGATCAAGGAGCCCGAGGACATGGAGCACCTGACCGGCCTGCCCTCCCTCGGCGTGATCCCGCAGTTCGCGATCAGCGGCCCGGGCCATAGATACGGCACCCCCTCCCGCTATCGCTATCGCTACGGGAAGACGCGGAACGCCGCCGAGGACGAGATGATGTCCCGGGTCACCGAGGTCGAGCTCGTCAACCATCTCTTCCCGAAGATCAACATCGCCGAGGACTACCGGACCGTGCGGACGTCCATCCTGTTCTCGCTGCCCGGCAAGGGCCCGAAGGCCATGGTCTTCACCAGCACCTCGCCCCAGGAAGGCAAGTCCGCCACCGTGGCCAACCTGGGGATCTCGTTCGCCCAGCTCGGGGTGAAGGTCGTCGTCGTCGACGCCGACCTGCGCAAGCCGCGCCAGCACAAGATCTTCAAGGTCAAGAACACCGCCGGCCTGAGCGATTATCTCACCGGCCGGAACGGGATCAACGACGTCATCCAGAAGACCGCCGTGGACCACTTCTGGATCGTGCCGAGCGGGGCGCATCCGCCCAACCCGGCCGAGCTGCTGAACTCCGAGATGATGAAGGACTTCGTCCGCCTGCTGAAGGACTGCTTCGACATCATCCTGATCGACACGCCGCCCGTCATGGCCGTCATCGACCCGGTGATCGTCAGCTCCTACGTCGACAGCACGGTGATCGTCCTCCGGACGGGCAAGGCCGTCCGCAAGGCCGTCCTGCGGACCGTGAGCGAGCTGCGCCGGGCGCAGGCCAAGATCATCGGCGTGGTCTTCAACGGCGCGAAGGCCCGGGTCCATTCCCGCTACGGCCGCTACTCGCCCAACTACATGTACGAATACTATCAAGAGAAGCCCACGGACGACATGCTGCCCGCGGCGCAGGGGAATACGGCATGAGGGACCCCGACTTTCCGGAATCGGTCCCGCCGCGGCCGGTCCGTCCGCCGACCGAGGCCGCTCCGGCGCTGTCGCCCAAGGACCGGGTCCTCCGCCGGATCATCGAATACGGCCTGCTCGCCCTCCTCGTCTTCAGTCCCTTGCCGATCGGCTCCGTCGAGGACGGGCCGATCCTGGTCCTCGAGCTCGGGGCGGTGATCCTGACCGTCCTGTATGTCCTCCTGGACGCGCCGCCGCGCGTCAATTCGGCCCTGCGGCCCAAGCTGCGCGGCCCGCGGCTCGCCTTCGGGCTGGTTTTTGCCTATCTCGGCCTCCAGATCGTCCCGCTCCCCGCGGCCCTGGTCCAGATCGTCTCGCCCAAAGCCTGGGCTCTCCGCCAGCAGTTCCTGCCGACCGGCCCGGGCGGGCTGATCAGCCTCTCCCTGGTCCCGGCCCGCACTTTCCGATCCCTCCTCGAGCTCGCGGCCTACGGGCTCATCGGGTTCCTGGTCGTCCGGACGGTGACTCACGGCCGGCAGGTCCGGCGGCTGGTCGGGGTCCTCATCGGGATGGGCGTGTTCGAGGCGTTCTACGGGCTGTTCGAGATCACCCGGACGTCGCCCCGCGTCCTGTTCTATCCCAAGCTCTACAACCTGGGTTCCGCCTCGGGCACGTTCGTCAACCGCAACCACTTCTCGGGCTACCTGGAGATGATCATCCCCCTGGCCATCGGCCTGGTCCTGTCGCGCTCCGGCGCGTTCTCCCTCCCCGGGAAGAAGTGGCGGGAGAAGATCGCCCTCCTGACGGCCAAGGGCACGTTCGTCAACCTCCTCATCCTGTCCGCTCTGTTCGTCATGTTCCTGGGCGTCCTGAAGTCGAACTCCCGGGCCGGGTCCTTCATCCTCGTCTTCATCCTCCTGCTCGTCTCCGGATTGGCCGCCTACGCCTTCGGCGCGGCGCGCTATGAGCAACACTGGGTCCGGGCCTTCATCAAGGGCCTCGTGGGCATGATCGTCCTCCTGGTCCTGTATTTCGGCGTCGATTCCACGGTCCGGCGCTTCTCGGCCGACAATCTCCTCCAGGAGGGCCGGCCCAAGTACTGGGGCAGCGTCCTGACCATGGTCGGGGATTTTCCGCTCCTCGGATCGGGCTACGGGACGTTTCCCTCGGTCTTCGCCGTCTATGAGGACCCGGGGCTCGAGAATCCCCTGGTCCACGCCCACAACGACTACCTGGAGAACCTGGCCGAGCTCGGCATCGTCGGCTTCGGGCTGCTCGCCGCCGGGCTTCTGGCTCTCTACGTCACGGCGTTCCGGACGTGGAGCGGCCGCCACAATCCCGAGGTGAAGGGGATGGTCCTGGGCGGGCTCGTGTCCGTCGCGGCGATGCTCTTCCACAGCCTCACCGACTTCAACCTCCATATCCCGGCCAACATGCTCCTCTTCACGGTCATCCTCGCCCTGACCTACGTGACGGCGTTCTACCGAAAGGCGGCCTGACATGCGGAAGCGACCGGCGATCCTCGCCCTTCTCCTCGCGGGCGCCCTCGCCTCCCTGGCGGTCTTCCACGGGAGCCGCCTGCTCGATAAGGCCCGCCCCCTGGGCGATCCGGCCGCGCGCATCGCGATTCTCGAGCGCGAGCAGACGCTCGTTCCGCTCCGGGCGGAGGTCTATGCCGCCCTGGGCAAGGCCTATCTCGAACAGGGCGTCGCGGCGTTGACCGATCCCGCGGCCGCCGCCGCGGCGTTCGAACGCTGCCATCGGAGCTATGTCCGGGCGCTGTCCGTCGATCCCTTCGATCCGTTCACCCATTTCCAGTTCGCCCAGGCCCTGCTCTACATGGACCACCTGGCGCTGCCCGTCCCGAAGGTCGGCTATTTCAACGAGTTCGAGCGGTCGGCCGCCCTGGCCAACCACGCGCCCGAGATCTATTTCGAGGTCGGCAAGGTCCTCATCTCCCGCTGGGCGACGCTCTCGGCCGACGGGCGGGCCTTCACCCTCGAGGTCCTGAAGCGGGTGGTCTCGCACGCGGACGCGGCGCATCTCTCCGCGATCTTCCACCTCTGGGAATTGAGCGTGCCGGACTTCAAGAGCGTCGAGGAGATCCTGCCGCGCGACCGGACGGTCTACCGCCAGTTCGCCCTGTTCCTCGGCGAGAGGTCCCTCGAACGGAACAAGCGCCTCTCGTTCCTGAGCCAGGCCGAGAGCCTCGACTTCGAGTACGCCCGGAACGAGTACGCGACCGGCCTGAACCTGCTCCAGCAGTTCAAGCTGAAAGAGGCGGAGGCCCATCTCCAGGCGGCCCTGGACTCGCTGTCCGGCATCCGGTTCTACCAGTCGCTCCTCGCCCAGGTCCTGATCGATCCGATGGAATACCAGATGCTCCAGAAGGACATCCATCTGGGCCTGGCCAAGTGCAAGATCGAGGAGACGCGCAACCTCGAGGGCGCCATCCCCGCGCTCCGGGCCTATCTCGCCCTGGAGGACCGGGCGGGCGCGGTGACCGAGCTCGAGCGCTTCCTGAAGGAACGGGGGTTCTTGCAGGGCAAGAACGCCTCGGGCTACAAGGATTTCGCCCTGACGGCCTTCGAGGCCCTGATGTCCTTCAAGCAGAACCGCTATCGCGACGTCGTCGACGTCGGCACGTCGCTCGAGCAGAATTTCCTGGTGATCCCGGAGGCCATGAAGCCGGAGTACGCCCGCATCCTCGAGCTCGTGGGCGATTCCTACCAGAAGCTCGACTTCATCTACGAGTCCAACAGGTTCTATGAGAAGGCCCGGACGGCGGGGGGCGACGATCTGGACCTGCTCCTCAAGATCCGCCGCAACTACGAGCGCCTGAACGACGCCGACCAGCTCCGGGCGATCAACGCCGTGATCGGCAAGCTGATCGCGCCCCGCGAAATCAAGCCGCCGGTCCCGGCCGTGGCCAAGGGCGAGCCGATGGACCTCGACCTGACCCTCGACGGCGAGAAGGCGGCCTTGACCCTGAATTTCGGGCTCCCGGCCAGCGAGCCCTGGCCTCTCGTCTCGATCCTCTTCAACGGGCATGTCCTCTGGGAGGACTACCTTCGGGACGTCCCCCTCGTGGTTCCGATCGCGCCGAACATGGGGGTCAACGTCCTGAGGATCACGCCTCTGAATCAGGCGATCCTCTTCGAGAGCCTCAGCCTCGAGCCCGAAGGCGCCGGGCTCGGCAAGGGGAGCGGTCCGGCGCCGGAAAAACCGAAGCCCGTTCCCGGGAAGAAGAAGCTCCCGGACTGAAAGCAGGCGCGCATGAGAAAGCTTACGATATATCAAAATACGATGCGTCCATATTTAGTTTATTTAGAATTAGTTGACAAGGAGACGCTTTTCTGATTATATTATTACCGCTAAGGTTTGGAGGCTGCAATGTGTAAGTGGGCTAAGGAATGTAAAGGTCTCTCCCTGTTTTTGGTCTTCGCCGCGCTCCTGTTCCAATTTTCGGGCACGTTGCCGCTCCGCTCCCAATCGATCGAGCGGGGCAATCTCGTCGGCTTCGTGTTCGATAAGGACGGGACGACGCCGATCGCGGGGGCCGTGGTCAAGTTGAAGAACATCTCCTCCGGCGCGATCTACGTCAGCAACGAGACCGACCGGGCGGGCGTGTTCCGCATCGACGGCCTGGCCAAGGGCATCTACACCTACGGGATCACGGCCGCGGCCGGCGACTTCAATTCGAACGAGCTCATCGGGATCCTGGCCAACGAAACGACGAAGGTCTCGATCGCCCTCGACGTCTACAACGCGGCGGTCCAGGGCGGCGTCCAGGAGATCCTGCGCGATCAGGCCGAGGGGCCGGGCGAGTCGAGGATCGGCCACGTCCTGACCTACAATCCGAACACCAAGCAGGCCCTGGTCATGGTCGAGCGGGGGCTCCTCCAGGTCAACGACAGCGTCCGCGTCCGGGGCGTCGCCACGAACTTCGGCCAGGACGTGTCGAAGCTCATGGTCGACAACGCCTCCGTGCGCCGGGCCTTCGCCGGGCAGGAGACGTGGATGAACGTGAGCAAGACGGCCCAGACGGGCGACGTCGTCTACGTGACCTGCAAGAGCGGAACGCCCTTCTTCCTGACGCCGTGCGGCATCGCCTGGGTGATCGCCGGCACCGGCGCCATACTGGGCAGCATCATCACCCCCAATCCTCCGACGCCGGTGTCGCCTTCGGGCGTCATCAAGTAGGCCCTCGCGTCTCCGACGGATCCTCGCGGCCGGGCGGCCAGCCCGGCCGTTTTTTTTTCTCTGCGCCCCCCCGGCCGGCCGCGGCGTGTTTACACCTCCCCGCCGATCTGTTAGCATGACCCGAGGAGCGGAGGCTCCGCATCGATGATGGCAACCCGACGGAGGCTCGCCGCCGCCCTGATCGCCGCCGCGCTGGCCGCCCCGGCCCTCGGCCGCGGCGGCGTCCAGGATCCCGGATCCGACCGGGTCCAGAGAGTCCTCAAGGCCCTGGACGCGATCCAGGCCGAGAGCCTGATCCCCGGGACGCGCCCTCTCCGCCGATCCGACTTCGACGAGGGCGATTTCAACGCCTACATCGCCTACCGGCTCGAGGAGGGAAAGGAGGACGTCCTCCGGGAGCTCAAGGTCAAGCTCCTCGACGAGAACCGGATCGAAGGCCGGGCCCTCGTCGACTTGAGCCGGCAGAAGATCCCCTCGTTCATCAAGCCGCGGCTGAATCTGTACTTCGAAGGCCGGCTCGCCATCAAGGACGGCAAGGGCCGTTTCGAGTGCCGGAAGCTCTTCCTCGAGGGCAGCGAGGTCCCGCTCCTCGTCCTCGACACGCTCATCGACATCGCCGTCCGGCTGGGCAAGACCGACGCGGAGAGCATCCGCGCGTGGGTGGACCTCCCGTACGGGATCAAGGACCTGAAGACCCGCGCGGGCGGGCTCTCGCTCTACTACTGAAGCGGGGGGGCGACCATGATCCGAGTCATCAGCGGCATCTACAAAGGCGTCCGGCTGCGCAAGGTCCCCAGCCCTCTCGTGCGGCCGATGCCCGACAAGCTCAAGACGGCGCTCTTCAACATCCTCCGCGACGAGGTCCGCGAGGCGAACGTCCTCGACGGATTCGCCGGGACGGGCTCGATCGGGATCGAGGCCCTCAGCCGGGGCGCGGCCGGGGCCGTTTTCGTCGAGCAGTTCCCCACGGCGGCGGCCGTGCTCAAGCGGAACCTGGCGAAATGCGGGGCGGAGGCCTCGGCCCACGTCCTCGTCCAGGAATTCAACCGGGCCGTCATCCAGCTGGCGCGCGAGCGGGCCCGCTTCAACCTCGTCTTCCTCGATCCGCCGTACCGCCTGCTCGACGAGCGGGATCCGCTGAAGGTCATCGCCAAGCGCGGAATCCTCGCCCCCGGAGGGCTCATCGTCCTCCGCCACCATTTCAAGACGCGTTTCCACACCAAGTATTTCGCCCTGGCCCGGCGGACGACGCTCGGCGACGATACGCTCTCCTTCTACCGCGCGGAGCCGGCCGCGGCCGGGGGGCCCGACGCCCCGGCGCCGGACGCGCCCGACGCCTGAACGCCGCCGGGCGCGCGCTTGCCCGGGCTTCCGAGTTCGGCTAGAATGGCCGTGGCGCCCGCGGGGGCGGGCGAGGGAAATCAACCATGACCGCCGACGATTCCAAGACGGCTCCTTTCTGGAGCTCGGGTCCGCTCCTGGGAGAGGAGGAGGTCTTTTCCGAGCTCGCGGAGCGGAGGGGGACGTCGCTCTTCCTGGGCAGGTACACGCTCACCGAGGTGCTCGCCGTCATGAGCCGCAAGGGCTTCATCAAGGAAGCCCGCAAGCGCGGCCTGTGGCCCCTGGCGTACGACCTCGACTCCACCCAGTTCCCCCTCCAGAGGTTCCGGATCTATCTCGGCGACAAGGATCCGGAGAACGTGATCGTCGACCTGAAGATCCGGGAAGGAGTCTTCGCCCCTCCGGCTTCGATCCTCGCCGACGGGAGCGGCGGGCGCTACAAGGGCCTGGTCCTCGAGTGGCTCACCCTCCAGAACCCCCGCGGGGAATTCGGGGAGACGCGCGGATCTCTCCCCGGCCAGCTTCACCCGGGGTTGGGCATGAGCCGCCGGGTCATGGACGTCTTCATCTACGTCGGCAAAGTCGTCCGCGCGGACGCCATCCTGGCGTTCCCCGCGTTCTACCATAACGCCGTCCTCTTCTCCCGCTACTTCCGCTTCCTGAACCCCGAGAAGGAGGGCGAGATCCAGGCGATCCGGCGGACGTTCAGCCATCTTTCGATCCGCCAGCTCGCCTGGGCCGTCTACCTCAACTGCCTCATCCGGGAGGACGGGACGACCTACGAATGGCGGGCCGAGGAGCAGATCTACCCCTTTCACAAGGACCTCCGGGACTATGTCGAGTCCAAGGCCTACCGGGAGAGGGTCAAGGAGAGCTTCGCCCGCCAGCGCTTCAGCCTGGACGCGGACACCTTCGCCCGGAAGTTCCAGGCGGATTGAGGGCCGGCGGGCCGCGGGAGGACCTTGTCCCGGGCGGCCGGAATCTGGTATAATGCCGCCCCTGACACAGGAGTGACGATCGATGAAGAAAGACATCCATCCGAATTACGAAGACTGCACCGTGATCTGCGCCTGCGGCAACACGTTCCAGACGCGCTCGACCAAGAAGGAGATCCGCGTCGAGATCTGCTCCCAGTGCCATCCCTTCTTCACCGGCAAGCAGAAGTTCATCGACAGCGCCGGCCGGGTCGAGAAATTCCGGAAGAAATACGGCACGCCGCAGCCTAAAAAATAGGCGCGATGCTCCCGGCCCTGTCCTCCCTCGAGGAGAAATACCGCCAGCTCACCCTGTCCCTGTCCGATCCGGCCCTGATCGCCAATCCCCAGCGCCTCCGGGAGGTCTCCAAGGAGCGGGCGGACATGGAGCCCTTGGTCCGCAAGCTGGAGGACTACCGGAAAACGCAGCGCGACGCCCAGGACTCGCGCGATCTCGCCGCCGACGCCGGCACCGACCCCGAGCTGAAAGCCCTCGCCGAGGCGGAGCTCCGGCGGCTGACGGCCCGGGCCGACGAGCTCGAGCGCGAGATCAAGATCCTCCTCGTCCCCAAGGACCCTCTCGACGAAAAGAACGTCATCCTCGAGATCCGGGCGGGCGCGGGCGGCGACGAGTCGTCGCTCTTCGCCCAGGACCTATTCCGGATGTACACGCGCTTCGCCGAGCGCCGGGGCTGGAAGATCGAAGTGCTGGACGCGAGCGTGTCGCCCATCGGGGGCTTCAAGGAGGTCATCGCCTCCGTCCAGGGCCGGAACGTCTACTCGCGCCTCAAGTTCGAAAGCGGGGTCCATCGCGTCCAGCGCGTCCCGCGGACCGAGGCGAGCGGCCGGATCCATACCTCCACGGTGACGGTGGCCGTGCTCCCGGAGGCCGACGAGATCGACGTCAAGCTCGACCCCAAGGATCTCAAGATCGAGGCGTTCGGCTCCTCGGGGCCGGGCGGCCAGAACGTCAACCGGAACTACACGGCCATCCGCGTGACCCACAAGCCCTCGGGCCTGGTCGTGTCCTGCCAGGACGAGAAATCCCAGCACCGGAACAAGGAGAAGGCCCTCCGCGTGCTCCGCTCCCGGCTCCTGGACATCGCTCATAGCGAGCAGCACCGGAAGATCGCCCAGGACCGCCGCTCCCAGGTCGGAACGGGCGAACGGAGCGAGAAGATCCGGACCTACAACTTTCCCCAGTCGCGGATCACGGACCACCGCCTCGACGAGAGCTTCCATGCGATGGGCGCGATCCTCGACGGCGACCTGAACGAGATCGTCGAGAAGCTGGTCCTGCAGGAACAGGCCCGTCTCCTCGAAGACGCCAAGACTCCTTGAGGACGCTGCGCGAGCTCCACGGCCGCGGCCGGGCGCTGCTCGGCGGGCCGCCCGTCGCCGACCCCGCTCTCGAATCCCGGCTCCTGCTCCAGGCGGCGGCCGGCCTCGACGCGGAAGCGTTCTGGGCCTCGCCCGATTCCCCGGTCCCCCGCGCCGCC
>Ga0335071_10005200_pt1 | contig 13533 bp, 10 predicted proteins | sample Lox_Sample_15_FD_206724 | JGI IMG/M metagenome (GOLD analysis project Ga0335071, IMG submission 206724) | Soil microbial communities from Loxahatchee National Wildlife Refuge, Florida, United States - Lox_Sample_1.5 | ecosystem: Environmental > Terrestrial > Soil > Wetlands | place: USA... | reverse complement strand
GTGCAGCATCCTGGCGCGGATGGCGAATGCACCGAATGCCACAATCCCCATGCGGGCAACAGGCCAGGATTACCCAAGCCGGATGCAGTCAGTGCTTGCCTCCGCTGCCATACCAATCAGGCGAAGCAGAACACTAAGAAATATTTGCACGAACCTGCCTTCGAGCAGGGCTGCCCCACATGTCACGAGCCGCACGGTGGCGAAAACAAGCATTTGCTTCGCGCGAAAACCGTCAACACTCTCTGCCTTGAATGCCACGGGCCTGATGCAAAGCCTGTTCCGGTCAAGGACACGCACACCGTCACGATCTTCAATGGCCGCGTGAAACTGCCGGAAAGGTACTTTAGCACGGTACCGTCGCTTCCCATCAAATATGGGATAGGCCATCCAATCGAGCGGCACCCGGTCACTGATCAGATGGACCCCGGGGACGTCACCAAGGTTCGCGTTGCGATCAACTGTACCTCCTGCCACCAGCCGCATGCGTCAGCGGAACGTAATCTGCTGGTGAAGGATCAGGCCAATAACATCATGTTTTGCGCCGGTTGCCACAAAGACATGGGCAAATAGGAAACGAGAGGAGCAAACAAGATGCCAGCAATTCGGATCAACTCGGTTCTTCACGGGATCACCCGTCGGACTTTGTCAACCGCATTGATGATAGCCTTGGCCCTCATCACCCTGTACTCGCCGTATGCCAGCGGCAAAAAGAAAGACAAGGACGCTCAAGGGGACCAAACCAACACCCCCTATAAGGATAACCGCAAGCTCTGGGAGAGCCTCGACATTTCAAAGATCGTATGGCCAAACCCGCCGGCGATTACCCGAATCCGCTATATAGGCTATTGGTCGGGCGAAAAATTTGTCGAGAAAAAACAGGTGAAGAAGTCGAGCTGGATGGAGCGCATCTCCGGCATCGCTACCGGATCCACACCCGGCGATTCAAATCCGCGCTGGCAGTTGGTCTCTCCCAATGGGATTGCGGTCGACTCCAAAAACCTCGTCTATATCGCAGACAGCAAGGTCCGAGCCATCTTCATCGTCAACGTCGATACCGGCGAATATTCGATGATCAAGAATGGTTCCGGTGCAAGATTCCAGTGGCTGGTAGGGCTGGCAATTGACGACGGCGACCGGCTGTTCGCTGCCGACAGCGGCATGCGACACGTAGCCGTTTTCGATAAGAATCACAAGTTTGAAGGGGCGATTTCCGAAGGCCTTAATGCTCCCGGCGGGCTGGCGGTCGACAACGAAAACCGCCTGCTATATGTCACCGATGCGGAACAGGACCTGGTGTTTGTTTACGACGCCGATCCGCCCTTCAAGCTCATCAGGAAGTTGGGCAAGCCTGGCACAGAGCACACTTCGACTGAGCCCGGAGAGTTTGCCAAGCCGGCGGCTGTAGCCGTGGACCCGGACGGAAACGTGTTCGTCTCCGACAGCTGGAACAACCGGATCGAGGAGTTTGATGCCGACGGTACGTTCATAAGAACGTTCGGCGAGGCGGGCGACGGCCCGGGTTATTTTGCCCGGCCTAAGGGTGTTTCCATTGATGGTGACGGCCACATCTGGGTCGCCGACGGCATGGAGGATCGCGTCCAGGTGTTTACGCCCGAAGGTCGGCTGCTGATTTACATGGGCGAGCACGGCTTGCTGCCGGGTCAATTTCAGAGCCTCGCCAATGTGATGGTCGACAAAAACAACCGGGTCCTTACCACCGAGCTGTACCCGGGTCGACTGCAGGTGTTTCGGTATTACACGAATTCTGAGGCAAAGGCGGAGTTAGATCGCCGCAAAGCGGAGGGAAAAAAGAACGCGGATCAAAAGAATCCAGCGCCCTCGTCCGCTCCTGCGGATAAGAAATAGCTTCGCTAAAACGAGTTTGGCTGTCATTTCATTCGTGGCAGCCATAGACGGGTCAGCTGTAATGCGGCCCGTGGAATAGTAGTACAAAGTGAGTAAAAACCTTGTTTGAGTGGGATCCCTTATCAGGAGGTTTTGGTTTAATGAAGAAAATCACAATGTTTGCTTTCGCCGCGCTGGTTTGTGCCAGTGTGGCAATGGCTCAAACGTATACAAGCGGTACGGGTATTACAGGCATCGACAAATTGGGTGCTCACCAGAACGGTGGGCGCGGATGCGTCGGCTGCCACGCCCCGCACAGCGGAGTTCGAGGCAACGGTGGTACCCTGACCTCAGCTTCGGTACTTACATCTACACCCAACACCCACAATGCCACGGGTAATCAATTCTCGTGGTCGAACCAACCCGCAATCACCGGTGATGTTGGGGACGAGACGCTGTGGGGGCAGGATATTGGACCAGTGATGGCCTTGACGATTACCACGGGCAACGGCTACCAGGTTGACCTGTCGCTCGCAACCACGAAGGAACGCATTAAAACCGGCATCGTTTATTGCCTCAGCTGCCATGATGGCAACGTGGCCAAGGGTGCCATGATGACCAACCAGTCATTCGAACAGAGTGCGGGACTTTTGCCGTCCAGCTACGGCTCGCAACCCATTCCTACCCTGCTGGGTGCGGATGGCGGCACGGCCGGCAATTATGCAAATGACCACCCGATTGGACCGAATGCCACTGTCAGCGCGCTGGGTGCCACCTCGGTTGCGAGATATGTTGACCTGGATAGCACAACCGCCCCGACCGTGCTGATCCTGAAAGCCAGTCAGCCGGACAACAAGTACACAACGTTTCAGTCCAATTATGGTCTGCCAACGGTTGTGGGTGCCCGTGCGGGTGCCGGTTTCGTGGTGGAAACAGGCATGGCGAACGCGGGCGCCGCATACGTAGTCTGCACCACCTGCCATACGCCGCACAGCATGTACACTGCATCGGCAGGCAGCACTAATCCGATCGCCGGATTGACCTCCGGCACGTTCCCAAGCTACTTCTTCATCGCCGCACCCTACAACCCGGGGGCGAACACTGCCAACGGAACCAAGGCCTCATCGGCTACTCAGTTCTGTCGTCAGTGCCACTTTACGGGTGCCGGTGGTGCGAACGAAGGCAGCAGCATCATGACGATACCGACCGCATTCTAACAAGCTTTTCCGAGGGGGGGAGGGTTTTTCTCCCCCCCCTCAGCAGGCACAGACAGTTTCCAGTCAGTTGAGGGGATCAATGAAATTCCGATTGTGCATGATGGCCGCAGCACTGTTATGCGGATCCATGATTTTCGGGCAGACACCCTTAGTTTCGTCACATGCTTCATCCGTCAACAATCCGGCCCCGAGTGCGTTGACTGCCGCAATGAAGCCTGCCGTGCGAGTCAACGGTGCGGTGCTGACAGAGGCCGACGTTGTCCGTGAAATGTACACGATTTTCCCGTATGCGAACCAGCACGGGGGCTTTCCTAAGGCGCTCGAGGCCGACATCCGGAAGGGCGCCATAGATATGATTATTTTTGAGGAGCTGCTCTACCAGGAATCCAAGCGCATGAAAATTCCTATAGCTTCCGATCAGTTGAGCAAGGCGGAAGCCGCGTTCCGCAAGCAGCTTGGCTCCAGCGCCTATGAAGAGTTCTTGCGCACGGATTGCCAGGGCTCAAAGCAGGTGCTGCGCGAGAAGATCCGGCGTTCGTTGCTGATCGAGAAGATGATCGCGACAGAGGTCGATCAGAAGTCAATCATCACCGAGGTGGCCGCCAAGGATTATTACGATAAAAACCCAAAACAATTCGAAATTCCCGAGAGCCTGAGCATCCAGACGATCTCGATTATACCGCCCCAGAACGGCGGAGTTGATGCGGACAAGGAAGCACGCAGGCGGGCAGAGGAAGTATACAAGCTCGCCGCGGCGACAAAAAGTTACCAGGATTTCGGGCTGCTGGCGGAAAAAAAGTCCGACGATGATTGGCACGTCAACATGGGAGACCGCAAGTCCGTTGAGGTCTCGAAGCTCCCTCCTCCGGTGGTCCAGGCAGCAGCGGAAATGAAACCGGGAGAAGTCAGCAAGCTTATCCAGTTAGGGAATGCCTACACCATATTTCGGCTGGTCGAACATACACGCGCGGGCCGAACCCCGTTTGCCGCCGTGAAGGCCAGATTACAGACCGATCTGCAGAAACAAAAGCGCGTGGAACTGCGCGCTGCCCTGAACCAGAAACTGCGGAAGAACGCGAAAATTGAAGTGCTGTGAGGTTGGTGTCGTGTACCAAGGGACGAAAGCAGGGAAACTTCTTGCGGCCAGCACGATAAGTCTGGTGATCGCGCTCGCGTGCGTGGCATCGGCAAACGGCCAGGTGACTGTAGGCGATCGACTCAACCTGATTATGAATGGAAGCTTGGGTACCAGTTATGAAAGCAGCTTCGGCAATTTCACCGGTTCCAGCCACGGTCTGGGCTTTGGGATAAACGGCACTTTAGACGGCTACTACTTTGATCCCAAATTCCTGAGTTTTCAGGTTCGTCCGTATTATGACCGGATGCAGTCCAATGCCGATTCGCAGTCGATTACGCGCGGCTCCGGTGTGGAGGGTTCGTTAAGCCTGTTCGGCGGCAGCCACTTCCCGGGCTCGATCTCCTATGGGAGGGATTTCAGCAGCAACAGCGAGTTTCGCATCGCCGGTGTTCCATCGGTTCTGGGGAATTCGTCCGGCAGTACCTTCGACATAGCCTGGGGCGCTCAGTTTGAAGGCCTGCCAACCCTTTACGCCAACTATCTGGTCACCGATTCCACTTCAACGTTGTTGGGCACAACGAATGATAGCAAAAGCTCCTCCAGGAGCTTCAGCCTGAATTCAGATTATAGATTCGCCGGGTTCAACCTGCACGGCAGCGTAAATCATTACAACACGGAGTTTTTATCCCCGAGTTTTCTGACGGCCGTAACCATCAGCAATACCTCATCGAGCACGAATTACAGCGTTACCGCGACGCACAGATTACCGCTTTCGGGCAGTCTGGGACTGGCGTGGTCGCGAACGACCTCGGAAAATGGAACCGGCGATTCCGCAAGCAACTCCTACACGGCCTCGGCAGTCGTTTCGCCCTGGCGCAGATTGTCAATAAGTGAGACCTGGAATTATACAACAAATGTAATTGCAGCGATTACAGAGCGCCTCAGCGGCGAGACTGTCCCGACTTTCTTTAACTCCGGATCAGGGTGGAACGCAATGTATATGAACACCCTGAGCACCCTCACGCTGGGTTATGGACTTACGGTATCCGGCCACGTGAACTATCGGCTCCAGCATTTTCAGGGGCGCAGCCTGGAGGACACTCAATACGGCGGCAGTGTAACCTTCCGCAAGATAAACCATTTTCTCGGGTTCCTGCACTTTTCGATCGGCGTTGTGGATACCGCCACGCAGGAAGGCAACAACGGCGTCGGTCTGATCACAAACCTCGGCATGACGCGCAAATTCGGCCGATGGGATACAGCGGCCGACGTCAGCTATTCGCAAAATACCGAGACACTGATTACCATCGCAACAACCAGCAATTACAGCTTTGGAGGGATGGTCCGGCGCAAGCTCAATCCGTCCACATATTGGAGTGCGAGTTTCCGGGAATCGCACAGCGGATTGACCGCGCAAAAAGGCAACGACAACGTTTCCGAATCGTTTGCTACCAGCTTTTCGTGGAGGAGATATTCTGTTGCCGGCAACTATTCGTGGTCGAGCGGCGCGGCGTTTCTGGGGGTCAACGGCACATTGACAGCTACCCCCCTCGGCTCTATCATTACCAATGATTTTCTGACTTTTGATGCCCGCAGCTACGGCATAAACGCCAGTACGCGGCTGTTCCGTGCCTTGACCGTAAACGGCGGCTACACAAATGTGTCCAGCAACACCTTTCTGAAGACATTAGGCACGTTTAACAACGGCGGCCGCTTTAATGCCCGCCTTGAATGGAAGCTGCGTCGACTCGATTTTATTGCCGGGTTTGATCATGCAATGCAGGAATCCAGCGCTGTTCCGGGCGGACCGCGAGCGGTTAACTCGTACTATGTGAGTCTATCAAGATGGTTCAACGTGTTCTGATCCGGACCTGCGGGACAAGATCTCTTCTTTCTCTGCTATTGATTGGCTCGCTTATACTCTCAGTAGCCCCCGCGTTTGCCCTCAAACGATCGAAAGATCCTGCGGAGAAGCCCTGGCCGGAGCTCCTGCTTGAGGCCGGGCGTAAACTTACCTATCAGCAATCGATTAGTTCGGAGCGCGATGTCGGTGCCAAACAGGGATTCTGGTCCAAATTTGCGGGTATCGTGGCGGGCGCGCCGGAGTTTCGTGAAATGGTGCGCCCCTACGGAATCGCGGTTGATTCCCATGGTCGCATCATCGTTACCGATCCGGCCATTTCCGCCGTGCATATCTTCGATCTTGCAGCGCGCAAGTATAAGTTGATCGATCGCCTGGACAAGAACAAGGATCCGATGATTGCGCCCCAGGGTGTGGCCGTCGATGAGAAAGACAACATTTACATTACGGATTCGGAAGCCGGCAAGGTATTCGTGTTTGACCCGCAGGGCAAGACCCGAAAAGTTTTCGGCAGCCTGAAACATGGCGAAGGATTTTTCAGGCGCCCCACGGGAATTGCGATCGATCAGGGCACGCATCGCGTGTACGTTACCGATACGCTGGCCAATCGGGTGTATATTCTCGATGCCGACGGGCGAGTGCTGCGCAGTTTCGGACGACACGGTGTGGAAAGGGACGAATTCAACTCCCCGATTGAGGTGCAAGTGAAGGATGGCGTGGTCGTGGTAGTCGATGCGATGAACTTCCGCGTCCAGTTGTTCGATCGTGAGGGCAACTTCCAGGCGCAGATTGGAACCAGCGGAGATCCGGCGGGCGGTATCTTCCGCCCGAAAGGTGTCGGCATTGATTCGGAAGATCACATTTATGTTGTGGACAGCGAGTTGGGAATAGTGCAGGTGTTTGATCGCACGGGGCGCCTGCTCTACCGCTTCGGGAATGGCACCAACTTCGGCCAGTTCCTGCTCCCTGCGGGACTGTTCATTGATCGCAACGATCGCGTGTATTTGGTGGACTCGTATAATCGTCGAGTGCAGGTTTTCCAATATCACGCTGTGCAGAAGCCCGCGACTGGAGCGCAGCAATGAGTTGGACCCGCATGGCGCCGGCCAAAGCGCTCGCGTATGTGCTCCTGCTAGCCGCATTCGCTGGAGCGCAGACCAATCCGACGACCGATGTCCTCGGCGTGCATGACATGAGTTCCGGAAATTCGCCCATGTTCGGGCCTAACGCGAACGCCTGCATCTACTGCCACGCCCCACACAATGCGCTTTCGGTCGTCCCGCTCTGGAACCAGACCCTATCGACAAACGATTACATTTTGTATCCGGGCTCGACCAGTACACCCTCCGCACCGACAAAAGTCGGCACAGCAAGCCAGCGGTGTCTGAGTTGCCATGATGGCAGCGTAGCAGTTGGGCGTACCGTCGGCATCGGTACCCTTCAGATGACCGGCACGCTCCGATCCAATCTGGGATCACAGCTGGAGGGATCGCATCCCTTCAGCATGCAACCGCAGCTCAAGGATGACGCAACCCTGGTGTCAACCCTGGTGGCCTCGCATACCACCAAGGACAGTACTGTCTCGCTGGTGGCGAACAATATAGAATGCCCCACCTGCCACGACGTTCACAACCAGTACAAGGATCTGCGCTCCCAAAAATTCCTGGTGCGGGACAACGCCAGAAGTCGTCTATGCTTTGCCTGTCACGATGCAAGTGCCCGCACGGTAGGCGGGATCAACAATTCACTCACCGCCTGGCCTAACAGCGCGCATGCCCTGTCCCCTGCGGTGGTGGCTCCAAAAGCGCAATTGGGCGGATACTCGACCGTGAACGAATTCGCCTGTTCCAGTTGCCACAGTTCCCATAACGCACTTGGCATGGGGTTGCTGCGCAAAGACCCGAACCGTCCGGTGAACGTCGACGAAACGTCTCAGGCATGTATCACCTGTCATGACGGCAGCGATAACCTGATTCAGCCGATTCTCAATGTGCTGGGAGAGTTCAACGGGCAACAAGGCCATCCATTCGCGGACGCAAGCAATTCGCACAATCTGAACGAGCCGGTCGTATTGGACCGGAATCGCCACACCACGTGCGCGGATTGCCACAACTCGCACGCGGCGCAACCGACGACGTATTTTTCTCCGACGCCGGATCTTCGGCCGTCGCAAATTGGCGTTGCGGGCGTGACACGGGATGGCGCGGCAGTTGCCACCGCAACCTATCAGTATGAGAATTGCCTGCGATGCCACGGTGCCAGCCGGAACAAGCAGAGCTTGCCCGCTTACGGCTATATGCCGGCGCGCGCTCTCTTCTCGGGTGATACGTTGGATGTATCTCTGCAGTTCGCGCATGGCGCGATTTCGTCTCATCCTGTAATGCACGATGCTGGAAACCTGGCGCGCCCCAGCCTGCTTAAGTCCATGTGGAACATCGGCTCCACGGTTCAGGGCCGCGCCGTGGGTCTTCGGATTCTCTGCACGGATTGCCACAACAACGATAATGCCCGTGAGTTTGGCGGAACCGGTCCGAACGGACCTCACGGCTCCAAAAACGATCATATTTTGGAACGCCAGTATCTGATGAGCCGCGTCGGGGCGGGAGCATCGCCCGGAACAGTGATTGTTAATCTCAATCCGAACCCGATTTTGGATTCCTCCCCTGCATCGCCGTACGCACTCTGCGCGAAGTGTCACGATTTGAACTCTATCAACTCAGGCACAAGTTGGACGGAACATGGCAGGCACCTGCAGAGTGGATTTTCGTGTTCGGTGTGCCACAGCGCGCACGGCGTGCCGGCGGGAACTTCCAGCGTCAGTGGCAGCGGCCTGGTGAGCTTCGACATGAATGTCGTGGGAAGCAACAATGGCCTGCCGGTTTCTTACAACGGTTCCACGTGTACGTTGAGGTGCCACGGAGTGAACCATCCGGATTAGACCGGATTCGATCCGAAGGTTTTCACAAGCGCGATGAGAGATTATCGCGCTCGACGCGCCGGCTGTCGTGGAAATGATTCTTTTTTGCAGAGGGCGGCGGTTACTATTGGTCAGGGAGGTCTAATGGAGCGTAATGAGTCAACGGCAAAACCGTGGAGCAGCACGCGAATTTACTGGCTTGCAGTGATCTGTCTGCTCTCGGTGATCGGCATTTGGTATTTGATTCGTCCCGCCCTCCAGACAAACGCCGTCAAACCCCAGGTGGCAGGCTCCGCTGTTGCGCACCCTTCCGACGTGAAGATCACGCCCGACCAGTTGAAGCAGGAGGCAGATATGCAGGCCGGGCCTCTATTGGCCCAACTGCGGAAATCGCCTGACGATCCTTTCCTGCTGGCGGAAATCGGCAAAATCTATTATCAATTGCGCCAATTCCCGATGGCAACAAAGTATTATGAAGACTCCATCAGGGTTAAACCGGACGCCGTCGTTCTCGTAAAACTCGGTGGCGCCTATCATTTTGGCGGGGACGATGAGAAGGCAATCGGCGCCTGGAATCGCGCGCTACGGCTCGACCCCAACAATCCCGACGCACTGTTTAACATTGGCTTTGTGAAGTGGTATGCGCAGGGCGACCGGCAAGCTGCGATTGCCGCCTGGCAGAAGCTTCTCAAGACGAATCCGAACCATCCGAAACGTGCTCAAGTGGAAGAGCTTCTAGCTCAGGCAAAGCAGCACCCCGAAACTCCGATAGCCAAGAACGAATAGCTCCTTGGCGGAATGAAAATGATGATGCGATTATTTATAAGGCTCGGTTCGAGCCTATGCATTGCGGTGGGACTCCAAATGCTCCTGACCGGCTGCGCTGCGGCCGGCAAGCCCGCAAGTCCCGTGACTCAGACAAAGAGCTTTTGGAGGACCTCCACATGCAAGGGATGTCACGATCAGATCGTGGCGCAGCATCTGGCGTCATCCCATGAAATATCCTTTACCAATCCGGTATTCCAGGCGCAATACCAGAAAGATCTCCAGCCCAAGGCTGCGACGGATCCGCAACTCAACGCCGAGGCGCGGGAATGCATCGCCTGCCATGAGCCGGTCGCATACGCCACGAGGGGTCCGGGGTTGTTGTCGCTCCAGGCAATCGACCCCAAAATGAATGGGGTAACATGCGATATCTGTCACAGCATGACAGGATACCGCGACGCAAAGCCGCAAAACGGCGATTATATTGTAGAACCGACCGATAGAAAACTTGGCCCCTTCAAGGGGGAGGGTGACTGGCATCATACGTATTCGGAATTGCAAACAAAGAGCGAAATCTGCGGCGTTTGCCATGAAGCGATAAACGGACATGGGCTCAGGATCAAGGCTACTTTCACAGAGTGGAAGGAAAGCGCATTCGCCCAGCAAGGCGTGCATTGCCAGGACTGTCACATGAACGTCGATGGATTCCTTACGGCAGGGAAACCTCGATTCGCCTCCGGCATGGCAGCTGCCATGAGTATTGGAAGTGCTCCGCAGCGAGAGCGGCTGTATACGCATCAATTTCCCGGCGCCCATTCCAAAACCCAGATCGAGGGCGCCATCACCCTGGCGATCGAGGCCGCCCCCTCAAGTGATTCGAAGAGCCATGCGCTTGCCGTGGACGTAACCGTTGACAATTCGCGTACGGGACACAGCATGCCATCGGGCAGCGCAGATCTTCGGCTGCTGTGGCTCGAGGTCGCCTTGCGTATCGGGAACGAGCGCGTCTGGCAACCGGCGGTCATTCTGGAGCCGGAGACGCTGAATGAATCGAGCGCCTACTCCATTGCAGGTCGGGGTAGGTTTGATTCCATCCTCCTGGGACCGGAGGTCCCGAAGGGAAGCCGCATCTATCGGGCTGTCTTTGCAGATGGTGCTGGACAGGCGACACTCGATTCGTACAACGCCGTCACCAAGTTATTTGACAACCGGCTGAAAGCCGCGGAGAAGCGCACGGAGTCCTATCGATTCATGATTCCCGAAGGGGCTAAGGGCGAGATCGTGATCAAGGCCACGCTGAAGTATTTGCCTTACTCCAGCACCTTCACCAACCGATTCGGCCTCCCTTCCGCCGAGGAGGTCGTCGTGGCGCAGCAGGAAGTCCGCCTCGCCACCCAGGCCCCTCCAAACTAAGGCCTGCAGGATTAACCCGGAGGCCTCTGCTGTGTTGGTCGTGCGTTTTCAGCGCGTCATAACCCCGGACAGCCTACATCTCATGACACTTTTGGCATGTAGCCTTTTTGTCGGTTCGCAACAATTTAGGGCCTGTCGAGGCCGAGTGCGAATCGTGGCATGTAATGCAATTGAGTTCGGCCTTATCTTTCGTTGCCGCGACATTAACAGGGTGTTTCGCTGTGGGGTGCCCCAATCTCGCACTGGTAAGATCGAGGATCATCAGTTTCTCAAATGACTTCGGCGGCACGCTGATTTTTCCGCCAAAAAGCGGGAACGGCTGTTTGCTTCGCATTAGCTGTATTCCATTGAAACCGTGGCACGCGAGGCAGAGGTCCGTCACGGGCGCGTACAGCTCCATGGCGTTGTCGGAAGCGTGAGCATCGTGGCAGAAAGAGCACGAGACGTTCACCGGCTCATGCACGTATTTGCCGGTGAGTTCAAAGAGCCGCAGCTTTTCAAACGTTTTCGGAGGCAAACTTACAAGACCGTTAAAAAGGGGGAAGGGCTGGCTGCTTTGAACTATTTTCTCAGAGTTCGGGCCGTGGCAGTTCATGCAGAGGTCGCGCTCGGAAACCCGCAGCTCCTTCGGGAACTGCGAAGCATGCGCGTCGTGGCAGATCAGGCAGGATTTCTTCGCGGGCTCATGAACATGCTTTGAAGACAGCTTCAAATACTGCGTGTCCGGATTTGCAAACGCGTCCCCCGGAGCAGTCTGTTGCGGTTTTTCGTCGTGACAACTCACGCAAAGATCCTGCACCGGCTTTTTCAAATGAAATTCCTGGTTGGCCGCATGGGGATCATGGCATTCCGTGCACGACCGGTCGCTCTGCGACAAGAGCTTGTGCTTGCTTCCTGCGCCTGCCATCTCCGCCTTAAAATTGGTGTGACAGTCGTAACACAACGCATCCACGTTCGCCGCGGACAGTCCGACCTTGCCTTTTGGTGCGGGGTGGCAAGCCGAGCACAGGCGTGCCGCATATGGGCCGTGGGAAAATTTGGGCAGAAGCTTTGGTACATCCGAAGAATGCGGATCGTGACAGCCGGTGCATTTGGACTTTCCAAGAGGCTGATTGTCATGCGCCGGCGAAAGATCCTTCTTGCCCGGAGATCCGTGGCACTCCAGGCATACTGCAGGCTCTTTTGCCTTCAGGTAAAACTCCGGCGGCTCCTTTTGATCGGCGGGAGAGAGCTTGTTGCAGTCCAGGTGACATGCGACGCAACCCTTCTCCATCGCCGGTTCCACGAATTTTTTCAGCGGCTCGACAGATTTGGGATCCTGGTATTTGGAACAGCCGTCTTTGATGACCGCATCCTGAAGCGAACCTGCCCGCGCAGACGCAAAACACGCCAGCACAATCAGGATCCGTATGGATTGCCCAAAATTCCAAAAGCCGAGAATGTTCGTTGTCATAATTTACATCCGCATGCTTGCCGAAATTGAAGTCTACTTCCTCCCCGGTTTTGCCGACTGACGGTCGTATTTCTGGACGGCATGACAACCCGGCGTGCAGCTGCCTCCGTTTTCGGTCTTCTCAAATTTTACCGGGAGCTTCCAATTTCCAAACGGCACGGTTGCCGCGATCAGTTTGGGATTCGCGCCCGCATGAATATCATGACACGAGCGACAGGTTCTGCCATGAGACGTCCTGTTGACGTGAACGAAATGAAGATTGCGATCGCCGTCACGGAATTCGGTCTTGCTTGTCGTGCGTTCTTCCGTTGCCAGCGTGGCATCGTGACAGCGGAAACAAAGTTCGTAATTTGAAATGAAAAACGGCGCGTAAAAGCCTTGCGGGTATTGGTTTGTCAGCAACTGAAAATATGGCGAGCTGTGCGGGTTGTGGCATGCGGAACAGTCCCGGTTCCGGATCGGGCCGTGAGGATAAGGGTTCGCCGTCAGCATTTGCTTGATGTCGGCGAATTCCTGCTTGTCTGTCTTCACCGCCTTGTCGTGGCATTTCAAACAGACATCGAGTCCGTCAGCTATCAGCAGGCTGCTTTCCTGCGCTGCGTGCGGGTCGTGACAGTTCATGCAGGCAAGCTCTTCCGTGACCGGGGAATGCTTGAATGCCGCTGTTTGCTGATCTTTTACGATATTCTCATGACATTTTCCGCAAAGTCCGGGAACTGCAGACGTCAGCATGTATGGCTGATCGGACATATGCGGAGAATGGCAATCCAGGCAACCCGTTGCCGCGGCCTGATGCCGGAATCGCGCATTCGTAAACTGTGCGTTCATATACGGGTGGCATCCCAGACACATCTGGGATCCGGTGGCCCGCAACATTCCGGGGACATCCCCGCCATGCGGGTCATGACAGGTAATACAAGCGCCTGCCGCGAAAGGTCCATGGACGAAGTTCCCCTTAAATTGATCCTTTTTGTGGCACTTGAA
>Ga0335071_10005199_pt1 | contig 13534 bp, 12 predicted proteins | sample Lox_Sample_15_FD_206724 | JGI IMG/M metagenome (GOLD analysis project Ga0335071, IMG submission 206724) | Soil microbial communities from Loxahatchee National Wildlife Refuge, Florida, United States - Lox_Sample_1.5 | ecosystem: Environmental > Terrestrial > Soil > Wetlands | place: USA... | reverse complement strand
CGGGGCGCCGGCTGCAGCTCGTCGAAGCCGAGCTTCGCGACGGCGGGCGCGCCGTCGTCCGCGCGCGTGCGGTGCGCCTGCGGCGCGGCGCCGTCGAACTGCCGGCCGACGCGCGCACGGACGAGCCTGTGCCGTGCCCCGGTCCCGAGCAGTCGCAGTCCGCGCCGTTCCCGACGGACGGGCCGGCCGAAGGCTTCCACCGCAGCGCGATGGAGATCCGCTTCGCCGCCGGGACGGCCTACGGCGGCGGGCCGGCGTACGCCTGGTTTCGCTTCGCGCGGCCGCTCGTCGCCGGTGAGGAGCCCAGCCCGCTCCAGCTCGCGGCGGCGGCCGCGGACTTCGGGAACGGGGTCTCCAGCATCCTGGACTTCGGCGAGCATCTGTTCGTGAACACCGACCTCACGCTCCACCTCGCGCGCGAGCCTGCCGGCGATTGGGTGCTGCTCGACGCGCGCACGCTGATCGAGGCGCACGGGGCTGGGCTGGCGTTCTCGCGGCTCTTCGACCTGCGCGGGCCGATCGGTCTGGCGGCGCAGAGCCTCTACGTCGAGCCCCGCTGAGGCCGCGATCGCCGCCGCCCGCGTGGTCGGCCGTCCGACGGGTTTCGCTTCGCGCGTCTAAAGGAGGCGGCCGATCGATCCGATGGCTCCAGCGTGAGCCCCGTCCGGGACAGGTCGCCGGTACCTGTGCGCGCCGCCGCGATCGCCGTCGCCCTGGCGTGCGTGGTCGTCGCGTGGCTGGCGGCGCCCGCGGGGTCGTACGTGACCGCAGGACGCACCATCTGGACGATCGCGGGCAACGGCATCACCTGCTACCCACCGACATCCGCGTGCGGCGACGGGCCATCCTCGGTCGACGCGATGCTCGACAACCCCGCCGGCGTCGCCGTGGCATCCGACGGGACCGTGTACATCGCCGACACGGCGGACCAGAAGATCCGCAAGGTCACAACGGACGGGGCGATCTCGACGATCGCAGGCACGGGCACCCAGTGCGTCCCGGCCACCGGCACCTGCGGCGACGGCGGGCCCGGCATCGCGGCCCAGCTGTCCAATCCCCGCGGCCTTGCGCTCAGCGCCGACGGCGGCCTCTACATCGCCGACAGCGGGACGAACCGCATCCGACTGCTCGCGCGGGACGGCACCATCTCGACGGTCGCGGGCAACGGCGTCTCCTGCCCGGACGCGACGACCTCCTGCGGCGACGGCGGGAACGCCACCGACGCCAACCTGAAGTCGCCGCGTGGCTTGGCGATCGACCGCCAGAACGGTGACCTCTACATCGCCGACAGCGGGACGAACCGCGTCCGCAAGGTCAGCGGCGGCGTGATCACGACGGTCGCGGGCTCCGGCGCCGTCTGCGGCGGCACGACGCAGGCGTGCGGCGACGGCGCCGCGGCGACGCTCGCGAGCTTCAACAACCCCAGCGGCGTCGCCGTCGACGACGCGCACAACCTCTACATCGCCGACACCTACGACAACCGGATCCGCCGGGTGAGCGCGAGCGGCTCGGTCGGCACGGTCGTCGGGACGGGCGCCGGCTGCGCGTCGTCCACCGGCCCCTGCGGCGATGGCGGCACCGCCACCTTCGCGAACCTCACGAACCCCTTCGCCGTCGCGGTCTCCGGCAGCGTCATCTACATCGCCGACTCCGGCGACCACAAGATCCGGCGCGTCGCGGCCGGGACGATCTCAACGATCGCCGGGACCGGCGACGAGTGCCTGAGCACCCCGGCATGCGGCGACGGCGGCGCGGCGACCGCCGCGACGTTCAACCTGCCGAGCGCGCTGGCCGTCGGGCCCGGAGGCGACATCTTCGTTGCCGACACCGACGACGCACTGATCCGCTGGCTGACCGGCCCGCCGTCCTCCGGCGGCGGTGGCGGGACCGGTACGACCACGACGACGACCACAGGCACGACCACGACGACGGACGACCCCGGGACGACGACGACCGCCACCACGGGGGCGACGACGCAACCGGCGCCGACGACCACGACGCAGCCCACGACCACCACAGCGCCTACGGGCGGCCCGATCCCGCTCGTGCGCTGCGCCGGAACGAACTGCCTGATCATCGCCGACGCGGGCGATGCGAGGACCACCGCCAAGCTGCGCAAGCGCGCCAGCGCCGCCCAGCGCAGCTCGCGCTGGGCCCGCGTCGAGCTGCGCCGCGCAGGTCAGACCTACGCCGCGGGGATGGGCACGACCCTCGCGCAGGCGCTGACCCTGATCCCGGCCCGGAAGCTGACCCCGGGCAGCTACCGGCTGCGGATCACGCTCTACGCGCACCGCCAGCAGCGACGGATCAACCGGCTCGTGACGCTGGCCTGAGAAGGCCCCGTCTCATTCCGAAACCGGTTCTGATTGCCGGAGCTGCGGGCCGGTACTACGATGGCCGGACGCGAGAAACCGGCCCGCAAGGGCGTCTGACGATCTGACAACGGCAGCACCCGGAACCGTCCATCCATCCCGACCATGAGCACTCCGACCACCGGCCCCGGCGCAGCGCGCGGGGCGCCTGTGACCGTCGACCAGCGCTGACATCCGGCTGAGGCGCGGCCCCGCCGTCCGCGTCCCACCGTCCTCCGAGCCGCCCGAGCGACCCGGTACCTCGCGTCCGAGACACAGACCGGATCGGGTCGGCCCGTGCGCCGCTCGCAGGAGAGAAGGGAGTCGCCCATGCAGCTCGTGATCGCGGCCGCCGTCATGGCGATCGGGTTCGTCGGTGCCGCAGTTGTGCTGACGCGCGCGCGTGGCGGGCGCGCGGAAGGTGTGCCGGACGCCGACGCGGAGCTGCGCGGCCGCGAAGCCGAGCTGGCCCGCCACGAGGAGCACGCGCGCAGCCTCGAGCGCTCGCTCGACCAGCGCGCGCTCGAGCTCGACCGGCGCGCGGCGGAGCTCGAGCGCCGCGAGGAGGCGCTCGAGGATGACCGCCGGCGCGCGGGCGAGCTGGCCGACCAGCATCGGCGCGCGCTCGAGCGCGCCGCGGGCATGAGCGCGGGGGAGGCCAAGCAGGCGCTGCTCAAGGAGGTCGAGGACGGTGCCCGCCACGATCAGGCGCGCATCCTGCGTCAGGTCGACGAGGAGACCAAGCGCCAGGCCGAGCGGCGCGTGCGCTCGATCCTGTCGGTCGCGATGCAGCGCCTGGCGGGCAGCCACGCGGCCGAGACCACGGTGTCCGTCGTGCAGCTGCCCGCGGATGACATGAAGGGCCGGATCATCGGCCGCGAGGGCCGCAACATCCGCACCCTGGAGACGCTGACCGGGGTCGACTTCATCATCGACGACACCCCCAATGCGGTCGTGCTGTCGGCGTTCGACGGGGTGCGCCGCGAGATCGCTCGCATGACGCTCGAGAAGCTCCTGCAGGACGGGCGCATCCATCCCGCTCGCATCGAGGAGGCCTACTACCAGTCCAAGAGCGAGCTCGAGCAGCACGTCGTCGAGCTGGGCGAGGCGGCGGTGCTCGAGGCCGACGTCCACGGGCTGGATCCCGAGCTCGTGCGGCTGCTGGGGCGGCTGCGCTTCCGCACGTCCTACGGCCAGAACGTCCTCGCGCACTCGATCGAATGCGCGCAACTGGCCGCGATGATGGCTGACGAGCTCGGGGCGAGCGCCAAGACCGCCCGGCGCGCCGCGCTGCTGCACGACATCGGCAAGGCCGTGACGCACGAGGTCGAGGGTCCGCACGCGCTGGTCGGCGGCGAGCTGGCGCGCCGCCACGGCGAGAGCGAGGCGGTCGCGCACGCGATGGAGGCCCACCACAACGAGGTGGAGCCGCAGACGGTCGAGGCCGTGATCGTCCAGGCGGCCGACGCCCTCTCCGGGGCGCGACCCGGCGCCCGTGGGGAGTCGCTGGAGCAGTACGTCAAGCGCCTGCGCGAGCTCGAGCAGCTTGCGGCCCGCCACGACGGGGTCGACAAGGTCTACGCGATGCAGGCCGGGCGCGAGCTTCGCGTGATCGTGGCCCCAGGCGCACTCGACGACGACGGCGCCACGCTGCTGGCGCGCTCGATCGCGCGCGACATCGAGCAGCAGCTCGAGTACCCGGGCCAGATCAAGGTGACCGTCATCCGCGAGTCCCGTGCGGTGGAATACGCGAAGTGATGAGGCTGCGCTACCACGTGACCACCTTCGGGTGTCAGATGAACGAGCACGACTCCGAGCGGATGAAGGGGATGCTCGAGTCGCTCGGCTACGGCGAGGCAGAGCGGCGCGAGGACGCGGACGTGATCCTCTTCAACACCTGCTCGATCCGCGAGCACGCGGACACGCGCTTCGTCGCCCATCTGGGCGACGCCAAGCGCATCAAGCGCATGCGCCCCGACGTGGTGGTCGGCGTCGGCGGCTGCTGGGCGCAGTCGGTCAAGGAGGACGTCTTCCGCCAGTTCCCGTTCGTCGACGTGGCGTTCGGCCCGGGGCAGGTGGCGCGCCTGGCGGAGTTCCTCACGTCGGACTCGCTGAGCGCGCAGGGGTACTTCGAGTTCGAGGGTTTCACCGCCGACCTGCCGGCGCGGCGCGCGCGTGAGCATCAGGCGTGGGTGCAGATCAGCGTGGGCTGCAACTGCCGCTGCTCCTACTGCATCGTCCCGAGCACACGCGGGCGCGAGGTGAGCAGGCCGCTGGACCAGCTCGTCGGCGAGGTGGAGCGCCTGGCGGCCGACGGCGTCCGCGAGGTGACGCTGCTGGGGCAGAACGTGAACTCCTACGGGCGCGACCTGCGCGGGGTCAGTGGGCGCCCGCGGTCGTTCGCCGAGCTGCTGCGCGTGCTCGACGCGGTCCCCGGCATCGAGCGCCTCCGCTACACGAGCCCGCACCCGAAGGACATGCGCGAGGACGTGGTGCGCGCGCACGCCGAGCTGGCCTCGCTGTGCGAGCACATCCACCTGCCGCTGCAGTCGGGCTCCTCGCGGGTCCTGAAGGCGATGCGCCGCACGTACGACCGCGCCCGCTACCTGGAGCGCGTGGCGCTGATCCGCGAGCACGTCCCGGACTGCGCGCTGACGACGGACATCATCGTGGGCTTCCCCGGGGAGACCGAGGAGGACTTCGCCCACACGCTCGAGGTCGTCGACGAGGTCGGCTTCGACGCGGCGTTCACGTTCATCTTCTCGCCGCGGCGCGGGACCGAGGCGGGCGGGATGACGCAGGGCCTGGTGGCGCACGAACTCAAGGTCGAGCGCATGGAACGCCTGGTGGAGCTCGTCCAGCGCCGTGCGCATGAGCGCGCGCAGCGCTTCGTGGGGCGCGAGGTCGAGGTGCTCGTGGAGGGGGCTTCGCGCACCGATCCCTCGCGCCTGCGCGGGCGCTCGCGCCACAACAAGGTTGTGAACTTCACCGGGTTCGCGCAGCCGGGCGACCTCATCGGCGTCCGGATCGAGTCGGCGACGAGCCAGACGCTGCTCGGCGAGGCGCCGCTGCTCGCGCCCGCGCTGAGCGCGGCCCGCAGCTGACACCCGGCGCATCGAGCGTCCCGCGCGGCCGCCCATGAGGCGCCGCGAGGGACGTTCGTTGTCAGCGCTTGGCGCGCTGGCCGTGCGAGAGCTCGCCGGCCAGGCGCGCACCGCCGATGCGGTGCGCGATCGCCGCGGCCGCGGTCGGCGCGAGCTCGGCGACCTTGACGCCGGCGCGCATGCTCAGCGGCGCCACGTCGACCTCGCCGCGGTCGTGGACGATCGCGTCGACGACCGCGGCGGCGACCTGCTCGGGCGAGCTCGTCCCGACGAAGCCCGGCAGCGTGGCGCCGGAGTCGTGGAACATCCCCGCGTCGCGCACGAAGCCCGGGAAGACGACGCTCACCCCGACTCCGGTGCCGCGCAGGTCGGTGCGCAGCGCCTGGCCGAAGCCGCGCAGCCCGAACTTCGTCGCCGAGTACAGCGACGCGCCTCCGCTCGTCGCCTTGCCCGCCAGCGAGGACATCAGCACGATGTGGCCCGAGCCGCGCTCGACCATCGGCTCGCCGAGCAGCCGCGCGAGCACGATCGGTGCGCGCAGGTTCACGTCGAGCGTGCGATCGATCTCCTCGACGCCGAATGAGAAGAGCCCGCCCGAGGCCGGCAGGCCGGCGTTGGCCACGAGCACGTCGATCCCCGAGCAGCGCTCGGCCAGCTGGGCGACGGCGGCGCGATCGGCCAGGTCGGCGGCGACCATGTCGGCCCCGACCTCGGCCGCGAGCGGCTCGAGCACCTCCGTGCGCCGGCCGGTGAGGGTCAGGCGGGCCCCGGCCGCGTGCAGCCGGCGCGCGACCGCATGACCGATGCCGCCGCTCGCCCCGGTGAGCAGCACACTGCGTGCGCTGAGGTCCATCGGCGACAGTCTGCCAGCGTCAGGCGGCGAACACGGCGACGGTCGCCGTAAAGCCGTGCACGAAGTTCTCCCCGCCGACCGGGCCGATCTCGCCGGCGGCGAAGAACCCGGCGACCGGTGCGCCGCCGAGCTCGTCCTCCACGGCGTGCACGTCATGGCCCTCCTCGCCGAACAGCGAGGCGCCGCGGCCGTTGCAGGTGAAGAGCAGCGCGCCCGCGGCGCTGCCGCCGAGCGCCGCGTTGCGCAGCGCCAGTCCCTGGCGCAGATCGCGGTCGGCCGAGTCGCGGTCGCGTGCGTGCAGGCGCACGACCTGCCCGGGCCGCACGTCCGCGCCGACGGCGATCGTGCCCGCCTGCGGGTCAACGCCGACGATCCCGCGCACGAGGAAGTCGCCGTGCCCGTAGTCGGGCCCCGAGCCGTCGATGACGGTGCCCAGCAGCAGCCCCCCGCCGATCAGCGCGCGCTCGCGCGGGTCGAGGCCCTCGATCGCCTCGCGCAGCACGTCGAGCGCCGGGCGCCCGGCCAGCTCGCGAACGACGTTGCCCTCCACCGCGGTGACCGTCAGCTCGGGCCCGATCGGCGCCGCGCCCTGGGAGACGCACGGCAGGACCTCGACGCCCTCGAGCACGATGCCGACGGCGCCCTCGCCGACCCGCCGGTCGCCGAGCAGGAGCGCGCCCTGGCCGTCTTGCGAGCGCGCGCTGGCGATCCCGCCCATGACGGGCGTGCGCGGGGCGGTGCGGCCGAGTGCGACGAGCGCCCGGTCGACCGGGAAGCTGTAGGGGTCGGCGAGCAGCACGACCGCCGAGGCGCCGGCGACAGCCGGCAGACCGGTCACCGTGACGCCATCCGGCGTGCTCATCGGCGCCGCATGAAAGGCCCGCGCGCGTCCGCCGCCGAGCGTGGCCGCCCACACCGCCACGCCCGAGCCGTGCTCGCACTCGCGGCCCGCGCCCAGCACGCCGCCCGCGCCGCAGCCCGCGAGCACGGCGGGGGCGAGCGCTTCGCCCGCGCCCTCGAGCACCGCTTCGCAGGAGCTCACGTGCGATCCGGAGAAGAAGACGAGCACGAGGTCGGCATGGCGGCCGCCGAGCGCCGCCCGCGCGTCGGTGCCCGCCTCGATCGCGGCGATGCGCGGATCCCCGTGCTCGGAGAAGCCGGAGCCGATGCGGACGCCCACACGGGCCACGATACTGCGGGGAGATGATCACGCAGAGCCCCGAAGGGATGCCCGAGCGCGACACCGTGCTCGCCGTGTTCGGGCCGACCGCCGTCGGCAAGACGGATGTCGCCCTGGAGCTGGCCGCGCTGCTCGCCGCGGCCGGCCGCCGGCCGGTCGCCGTCTCGGCCGACGCGCTGCAGGTCTATCGCGGCCTCGAGATCCTGACCGGCGTCCCGGGGCCCGCCGAGCGCGCACGCCTCGAGCACCGCCTCATCTCCTTCCTGCCGGTCGACGCGACCTTCAGCGTCGGCCAGTACTCCGAGCTGGCCCACGCCGAGATCGACGGCCTGCTGGCCGAGGGGGCGACGCCGATCGTCGTGGGCGGCACGGGCCTCTACCTGCGCGCGGCGCTGGCCGACCTGGACCTGCGCCCCGCGCCGCCGCAGGAGATCCGCGACCGCTGGGCGGCAGCGCTGGAGCTCGAAGGCTCAGCGGCTCTGCACCGGCGCCTGGCTGCGCGCGCGCCGTGGGCGGCGGCGAGGATCGACCCCGCGGACCGCCACCGCATCACGCGCGCGCTCGCGCTGCTGGAGATGGGCGAGCTCGAGCCGCCGGAAGGGCCGAGCCGGCTCTGGACGAGCGAGACGCGCCATCCCACGCGCCTGATCGGGCTCGTGCGCGAGCGCGAGGAGCTCTACCGCCGGATCGACGAGCGCGTGGCGGCGATGGTCGCGGCGGGCGCGGTCGAGGAGGTGCGCGCCGCCAACGCCGCCGGAGCGTCGGAGACGGCGCGCAAGGCGCTCGGCTTCGACGAGCTGCTCGTCGGCGACGTGGCCTCGATGCAGCGGCGCACGCGCAACTTCGCGCGCCGGCAGCTCACGTGGATGCGCAAGCTCGCGGGCGTCGAGCTCGTCGACCTCACCGGCCGCTCGGCCGCCGCGGCGGCCGCGGAGATCCTCGCCGGCGTCGCTGCGGCGCCGCCGGTCGGCTAGGTTGGCGCGGGTGCGCTTCGAGAAGTGGCAGGCCCTGGGGAACGACTACCTCGTGGTCGAGCGCGACCGGCTGCCCTTCCCGCTGACCGCGCCGGTCGTCGAGCGGCTCTGCGACCGCCACCTGGGCGTCGGCGCCGATGGCGTGCTGGAGCTCTCACCGCCCGACGCGCCCGGCTTCGTCGCGCGACTGCGCATCTTCAACGCCGACGGGTCGGAGGCCGAGCTGTCCGGCAACGGCGCCCGCGAGGCGATCCTCTACCTGCGCCGGGCGGGGTGGACCGACCAGCGCCAGTTCTCGATCCAGACCGTGGCCGGCGAGATCCGCCCGACGATCACCTCCGAGACGACGTGCACGGTCGACATGGGCCGTGCGCGGACGGCCTCGCCGGGGTTCCCGAGCGGCGGCCCGGACGGGCGCGGGACCGTCGAGGCGGGCGGGCGCACATGGGCGTTCCAGCACGTGGCGATCGGCAACCCGCAGTGCGCGATCCGCGTCGCCGACCTCGAGCAGCTGCGCACGCTCGACCTGGGCGCCGTGGGCTCGCAGATCGAGCACAGCGAGCTCTTCCCGGGCCGCACGAACGTCAGCTGGTGGACCGAGCTCGAGCCCGGGGTCCTGCGCGCTCGGGTCTTCGAGCGCGGGGTCGGCGAGACGCTCAGCAGCGGCACCGGCGCGTGCGGCGCCGCGGTCGCCTCGGTGCTGCTCGGCGGCGACTCGCCCGTGACCGTGGCGCTCGACGGCGGCGAGCTGCAGGTCGACGTGGGGGAGGACCTCCACGTGGACCTCACCGGTTGGGCGCTGCCGGTGTTCACGGCGCAGGCGAGCGCCGAGCTGGTCACGACGCTGGAGCGTCTGGCGGGCTGAGGGCCACCAGGCGCGCCTGCGCCGGGCTGAAGGCGGCGAGCACCTCGCTGCCCGGCCGCAGGCCCAGCCGTGCGACGGTCGCCGCGGGCACCTCGGCGACCAGCGTCCCGACGCGCACGTTCGCGCGCTCGCCGTCGGGCGTGATCGTGCCGACGACGCCGGGCACGGTGTTGCGCGCGTCCACGCTCCCGGGCGGCAGCAGCTCGATCTCCCACGGCGAGACCGCCACGCCCACGCGTCCGTCGGCGACGGCGTCGGCGTGCACGACGACGCCACCGTCGAGCACGATGCGCGAGCCGCCGCCGGGCAGCGCCGTCGCGGTGCCGGTCAGCAGGTTCGCGCCGGTGAAGCCGACGACGAACGCGTCGGCGGGGCGCTCGACCAGGTCGGCGACCGTGCCGAGCTGGCGCAGACGCCCGTCGACGATCACGCCGATGCGGTCGGCGAGGGCTGCGGCGTCGCGGAAATCATGCGTCACGACAACGGTCGGGAGCTCGAGCTCGTCGAGCAGCGTGCGCAGCGCGTCACGCACATCCCGGCGGGTGTTCGCGTCGAGCGCCGACAGCGGCTCGTCGAGGAGCAGGACCGCCGGGTCGCGCGCGAGCGCGCGCGCGAGCGCCACGCGCTGGCGCTCGCCACCGGACAGGGCGCCGGGGCGTGCGTCGGCGAGCTTGGCGATGCCGAAGCGCTCCAGCAGCTCCGAGGCACGCTGTGCGCCGCCGAACGCGACGTTGGCGCGCACCGTCATGTGCGGGAAGAGGGCGTACTCCTGGAAGACGAACCCGGTCGAGCGCTCGTCCGGCGCGCGGTCGATCCCGGCGTCGGCGTCGAACCAGACCTCCTCGCCGAGCGCGATGCGGCCACGGTCGGGTCGCTGCAACCCGGCGATCGCCCGCAGCACGGTCGTCTTCCCGGCGCCCGAGGGCCCGACCAGCGCCACCGTCTCGGCGGCGACGCTCAGGTGGAGATCGAGGACGAAGTGCCGAAGCGCGCTGGTGATGTCGACGTCGAGGTGCGCCATGCCGAGAGCAGCTTGAACGAGAGCAGGATGCCGCCGCTGAGGAGGACCAGCAGCACCCCGATCGCCAGCGCCACATCGAAGCTCGTGTCGAGGATCTCGTAGATCGCGAGCGTCAGCGTCTGGGTCTGGCCGCGCACGCTCCCGGCGAAGATGATCGTCGCACCGAATTCGCCGACACCGCGCGCGAAGGCGAGCACCCAACCGGCGCCCAGGCCGCTCGCCGCGAGCGGCAGCGCGATGCGCGCGAAGGTGCGCGCACGCGAGGCGCCGAGCGTCCGCGCGGCATCGGTCAGCACGGGATCGACCGCCTCGAACCCGGCGACTGCCGAGCGCACGTAGAAGGGCCCGGCGACGAACAGGATCGCAAGAACGACCGCCCACTGCGAGAACGGCAGGACGATCCCGCCGCGTGCGAGCTGGTCGCCGAGCAGCCCGCCGGCGCCGAAGGCCGCCAGCAGCGCGATCCCTGCGACTGCAGGGGGCAGCACGAGCGGCAGCTCGATGAGCGTCAGCACCAGCGCGCGCCCGCGGAAGCGGCGGGTGGCGAGCAGGTACGCGGCAGGGGTGCCGAGGCCGAGGAAGAGCGCGTTGGCGAGCGCGTTGGTGCGCGCGGTGACCGCGAGCGCCTGGCGCACCTGCTGCGTGCCGAGCAGGTGCGGGACGTCGCCCAGCGGGGCCTGGGTGAACAGCGCCAGCACCGGCAGCGCCAGGAACGCCAGCAGCAATCCCAGCGCGAGCGCCTGGAGGGCGGTGAAGCCGCGGCCCGCGGCCAGGCGCCGCAGGTCGCGCACGCGCTCGCTACCCCCGCGGCGGCAGTCCGAAGCCCAGCCGCTTGAGGATGTTGCGCCCCGCGCGCGTCGTGACGCGCTGGATGAAGTTCTGCGCCCCGGCGGTGTCGGCGCCGGAGCGGCGCACCGCGCAGATCTGGTAGCGCACCGGCGGCTGCGCCCAGCGCGGCAGGCGGATCGAGGAGACGCGGTCCGAGGCCGAGCGCCCGTCGGTGTAGTACGCGAAGCCGGCGTCGGCCGAGCCGAGCGCGACCTTCGAGACGATGCCGGTGACGTTCGGCTCCTGGCTGACGGTGTTGCGCGAGAGGATCGCGCCCAGGCGCAGCCGTGCGAGCAGCTGCCGCGTGTAGTCCCCGATCGGGACGCCCGGCGCGCCGACCGCGAGGCGGTGCCCGCCGGCGCGCAGGTCGTAGACGGACGTCAGGTGCCCGGGGTTCGACTTGGGGACGAGCAGCACGAGGAAGTTCGTCGCGAAGGTGACCGGCCGCGTGCAGAGCCCCTCGTGGAACAGCGCCTGCGCCTCCTTGGGGCTCGCCGAGGCGAAGACGTCGGCCGGCGCCCCGTGCTCGATCTGGAGCTGGAGCTGGTTGGAGCCGGCGAAGCTGTAGCGCACGGCGTTTGTGATGGCAGGGAAGGCATCGCGCAGCGAGGCCGCCGCGTAGACGTTCAGCGCGAGCGCGGCCGAAGGTGCCGCCAGCCCGGCGAGCACCGCGGCGCAGGCGACGATCAGGCCGGTGCGGCGCAGGAAGGACGTGGTCATGGCGATCCGGGGGTCTTCAGGTATGGGTCGATGGCGGGGCCGGCGGTGTCGACGTCGATCGGCTCGATCAGGCCCGCGCTGGGACGCAGGCCGGCGAGCCGGTGCAGCTGCGCGAGGTCCGCCGCGTCGCTCGCGAGCAGGCGCGCGAGCAGCATGCGCGTGCCCGGATCCTGGGCGTAGGCGGTGGCCGAGGTGTAGACGCCGCACAACAGGCGCTCCAGCCGCGTGGCCAGGGCCAGCACGTCGGCGCGCGTGCGCGTCTGGGCCGCGGGGAGCACGATCGTGAAGTCGCCGGGCTGCGGCGCGTCTGCGCCGAGCACCGCATCCAGGCGGTGGGCCGCGCGCAGCTTGGCCGCGCGTGCCGCCGAGAGCTCGCGGCGCTGGGCCGCGGTGAAGCCGGGCGTGCGCAGCGCCTGCGTGTCGGCGGCGACGCCGAGGCGCTCGGCGATCGCGCCGTACTGCACGAACCCGACGTCGTCACCGACCGGCGTCGCGGCGGGCGGGGCGCCGTGCGCGGCCGCGGCGGGCACGAGCCCCGCGAGCGCGACGAGCGTCACCAGGAGTCGATGCATAGACATTGCGTAGGTGCAGTCCTACCACGTCAGGGCCGTGGCGTGCACGCGACGGCACTACGATGGCCGCGATGCCGCATCGTGCCGCCGCCGCCCTGCTTGCCGCTGCGGCGGCGCTGAGCGGCTGTGGGACCGCGGCGACGACCGCGAGCGCGCCGCGCGCCCGGCGGCCGCCGCCGGCGCTGGCGTCGCAACCGGTGCGGCCGGGCGAGATCCTCGTCCGCGGTGCCACCTCCCCGCTCACGCGTGGCCCCTTCGCGTTCGACGGGTCGTACCTCGTGCGATTCGTCCAGTACGAGCCGCTGGGCGGCCACGTCGACTTCGCCCGCCAGACGGCGTTCGTCGCCGACCTCGAGCATCCCGGCACGCCGGGCGAGCCGGCGGTGCGCCTGTTCCGCACCGCGGCGGCGGGTGGGCGGCGGCTGCTGCCCCTGCACGGCCGCTACCTCGTCGACGTGAGCTTCGGCGACTTCCCGTTCGCGCTGCGCTTCACGCCGACGCGCTGACGAGCGCCCGACCGGTCAGTCGTTGGCGTGCAGGGCCGCGTTGAGGCCGCCCCAGTCGCCCGAGCGGGGCACGGCCTCAACGGCGCCGGTCTGGCTGTTGCGCCGGAAGAGCAGCCCGTCGCTGCCGCTCAACTCGCGCGCCTTGCGCACCTCGCCGTCGGGCATCGTCACGCGCGTCCCGGCGGTGACGTAGAGCCCGGCCTCGACGACGCAGCCGTCGCCGAGCGAGATCCCGACGCCCGCGTTGGCACCGACCAGGCAGCGCCGGCCGATCCGGATCTGCTCCGTCCCGCCGCCGGACAGGGTTCCCATGATCGAGGCCCCGCCCCCGATGTCCGACCCGTCGCCCACGACGACCCCCGCGCTGATGCGCCCCTCGACCATCGAGGTGCCGAGCGTCCCGGCGTTGAAGTTCACGAACCCCTCGTGCATCACGGTCGTCCCCTCGGCGAGGTAGGCACCGAGGCGCACGCGGTCGGCGTCGGCGATCCGCACGCCGCTCGGGACGACGTAGTCGGTCATCCGCGGGAACTTGTCGACGGACGCGACCTCCAGCCGGC
>Ga0335071_10005198_pt1 | contig 13535 bp, 10 predicted proteins | sample Lox_Sample_15_FD_206724 | JGI IMG/M metagenome (GOLD analysis project Ga0335071, IMG submission 206724) | Soil microbial communities from Loxahatchee National Wildlife Refuge, Florida, United States - Lox_Sample_1.5 | ecosystem: Environmental > Terrestrial > Soil > Wetlands | place: USA... | reverse complement strand
ACCAGAGTGGATCCGCCGCACTGGCTATCTTCTTCAAGCTTTCACTCTCCGGGCCACTTCCATCATCGCTCACCGCAGCACGCGGCTTACACCGAGGACGCGTGCGGACTGCACGCCCGGCCGCGAGGCAACTTGGTTGCGACCGCGCCACTGAAGGCTTACATCTACGATCACAACACGCCAGCGACCATGATGGGGCTTCATGGTCATCCTCAACAGCGAAAGTCGCCCTTCGCAGTCTTGGCAAGTCCTGAAGAATCAGCCGTTACCGGCAGAGGTCGGAAATGGGCCAAAGGCTGTAATAAACAAAGATGCGGCTGAGAAATCGCAGGTTTGTTGCCGTCCCCAAAAAATCGGGTTCCCTGAAGCCTCATGCTGCGCGGTAAATAATCTCTGCATACCTCTCGTTCCATTGCCTTTATTTCTTCTTCCTGGCTCCGGACGCCCATCGCTCTTAGCCGGTAAGACTGGACTATGCAGGTTCTTCCGGCGCTGTAAATCCCTGCAGTCCTGGCGCGTCTCCGCCCCAGCTCTCCTGCCCATGAAGTGACGCTGCGCTCTCCGTCTTGTCCCGCTCAGGCGCCGATTATTTCCGAGCCGGCGGCGGGGGCGCTGTTGGAGCAGCCGTGATCCCCTTGGCAAAATCTGCCGGCAGTGCGCTCTGCGCAATGCTCAACGAAACAATCGCATCCCAGCCTTCGGCGCTGCCATGATAGGTCTCGTACTTCGGCTTGCAGTAAGACTCCATGCCCGCCGCAGCCTGCGCACGCGACGAGCTCTTCGCCATTTCGATCGCCCTCGCGCAATACCAGAAACCGTTCGCGTCGATTGGCGTCATTTCCAGATCGGCGATCGCCAGTTGATAAATGTTCTGCAAATCGGTCGGATCGATTTGAAGGGCCCGGCCATACCAGTCACGCGCTTGCAGGAAATTCTGCTGCTGCAGGGCACAGTATCCCGCGGCACTATTGAAGATGTTGGTCATGTGTCTACTCAACGCCGCAAAATCGGCATCCGCCATCCCTGCTGGCTTTTGCCACGTCGCAATCTCCCGCATTCCCGCCGTCGAGTACAGGCAGAGCTCGTCGAGCGCTGCCGCATCACCCTGGGACGCGCTTAGCCGATCCAGCGCGACGATGATCGCAAGGGCACGCACGTTGCCCGAATCGGTCTGCAAGAGTTCCTTGGCCACCTCGAGCACTTTCACTGTATCGCCCACAGTTTGCCAGGCCGACATAGCTTGCTCCAGCGCGTCGGCAGCGACGATGCTCTTCGGATATTGCTGCACAAAAGATTCCAAAGCCTCGGCGCGCTCCTTGGGATCCTGAATGCCGGCGGTGGCAACATAGGCTTTGTATTCGGCCTCGTCGCGAATGATTTTCTTGCCCGACGCATCCACTTGATCGCTTGCGCCGGCCGGATTCGCCGCATTGCTTTCAGCGGGCTGGCTCGATGGTGCAGGCGCACCGGACTGCGCCGGCGGATTGCCCTGAGCCGATGCATTGGGTTGCGAAGAATTCTCTTGTCCGCTCGCCGCGCGGCAGCCGAATCCACAAAACCAAATCATCAAAGCCAAAACAGATCCTGCCGAACAAACCATCCTCCCAGCCGCTTTCAACCTGAACACGCTGCTCCTCCGCGCCTCCGGAACCGATCCGGGCGAATGAGCACTGGATGGGACACGAGACACAACGGGAGGCTATCACACCCGGACCAGCCGGTCACAGCCCCAGTTCCTTCCATAGCGCGTCGACTTTGGTTTGGGTTGCACGATCCATCTCGATCATCGCAGGCCACGGCCTCTCAAAGCCCTCCGCCTTCCATTTTCGTGTGGCATCCACCCCCATTTTCGACCCGTAATTCGGCAGGCGCGACGCGTGATCGAGCGAGTCGACCGGTCCGAGGGTGAACTGAATGTCTCGCTCCGGATCGATGTTGTTGGCCACCCGCAGGACGACTTCGCCAATGTTCTGCACATCGCAATCCTCATCCACGACGAGAATGCACTTGGTGAACATAGCCTGCCCCAACGACCAGATCGCATTCATCACCTTGCGTGCCTGGCCCGGATAGCTTTTCTTGATCGACACGATCATCAGGTTGTGAAAGACCGCTTCCACCGGCAGATGAATGTCCACCAGTTCGGGAATTGCCATCTTCATTGCCGGCAGAAATATCCGTTCTACGGCCTTGCCCATCCACGCATCTTCCATGGGTGGCTTGCCCACAATCGTCGCGGCATAAATGGGATCCTTCCGGTGTGTAATGCAGGTAAGGTGAAAGACCGGGTACTCGTCTTCGAGGGTGTAGAAACCCGTATGGTCGCCGAATGGGCCCTCCGCGCGCAGCTCTCCCAACTCGACATAACCCTCGAGAACAATCTCGGCATGCGCCGGCACTTCCAGATCCACCGTCTCGCACTTGACGATCTCGACAGGTTTGCCACGTAGAAATCCGGCGATCAGGAATTCGTCGATCTCCGGCGGCGCCGGAACGATCGCCGCAAATGTGGTGGCGGGATCTGTGCCGATGGCAACCGCAACTTCCAGTCGCGATCCCTTCAGGTTCGCCAGCGCGATTTGCGAAGAGCCAGCGCTCGGGCCGTCGGGAATCGTGACCGCTCCCCCGGCAGACTCAGCCATGATGGCCACGCCTGCGGCGCGCGGGTTTTCGGAGGCGCGCCCTGCGGCGATCCGCAGCGCCTCGCGATAGTGTTCGGCGGCAACCTTTTGCCGCTGCCAGTGCATGCCCGTCGTTTGCCCGTCGTAAACCTGCATGCGATACATGCCCATGTTCCGCCTGCCCGTGCCCGCGCCCGATCCTGGACTGCGCGTAAGCACGCATGGCAAGGTGATGAACCGGCCGCCATCCTGTGGCCAGCACTTGAGAATCGGGAAATAGTTCAGGTCGAAACTTTCCCGGCGAACGACCTCTTTCACCCTCGCTTCTTTGGCGCTCACCGTCTTGGGGAACGCGCTGGTCAGCTCACCTAGTTGCGGCAGCATCTTGAGCTTGTCGAGAAGACCACCCGTAGGCGGCTTCATGTTCATCAGCGCGTGAATGCGCTCGGCGATCTGGTCGAGTCGCTCAACACCCAGAGCCAGTCCCATGCGCCGCTCGCTGCCGAACTGGTTCATCAGAACCTTGTGGCCCGGATGGCCCTTTACATTCTCAAACAACAGCGCCGGCCCGCCAGGTGCATACGCTGTGACCCCTGACCCCTGACTCCTGGCCCCCGCCTTGCACACCCGGTCTGTGATCTCGGTGATTTCGAGTTCCGGCGAAACCTCCGCCTTGATCCGCTTGAGTTCGCCGTGTCTTTCGAGGGTTGAGATCCAATCGCGCAAATCGTCGTAGGCCACAGTCGAGCTCCGAACGGCAGTGATCGTTCCACAACCATACTAAGGCAGCGATGAGCCGGGAAAGCGATCAAGAACAGAGGCTGCACAGCTTGACTTCCGGGCTTTGCGCTCCAACCCGCTGCTGTGCGATCCTCGCGTCAGATTCGGAGGTTCTCATGGCGCACTTCCCCGGCGCGCATCTGCGCAAATCGAAACATAGCGGCATTCTCTACAAGCCTTACTTCAAGCTGCCCAAAGACCCTCGCGCGGCGGCGGCAACTTCCTGGACCGTCCCCAACCTTTGCACGGCTTACAACTGGCCCAGCGGAATGCCCGGCGGTAGCGTAATTGCCATCGTTGAACTGGGCGGCGGATGGGTTCAGTCCGACATGGATTCGTTCTTCCAATCCATCGGCCAGCCCACGCCATCCATCATCGATGTCTCAGTCGATGGAACCCAAAACACGCCCAACCAGAGCGGTGCGGCAGGCGACGATGACTACGAAGTTGCGCTCGACATTCAGGTCTCGGGCGCGGCCTATTATGCGGCGACCGGAAAAGCCGCCGCCATCCGCATGTACTGGTCGCAGGACATCGGTACCGCGGTCTCCAAAGCGACTGCCGACGGGTGCGAAGTCTGCACCATCTCCTGGGGCTCCGACGAAGCCAACTGGGGCCTGACAGCCGCGCAGCAGATGGAATCGACTGCAGCCTCCGCTACAAGCGGCGGAATGACAGTATTCGCTGCCTCAGGCGACAACGACTCGAGCGACGGCGGCAAAACGCCCGCCAACGTCGATTGCCCGTCCTCGTGTCCGCACGTGGTCGGCTGTGGCGGCACCAGGAAAACCTCGTCCAGCGAGACTGTGTGGAACGACGATCCCGGCGAGACCAAGGGCGAAGGAACCGGCGGCGGCTATTCGACAATTTTCCCCGTGCAGAGCTTTCAGATCGGCGCGCCGCCGGCACCTGCCAAAACCAAATACGGTTCCGGCCGTATGGTACCCGATGTCTGCGCCGACGCCGATCCCAACACCGGCTACAACGTCTTCGTGCACGGATCGGCAACCGTGGTCGGTGGCACCAGCGCAGTGGCTCCGCTCTACGCGGGCCTGTTCGCGGCCTTCGGCACCAAGCTGGGTTTCGTGACGCCTGCGCTCTGGCAAAACCAGAAGGCGTTCCACGACATCACTGTCGGCAGCAACGGCTTCTACAGCGCGGCAGTCGGCCCCGATCCCTGCAGCGGCATCGGCACGCCGATCGCAAATCAAGTCGCCGCACTGTTCGTCCGGCCTGCCTAGCCGATTAATTTGCCGGCTCGATCGCCGCCACCATCGGCATCACCGGCGGGACCGCGTCCAGAGGATAGCCGAGCTTTTTCCATTCATCAAAACCGCCGCGCAGCGGCCGCACCCGCTCGATACCCAGCTTGTGCAGTTCCATCGCCGTTTTTGCCGCGGTCGCCTCGCTGGGACACGTACAGTACAGCACAACGTCACGATCGCGGGGAACCTCGTGATGGCGTGCCGTAATTTCGTCGGGAGAGAAGTGCATGGCGCCGGGCAAAACGAACGGATCGGCCAGCAACTCGAGAGGATGGCGCAGATCGATAATATAGGTCGGCTTGCCGGCATCGAGCAGGCTTTTCAGTTCCTCGGGCGCCAGGCGGGATGCGGCAAGTTTCTTCAGCACCGCGCGGCGTCGGTACACGCGGCCCAGAAAGAAGCCGATGACTCCCAGAATCAGCAATGCGCCTGAGAACCGCCCCGCCCAGTTCAGAAGGCTCGGGTCGCGCTTTAGCGCATCCCCAAAGAACCGCCCGATTGCCAGCAGGGTGCCTATCCACAGGCTGGCGCCAATCCCGTCGAAGAACAGGAACTTGGCGTAGCTCATGCCGTTCTGCCCTGCAACCGGCGGCGCCAGCATCCCCAGCCCGGGTACGAATTTGGCAAATGTCAGCATCGTGCCACGCCGCCGGCCGAACGAATCCTGCGTCCGCCGCACACAGGTAGTTGGCTCCAGCGACAGCTTGCAGAGAATCCGCAGGACATAATGGCCGTGTCTGCGCCCCACGAGGAACCAGAAACTATCTGCGATGAGCGTCGCGCTGACGCCGGTCAGGAAGGCATATTGAAAGTGGATGGGGCCATCCACAGAAAGCGCACCGGCCGCCAGTACGACCGGCGTTGCCGGCAAAGGCAGGCCCATCTGCTCCACAAGCACCCACGCGAAGAGCAGCAGGTAGCCGTACATCAACAGCACATGAGTCGGCAGTTCCATGGCACGCTTTTGAAGAATCGAGCTGGGGAATCAGACCGTTCGGCCCAGGCATTCGCATGCGCCGGACACGTCGGCCCCTCTATCCGATGATACGGGAGTGGGATTGGGTTCAAGGCTGTCGTCGGGTTCATGAGGAGCCAAACCGCGTCTGAAGACTTGGCTCCCTGGCCCCTGTCGGGATCCCAGTGACAGATCATCGTCACCAGGCTGGATTGTTCCCTCTTCTATTGCACGGGTTGAGCTGAACTGGGCGTCGAGCCCGGAGCCGCTGCCGCGTCCTGGTTCTTGACCGAGAAGTAGTCATGATCCCACAGGTTCCGGTAGAACTGGCCGGTCAGCTCAGCCGCGCGAGGCCCGAACGTCGGCCGCCCTCCCTCAAGGAAGAACACCGTCACGATGCCGCCCTGCGACGATTGAGAATAGGAAGCAAACCACCCGAATCGTGTACCGCTGTCGGAGCAGGTTCCCGTCTTGCCGAACACCGGCAACTCGCTGAAGTTGGCGCGCAGGCGGCGGGCAGTTCCATACTCCACAGCTCCGGCCATGCCGTCTTCGAGTCCCGGAATGAACTTGGCGATCTCGAGCGTCCGCTTGATCCTCGGCTGGAATGCCGCCACTTCTTCCGGCGTCGTGGGATGTTGCAGGTAGAAAAGCTTGCCTCCGTTAGCGATGGCCGCGACGAATGCGCCAAGTTGCAGCGGCGTCAGCGAAACTCCCTGGCCAAAGCTGCACATGCGCCCCACACCGCCCTCCGATTCAGGAATCGGCTGATCGGGATACACGCCAAGCTGTTCGCCGGAGATGTTGTAGCCGGCAAGTTCGCCAAGGCCGAACTGCGTGGCGTAGTGCCGCACGCGCTCAAAGCCCAGTTCCCTGCCCAGCTCCTCAAAGTAAAGGTTGTTGCTCTTGGCCAGGGCCTGGGTCATATTCATGCGAAATCCCGGCAACTGCACCGGAGTATCGCTGGTCACGATACCTTCAGACAGCGCCGCCAGCGCCACCGTCAGCTTGATCGTCGAGCACGGCTCGGCGCCCGGCGAAAGCGCAAGTTTCTGATTCACCATCGCCAGGACGCGGCCGCTCGATGGGTCGATGGCCAGGGCAGTACCGTTCATGTCGCCCAGAGCATCGACCAGCGCCTGGCGCACTACTGGATCCTCGCCGGCCGTGTTGTCGCCTGCCCCAATCGCTCCCTGAACGAATGAGCTGGCTGTGAAGCGCTCATAGTAATGATGGCGGCGGGGCAGAGAGACGCGGCGCACATGCGCGCCTGCCGATGCCGCCAGGGCTGTCCCCGATGACGCCCTCATCCCGGCGCGTCGATTCGCCGATGCAGCATGCGACGACGACCTGTGGGCCGCAGCTCCGCGTGTGGATGAGCCTGACGCCTTGGTCGATCTGCTGTGAGATGAATGAGTAGCCGTATGATGCGAGGCAGTGCGATGCGGCGCAGTTGTTGCATGCTGCGTCTTCACATGATGCAGCGTCGATTGCGGAGCGTCCAGAGCCGCAGCATAAAAAGTGTGGCTCCCACTCCCGAAGTAAAGAAGGCCTATGGCCCAAAGACAAGACAACTTCATCCCGCCAGCATCCCCTCAACATTCTTGGACCGTGCGCGGCATTGACGACGGTCCTTTTACGATAACCCGGAATTTGACAGGAACTCCCGCTCTTCGGTTTTCCTTCGTACAACTTTCGGGGTCTTTTGTCGTTAATATACCCGGTTTTTGCGGGTTTTGGAACCTCGGCCTATCTCAAGGTGCTTCGGGCGTCATCGCGATCAGGGCAGCAAGCACTCAGAGCCTGCGCGCAAGAGCCGTGTCCCTCACGCAGGACTGGTTCTTGACCAGGTCTGGTTCGCGATCAGAATTGCATGCGCCGCAGGAATGTCGGCACATCCAGATCGCGATCGGGTCCATCGCCTGTCTCTGAAATGGACAAAGGAGCTGCCGCCGGCATCCGTTCTGCCGATTCGGCTGCCACCCGCGGTGCTTCTGCAAACTCCTTTGCGAAGTCCCTCGGCGCCGGCTTCCCCATTTCCATTCCATCCACGATGTTGGTCTCCATATCGTCGGGAGCCGCCGTCGTGAGTGGTAACGCCTCCTGTGCAAGCTCCGCGCTTGCCTTGACAGAGGGCGTCGCCACCGTAACCTTCGTAGCGACCAGCGGAGCCGCCGACGCGAACAAGATTGCCTCTTCGCCCTCGGCCTCTTCCTCATCGCTCATAAAACGGGCTGTCTTTCGGGTCGGCTCCGGCCGCGCCTCGTGCAGCCAGGTGCCTGGGGCCACCACTGGAACCGAAACCACAGGGGTCTCTTCCACATTCAGCATGCGCGCCCGCCGCTCCGGCATCTGGTCGCGGAATCCGGTGGCGATCACCGTGATCTTGAGTTCGTCGCCCATCTTCTCGTCAAGAACAGCGCCGAAGATAATGTTGGCGTCCTCATGCGCCGCCATCTGAATCAATGACGATGCCTCATTGACCTCCGAAAGCTTCAGCGCACTGGATCCGGTGATATTGATGAGAATGCCCCGTGCGCCATCGATCGCGCCCTCCTCGAGCAACGGCGAGGCCATGGCAGCCTGCGCGGCTTCGACTGCGCGGTTTTCACCCGAGCGAACCGCCGTTCCCATCACTGCCTGGCCCATTCCAGCCATCGTGGTCTTCACATCGGCAAAGTCGCGATTAATGATGCCGGGAATCGTGATGATATCGCTGATTCCCTGCACGCCCTGCCGCAACACATCGTCGGCGATGCGAAAACTCTCGAAAAATCCCGCGTCCTTGGCAACCGCCAGCAGCTTTTCGTTCGGAATCACGATCATCGTATCGACGCTGTCAATCAATTCCTTCAGGCCGCGTTCGGCCTGCATCAGGCGCCGTTTGCCCTCGAACGCGAACGGACGCGTGACCACGGCCACCGTCAGTATGCCCATTTCGCTGGCCAGCGAGGCGATCACCGGTGCAGCGCCGGTTCCTGTGCCGCCGCCGAGGCCCGCCGTCACAAACACCATGTCAGCGCCCTCGAGCGCCTCAATGATCTTTCCCGAATCTTCGAGCGCGGCGCGGCGTCCAACATCGGGGTTGGCGCCGGCTCCCAATCCTGCCGTCAACCGTACCCCCAATTGAAGCTTCACCGGAGCCTGGGACAGCTTGAGCGCTTGCACGTCTGTGTTGGCTGCAATGAATTCCACGCCCTCCATATGGGCCTGGATCATGCGATTCACGGCGTTACTGCCGCCGCCCCCCACGCCGATCACCTTGATGTGGGCTCCGCGAACCGGTTCATCGTGATATTGAATGCGCATCTCGCCGGCTTCCGTGTTCTGCTGTTCCATGGCTTTGCTCCTCTGCAAATCCCTTTGGTCTTGCTTTTCCCTGTTCCCGTTCCTTGAGCCTCTGCGTCGCCCGGCTTTCCTGGTCCCTTGCTCCCTGCCTCTTAGAAACTCGCTGCAAACATCGCGCGCAGCCTGGCCCGCAGACTGTTGTCTTCCTGGGCACGCGTCGTTCTCGTCCGGTGCGCGTAGAGCAGCATGCCCACAGCTACGGCGTACGACGGATGATTCAACTCCGCTGGCATATGCGGCAGGCGCACCGGATATCCGGTCCGGGCCGGAACACGTAACTGGCTTTCCGTCACGTCGAGCATTCCCGGCAACATGGCTCCTCCGCCCGTAAGCACGCAACCCGCTCCCAGCGCGTCCACCACCCCGCCGTGGCGCAGGCTCTCTTTCACGTAATGCATCAGCTCGCGGGCTCTCGGTTCCAGGATCTCCGCCACCGTGCGCAGCGAAAGCGACTGCGGCTGCGGATTGGCAATCTCGATCTGAGCCAACTGCGGAACCGCGGTGACCACAGCATTGCCGTACTGTCTCTTAAGCTCCTCCGCCTGGGCGACAGGCATCTGCAGTCCAATCGCCAGGTCGTTGGTGAAGTGCGCACCGCCGATCGGCACCGAAGCGGTATGCGCTACCGCCCCTTCGAAGAAAACCGCCAGGTCGCTGGAGTGGGCGCCAATATCGAGCACGCAGACGCCCAGTTCTCGCTCGTCGGCCGAAAGTGTGCACTCTGCGGCGGCCAGGGGCTCCATCACCGCCTCTGAAACTTCAAGCCCCGCCCGGTTGGCGCACGTCACCACACTTTGCAGCGCGCTTCCGGAGCACGTGGCGATGTGCAGGTCCACCTCCAGCCGCGCGCCCACCATCCCCACCGGATCGAAGATCCCCGGCTGCTCGTCGAGAATAAACTGGCGCGGCAGCAGGTGCAGCACCTCGCGATCCGCTGGACGTTCCACTGCTCGCGCGTAATCGATGGCTGCGCGCACATCCTCGCGCGTAATCTCCCGCATCCCCTTCGCCAGTTCAATTCCGCCGTTGGCATTCAACCCGCGAATGTTCGGTCCGCCAACCCCCACCACGCACTCGTCGATGTTGGCGCGGGCCAGCGCCTCGGCGCGCTCACATGCCGCGCGCACGGCTTTCGCCGCCGGCCCCAATTCTGCGATCAGGCCCTTGCGCATCCCCGCCGACTCGACTGCCCCGTGCCCGCGATAGCGCAACACGCCCTCGTTCACGTCGGCAGCCAGCACCCGCGTCCACGCGCTGCCGATGTCGAGCACAACCATCATGTTGTCTGGGCCCTGCGCCATGCCGATCACCCGCCTTGCTCGCTCGCCGGCGCAGCTTGAACGGCTGACGGGCGATCGGTTGCGGCGGGATTCCGCCTGCCTGCATTCGATCTTGCCGAGTTCGATCTCGCACTCGGTGCGGCGTGCTTCCCCGCGCCATGCTTCCTGGTTTGCGCGGGTTTGGACTTCTTCGCCGCCGAGCCACCGGCCGCAGTTTTGGCGGCCACGGGTGGTTTAACCGCGGCCGCGCTCGGCTTCGCGCTGTCGCCGGTCGATGCCTCTGCGGTTTCCTTGCCCGAAGCCATATCCAGAACCACCTGGTTGTCATAGCGCAAGTCAACCGACGCCAGGTGCGGATACTGTTGCTGCCACTCGGCAATGTGTTGCTCGAACCGCTGGTACCGCTCCAGGAAGTGGTCTTCACCAAAATGGGCGAGAATGTCCGTGCCCTGCTCCGGCATCAGAACCCGCGCATCTTCCTGATCGGTCAGGTCGATCTCCGAGATCTGCTCCGAGTTGTGCGCGCCGCCGGCATCCAGCTCCGACATCATGCGCAGATACATCGCCATACGCGATCGGCGCGCATCGGCCGGGTCGCCGGGATCGATCCCTGTAACGACTGGAAAAGAATAATGGCGCGCCGCCATATTCGCCGCCGCCATCTTCAGCAACACACCGTTCGCATCCACAAGCCCGATCTGCTGCCCATGACGCGTAAACGCCACTGGCTTGCGCTCCACCACCGAGACGCGAATCTGGTCGGGCAGCAGACGCATCACTGTCGCCCGCTCGATCCAGGGAATCTGTTCGAGCTGCTTCCGCCGTTCGTCCAGAGGCACAAAGAAAACATTCCTGCCGATGTCCTCGCCAAACACAGGAAGCAGTTGCGCGCGAGTCACCTCGGTCAGGCCGCTGGCCTGGATATTCTCCGAGCCGGCCACACGGAAACGCGCATCGCGCTCGAGATAGCGCTTCAGCGTCAGGCCCGCCGTGATGAAGCCACCCAGAACCAACAGTGCGCAAGCCGCAACAAAGATTCGTCCCGGAGTGCTGGACGGTTTCCACCAGGCGCCCTTCCGCTTGTCGCTGCGATCCCGCCCCATGGTGCGGCGTCCGAAGCGTGGATCACTCCGCGGCTCTCCGCCATCATCCGGATCGTCAAAATCCGGCGGCATGCCCGGCAGCGTGCGCCCCGTGCGAGGCACAACCGCCTGAACGCGCCGCACGCGAGATTCTGCGGGCACGTCGTCTTCCCAGAAGAGCGGCCGATTTGTGTCGTCTCTATGGTTCGCCACGCCGGAGCAGGGTCGTGAGAGTCGCCATCGCACTTCCCGGCCGGTCTTCCCTGCGCAAGCCGGTGCAAATCACTTCGCATTTGCACACTATTTTCGCGGGGCCGATCCGTTCGGAAACTGCCGTAGTTTTCACTATAGCCCGCAGTAAGTTGTGGAATTTCTACATGGAGACAGGGGGAATCACACGCGTTACCCGTGTGGAAAAACTGCACCAAATTCGTACCCTGGGAACATCGCGTTTGCAGTCAACCTGGCGGCTGCTCCAGCTCCGCTACAATCTGCGGCGCCAGTTGGCTCACGCTCCCCGCTCCCAGGGTCAGGATCATGTCGCCTTCGCGCGCGCCCGCCGCAACCGCTTTCACCGCGGCGGCGAATTCCGGGGAAAACCGCACCCGAGGCCCCTGAATCCTCTCCACCAGGCGCTCCGCCGTCACGCCGGGAATCGGCTCCTCGCTCGCCGCGTAGATAGGCAGCACGATCACCGTATCGGCATCGCTGAATGCCCTCCCAAACTCGTCCATTAGATCCGCAGTACGCGTGTACCGGTGGGGCTGAAAGACGACGTGAATCTTTCCTCGCGTGCAGCCTCGCGCTGCTGCCAGCGTGGCACGAATTTCGGTGGGATGGTGGCCGTAGTCGTCAACGACCTTCACTCCGCGCGCTTCGCCGCGCTGCTGAAACCGCCGATCGACGCCGCGAAAATGGCTCAGGCCCTCGGCAATCTTGCCCGCCGGAACTTCAAGCTGTCGTGCAATGGCTACCGCGGCAGTAGCATTCAACACGTTGTGCCGGCCCGGCACGTGCAACTCGAACGGCCCCAGCGGTCCCGTCTCCGTGTGCACTAGAAATCTTGAGACGCCGCTTGCCTGCTCCGCCGCCAGTTCTACACGAAAATCCGCATCCTCAGCCGTACCGTAGGTCAACACTCGCCGCCGCACTCGCGGCAGAATGCCTCTTAGCAGCGCATTGTCGATGCATGCTGTCACCGCGCCATAAAACGGCACGCGGTCCATGAATTCAACAAACGCCCGCTCCACGTCGGCCATGTCGTGATAGCAGTCCATGTGTTCGCGGTCAAGATTTGTCACCACCGCCAGGATCGGCGAAAGCTTCAGAAAAGAGCGATCGCTTTCGTCAGCCTCGGCCACGAGATATTGCGTCGTGCCCAGGCGAGCATTCGAGCCCATTGCGTCCACGCGGCCGCCCACAACCACCGTCGGATCGAGCCCGCCCGCGCTCAGCACTGCGGCCACCATCGATGTCGTTGTCGTTTTGCCATGCATGCCGGCGATGGCGATCCCGTATTTGAGCCGCATCAACTCGGCCAGCATCTCCGCGCGCTGGATCACCGGAATCTTGCGCGCGTGTGCTTCCATCACTTCGGGATTCTTCGCACCAACCGCCGAGCTGGTCACTACCACGGTCGCGCCCGCAATGTTCGCCGCGTCATGACCCTCATGCACCGTCGCGCCCAGCGCGGCCAGCCGGTCCGTCACCGCGCTTCGTTTCAGGTCCGATCCCGAAACCTTCATCCCCAGGTTCAGCAGAATCTCGGCAATACCGCTCATGCCGATACCGCCAATCCCGATGAAGTGCGCGTGCTGCGAAGTTGCGAACATGGAGGTGAAGGATCAGGGTAGCAGAGTGCGTCGAGCTGTCAGCCATCAGCTTTGCAGCTCTGAGCCGTCCGCTGCGAGCGCTCGCAACCACAGAGCACTTCCTTGGCGCTCGAAAAAGCCGACGGCTGAAAGCTGACAGCTGCTTTCACGGCATCTCGTACTCGAACTCGTATAGGTGCTGCCCGTTCTCTACCCGAATGGCGAAGGTTCCTGAAATTCCCTTCAGTTCGCCCGTACCCGAACCGGGCACGACCATCACCTGCATCTTCGGCCCGCTCGCATCCATGGTTGCCAGATGCTGCAACGCAAAGCTGCCGCGCTTTCCATCAACCGTTCCCGTCACCATCTCGATGGCCACATACCCCGCGGCCC